>Ga0163153_10000162_pt1 | contig 115178 bp, 98 predicted proteins | sample OliLakLV19MP6IB1_FD_148629 | JGI IMG/M metagenome (GOLD analysis project Ga0163153, IMG submission 148629) | Freshwater microbial mat bacterial communities from Lake Vanda, McMurdo Dry Valleys, Antarctica - Oligotrophic Lake LV.19.MP6.IB-1 | ecosystem: Environmental > Aquatic > Freshwater >...
TATAGCGGTGGGGATCACCTCTTCCCATTCCGAACAGAGAAGTTAAGTCCACCCGCGCTGATGGTACTAGGGTAAAACCCGGGAGAGTAAGTCGTTGCCTATTTTTATTGCCTAAAGCCTTCGTAAATTATACGAAGGCTTTTTTTATGATTATGAATTTTCTTCAAACTCGACAGCTATAAGGCCAGGGATAGAAGCGGATAGCCTCCCGATAACAATCGGGATAGACTCCGTGTGTGAGCATGTGTAGGGACGGACTTGTAGCGTATAGCCCGGCAGGTCGCAAAATGAAAATGCATGAAGCGATAAACTAGTTTTGCGTTTTAACCGACACTTACTTCGAAAAGACTTTCTGTTTGAAGGTGAGATTGAGCCACTCGTTTAAGTGTTGCAGCATCGGTAGTAAGAATGTTTGTAAAGAGCGTACTATAAAACTCGGGATCTAGTTGATTTAACCGAATTGCTTTTATTTTTTCAAGAATGGAAAATGGATTTGCAGTTTCCAGTTGAAGACTTCCTAGTAAATGATTTTTAGTGATCTCTAATTCAGTCCAATCGACAGGCTCTTCAATAAGTCTATTTATCTCGGATTTAATTTCTGAAAAGACAATATCTTGTGTTTCTCTATTTACATCGGTACCAATTAAAAAGAGTGCGTCATTTTTTAATGTATTGAGAGAAGAATGAATTCCGTATGTTAATCCCTTCTCTTCGCGGATATTCTTCATTAGCCTGGATCCGAAATACCCGCCCAAGATGTGATTCAAAAGAACGAGGGCAGAATAGTCTGGATGACTTCTGTTAATTGTTTTTTTACCTAAGCGCAGAGAAGACTGAACGCTGCCAGGCATTTCAATATGCTGTGAAAATGCTTCAGTAATTGAGGGTAATGCTTTTGTAATTTGCGTTGGAGTAGTTGATTTTATTTCTGACAATTCAGAAATAAAAGATGGTTTAGTAGAAGGAGGTAAAAATCCGGTAACATAAACTTCATGAAGAAAAAAGTTATCGCTAAAGTAGCTAAGTAAATCTGCTCGTGTGAGTTTATCAGCATCATCGGCTTCAATTGAACCTCCATAGGGGTGCTGTTCTCCAAAAATGTTTTGACGGACAGCTTTCCCGGCCACGTAACTATTTTTTTTATTATTGATTTTTAGATTCTGCCTGAAGACATCTTTCATCAATTGAAATTCAGATTCAGGGAAGGAAGGACTCGTTACAATTTCACAAAACAGGGGTAAGACTTTATTGATGTTTTTTGAAAGAAAATAAAGTGATATGGATGTGAAATCAAATCCTGCGCTTACTTCAATGGAGCAACCGAATTTGTCAAAGGTCTGGGCAATCTGATAAGATGTTTTATTAGCAGTTCCCTTTTCAAGCATTTGAGCTGTAAAGTGAGCAACACCAAGCTTTGGTTCAAACCACTTTCCGGCTTTAAAAACGAGTTCGATTTTAAGAACTTGCTGTTGCACATCCTGAAAAAGAACAATTGGAGTTCTGTTGGTTAACTCAAGTATTTCTGGAGACGGGAGATGAAAATCCTTTATCTCGGCAAACTGCGGAGCAGATTTCCTATCGAGCATGATTAATTATCGGTAACAGAATCGTTTTCTCTTGCTTTGTTTTCAAAGTTAAGCATGAGTGTAAATCGGATTGTTTCGGCTAATGCGTTTTCTCTTTTGTTGGTCGGAACCATATAGGCAACATCCAACCCAAAACGCTGATAGCGAAATCCAACACCCGCAGTCAGGTATTTTCTATTCCCTTTGTCAAAAGCTTCATTGAAATATCCTAATCTTCCAGCAAAGGTATTATCATACCAATATTCGGTGCCGATTGAAGTCATAACCTCTCTTACCTCTTCTCTAAAACCCCCGCGTGCATCGGTAAATGATCCAAAGATTCCGCTTAATAGCGGAGTAGAATTATCTCTTGGTGGGCTTGGCACTAAAAGTTTATTAAAGTCTAAGGCAAAGGTTAGTTTATTCTTTGGGTCCAGCTCTAATGTGTAGGCACCGCCCATCCTTAAGTTAGTCGGAATAAAATCTCTGTTGTTGGCATCAGAGTATGAAATTTTTGCACCTAAATTAGTTATAGCTGCACCGAGTGATAACGAATTGTTATTAGATACAAATGGTTTGGTGTAATAAATTCCTAAGTCAACAGCTACAGAGTTACCTGGTCTGGCATCAATGCTTCCTGCGGATAAAGCACCAGTCAAATTTGAATGAATATATCGCAGTGCGCCTCCAATGGATAATTGTTCGGTAAGTAAACGAGAATACGTAACATCAAATGCAAATTCTCGAGGGTTAAATCTTCCGAGATCTTCGGCTTTATCCCCTTTGAATTGAATTTCGCCCAGGTCAAAATATTTCATGGAAGCAGCCACTGTTTGCTCGCGACCGATCTTATAAAATCCCGAAAGGTAAAACACATACATGTCGTTGATTATTTTTCCTAACCAAGGAGTGTATGATGCCGAAACACCGTGACCCAACCCATTATCAATAAAAGCAAGTTTTGCTGAGTTCCAATACGCAGAGTTTACATCGGCAGAGGTTGCTACCCCAGCATCACCCATGCCTGCAGCACGAGCATCAGGCGTGATCGTTAGAAAAGGAACTGCTGTAGTTATTACCCGATTAGTTGAGTCCTGACCAATTAGTGTGGCACCGGACGACACTTGAGCCAATGTGAAAAAAGGAGCGGATAAAAGAGTGATTGCTATAGGTATACTTAACCTCTTCATAGTCAAATTTCTAATCGGTAAAGGTAGTTTAATTCAGGATAATTAACTTAGTAAACTGCTCATTTTTCGAGCCATCAAGTAATGAACGAACGGAAACCTTACCCACGTATATCCCATTGCTAAATTTTGTTCCGTTAGTCGATTTTCCATCCCAATCGGCCAAAGTAACCCTATATTGGCTATTGGGTATTTCATAAGTTCGGTTCAAAAGCACATTTCCAACCATATCATAAATTGTTACAAAAGCTTCTAAATCTTCACCCGGCCGCGTATGCGTGAACTCCCAGGTAGTAGATTCTGAAAACGGATTTGGGTAGTTGGTGAAGGCCTCAATTTGAATTTGAACGCCATCGGTAACCACAAAATCCACGGTGTTTGTTTTCCGGTTGTTATATGTGTCGGAGGCTGATAAAGTAAGCGTATGTTTTCCTTTTTCGAGCCCGTCCAAAGGAAAGGCAAGGGCTCCTTTTTTATAGGTATTGGCATTTGCCGAATAGTAATCATTTAGAATAAAAATTTGACCATCATCTATCGAAGCTGTTATTTCATTACCTGAAGGATTGGACGAAATATTTATTCCACTGTCATCAGCCAGTTGAGCAATGATTTGTGTGTTGGGTCCTACTACGCCTCCGGCAATAAAAGTTGTGTCGCCTAAGAACAATTGAATAACTGGCGGAGTTGTGTCAACAGCTGCCAAAGACTCCGTACCTCCAATCATATTCAAAGAACTTCCGTTGGCAAGCTCACCGGCTTTAGTTGAGGCAAAGGCTGTAAGTTTTCCAGTAACAAATTCGGTTGAGATATTTTTTGGCATAATGAATTCCATCTCGAAAGAGCCTTGTTTAACGATTGACTTGCCACGGAAAAGTGAATTGGATCGGGTTGCATAATTGAATGGTGGATTTTCATCACCCTTGGTAACGGCATTAATTTCTTTATCGAAAAGTGTAAGCGAGATGTCTCCATCGAAATTGGTTTGGGTTACAGCTTCTTTTTCAATGTGACCAGTAACTGTCACTGTAGATAGTGCTTTTAACTCCAATGATCCACCACTTGTTATAACCTCATCAAAAACGATTTCATTTTTCGCAAGCGCTAACGTCATGGAGGGATCGCCCAGTAGGGAAAAATTTCTGTTTGCCACTCCACTGGTACTATTATTTTTTGTCTCACGGAAAACAGCACCTAATGATTTGTACTTATTGTTTTCTTTCGAAAGTAGGGATTCGTAAAATGCTTTGTTGAGTGTAAAGTTTGTGCTGGAATTTACCGGGCGGGTACTGGTGACAATGCCGATGCCACCACCTTTTTTTTGTAGCAAGGTTAGCTCACCACTGGTAATTAGAAAAGGATCATCGTGCCGGCCAAACTCGCAAGTAGCCGTAACAAAAAGCGGATAACGCGGACCATTGCGCCAACTTTTAATAAGGGCTTCGTCAAGGATTCGTTCATCCATCCACACACGCTCAGAGCCGTGGCCTGTATAGTTTACAATTAACGGAGTTTTTCTAATGGCCAAGTCAAGAGCTTTGTTTGCTTCAGGACTTGACTGATTGCCGCTATTTTGCTGTGTTATTTGATCGAATGAATCGAGGAAAAATTTGCGAGTTGTGTAATTTGGATTTAGCAACTCAATCGAGTTTGCTAACTGATCGGCTTGTGAGTTGTGAATATTGTTATCACCATCATCGGCCACGAAAAGTATTTCATTTTGCCATACACCAAATGTTGACGGATTTGTTTCGTATTCAATTATTTTATCAACAATGATTTTTGCTTCTTCTAAATTCTTGATGGGTAATCTTCCAATGCCAATATCCATCGTGTGATTTTGTGCTGGTTTTTCTCTCCATTCTCCTTCATCGGATTCCATAAATGTTAAGTAATCGTCAGAAGCATAGGTTTCAAGCGGACTTAACGAGTTACGGGATTCATAAATAGGAACGTAATTAGTATTGCCTAACACCCTATTTTTATAATCGTAAGAACCGCGACCGAAGATCAAAACGTTTTTTAAAGGACTAGCTGTTTGCGAATACAGACCCCTTATAAAGTCGCGTAAAGCAGTAACATCTTGTTTGCCACCGCTATACTCGTTGTAGATTTGATTTGTGGTTACTACAGCAACGCTAATACTTGATTTATTTTGACGGTGCTTAACTAATCGTTGTGCTTCACTTAGAAAATCAGGATGTGTAATTATAAGAAGCTCTGGTGCGCTAATGCTTCCTAATGCTTGATTAGGAAGAGGGCTCTCAAAAACCGGAGCCTTAAGATTGCTTGAATTAAATATAGCAAAAGTTTTTAATGTTTGTGAGTTTGTAGAAAAAGTAATTTTGTTATTGATGTTGGCGAATTGCTGATTAACTGCTAGAAACGGATCGCTAACATCCCAAATAAAAGTATTCGCATTCATAGATTCAACTTCAAAAGTCGAAACGGAATTTGATAAACTGGATGGCGAACGGAAAATGGTTTGGTCGCCATACAATGCCAATTTTCTTTTGATTGTCATGATTATAAAATCAAGATAGCCGACCGACAAGCCCGAACTGCCTTTTGTGAATTGATATTTAATGTCCTGATTACTTCGGCTTGGTGCGCCTACTGTATTGGAATTTATAACTACCGTGTCGGCTTTTATAATGCCTTTGATACCATAGCGTGTGTTGGGAATAGGCGCTATTTGTTGTGTTAACACTGGATTATTGTTGATTGAAACTTGAAATGAAGAGTTTGTGATTGATTGTGCCATCACGTGCGAGACCAACCGAATTTCAGAATTTTCAATTACCCCCGAAATATCAAACCGAATCGTAGCTTCTTTGTTTGAATCAAATTGTTCGCCAAACCAATGGCGACCCGACTTAAGGATATTGTATTTATCGGTTTCGTAATACCCAATGTCTTCGTATTGGGATATTACCGGAAAAGTTCCAGCTATATTTTCAAGAGAATTAATTCTTACACTTGATTCTGTATTTATAGTTAAGAAATAAAAATTCTTATCCGAGTATAAATTATTCTCGTATTCAAACACCTGCTTCTGAATATTATATTCATAGGAGTCTGGGCCTTGTCCATAATATAATATGTAATCGTTGGAGTTAAACTTACCGTCCAATTCGCCTACTACTTGAATAGCGATTTGTGACAAGGTGTTTCTTGTTGGTGCACCATTCGCCTGAGGCAGCATACCATTTTGTGCAGTGTAAATTTTTATGTTGCGCGGATCAATTTGATCTGGATTTATGCCTGCACTCTTCAAGAGGTTGTAATCTATTTTTACTACACCATCGCTGGTTACAGAAAACTTATACCAATTTCCTGACCCCAATATTTGTGGCTCTTGTGCTGATAAATCAAATTGAATTACCAGTAAAACAAGTATGCTCAGTATTTTGAAAAATTTCCGCAAGGATCGAATCATTTTAACCTACCCACCTTAATGCCTTACTCACCAACGAAAAGAGAATATAGAAAAGTATAATAAAGGGTAAAGCTGCTTTCCCCATCAAGATGATCAGTAATACGGCTACTGGAAGAAAAGTAAACCTTGCCTTGTTATCTGCCCATGAAAAATTTTTGAATTTGAATGCAATCATATCGATGCGGGAGACCATCAGTAATGAAAACACAAGTGTTATTAGAATTAAAACCCAATCCTGCTGCACCCAGTCGTTTAATGAGGCGGGTAAAAAAACGAGAGAAGTAATGAATACTGTATTAGCCGGAGTGTTCAATCCCTTGAAAGAATCGTGTTGGGTTTCGTCTACATTGAAGACAGCCAAACGCAAAGCTGAAAAAACAGCTATTAGAAAAGCGAAATATGGGAGCCACTCATTTGAAGTTGCTGCACCAATCATTTTATACATCACCAAGGATGGTAGTATTCCAAACGTAACTACGTCTGCAAGTGAATCCAGTTCTTTACCAGTGGGCGATGACACTTTAAGTAAACGCGCGGCAAAGCCATCAAAGAAATCAAACACCCCACCTGCCCACACAAAATAAGCGGCTGGTGCAGCGCGGTTCTCTAAGCAAAACACAATGCCAATACATCCACATAAAAGATTGCAGCAGGTAAGAAAATTAGGGATATATCGAGTCATGTTTTTAAGAACGTAATGAAAGCGCACAATACGGGTTCGATACTTTTTCTTCACCCACGGTTGTTGGATTTCCGTGGCCGGGATATACAACAACCTCATCAGGTAGCGTGAATACTTTTTTGCGAATACTTTCAATCAATGTTTTATGGTCGCCACCTGGTAAATCAGTTCTACCAATGCTTCGTTCAAACAGAACATCGCCACTTACTAGCGACTTGGATTCAGCATGATAGAAACCAACATGGCCTGGTGCATGCCCGGGCAAAAAAAGAATACTCAGTTTTGTTGTGCCAAATGAAATCTCTTCGCCTTCTTTAATAAACTGATCGGGTGTAGCTTCGCGATACATGGCGAAGCCATACGATGGAGCATAGGCTTTTACGGCTTTTAAAACAGGCTCTTCGTTAGCGTGAATTAAAAACGGGACATTATATTTCTCTTTTACAAAATCATTGCCTAGCACATGATCAATATGACAATGCGTGTTGAGCAAGTATTTTATTTTTAGGTCTTTGCTCTCAATGAACTTTGCCAGTTCTGATTTTTCTTCAGGCTCGTAGCATCCAGGATCGATAATGACCCCGGCACCGGTTTCATCATAGACAACATAGGTATTTTCACTAAACGGATTGAATGTAAAAGCTTGAATCTGAATCATAATGGAATTGCAAAAGTACAAAACTGACGGCTTATGGGAAATGCAAGCCCACCTTTCTCATCTTACTTTGATGTGTGTATTTTTGTTCTTTCAATTAGATTATTATCCCTATTCAATCTTTCGATTACATACTTGTTGGCCAAGGTCTTGCTGGCTCCTGCTTAGCGTTGCGATTGCTGGAAGAAGGCAAACGCATTTTGGTCTTTGATGAACCAACTCAAAATAGGAGTTCTTCCATTGCTGCCGGACTGTTTAATCCGATAACCGGGAAATTAATGACCCGCACCTGGATGGCGGATAAATTATTTGATCAACTTCATAAGTTTTATAAATCGGCAGAGCAAAAACTTCAGCATCGATTTTTCTATCCGCAACCTATGTATCGCCCTTTTTTATCTGTTGAAGATCAAAATCAATGGATGGGTTTGAGCTCGGATGCTGCCATGAATCCTTATGTTGAGAAAGTTTTTACTGAAAGTAAATATGGCCATCAGGTGCATGATGTATTTGGGGGCATACTTCTGAAGCAGTGCGGGTTTCTTGATGTAAAAGAATTTATGAAGGCTGCTCGCACCTATCTGCAGACAAACCAATCATTCATTTCTGATCATTTTGATGAAACTCAATTAAAAATTAATTCGGAGGGTGTCACGTACAAACAATATCGAGCGGAAAAATTAATTTTTTGCAATGGAGTTAACGTTTTAAATAATGAGCTATATAAAAACTTGCCAATTCGGTTATTAAAAGGTGAAACTTTGATGATAGAATTGGAGGCTACACCTGAACTCATTTTCAATAGGGGTGTTTATATGGTGCCAATGGGGGAGAAGAATCACTATCGGGTGGGTGCAACTTACGAAACAAAGAATTTATCGCGGTCAGCTACTGAGGTGGGTCGTATGGAGTTAGAGCAAAAACTGAAAGCATTAATAAAGATGCCCTATAAAATTATCTCTCAAGATTGGGGTTTTAGGCCTACTACGCCCGACCGCAAACCCATTTTGGGGGAGCATCCAGATTCAAAAAATGTTATTATTTTTAACGGATTAGGTACAAAGGGAGTGAGTCTGGCTCCATATTTTTCTGCTCAATTAGTAAATTGGCTTTTAAGTAAAGGTGAAATTCAGCCAGAAGTCAATATTAAAAGGTTTAAATCGTTATCTTCGAAATCCAGTGAGGAAGTATGAGCGGAATGTTTCGGTTTTTGGCAATTACATTAGTTTTAATCTCGGTTAGTTCAGATATTCTGGCACAACGTGCTGAGGAAACGTTTGGTAAAAACCGTATTCAATACAAGAATTTTCAGTGGAATTACCTTAGCTCCGAAAATTTTGATGTTTACTATTATGACAACCGAAAAACGGTTGCTCAGGAGTCCCTTGAATATCTCGAAAATGAGTTTGATCGGATAACTGATTTAATAGGCTGGTATCCACAGAATAAAACAAAGGTTTTTCTATACAATTCTGTTACCGATTTGCAGCAAAGCAATATTGGCCTTAACAGCAACCCATTTAGCTCGGGTGGTGAAACAGAGTTTATTAAGCCTTATGTTGAGATTGCCCACCCCGGTACACTTCAAGAATTTAAAGAGGAATTAATTTTCAAGTTTTCGGATCTCATGCTTAACGAAATGATGTTTGGCGGAAACCTGAAAGACATGTTTCAGAATGCGGTTTTCCTAAACTTGCCCGATTGGTTTGTGGGTGGAGCTTCGCTTTATGTGGCCAAAGGCTGGAATGAAGAGATGGATGACTTTACCCGGCAATTGGTTGCCAGTAAAAAAGTAAGCAAAGCACTTAAACTTACGGGCAATGATGCAGCATTGGTTGGTCAGTCCGTTTGGAATTTTATTGTAGAGAAATATGGTAAGAGTAGCATCAACAATATCCTTAACTATACCCGCATAATTCGTAACGAAGAGAAGAGTGTATTCATCACGTTAGGAGTTCCGTTCAAACAATTGATGACTGAATGGAAAAATTATTATTCTTCTATGGCAACAAAAGTTTCGCAGAGCTACATAGCGCCTTCTGATTCATCATTATTTAGTCCTAAACATAGAAAGTCCGTTGTCTACACAACCGTAAAAATTAGTCCTGATGGTAAAAAAGTTGCGTATGCGGAAAATGACCGCGGCAAATTTACTGTGCGGGTAAAGTCTCTTGAAAATGGAAGAGAGACAGTAATCCTGAATGGTGGTAATAAAGTAATCAAGCAAAATGTAGACTACACCATACCTTTATTAAGTTGGTCAGATGCAAATACCCTTGGCGTGATTGGTGTTAAGGATGGCCAATATGTTTTTTGGCTTTATGATCTTGTAACCAAAAGTAAATTACCACGCGAGTTAGATCAGTTTAGTAATATTCGAAGTTTTAATTTTTCCGGTAATGGAAGGCTTGCGGTATTGAGTGCGGACCTGGCAGGCCAAAACGACTTATTTTTGATTAGCAGCCGCAGAGATAGAACTCGAAGACTAACGAATGATTTGTTCGATGACCTTGACCCCGGGTTTATTCCTAATAGTAACACAATTGTATTTAGTTCAAATCGAACAACCGATTCTGTTTCTACGAAAGTAAGTGCGTATTCAAAACTTGCATCAACCTATAATCTTTTTCTTTTTAATCTTGATACAACTACGGTAGAAGTAACACGATTAACAAACACGGTAAGTAAAGACGTTCATCCTAAGGCATTTGATCTTGATAATTTTTATTATTTAAGTGACCAGCGTGGCATAGTCAATTTATTTAAATTCAATCGAACTACAGGTATCTATTCGCAGATCACGAATTTCAATTCAAGTATTAAAGATTTCGATCTTGATTTTTATAATCGTTCCTTGGCTTTGGTTATGTCTAAGAATTTAAGTGAAGATATTTTTATTGTCGATAAATTTAATTTTGATCGACAGATTTTTACTCCTGCATCACGAAGAAAGGAAGTACAGCAAGCGAAAGTTATTTCAGAAAAACGAAAGCAGGAACAACCCGTAAAAAGTATGTCCATTAAGGATTTGATCAATTCCCGGCTAAAAGAAAAGCAGGATACATCAAGCCAATGGAAACCACAGCCAACACCGGTAAGGAAAGATTCTATTCAAGCTAAACCGGGGGAAATCAATACCGATGACTATCAATTTGATGTACCCGCAAAACCTGATACCCTAAAACCAGTAACACCTGCTGTTAAGCCATTGAATACAGATGATTATGTTTTTGAAGATGAAGTGGTAAAAGCCAAGCAGCCAACCGAGACATTTTTAACCCGCTATATGAAAGCGCGAGAGTCTACTCGTGTAGCAGGTCCTTTTGCTTATGCGCCTAAATTCAGCTATGAAAATGTACTCACTAATTTTTTGATTGATCCGTTGCGTGGGTTTAGTATGAAAGTGGAAACGCAGATGAACGATATTCTTGAAAACTATAGAATACTGGGTGGTTTACAAACTGCATTTGATTTTAAGAGTGGCGATGTTTATGGCGAGTTTCAATATCTACCAAAAAGGGTTGACTTTAGTGTGAGATTTGATCGTAAGGTTATTTTTTGGGAAACCCCGCAAGAAGGCTTTGCTCAAATAGAGCAACAGAAATACTCGTTTCAGAAAATTGAGGTTGGAGCTTCTCTTCCGTTATCAGTTCGCACCCGAATTTCGTTAAAACCATTTGGCGGTTATACCATGTTTGTAGATCGAGGCTTGCTTCAGCCGCAAGCCTCGGGCCCTACTTTCCTTCCTTCACAGCAGCAATTTTACACAGGAGCCAAGGCAGAATTGGTTTATGATAACTCACTCTCAACGGGCATGAATATTATAGAAGGGACTCGTGGAAAGTTTAGCGCCATTCACTACGAGGCAGTGGGAAATAATCAGAAAAGTTTCTCACAGATTTCTTTGGATGTGAGACACTACCAGAAAATTTATCATGAGATTATTTTTGCTGTGCGCGGATTTACCGGAACATTTTTAGGCAACTCGCCTAAAAAATATTTGTTAGGGGGCATGGATAACTGGCTTGGCAATCGGTTAAATTATGAGGGGCTGCAAAATCCGCTTGTAAGTAAAGTAGGAACATACAATGAAAATTTGCTGCTTTCTGAATTTGCTACAAACTTGCGTGGGTTCGATTATGCAACGCTATATGGAAGTAGTGTGGCTATGGCGAATGCCGAGTTGCGCATACCACTAATACGGGCGCTGTCAAACGGGCCAATCACCTCAAATTTCTTTCGCAACCTCCAATTCACTGCATTCTATGATATTGGAACTAGTTGGACTGGAGCAGTTCCATTCAATACAGAGAATAGCGTGCGCAAGCGGGTTGTGCCTGAGGATATTTCTGGAAGCCCTTTTGTAATAGAGTTGAATGAATACCTAAATCCTTGGTTGTTTAGTTATGGTTTAGGCTTGCGTACCATGATGCTTGGTTACTACGTGAAGTTTGATCTAGCTTGGCCAGTAGAAAATTACACCGTTAAAAATCCAAGATTGTCGGTTACACTCGGATTTGACTTTTGATATTCAAATTCGGTTATGTAAAAAATAGATACCTTAGCAGGTAACTTATTGTCCATTTTTAATTCAAATCATGATTAAATCAATGACTGGCTATGGCCAGGTATCGGCAGGTTCAGGTGATGGAACTATTTCAATTGAAGTAAAAAGTCTGAATTCTAAATTTCTAGACTTAAGTTTAAGACTTCCCAAAAAATTTATTGAAAAAGAACTGGAAGTTCGAAACCTTATAACTGATAAACTTGAAAGAGGAAAGGTCTCTATAAGCATTGAATTTCAATCGGGTGCTAAGCAAGAGATGCGGCAGCAATACAATGAAGATTTGTTCGCCACTTATTTTAATGAATTGAAAAAATTGGCAGATAAAGTTGGGGCAGGTCATGATTCACTATTTCAATTGGCACTCAGTTCACCCGATGTTGTTCAGGCAAACGGAAAAGAAGAGCTGGATCCGGCAGAGTGGGAAGGAGTTAGGTTAATGCTTATTGATGCAATTAATAAATGTGATCACTTTCGAGCCGAAGAAGGTAAATCATTAGAGGATAAACTAGGAAGTTACATAGAGAGCATACGCAATGGATTGTTGGAAGTAGAAAAAATTGATCCTACCCGAATTGAAAAAGTGCGCAATCGGATAAAAGGAAATATCACTGATTTTTTTGGGAGTGAGGGCTTTGATGCCAACCGCCTCGAGCAGGAGATTATTTTTTTTATCGAGAAGTTGGACATCCATGAAGAGCGTGTGCGGTTAAAAACACACCTCGATTATTTTTTGAAAGGCATGAGTGAAAAGCAATCGAATGGTAAAAAGCTAGGATTTATTTCGCAGGAAATTGGCCGTGAGATAAACACCATTGGTAGCAAAGCCAACGATGCAGAAATGCAAAAACATGTTGTGATGATGAAGGAAGAACTGGAAAAGATAAAAGAACAATTAAGCAATGTTTTATAAGAAACGTTAAGACTAACTTTCTATACATCAACCTAAACAAAATACCTATGCAAAAATTATTTAATTATGCAGCAGTAGCGATTATCGGACTGCTGTCAGTTGCCTGCTCTAAGCCTGCACAACAAGAAACTACAAGTGATGAATCAACCCCGAATATGTTAACCGAAGCAGAAAAATCGGCTGGCTGGCAATTGCTTTTTGATGGCAGTACATTGGATGGCTGGAAGCGCTACAATCGTGACACGATTGGCCCATTATGGTCAGTTAAAGAGGGTGCAATTATTTGTGATGGTACCGGCTTTGGTGAGGGTTCGGGCGATATAGGCGGCTCGCTTATGACAACTCAGTCTTTTGGAAATTTTGAATTGACTGCCGAATGGAAAATTAGCCCCGGTGGTAATAGCGGAATTTTATATCATGTGGTTGAAGGTGCGGATTTAGGTGCTGATTATCACACAGGGCCTGAGTATCAGGTGATGGATGATGATGGTTGGCAGGGAGGCGAATTGATGCCGGCACAAAAAGTGGGATCTAACTATGACATGTTTAATGCACCCACCACAAAGAAAGTAATGCCGGTAGGTGAGTGGAATACATCGAAAATAGTTTATAACAATGGCCATGTTGAGCATTGGCTTAATGGCGAGAAGACAGTAGAGTTTGAAGAAGGAAGTGAGGAGTACAATCAACGCTATCAAAAAAGTAAGTGGGTTGATTTTCCTTCCTGGAACAAATTCAAATCGGGTGCTATCTCTTTACAGGACCATGGAGCACCTGTTTATTTTCGATCTATTAAAATCAAATCTTTGTAGAAAATTTAAGAAGCTATTAGATCTTAGTGGTGGTCATTTTTGGCCACCATTTTTTATTTAACCGATTCTAAAAGTAATTTTACAAATCCATCCAACGACTCGTTTTCAATCCAACGCACAACGGCAACAACATCATTTTCTCTATCCACATACACCATATTAGTACCATTGCCAATATGCGCAAATGCCGAAGCGGGCGCACTGGGAAGATATTTTTTATCAGTATTTAAAAACCAATTCATAAAACCATAAGTAGGTTGTGCGGCAGTCGGGGTATGGGACCAAGCCATCCACTGCGGTGAGAGCAATTGTTTGGTATTCCATTTTCCTTGTCGTAGTGTTAGGTAACCATACCGAGCCATATCATAAGCGTGAATGATCATGCCTCCACCCCAGTGACCACCGCCACTTACCGATTGCATGATAGTTCCATCCATTACAATCCATGAGTTATCATACCCATACCACCGCCAGGTGCTGGAAGCATTTATCTCATCCATTATATTCTCCTTCAAAACTTGTGGCAAGGATTTGCGCCAAACATTTAGCGCAGCTAAGGCTAAGGCATTTACTCTTGTATCATTATATTCATAAACGGAACCAGAAGGACTTCTTTTTATAGTTAGCCATTCTGATGGTTTAGAGCTCGGCCTATCGGCCCAGTCAGGTTTGCCCCAAAGAGTTCCTTCCCAGTCGCTTGTTTGGCGAAGCATATCATTCCATGTAATAGTTTTGTTGTGCGGGGTATTAAACAGCTCTAACATTTGCGGCTTCCCAAATCGATCGGCTTTGTTACTAACTTCAATTGGTTTATAAACTTCTATCGGAGCCATGTATTTGTAAACTGAATCGTAAATATTTTGGATTAGACCCCGGTCGTATGCTAGCCCAATAGTGGCTGAAAGAAAACTTTTGGTTACACTGTGGGTCATGTCAGGCCTCAAAGGCTCACCCCATTCGGCAATTACAAACCCATTTTTAATAATGATGCCGGTGGCAGCGCCCCGGTCTTTCATTGGTCCAATAGCATCACCAAACGGTTCCCGCCCAAAAGTCTGATAATGATTTTGTTCCATGCTTCTTGAATTCTTTGATTCATGTTCGATGGCAAAATCGATAGCAAGTTTTAACTTAGTTGCATCAACACCTGTTTCTTCGGGTTGCTTATGTACCCAATCCTTATCGGGATAATAATATGTTGGGGCTGAATTTTTTTTCTTCTGTGCAATACTTGGCGCGCTAGCGAATAATACTAATAGTGCGATTTTAAACGTTAATTTCATTCTGTATAATTATTTAGGCAAGATATTAAATGTATCTATGTGGCTTCGTTAATAATCATAATTTTACCTATATATTTCATGGTGGAATTAATTTTTTTTGCCTTCTTGATGGTTGTTAATAAACCGGAGACACATCAATGAGTTTAGTTATTAGAATTTTTCACGACTAATTCATTGATTAGTTTTTAATCCTATCTAAAATATTTTAATTCGCGCCACTAAATTATTTCATGGAAAAGAATATTCTAAAAATCGCTGTCGAAGTTAAGTTAAAACCAGAACAGGTTCAATGTGTGGTTGAGTTGTTGGAGGGTGGAGCTACCATTCCATTTATTGCCCGCTATCGAAAAGAAATGACTGGAAGCCTTAATGAAGTTATACTTGCTACAATTAGGGACAGGCATGAACAATTAGCTGAATTGGATAAGCGAAAGGGAGCTATTCTAAAGTCTATTGAAAAGCAAGAAAAGTTAACACCTGCTTTAGCGAAGGCGATTGAGCAAGCTGAGACTTTAAATGAATTAGAAGATATTTATTTGCCTTACAAACCAAAGCGAAAAACCCGCGCAAGTATTGCCAGAGAGAAAGGATTGGAGCCTCTTGCTATTACCATATTTGAACAGTCTAAAATCGATTTAGATAAAAATGCATCTCACTATGTTGATGCAGAGAAAGGTGTAGCCAACGTGGAGGAGGCTTTGGATGGCGCACGTGATATTATAGCTGAATGGATAAATGAAAATCAGGAAGCCCGACAAAAAGTGCGCGAATTATTTTGGCAAGAAGGCGTTGTGCAAGCTTCTGTAATTAAATCAAAAGCTGAGAGCGATGAAGCTCAGAAGTTTAAAGATTATTTTAATTGGAAAGAACCAATTAAAAAGGCGCCATCGCACCGATTACTTGCAATGCGCAGGGCTGAGAAGGAAGGGTTCATTACATTGGATATTGAGCCGACCGAAGAACAAGTAATTCAAACTCTTGAAAAACAATTTGTTAAATCTGATTCCTCGACATCAGAGCAAGTGAGTTTAGCCGTTAAGGATTCCTACAAGCGCTTACTAAAGCCATCGCTAGAAACGGAAGTTCGGGTAGAATCAAAGCTGAAGGCAGATGTTGATGCTATTCAAGTATTTGCAGCAAATCTAAAAAAATTATTGCTCTCATCTCCGTTGGGACAAAAGCGAGTGCTTGCACTCGATCCTGGTTTTCGCACCGGCACAAAATTAGTTTGCCTTGACGAGCAAGGTGCTCTTTTATTTAATACTGTAATCTATCCAAACGAACCCCAACGACAAACCACACAATCGGCAACTATTGTATTAGCTTTGTGCGATCGGTTTAAGATTGATGCCATCGCTATTGGCAATGGCACAGCCAGTCGTGAAACGGAAGCATTTGTGAAATCAATTGGCTTACCAAAAGAGATTTTAGTTGTGATGGTAAATGAAAGTGGCGCTTCTGTTTATTCAGCCTCCGAAGTTGCCCGTGAAGAATTTCCTGACTACGATATTACTGTGCGAGGTGCTGTATCTATCGGTAGGAGATTAACAGACCCTTTGGCAGAGTTAGTTAAGATTGATCCAAAGTCTATTGGCGTTGGACAATACCAACATGATGTGGATCAGGTAAAATTGAAAGCAGGGTTGGATGATGTCGTTATGAGTTGTGTAAACTACGTAGGCGTGGAGGTGAACACAGCAAGTAAAGAGTTGCTAGCCTATGTTTCAGGGCTTGGGCCTCAATTGGCGAAAAGTATTGTTGAATTTCGAAATCAGCATGGAGCTTTTTCAGATCGTGAATCGTTGCGCAAAGTCCCACGTCTGGGTGATAAAGCATTTGAACAATGTGCGGGTTTTCTCCGGATCAGAGATTCAAAAAATCCACTTGATGCTAGTGCCGTGCATCCCGAACGTTATGATCTTGTGAAAAAATTTGCAAGCGATCTTAATTGCACGGTTAAAGATTTGATGACGAGCGCAGAGTTAAGAAAGAAATTGGATCTTAAAAAGTATGTTACGGACACCGTTGGCTTACCAACGTTAACCGATATTCTTTCGGAACTTGAAAAGCCAGGTCGCGACCCACGCGATAAATTTGAAGTCTTTTCATTTGAAGAAGGTGTGCATGAAATCAAAGATTTGAAAATTGGAATGAGCCTTCCGGGTATTGTGACTAACGTAACCAATTTTGGAGCCTTTGTCGATGTGGGTGTTCATCAAGATGGACTTGTTCATATTAGTCATTTGAGCGATCGTTTCGTAAAAGATCCAAATGAAGTAGTGGTGGTGCAGCAAAAGGTAAGAGTAACAATTTTGGAAGTAGATGTTCCGCGTAAGCGAATAGCATTATCGTTGAAGAGTGATCCATTTGGAAAATCTACACCTATTCAAAATACAACTAAGCAAGAACGGACTCCTAAGCCAAAGCCTCCGGTAAAAGCAGTTGAATCAATGGAAGACAAACTGGCACAACTTAGGGATAAGTTTAAGCGATAATCGAATAAGTTATAATGTTCTATTAGATTTTATTAGTTTAGTTTTTTTAAACTCCTTATAAATTTAAGAATTAGATATGCCATTAGTAATATTTATTTCAGTTGCTATTGCTATTATATTAATACTGAGTCGTTTAAAAAAATCAAAGAGTCAGACAACAAATCCTAAAAGTCAACCAAAGGCAGATCAAGTTGCAGGAAGTAAAGACTATGCTGGTGTTACAGGAAATATAAAATGGACGCTAACCTCTTCAGTTTGGTATGAGGATATAGGGCGATCAAGTTCAAAGGTGCTTAGCAGATCTTGGAGCAGTAAATCTGTTTGGCAAACGGATGCCATAAAATTACCAGTCGGTAAATTTATTATGGTAATGTCTATACCTGGAGAAGTAAAGACGAGTGATATTAAGCGTGGAGGGTTTGTAAATAGCATGATCAATATGGCAGCAGAGGTAGCGCTTGACGTTTATGTTGGTGGTTATTTTGGTAATGAATATAAATCGCTGGTAAGTATTGGTGAAGACGGTGTTAAGATAAAGCGCGATGAGTTGAAGGACTTTATGATTTTGACCAATGTGGAACCGTTAGCGGAAAAATATTTTGATGAAGCAACCGTAGCGACAATAGCAAGTTGGAAGAAAATGGATACAGGCTTTCTACAAGAAAATAAAGTTGATCAGTTTGGATTATTATTTTCTCCGGATGGAGTTATACTTTCGTGCATGGCTAATATGGACTCCGAAAGCGAAATAAAAATGTTTTCTGATTTCGGATCGGTGCTGGCTACTAAAATGATTCAAACCCACGAGGCATAAAAAAAGTTGAATGATTGCATTCAACTTTTTTCTTTCGCTCTAAGAAAGAATTATTTCCCTTCGGAAACTTCTTCTTCAACTTTATTGTCTTTAGCCATTTCCTCAATTAACGAATCATACTTTTGCTTTAGCACAGCATCCGATACAAGTGCTTTTTTTACTTTATTGTAGGTAGCAGCACCCAAATAATCTTTAGCAAGACTTTGGAATGCCTGATTGATTTTAAGGGTTTCAGTCTTCTTTTTCTCGGCTACTTCTTTCATAAATGCAATTTCTTCTGGAGTTGCAGCAGCTTCTGCGAGCTTAGCTTCATTTGAAACTATTTTTGAAAGTTCATTATAGCGTGTGCCTGTCATTACTTCCGACTCCTTAACCATTGTATTGAGTGTAGCTTGAACTTCAATGCTCATTTCGGTGACGGAATCCATTACCGTAGCGTACTTCGTTAACTCTTCTTCACTAACTGCTGCATCTTGCGAGTAGGAAGTAATTACCATTAAACTAAAAATAGTACTTAAAAAAAATTTTGCTCTCATATTTATTTAGGTTTGATTTCAAATTGCACAAGTTCTTCAATATAAGGATTTTACCTCGCAATATCCAATAATAATTGCTAAAATATGAAACGAATTATATGAAAGGAATCAGCACTAACAATTAGTATTGTGATTTTATCTCTGCTTTAAATTTTAGTGCGATCTTTTTTTCGTGTTTAAGTAGAAGAGTGTGCTCGTCTATAACAAACTCGTTTGCATTATCGAGCGCTTGCAAATAGCCAGTTTCAATTTCCATTGTTTCCTGACAAAACATTCGAGTAGCAATTATTTTGAAAGTTATTTTCTTTCCAGATAGTGTGTATTGCCCGGCTAATTGATTGCACCCACCAAAACCTGAAATTTTATTTCCATCAGGATTCAATTGAATGAATGGTGCCTTTGGGCTGTCGGCTAAAGCCATTCCATTAATCTCGGTAAGCACCCAATAGGTATTTTCAAGTGATCGTTCTTTGGACACACCTATCAGCTCACCAATTTTATTAGATGGCCTACAGGATAGCAATGAAATAAATAATAGCACTAATAGCGTTCTCATATTGTTATAGTTTGTTACAATTTAAATAGTTCTAAAAATTCTTTTTTCTTCGTGGGCGACACCTCAAGCTCCATGTTATTTTTCATGGTAACATAGCCACCTTTTCCTTTCGAGTATCGAATGACAAAATCAGGATTGATGAGATACGATCGGTGGATTCGTAGGAAGCGATGCTCGTTTAATACTTCTTCAAAATATTTTAAGGTTCGGCAAATCAATAGAGCTTGTCCACCTTCTAAATAAAATTTGGTGAAATTGTCGGCTGCTTCGCAATACAGTATAGAGTCAATGTTTATAATATCAAAACCTTCTAATGTTGGCAGCATAATTTTTTGCTGGGCTCCCACCTTTTTATTCTCGAGCAGGATACGTGCATGTTGAATATAATTTTTTTCAGTACGCTCACTACAAATTTTTTCTACGGCTTTAATTAACTCATCAATATCGATGGGTTTTAATAAATAGTATGCAGCACTTTGGTTTAGTGCGGGAATAGCATAGTTATCAAAGGCTGTTACAAAAACAGTTTCGAAATTAATTTTCTCAAACTTATCAAGTAAATCAAACCCATTTCCATAAGGCATCTCAATATCAAGAAAAACGATGTCAGGATTATGCTTCTTGATTTCTTCTAAACCGGTATCAACTGATTTTCCAAAACCGCAGACAGTAATATTAGGGCAATATTTTTTTAGGTAATTAGCCAGAATTTCGCGACTGTCTTTTTCATCATCAATTATAACAGCTTTCATGCGTGGTTTTGATTATGGATTGGAAGAGAGATTATAACCCGAGTACCCGCATTTTTTGAAACGTCCTCAATCTTTACCTGATAATGAGTTTTATAAATAGTATTAAGAATTGCCAACCGATTTTGAATATTACTTAAGCCGGTTGAATTATGTTGCTTCTGATTTTCAGTTTTGAGATTAGTTGATTGTTTTCGTCCGATGCCATCATCGGTAATTATTACTTGAATTTCATTGATTTTTTTTTCAAAATGAATGTCAAGCTTTCCTTTGGTTTCTTTATATCGTAAACCGTGCCACACAGCATTTTCAATATAGGGCTGTATAAGCATAGGTGGAATTTCTATGGTTTCCTTTTCAAGCTTGTCGAGTCCTGTAATTTCAAAATCAAACTTATCGCGGAAGCGAGAATGTTCTAACTTAACGTATAACGAGATAATTTCTTCTTCCTTCTGTAAGCTAATAAAATCTTCTTGTGAGTTTTCCATAACCAAACGCATCAATCTGGAAAACTCCGAAAGGAATTTGTTGGCCGCACGTTCATCGTTTTGTGATATGAACTGATTTACGGAGTTAAGCGCATTAAAAATAAAATGGGGATTCATTTGACTGCGCAGCGATTTAAGAGCCAGCAACTGATTGGCTCGTTTGCTTGCCTGCGCATTTTTATAGATAAAATAAGAGGTTACCATCACAATAATTATAATAATAATCAGGCCATAAATTATCAACTGCTGGCGTTGCAGGGTTGTTTGTTCTTGTTGCTGGCCAATGGAGATAATATTTCGCTGTTCTTCAATTTCCGATTGCTTTTTGATTAAATCGGCTCGTTCTTTTTGAAGACCTTCATTTTGTATTTGACTTTGAGTAACCGCAGCACTATATTTTTTGTAGGTTGAAATTGCCTGGGTTGGTTGATTACTTTTTTCATACAGATCTGCAAGATTTAGGTAAGCATTAGCTTTTTCTACCGGATTATTCATTGTGTCAGCAATAGTTGCGGCTTCTTCCAATTCGCGAATAGCACTATTGGTTTCTCCTTTTGCGGCCAGCGATTTACTTAGCTCAATTTTATCTTTCGATACCGCATTTAGGTTATTGGATTCCAGATTAAAGTCGATTGACTGATTGCGTAAAGCAATATCTTCATCAAAGCGTTTTTGTTCAACTAAAGCACCTGATATTTCTTCTTTTGTGTTTTGAAGTTCGCGCTCCGCTTCAACTTTAGGAGCAGCGTTTCCGGACGACCGGAGTTTTTGTTGTGACGATTGAAACAAATCATTGGCTTTATCAACTTCATTTAGCCGGGCATAAATTTTAGCTTTTTGATTTTGAATTTTTCCCGCCAGTAATTCATTCTTCAGTTTTGTATTGAGTTTAATTTCTTCAACAGCATTCAAAGCTGCAGGATAGTTTTTCATTTGGTAGTACACCTCAGATATGTCGAGCTGACCTTCCGCCAGTTGATTTGCATCTGGTTGCAAGGCTATTGCTTCTTGATAGTATCGCAATGCTTCAGTGTAGTGGGCAAGTTTAAGATGAGCATTTGCTAATCCGCGTGATGAACTTCTGTATTCTGGTGTAGTAACATATTCCGGTTTTAATTTTTTATAGGCTCGTTCAAAATTAGTTAGCGCAAGGCTCCATTCGGAAATGCCTGCGTTAATTTCACCAATCAGTAAATAGCATTTGGACTCATTGAAGATATCCTGTTGAGCCAAACTCATCCCTAACGCTTCCTGCACATTAGTAAGCGCTTTAGCGGGGTTATTAGATTTAAGAGTATTCGCTTCTGCTAACAATTGCTCAATACCCCGTTGAGATGAACGACTCTTAAAACTTTTATACGAATCTTTTTTTTGTTCTTCCTGCCCATAGCAAGTTCCGGCCAATAATTGACTTATTAAAAAACATAACAGCAAGGAGTGTTTCATTTCGTATTTAATGATGATTATAAATCGATTCTTCGGAAAGTTACTATAATAATTTATACGATTTTCAGACTGTTTAGGCTGAATCGCAACCTTCACTCGGCCATTTGGTGGTTTCGCTCAATCAAACTACGGGCTCACTAAGTTCAGATACCCTTACTCTTTTTTAAGCGTAAACTTTAACAAAAAAACAAAATGAAAACACAAGCCCCCACCAAAGTAAGTAAGGTTAAGAACCATATACTTACAGCAATTGCCATTATTTTCTTTGTGCATTTAAGTGCATTTACTACAATGCCCGAAGTCAAAACGGTAGCAAAAGATCAAAGTATTCAACTTGCATTGTTACTCGATACTAGCAATAGCATGGATGGACTGATAGACCAGGCCAAATCGCAACTATGGAAAATTGTAAACGAACTAGCATTGGCAAAATGTGCTGATGGAAAGAGACCAAATATTAAAATAGCTCTTTATGAATATGGTAACGATGGTCTTCCTTCCTCCGAAGGTTATATTCGCCAGGTAAGTGGTCTTACAGATGATCTTGATTTGATTTCTGAAAAACTATTTTCTCTTTCTACAAATGGTGGTAATGAATTTTGTGGTCAGGCACTCAATAGTTCGCTGAACCAATTAGCCTGGAGTGCATCTTCGAATGATTTAAAAATGATTTTCATTGCCGGAAACGAACCCTTCACGCAAGGTAGGGTTTCTTACCGAACAGCAGGCGCAGTAGCGCGTGAAAAAAGCGTGGTGGTAAATACTATTTACTGTGGACCTTTTGATGAAGGCTTACGCACCAATTGGAAAGATGGAGCGGATATTACCGGAGGTACATTTATGAGTATTCAACAGGACCGAAAAACAGTTTACATTTCTTCACCCTATGACGAGAAGATCAGTGCATTGAATGATAAATTGAATAGCACGTATGTGTATTATGGATCAAGTGGGGCTTCAAAAAAAGAAATGCAGTTATCGCAGGATAGCAATGCGCGTAGCTATGGCGAAGCAAACAAAGTAGAGCGAGCAATTTCAAAAAGTACACACGCTTATAAGAACTCAAGTTGGGATTTGGTGGATGCAGCCAAAGAAGATGAGCAAGCTATCGCGAAAGCAAAAGAGGAAGACTTGCCAAAAGAAATGAAAGGAATGAGCGTAACTCAACGCCAAGTGTACATTAAGGAAAAGGCTGATGACCGAAAACGGATTCAGGAGGAGATTCAAACGCTTAATAAAAAACGTCAGGAGTATATCGTTGCGAATACTCCAAGAGAAGTGAGCGACTCTATGTTCGATGCCGCTATGATTAAAGCGATCAAAGAAAAAGCACAACTAAAGAGTTTGAGTTTTTAAGAGGTGGTTTGAGTGGAGTGAAACCCCGGTGTGAGCCGGGGTTTTTGTTTTTTATACCCAGTATGTTTCAGATTGCTTTCATTCTTCAATTATTTTGATGAATATTCATGGCTTAAATTTTTCTATTTGAAATCATCTTCAAAAATCTCAAGTGTTATTCTCTGGTCTGTTATTTCAGCTGCCTTTATTGGGCCGGGTACTATTACAACAGCCATTACCGCAGGATCACGTTTTCAAATTGAATTATTATGGGCGATCGCGTTTGCAACTGTCGCTTGTTTTGTCTTACAAGAAGTTTCGGCTCGCATTACAATTGTAAGTGGCTTAACCTTTGGGCAAACGCTTGCGCATAAATATGGCAATGGAAATGTACGATGGATCAAATGGCTGGTGGCTATGCCTGTGTTGCTTGGTTGCGCGGCCTATCAAGCCGGAAATATATTAGGCGCTGTTTCTGGTATGTCATTGCTTTTGCCAGGGGATGCAAAGTGGTATACGCTAGCGGTTACACTCTTTGCTAGTTTTATTTTATGGAAAGGCGGCAGTAAAACTCTTTCGCTTTTGATGACTATTTTGGTCGGGATGATGGGAATTGCTTTTTTGACCTTAGCCTTTCAATCAAACTTTTCTTTTTTTGAAATAATTAAAGCGGTAACTATTCCAGTAATCCCAAAAGAGGCTGAATTACTTGCGCTGGCACTCATCGGCACCACAATAGTTCCTTATAGTATTTTCATAGGGTCAGCCATTAGCAAAGGACAAACTGTATCTTTAATGCGATTGGGATTATTTATTTCTGTTCTTATTGGCGGACTTATTACTGCGTTGATTATGATTGCTGGCTCCCTCACGGGAAGTTTTTCCTCTTTCGGTGAACTTGCCCTTAACTTAAACGATCAAATGGGTAGCGTTGGAAGTTGGGCATTAGGTATTGGTTTGTTTGCGGCCGGGCTTTCATCTGCAATCACATCGCCTTATGCTGCTTCACTTATTGCTTCTACCGTGCTTGGTTCTGATAATAAAAAAACAATTAGTGCAGTTTGGATGGTTGTGTTACTTGTTGGTTTCCTTTTCGGGATTAGCGGTGTAAAACCAATTCCAGTAATTCTAGTAGTGCAAGCGTTGAATGGATTTGTGCTTCCGCTTTTGGCTTACTTTCTAATTCTATTAGTTAATGATTCGAATGTAATTCCACAAGCTCAGCGCCATACTGTATGGTACGATGGTATTTTGGTTTGCATTTTTGGCGCGACCTTATTGATAGGATTAAATAATGTTGACAAAGCGATAACCAGTGGGTTTCAACTGGCAACCAGTCATTTTAGTTTGGTTGTGATTGCAACGGGTGGCGCCTTACTAACTTTAATTATTCAATTAGTGCAAGTAAGGAAAATTTAATCAAGTATCTTTTTAACCACAGAGCGCACGGAGGAATACACACTAAGAAATCATTTTTTGTGATCCCCGTGAAAAAACTTAACCACACGGGTCGCAAAGGCCACACAAGGTGCGCAAGGAATCTTTACCTTAATGAATCTTCTTTGTGATCTACGTGTCTGCGCACCGTTGTGCTTCGGCACGCAGGTGTGGTGAAAATTTTACTGAACTGAAATATTTACCGTTTCAATTTTGCTCACTTCTTTAAGCTCACCTTTTTTATAAAGTTCTGCCAGTTGTGTGATCTGAGTATCACTTGTAGGAGCGTAGTTCACATAATCTAAAAACAGGATTCCGTTCACTCGGCTGGGATTGTATGCTTTACGAAAGCGGTATTCAATGCCCTTTCCTTCCTCGAAAGAATAAGCTAAATAGTCAATCGTGAAATCTTTTTTATTAATCCAGTAAACGAAAACATCTTCAAAATCTTCGCCACCACCTTCTTCGCCAAACGTTACTTCAATTATGTATTGTTCTTTGCCATCAATCTGAGTCTCGCCAAGAAGTTTTTTCTTTACGGAAGTATCGTTTAGTCCATATGGCAATAGCGCAAAGTAAATAACTGAGTTAACAGAGGAGGTATATTTTGTTTTCATGGAATCCAAAACGTCAACCTCGGCACCGTTTACCTCTCTTCTAAATCCATCGTTCGATAAAAAATCGTGCGTTGTTTGAGTTGAATCTTTTGTAATTCGTTCATAAGTATATTGGCCTCCATTTCGGGTGGTCGCATAATGTCGATCACGAAAGTCAAATTCTATTTTTGAGTTTAAATATTTATCACCACCCGAAGCAGCAATTGCCTTGTCTATAATTTTTTGTGGGTTCGTTGAATCAGAATTACAACTCACCACGAGTGTAGCGACACTTATTATCAATAATAATTTTTTCATAGCTAAATCAATTTTGCGAGTGTGCTAATATAGCGCTCGGGGACTTCGCCTTTCGTGGCAGTTTGGTAGTCGGTATAGCTGCAAGGGACTATACTGTTTCGCTGATAGCGTGCGCCCGGTTGATGATAGGCTACTTCCAGCCACCACTTTTCAGTTACTTTGCTTTTATAGAAAGTGAGTATTTCAGGTTCTACGGGCATAGAGACCACATATTTTAAAAAGTCATTACTCTTAAAGCTGCGTTCGTTCTTTCTGTGGTAAAATCCTTCAATAAAATACCAGATCATGGTGGCAACAACAGAAGCTGTTTTCTTATTTCTGTCATCATGGGTGGGGTTGTATTCGTAGAAGCCGGCAGAACTTAGTTTTTCATTCATGCCTGCATACCAACAAAGTTGACAGGCTTCTTCACCTGTCAATCCAAATGGCTGTGCATTTCCGTTGCCGGGAGCATCGCTTGAGCGAATGGCAGTGATATCAAATGAAAGTAAATCGGCATTGCGAATGGCAGGCTCCATCTCAGTCAGGTTGGTGCGCATCTGCCCAACGCGAAACGCTTCAAAATAAAGTTTTTCCAAAATGTTTACAGAGGCTGGATCGATTAGATAAAGTTGATGTGCCAGATGGGTGTAACTTAATAAGTAGTTTGGCTCATGCAATAAAATTTTATTGATATGCTGTCTTGATAAATCAGATTCTTTGCCATCTTCCAGATCAAGAAAGGCATCGATGTTTAATAGGCTGATGAGTTTTTCCATTTCCTCATAGCCACGATATTGACCATAATCCAAATCATGCGTGCCTCCTAAAATTAGCGGCATTACATTATTCTCCAACAGGATTCGACAGACTTCACTTATGCGCACATAGGTTTCATCAAGATCAAGCCCCGGGTTTAAGTTTCCAAGATCAACGATTCGGTTTGAGCCATTTCCTTTCTTGAGGTTATAAAGCTTTTTACGAATTTCGTCAGCTCCTTTGGCGCAACCTATGTTTGTTGAGGTGCCCCGCTCTTCCTTTACTCCAAAGATGGCAATGTGCATCTCTCTGTAGTCTGGCATTTTATCGCCATAAACTTTTATGCTTCTGAAAAAGGAATTTGGCGCATACGTTTTTGTATAGATTGATTCATCGATAGGGGAGAAGAGAATGGTTAAGTCCATATCTTATTGACTTAGGTTGTTTCTTAATTCTTCTACTTGTCTCCGAAAAATAGGGAGATCACTTAATATAATTTTCCAAACGCGTGGGAGTATGCCAAAATAATTATGAATTAAAATATCGCGTAATCCCGCGATTTCCTTCCATGAAATGTGAGGATGTTCCACACGGATGGCAGATGGCAGATTTTTTATTGCTTCACCTATTATTTCGAATCTACGAAGCACGGCATCTTGTTTTTCGAAATTGAAGGTAAATTGCTTCTCGGTTAATCCTTCTACATATTGTTCAATCTTTTGAACCGACTCAGGAATATCGTCAAGCAATAAAACCGGATCTCGCTTACCCATAAATGGGGACTGGATTATCTAAAACGTATTTTTTTAATGCTGGTTTTAATGCCGGGTATTCTACAAGGTCTACTTTTCGTCCGAGTGCGTCTTCTAATTCGAACTTGATTAGAACAATATCCAGCAAGTTGTAAGAATCGTCTAGTTCTATCAAAATATCAACGTCACTATCTTCAGTATAAGTTTGCGAGGCCATTGAACCAAAGATAGCAGCCTTGGTTACACCGTGTTTTCTAAGAATGGGTTTAGCTACTATCTTGATTTCCTCGGTTGTCATAGTATCAAAATTAAATAAAAAAGCCCTACAATTGCAGGGCTTGAAATTTTTCGATTAATTGGATTATCCACCAAAATCATCAAACCTCACATTCTCTTTCGGAATACCCATGTCGTCCAACATCTTCAACACAGCCGCGTTCATCAAAGGTGGGCCGCACAAATAATATTCAACATCTTCGGGCGCAGGGTGATTGTTTAAATAGTTATCGAATAAAGATTTGTGAATAAAACCCGTATAGCCATCGGCCTCTTTATCCTCCAAACTCTTTTTTGCTTTCCAATTGTCTTCTGGCAATGGCTCCGATAAGGCAATATTGAAATTGAAATTTGGAAACTCCTTTTCAATATTTCTGAAATGATCGACATAAAACAACTCTTTCTTCGAGCGGCCACCGTACCAATATGAAACTTTGCGTTTTGTTTTTTCAGTATGGAACAAATGGAAAATCTGCGCACGTAATGGAGCCATACCTGCACCACCGCCAATGTACACCATTTCGCGTTGTGTTTTGTTGATGTGGAATTCCCCGTAAGGGCCCGAGATTGTCACCTTGTCGCCCGGCTTGCGCGAGAACACATACGAAGAACAAATACCCGGATTTACATCCATCCATTTGTTATTGGCACGATCCCACGGTGGCGTGGCGATACGGATATTCAACATCACAATATTCCCTTCGGCAGGGTGGTTGGCCATTGAGTAAGCTCGAAAAATTGGCTCCTCGTTTTTCATCTTCAAATCCCACAACTTAAACTTGTCCCAGTCGGGTTTAAAAACTTCAGGATTGCTATGGCCTAATTCTGGGTGCGGAGTGATATCCATCCCCTCAAACTCAACCTTAATCTCTGGCACATCAATTTGAATGTAACCTCCAGCCTCAAACTTTAACGTTTCGCCCGGAGGCAGCTTCACCACAAACTCTTTAATAAAGGTAGACACGTTGTAGTTGCTCACCACTTCGCACTCCCACTTTTTGATACCAAAAATTTCTTCGGGTATGCGAATGATCAAATCCTGCTTCACCTTCACTTGGCAGCCCAACCGCACACGGTCTTTTTGTTCTGCGCGAGTCAAGTGCCCTACTTCGGTTGGCAACACATCACCACCGCCCGATTCTATAATGCACTTACACATGGCGCACGTGCCGCCCCCACCACACGCAGAGGGCAAAAATATTTTTTCGTTCGAGAGCGTGTTCAATAATGAACTGCCGGCAGAAACTATGATTGTTCGCTCGCCATTGATCACAATTTTAACAGGACCGGTTTGAACCAATCGTTTTTGAGCGAAGATCAATAGAGCCACCAACAGCATGATAACTGCGGTAAAGGCAACAATAGAGGACAATATTAACATGGAATATGAGTATTTAACCTTTGACTACAAATATAGGAATGAACCCTAAAAGACCCATTTACTTAGGCTAAAAATCAGGGTTTATAATACCTTAATTTTTAACTTCAAAGTAGTACAACGGCTTCAAAAGAAGTTTTGTTCAGCGAATCAAGCAAAATACTATGCTTACGCTGACAACCGTTCCTCTTTTTCCTGATGGTTAACATTAGCTAAATTGGCTTCAGGTGCCAGAATAACACTTATATTTTCCTTAACTGACCACTCTCTTAGTTTTTCAACCGTAATGATGCCCTGTAAATATTGATACCCGTTGCCTTGATACCCGCCTTTAAAAGTCTCAAAATCTTTGTTAGTTACTAGTCCGTCTTCCGGAAAACTTACGATAACATCCACCAATGCCTCATTGGAAAATGATAGCCCTTCGCCTTGCTTGTATTTTTTGTATTCGTAGCGATAATCAAATGTTAATGCTGAAATATCAGAAAGAACGGCCGAACCTGTAGGATAACCGCCTGCACCTTTTCCAATAAACACCTGCTTTTCTGCGAAAGCGCCCTCCACTAAAACGGCATTGTATTCATTGCGCACGGAGGCAAGCATGTGATCGGTTGGTACGAACTGTGGAGCAACAAACGCAAAAACTGTAGCGTCTATTTTGTTGGCGCGTGCTACTAATTTGATGGTTAGATTATTTTCTTTCGCGTATTTTAAATCAACTTCAGAAATATTTTGAATGCCAACGTTGATAATATTCTCAGGCTTTACGAAAACACCAAACGTGTGGGCAATAGCAATAGTCAGTTTGTACTTTGCATCAAAGCCCTTAACATCCAGGCTTGGATCGCTTTCCGCGAATCCTAAATCCTGGGCTGCTTTAAGTGCTTCCAGATAACTTTTCTTTTCTTCAAAAACTTTGGTGAGAATATAGTTTGTCGATCCATTGAAAATACCTTCAATGCTTGTGATCAAATCATTGTCATAGTATTCTTCCAAGTTCCGAAGAATAGGAATGCTTCCGCATACAGAACCTTCATAAAGAATCGATCTATCATACGTCTGTTGAAGTTGATAGATTTCTTCCAGATTTTCGGCTAGCATTTTTTTATTTGCCGTTACTACATGCTTGCCCTTAATTACCGATTGCTTCACAATTTCGAAAGCAGCATTGGCATCATCAATAAGTTCAACCACTACATCAATTTCCGGTTCATTCAAGATTTCATTTGCATCGTACGTAAAAAATGCCGAGTCAATAATGCGCGACTTGTTTTTATTCTTAACGCAGATTTTTTTTATTTCTGCCTTTACTCCATGTGTTTCGTTTAGCACGTGATACAGGCCTTGCCCTACGCATCCAAACCCAAACAGCCCCAATTTTAATTTCTTCTTCATACTATCGTTTCTTTTATAAGATATCGTTTCAAAAATTTTTGTACAATATTTTTAAATTGATCAAACTCAACCAAAAACCCATCGTGGCCGTGAAGGCTTGTGATTATTTCCAATTTCGCGTCTGTGATGTGCTGAGCCAGATATTCTTGTTCTCTTACAGGAAATAATAAATCGGTATCAATGCCAATGACTAACGTTTTTGCTTTTATTTTCTTCAGCGCATTTTCAGTGCTTTCGCGATTACGCCCAACCTGATGGCTATCCATCACTTTGGTAAGTACCCAATAAGTAAATGCATTAAACCGGTTCGATAATTTTTGTCCTTGATAACGTTGATAAGAGGACGCTCTGTAGTCATCAATTTTTTCGAGTGTCTTTTCGTTTTGCGTTTGCAAATAGGTATCGTAGGTGCGGAAGGATATCATGCCCATAGCACGTGCGGCTTTCATGCCTTCCACGCCTGCTCGTGCATCATCTGTCTTCCATGTTGAATCTGCCTCAATCGCCATGCGCTGAGCTTCATTAATTGCAATACCCCACGGTGAATGAAACGCATTGGTAGCAATAGGTATAATGCGTTCAAACACATCGGGTTGCTCAATAGCCCATTCCAATACTTGCTGCCCACCCAATGATCCGCCTACTAGGGTATGTATTTTTGAAATGTTCAGGTGTTGTCTTAATAAATCAAAACAGCGAATAATATCGCGGTTAGTAATTGTTGGAAAAGTATGGTAGTAAGGCTTACCGATTTTTGAACTTATAGAGAGCGGCCCAGTAGATCCATAGCATCCCCCCAATGTGTTTGCACAAATGATAAAATAATCTTTAGGATTAAAAGGTGAGTTTTCTGTAAAGAGTCCTTTCCACCAATCTGTAAAATCAGAACTTCCCGTAAGGGCATGGCAAATCCAGATTACATTACTGCGATCTTTATTGAGTTGACCGAGTGTGGTGTATTTAAGTTGAAAGTCCGGAAGATTTTCACCGGACTCCAACTCGAATTTATCACGTAAGTGAAATATGGATTCTGATTTTAACATAACCTCACCCCCAACCCCTCTACAAAGGAGAGGGGAGGGATTATTAATTTAAAAATTTGTTTTCAAAATATTCATGTTCCTAGTCTTATTGTGTGTGATTAACTCACTAATTCTTTTTCAAAAACCTTTACTATTGCCTGCTGAAAATCAGCTTTGATATCATCAATGTGTTCAATGCCCACTGATACCCGCAGCAAAGTAGGTAGAACGCCTGATGAGATTTGTTCTTCATCAGACAATTGCTGGTGAGTAGTTGCCGCAGGTTGGATAATTAATGTCTTTGCATCACCAACGTTTGCTAAATGGCTAACCAACTTTAAACTATCCACTAACTTAGTTGTGTGCTCTTTGGTTCCCTTTAAGGTGAATGATAACACGCCACCAAAACCATTACGCAAATATTTTTTGGCAAGTTTGTGATGGGAACTTGAAGTTAGGCCTGGATAATTTACAGTTTCTACTTGCGGATGTTGCTCCAGCCATTGCGCAAGTGCCAGTGCATTATCGACCGAACGTTGAACCCGAAGCGATAACGTTTCTAAACCTTGAATAAACAAGAAGGAATTAAATGGACTAATGGCTGATCCAAAATCGCGAAGGCCTTCCACGCGGGCGCGGATAATAAAGGCAATGTTTGGAAGTCCAAGTGGATTATCAACTCCAAAGGTTTCACCAAACTTTAATCCATGATAACCTTCAGAAGGTTCACTGAATTGTTGAAACTTGCCGTTGTTCCAGTTATAATTTCCACCATCTACAATTACACCTCCGATGGAAGTGCCATGGCCGCCAATCCACTTAGTTGCGGATGCAACTACTATATTTGCGCCATGTTCTAACGGGCGGAAAAGATAGCCACCGGCTCCGAAGGTATTATCAACAATCAGAGGAAGGTCGTGCTTCTTTGCTAATGCCGAAATAGCTTCAAAATCTGGAATATTGAAGCCGGGGTTTCCAATACTTTCCAAATAAATTGCTTTTGTTTTTTTGTCGATATGTTTTTCAAAAGCTTCTACTGTGTCGCTTTCGGCAAAGCGCGCGGTAATGCCCAATCGCTTGAAGGCTACTTTAAATTGATTGTATGTGCCACCATAAAGAAATGGAGATGAAACAAAATTATCTCCGACCTGAAGAATGTTGTTAAGCGCGATAAACTGAGCCGCCTGACCAGAGCCAACAGCAAGCGCGGCAACACCACCTTCTAAGGCTGCAATGCGTTTTTCAAACACATCCGTGGTGGGGTTCATGATGCGTGTATAAATGTTTCCAAACTCTTTTAAAGCAAAAAGATTGGCTCCATGTTCAGAATTTTTGAACACGAATGAGGTTGTTTGATAGATAGGTACAGCGCGTGAACCGGTGGTAGGGTCAACTTCTTGCCCTGCATGAAGTTGAAGACTTTCGAAACGTAAGGTTGACATAGTGTTTTAAGATTTTAATTAAGTGAAAAATTTATTGGAGTAACATTGCGTAAATTATCATTTACAGGGCAACGATTTTCGATTTCAAACAGCCACTTGTTCTTTATTTTTTCGGCAATTGGACTATCGGTTTTCAGTTTCACACTAATACTTTGATAACCGGCACGTTCTTGAAATGAATCGCCAAACAACCGTGAAGGATTCAAATCACCTTCAATAGAAATTTGTAAATCCTTTAAGTCGATGTTTAATTCTTTGGCTGTTAGATGCGCGACCACATTAATACATCCGGCATATCCTGCCAGAATATATTCTACCGGATTCGGAGCTTCATTTGTGCCACCAAGTTCGGTAGGTTCGTCAACAATTAACTTAAAACCGCGCGTAGATATTTCAGTGCGTGCGGGCGAAGTGCTTTTAGATTCTATAGAAAATTTAAGAAGTCTTGACATAATTTAAAAAATTTAAAGATTTTTTGATTTTTTTTAACGAGGATATAACCGTAACCATGCCTATCACCTGGCAGAATCGTAGGTTAGTTTGTTGTTGGAAGCGCTGCGCTTAACTCAACGACAACTAACAGCAACAACACATACAACAGAAAGTTGAGTGTGTAGATGCGTTAATCTTTAAGATTTGAGAAGTGTTAAGGGGTGAATTGAAAAGACTTTTGGAGTCTGATCGCTCGCTGAAAAAATTGAATTGCGTTTTCATTTTCTTACCGGTTTATAGTTCTCCAAAGCACCTTGCTAGGAGCAGGATTTAGCACCGTTTTTCCAACTAGGACTGGTTGCTAGCGTTTCTTAGAGCCTGTACTCTCCACGCTTCTTTATAAATCGATTGAGCAGATGCCTTACCGACTATGATAACACAAACGTATACCAGTTTAGTAGAGTTTCCAAATGAAGGTTAAAAAAAATATTAAAAAGATTTGCTGACGGTTGTTAGTTATGGCATCAAAAAGAAAGCAGTAAGCTGACTCTTGAGTTTTAAAGTCCTTGAGCCTTCAGTTCATCCTGAATAATGGCGTTCAATAGAATAGACTTCTTATTCAATTCTTTTAGCAACGTAATTTGATTGCCGGCACGCACTAGATTATTGTCTTCGTAAGTAACCCCATAATAGGTGTCGTTGTTAAAATAATCAGCTAGAAACCGGATGGCTTGCATATAAATTATAAACTGCCCGGAATAGAGAATAAGTTCTTGTTCCGCTTCGGTCAACTCATCACCCATATTGCTTAAATATCCACGAACAATGGCGCGGAAATAATCATCTCGGATTTCAATCTTAGAAAAATCTTTTTCTTCTTCATTTGCAGGAGAAAGGTAGGTACGCATCATGTCTCCGACATCGCTGATAAAGTATCCTGGCATAACCGTGTCAAGATCAATTACGGCTATCCCCTTTTCTGAATCATTAAATAATACGTTGCTGATTTTTGTATCGTGGTGCATCACGCGTTTTTTAATATGCGGATCTATCTGAATTTTTTCAAAAACTGTGAGTATTGAAGTATATGCCTTAAGCTCATCAATCAGATGCTTGGCAGTCTTGATACGATTTGGATTGCCAGTGCGTAATGAATTTTCATATTGCGCGTAACGGAGCGATAAATTATGAAAATCGGGAATGGTGGTATTTAATGAGCCGGCATCGAACCCGGATAGTAAGTGCGTAAATCTCCCAAATTGAAAAGCCGCCTCGAAGGCCTGTTCAGGAGAAGACACTATGTTAATTGTATGAGACCCCACAATAAAAGGAAATAGTCTGAAGTACCCCTCGTTTTCAAGGTGAACCAACTCCATTTTTGCCAGGCTCTCTAACGGAGAAACAAATAAATAGTCAGGGTTATGGCGGTTGAGGTAAATGTTGATGCGTTTAATGTTGTCAGCAATCTTGAAAGGATGCTTGAAAATATTATCATTAATTTGTTGCAGAATAAATGTGTCCTTACCACACTTAACTTTCCAAGTTCTATTGATAAGGCCACTGACCAATGGCTCTATTCGGCATAGATTAGCTTGAATTCCAAATTCAACAAGGGCAGATTCTATCACTTTTTCTCCAGTTGAAAGAAAGATTAATGATTTAGCAAGATACGAAATCAGAGTCAACCCGATCCTAGAGCTCTGGATAAACTAATGGATATTTTATAGCCAATGTCTAATTCAAAAGTAAAACTGTTGAATAGCAGACACAAAAAAAGCGCGTAGAATTTCTCCACGCTTTTTCAAATTAAAACCAACCAAAAACTATTTCAACTTAACTCGGGCAAACCACAATTCTTTTCCCGGCTTATCAGCTCCAAAGAAAACAACGGTTTCATTTTTATCGGTTTGAAGGAATGGATATTGGGGATCAAGATAGAAGCCATCACCTTTACCAAATGTTTTTAAATCTGTAAGTGTTGAGTTGCCCGTATTAATTTTTCCAATGCGTGGATAAGTCAATAGCTTTTCACGACTTTGACCTTTTATTTCTTGGAGTATCCAGTATTGATCACCATCAGGTCCTTCGATAATAGTTTGAGGGCAGGCATAGACAGTAGTTATTTTTGTAACCGTGGTGTAACCAATTCCATTCAGGTAATTATAATCTACAGTAATACCTTTCTCTTTTGTATCTAATCCATATTGTGCTTTTAGTTTTCCATTTACATCAAAGTGAAAGCCTAATACATCTTCATACTTGGTAATCGCACCTTCTTTTGTTTTATCATAATTTTGACCTAACACAATCAGATCACCACCGGATGTGAAGAAATAAGAACGCACACCAAATTCACGGCCATTATAATCTGGTGTTTTGCGTTGGCTTGGTGGAAATTGCTGCTTGGCTTTAAACTCTTCAAGATCAGTTTCAGTTAGATAGACCATTTTTCCATTTGATACTTTTAATAATTGAACAGCTTTGTATTTTACTTCACCACCGCCAAATCGGGTTCCGGCACCTTCATTAAAATACTTATCACGACCCGCCATAGCAGGGCCGTAGAAATAAAGTTCACTGTTGTTTACTAGCATATCGTCAATTCTCCAGAAGCTGGCCGGACTCTTGAAGCTAAATTGCTCAACAACGTTGCACTGGTCATCTATTCGTATATAGGTGTAATTATTATTATCAGGATCGGCCAATTTTTTACCCATTACATTGGATGGCGCGAAAATAAAAATCATCCCTGATATGCCAGGATTTTCAGGATCATCAGGATTATCTTTATCCAATGACCGAACAAAGGCAAGACTTTGTGCGGTTTTAAATTCAAGATCTTTACTCTTCATCAGATTAAGATCATTGTCAAACTTCATCAGGCGAATAGCACCAACATCTTCATTGCCCTTGGCGCTTATTTTAGCTTTTACCGATGCGAGTATGTACAGCTCACCTGTCATATCGTCTTCGGCATGAGTTATGCCAGTAAACTTATTTCCGTCATCTGTTTTTGGTTTTACTTTTTCAAGGATTTCTACTTTGCGATTATAGCCGCCTAGTAAAAATTGATACTTATAAGTTATTTTCTTCTTACGCAGTACAAGCGCACCCATCATATTGTTTTCCACCGTGTTTCCCATTACGGTATACTCGTCACCTTTAAACCTAAACCACTTGAATTTCTTCTTCATCTTTTCGGCATCTTCTGTAAACTCATCCTCCTTAACCAAGTTGAAGTCGTTGTCAAATACATATTGTTCGTATTTGAAAGTATTTTTCTTTTGATCAGTGAAGTACGTGAGTGTATACGTTTTAGCGGCATTGTCATAATCAAGGCCTGCTAAAAATCCACGCTTTGAAGCGCGGGAGATTTGATACGTTTTTTCCAGTTCTAGTTGTTGCGCATCCAATATTGGCGAAACAATAAACAATGTCAGCGTAAGCATTAATAATTTCTTCTTCATGATTAGGGTTCAGTAAGGTTTTTATTTGACCCGAAAGTTGACCTCATCAAAAAAAAGAAACAATACCAACGAATGGGTAAAGTGTACTCCGTACCAGCACGGATAGAAAGGAAAAGTCTGCAACAGGTAGACTTTTAAAATAAAATTAAGTAAGCCTTTTTAGGTAAGCATGCCTCCATCAACCTGCAACACTTGCCCTGTAATGTAAGTTGAAAGATCAGAACCTAAAAACACGCACGCATCCGCTACATCTTCGGGTTTACCTCCGCGCTTAAGCGGAATGGCATCGCGCCAGGATTGCACAGTTTTAGGATCAAGCACCGCAGTCATTTCAGTTTCAATAAAACCGGGGGCAATTGCATTAGAACGAATTCCACGCGAACCCAATTCTAAGGCCACTGATTTAGTGAAGCCAATGATACCTGCTTTGGATGCAGCGTAATTTGCCTGTCCCGCATTTCCTTTTAACCCAACCACCGAAGTCATGTTAATAATGGAACCACCTTTTTGTTTCATCATCGGTTTAGTAACTGCCTTCACTGTATTGAAACAAGATTTAAGATTTACATTGATTACTTTATCCCACATCTCTTCCGTCATGCGTAACAATAAGTTATCTTGTGTAATACCTGCGTTGTTGACAAGAATATCTATAGAGCCAAATTCGGCAACAACATCGTTAATTAACTTATCAGCTTGTGCAAAATCAGAGGCATCCGAACGAAAACCCTTTGCCTTCACACCTTTGGCTGTAAGTTCTGCTTCAAGCGCTTGACCTTGTTCTACACTCGATAAATAGGTGAAGGCTACATTGGCGCCTTGTTCGGCATAACGCAAGGCAATAGATCTTCCAATTCCTTTTGATGCTCCTGTTACGAGCGCATTTTTACCTTGAAGTAATTTCATTTTTCTTCTTAAGAAGTTTCGGTACAACATTAAAACATAAAACAATCATAAAGCCCATGCCAAGACCTTGAAAATATTCTCCGCCTTCGGTGTGGGTGATTTTTAAAAACGAGCCAATTATTCCAGCCACCGAGCCGCCAATCAGCAAAAGAGAATTCTTTAAATTCATCAGTCAGAAAAACATTATTTCAATGCGAAACTAACTTTTTTTTACCATTAATATTTGGGTTAATTTCGCACTTATAAAATATTCTAGAACAATGCTAATCAAAGATAATTATGGCAAACTATGATCTGATCGTAATAGGCTCAGGCCCGGGTGGTTATGTAGCAGCTATTCGTGCCTCTCAATTGGGTATGAAAGTGGGTGTGGTAGAGAAAGCAGAACTGGGCGGCATTTGTTTGAACTGGGGTTGTATACCAACTAAGGCTTTATTAAAGAGTGCAAATGTTTTTGAATACATGCAACACGCTGCCGATTATGGAATTAAAATTAAAGGTGCTGAAGCAGATATTGCCGCCATGGTAAAACGCAGTCGCGATGTGGCGGCCGGGATGAGCAAAGGAATTCAATTCTTGTTTAAGAAGAATAAAATAGATCACATTGTCGGGCATGGTAAGCTTAAGAAGGGTGGTAAAGTAGAAGTAACAGATGCTGCTGGTAAAAAAACAGATTATGAAGCTAAACATGTTATGTTGGCAACTGGTGGCCGCGCACGCGAGCTGCCGAACTTGCCACTAGATGGTAAGAAAATAATCGGCTACCGCGATGCGATGGTGTTGCAACAGCAACCAAAGAAAATGGTGGTTGTTGGTTCGGGTGCGATTGGTGTTGAATTTGCTTATTTCTATAACACCATCGGCACGGAAGTGACAATCGTAGAGTTCTTACCGCGCATTGTGCCAGTAGAAGATGAAGAAGTTTCTAAAGCGCTTGATAAGAGTTTCAAGAAAGCAGGAATAAAAATCTACACAAATTCTGAAGTAACTAAGGTTGATACAAAAGGAAAGGGTTGCGTAGTTACGGTAAAGACCCCCGATGGTGAAATGAAAATTGAAACAGAAATTGTTCTTTCTGCAGTTGGTATTTCAACTAACCTTGAAAATCTTGGATTGGAAGAAGTAGGTGTAAAAACTGAAAAAGGAAAAGTATTGGTGGATGATTTTTACAAAACCAATGTAGCCGGAGTATATGCGATTGGCGATATTGTAAAAGGCCAGGCTTTAGCACACGTAGCTTCCGCAGAAGGGATCATTTGTGTAGAGAAAATAAAAGGTCTTAATCCACAACCGTTAGATTATAATAATATTCCGGGTTGCACATATTGTTCACCAGAAATTGCATCGGTAGGATACACTGAGGAGGCTGCGAAAAAAGCAGGTTATCAGATTAAGGTGGGAAAGTTTCCTTTTACGGCTTCCGGTAAAGCAAAAGCAGCGGGTGCGCCCGATGGGTTTGTGAAATTAATTTTCGATGCCAAGTATGGTGAGTTCTTAGGAGCCCACATGATTGGTGCTAACGTAACCGAGATGATTGCTGAAGTAGTAACCGCGCGCAAGCTTGAAACAACGGGTCATGAAATTATAAAATCTGTGCATCCGCATCCAACCATGAGTGAGGCGGTAATGGAAGCAGCCGCTGCGGCTTACGATGAGGTGATTCATTTGTAGTATGTTTCAGAGACAATAAATAAGACCCGGTCGTTAATAAATGACCGCACCTTTCTTTATTATTCAACAAGTAAAATAGGCTTTGCCTTAATTGATTTGACTTTTTGCCAGTTGCTTTTATGTCTTTTCTTAGTATTCAGCGGCTAAAAGAGCTTCGGCAGATAATCACTGCCAATTAGGCGCTGGTTGATGGAAAACCAATTGAGACGCGTGTTTTCGATGCCAACACTGGCGGATTGCTTAAAATAATCCCCATAGAGAACCCAGCTAACATTCCCTTGAAATCCTCATTGAGCCAAGCAGTGGCAAGCCCAATCCTTGAAACCATGCACGTAATTGGGATGGTTGATGCGAGCTGATTTCGCGTTATTCCACATTTCGATATACGTTACTTCATGGCTGTTTTGATTGAGTTCAACGCCAGGCCTTGTATTTCAAGTATAATTTGCTATATTTATGTTAAAATGATTTAAATCAAATAGTTATGAAAATCATTCCCTTGAAATTCTACCATCAGCGAGCCCGTAAATTGTCGTGGCTTTTAGTTCTATGTTTCGCAGTTTATTTCTTGACTCGTTTTTTTGTTGAATACACCCGTTGAAAGCAAAACGCAAGAATAGGAGCATAATGCCAGTTAAGGGCTACTACCAAAGAGCCCGGGTATTTGGATATCTTATTTTGCTTGTAGCCATATTAACGGTGGCCTATTATCTTTTCCAATATTTTACGGAATAACTTCACCAGATTTTTATAGACTTCCCTTTTGGAAAATAATTCTTTAAAGCACTCGTTCTAGACGTGCTATGCAAAAACTATTCATTAGATTTTTTTATTGTCTGTTGGTATCATGCATTCCGTGGCTGTCGCAAGCACAAAGCACTACGCTTGGCGACAGGAATTCCGAAGAGTCCGTTGAACGAATTAAAAAACAACGAACTCATAATTCATCACAAGGGCAAAAGATTCTGTTAAAGAAAGCAAAGGTTAAAAACACGGCTCAATATGAATATTATGCGCGTGTAGAACACATTGCCAAAGAGAAACAGAAGACACTCAAGAAAATGGCTGCTCCCCAATACTCCAATCCACTTTATTTTGGTCACAAGCGTCCGCCCAGGCGGAACCCGATTCATAAAATGAAATACTGCAAGGAATGCGGAATCAGGCATTAGAATCCTGATTGCGTCATATTTTTTTCATAAAAGAATTCAGGCTTTCGTGGTGAATGGTATATAAAAAGTAATTTCGATTTTTTATCGAACTATTTTGACTATCGCTTCATACATTGAGCACACTAATCTAAGCCCAACGCTTACGGATCGATCAATTGATCAGTTAGTCGCTGAGGCGAAACAATATCAATTTTTTGGTGTTTGCATTCCGCCTTTTTGGGTGAAGCGAGCGCAGCGTGAAATAGCAGGCAATAAAATGGCTTTGATTACAGTCGCAGGCTTTCCTCTGGGTTATAATATGACCGAGACAAAGCTTGATGAAATCAAACGCGCCATCGATAATGGGGCTGATGAGATTGATGTTGTGCTAAATATTACTGCATTTAAAACAGGCCTTCCGTGGACAAAAATTGAAATAGCCAAGTGCAGCAAGCTTACACACGATAACCAAAAAATTTTGAAAGTAATTATCGAGACAGCCTATTTATCAAATGAGGAAATTGTTGCTGTTTGTAAATTGTGCGCAGATGCCGGAGTAGATTTTGTAAAAACCTCAACAGGATTTGCACCCTCAGGAGCTCAGGTTGATCACATTAAACTAATGCGGCAAAGTTTACCGAAAGATGTGCGAATTAAAGCCTCGGGTGGAATAAAAACATTTGAGCAAGCCAAACTATTGATAGACTCGGGAGCCGATAGGCTTGGCACTTCTTCCTCCGTTTCTATTGTAACAACAAATACAACTTCTTAAAAGATTAAACATGAGTGAATTACTAACTAATTTATTTCCTGAAGAAAGTGCTATCCCTGCGTCCGTTAAACTTCCAGAATACATGGAACAACGGGAATATTTGCTGGATGGCAAAATGGTAATCTGGAAAGGAGATATGAGTCCTGTTGCCAGTCCAGTTTTTGTTCGAAAAGAGGGGGAACTTAAGCAACGAATACTTGGCAGCACACCTTTGCTTACTTCCAAAGAAGCCTTGGCTGCGTTAGATGCGGCAGTGAAAGCTTATGATCAAGGTCACGGAGTTTGGCCATTAATGTCAGTATCGGAACGTATTGCGCATGTCGAGAAATTTTTAGTTAGCATGCGCGCAAAGCGAACCGAGGTTGTTAATCTTTTGATGTGGGAGATTGGAAAGTCACAAAAAGATTCTGAAAAAGAATTTGATCGCACATGCGATTATATTTTGGATACAATAAACTCCTTAAAAGAGTTAGATAGAAATTCTTCTGGCTTTGTTAATGAGCAAGGGATCATGGCTCAAATCAGGCGCGTACCGTTAGGCGTTGCGCTGTGCATGGGACCTTACAATTATCCGCTGAACGAAACATTCAGTACGCTGTTTCCGGCATTGATTATGGGAAACACCGTAGTGTTTAAGCCAGCTAAATACGGAGTACTTCTCATTCGTCCCTTACTGCAAGCATTTCAGGAATGTTTTCCAGCAGGAGTTATCAATATTATTTATGGTCGTGGACGAGAAACGGTTGGTTCCCTGATGGAGACCGGCAAGCTGGATGTGTTTGCTTTTATTGGTACAAATAAAGGTGCTAATGAATTAAAAAGGCTACATCCAAAACCGCACAGACTTAAATCTATTTTAGGTTTGGATGCAAAGAACCCGGCAATTGTTTTGCCTGATGCCGATCTTGACAATGCGGTAACAGAATGTGCTTTAGGTTCTCTGTCCTTTAATGGTCAGCGATGCACCGCGCTAAAAATTCTTTTCGTTCATAAGAGTATTGTGGATGAATTTTCAAAAAAACTTTGTGCAGAGATAAACAAGCTAAAACCTGGAATGCCCTGGGATGCGGGCGTTGGCTTGACACCACTACCTGAGCCCGGTAAAACAGATTATTTGACCAGCTTAGTTGAGGATGCAAAAGAGCATGGCGCTAAAGTTATCAATGCAAATGGTGGCGAAACCTTGCACACATTTTTTTATCCAGCTGTTTTATATCCGGTGAATGATAAAATGAAAGTTTATTATGAGGAACAGTTTGGTCCTGTAGTTCCTATTGTTCCTTATGAGCATGAAGCAGAGGCCATTGAATACGTAATGAATTCCAACTTTGGTCAGCAGCTAAGCATCTTTGGTAAAAACTCAAAATCGATTGCCCGAATGATCGATGCATTCTCTAGTCAGGTTGGTCGGATCAATCTTAACACGCAATGCCAGCGCGGACCGGATGTATTTCCATTTAATGGAAGAAAAGATTCTGCTGAGGGAACACTTTCAGTAGCGGATGCACTGCGGGTGTTTTCAATCCGCACCTTGGTGGCAACCAAAAGCACGGATGATAACAAAAAAATAATAAGTACAATTATTCAAAATAGGGAGTCAGTTTTTTTAAGTACGGATTATATTTTTTAATGTAGCTGTATAATTGAATAATGCGTGGAGGTAAAGCATATTAAAATTACGGTATCCGGAAAAGTGCAAGGCGTGTGCTATCGCGTCTCTGCCAAAGAAAAGGCTGATGAGTTGGGTGTTGTAGGCTTTGTGCGCAATGAACCCAACGGGGATGTGTATTTAGAAGCCGAGGGTGTTGAAGAAACGATTTATAAATTTATTAAGTGGTGCAATCTTGGGCCGGCAAAAGCAGCTGTTGAAAAAATAGATGCAAATCCTGGTGAAATAATTGGCTTTACAAAATTTGAAATCAAACTGTAGGGCATCTCTAAAAACCCTTTCTTTCATTACCTCAACCCCTGCCCCTTCTCCAAAAGAGAAGGGTAAGGGTAAGCGGAGTTTTTAGAGATGCCCTGTAGTTATTTTTTTGCCTCCAAACTTTGATTCCAATCGTAAACACGATCACTGATTTCGATTAGTAGATTAGGATCTTTTTCTAACGCGTTACCAATAACAATTAAATCGGCACCGGCCTCCAATGCAGCAAATGCTTTTTGGCTGGTGTTAATTCCACCACCAACAATAAGAGGAACACTTACTGATTTTCGGACTGCATTTATCATCTTAGAACTAATTTCACGTTCGGCACCGCTGCCAGCATCTAAGTAAATTAATTTTAACCCAAGCATTTCTCCCGCCAAAGCGGTGCATGCAGCCAATGAATATTTATCTTCAGGTATCGGTGTAGTGTTACTGATGTAAGCCACTGAAGTTGTCTTCCCTGAGTTGATAAGGAGGTATCCGGTAGGCATCACTTCGAGTCTATTGTTTTTTAAGATCGGTGCGGCAACAACATGCTGGCCGATAAGTAAATCGGGGTTGCGACCAGAAATCAACGACAAAAACAAGATGGCATCAGCCGAAGGATCAATTTGTAATGAACTACCTGGAAACAAAACTACGGGTATAGAAACATTCTCTTTTATTTGATTGACTACTTCCGAGAGATTAGGAGTTGTTACCAAACTACCTCCAACAAAGAAGAAGTCGATACAGTTTTCAGTTGCCAATCTTAAAAGAGTATTCAATCTGCCCGGTTCTTCGATTTTGTCTGGATCGACCAACACGGCAATGGATTTTTTTCCATGTGCTTTTCGCTCCTGAAGATTTTCAAGAATTTTCATTCTCAGCTTTACGTTTGTTGAGATATTCAGCTAGTTTGTCTTTTGCAAAATCAAGTAAAATAAGAGTCGCCTGACTTGCTAAGTTTTCTCCAATAGTTGCAAGAAAGGAAGGCATGCCTGACGAGGTTTCAACAACCTCATCATCTTCTTCTAAATCGTTTTTAGCAATTTTTGCTTTTACTTTTTTCCTTTTCTTTTTGGAAGCCCCAATCTGACTGATAAGAATATAAGTAAGCACTAATGAACCTCCGATAATTAGCCCATTCTTAAGTGCCTTTTCGGTTTTTTTGGAAATGGCACTTACCTCCTTTTGTAACTCGCGCTTGTGTCGCTCTGAGGTTTCGATCAGTTTTTTCTTTTCGGGATCTTGAGTTTCCAGCAATTCCATACTACTTATCTTTCTGTTTGATCAATTCAAGCATTTTTTGTTCAAAATAAGTGCTGATGCCTTTTTTGAATAGCAAAAAAGACAGACATGGTAAGCCATAAATACTAGCTACAATCCAATATCCAATATAGGAATGTGTAAAATATTCATTCAGAAGGCTGGCCAAACCAATACTAAAGAATAGCAAAAAGATCAAAGCAGTAACAATAACTACCATTATTACTACGGCTCGGCTCAATGTCTTTGCAACCTCCTCCCGGATTTCAATTTTTAAAAGATCAATCCGAGCTTCTGCATAGCCTGAAATGTTCTCGATTAAATTGTCTAATCTCAAAAACTTGATTAATGTGTCTTTAATATCCATAACTAAGTAGGCAATATACGGATTTTGTCTTTTTGAGAGAAATGGCTCCTAACCGCTTAAACAAGTCTACTTCTTCTTTAATTCCGAAAGGTTCTCTTCAAAGAGAAGTTCATTGTGAGTATTTAGTTTTTCCTTCTTTACCAACAAGTTCAATGTGGAGCTAATGTATAGACGAGTCTTTATTGAATCGACACGACTTGGCTCGTACCATTGTTTTTCAAACACATAAATAGAATCAGCAACAAGGTTTTCATTAAGAATAAGTTTTGGCTTAATCTCAATAATGCAAGTTTTAAACTTCCCAAATTCATCCTCACCATCGTGGCAAAAACCAGGTTTATTTAATTCAAATAATTCATTGTTGATCATCAAAATATTTTTCCTGCGATAGACGGAAAGAATCTTGGCAGGCTCGGCCTGACTTTCATTTTTTGGATCATAGACCATCCAATTACTTATCGGTTGGTTGCGATAGGTTTTAACAATTAGTTTATACGAATCTTCTTTCTGAGTGATAAAATTTTTCGACTGATAAGTTAGCTCCTGAACTTTAACAGCACCCTTGTTCAAATAAATGAGTGAAAACGGAATAAAAAAGAAAGTCAATAGCAGATACAAAAATCCGGCTAACCGATACTTTAAAGTAAGGCGACCCAAACCATTGGCTAACTTGATTGGCAATTCCTTCACGTAAGGTATTGGATAGAAAATTAAAACGCCAATAAAATTAAAAAGGAAGTGAGCAATGGCAATACTGATTGCTGCGTTTGAGTTAAACATCGCTGCAATAAAAGCTGTGATGGTTGTGCCCATATTCGCTCCGAGTATAAAAGGCAAAGCAGATTTTAACCGAACAACTTTCTTGGCTACTAAAGGAACGACCAACGATGTTGTAACTGTGCTTGATCGGATAGCGGCCGTTGTTAATAATCCCCAGGCAAAAGATTTTAACGAATTCTTGAAGAAGAATTGTTGAAAGCGATCTTGCGATCCAAACCCAAGAGTTTGAGAAAGAATTTTTCTGAAAAAAAGAATAGATCCGAAAAGTAATCCTATTGAGAGAATGGCAAGGATAAAACCGTTATTTATAAAGTTGACAATAAAGGTAATTATAGGACTGAAGCCTGAGCCTAATAAAGAAAAACTGTTTTGAATTGACCCTAACGGCTCGTTGAAAAAAGTAGTTGCTATGTATTGCGAAAGGCCGGATAGGAAGCCGAAATAATATTCTAACGGAAATAGAATGATGACGGTAAGAATATTAAAGAAGTCATGATACGTGCCAACCGTAACTGCGCGCCTGAATTCTTTTTTCTTAGTAATAAAACCAAGCGATACAATTGTGCTGGTAATGGTTGTTCCTACGTTTGCTCCCATGATAATGGGAATGGCTCCTTCTAATGTGATAGAACCCGAAGCAACTAACGCTACCGCCATGGATGTTGTTGCCGAGCTACTTTGAATGAGGGCTGTAACCAAAAGGCCAATGAACAGTCCGGTAAACGGATTTGAAGTGGCCAGAATAATTACATCGGCAGCATCTTTGCCGATGTGCTGTAACGAGGCAATCATCAAATCGAGTGTAAAGAGAAAAATAAATAAGGCCGCTAGAATATAGGCCGTATTTCTCAGTATAATTTTCCAACGTTCGGGTGAGGAACTTGAATTTTCTATCTCGTTAGATTGCTCCATAGCGTTGCGTGTAAAGATACTGCCCGCAGCGGAAGAAGAAAGGGGATAACAATTACTTAATTTGACATTCGCAGCAGAATTTTATGAACCAACTGAAAAACTTTGAGTGAAAGAAAGGAATTCCTTGTCTAATTCTTTTGACTAAGGTTTCTTTTTCTTTCGTTTTTTATCATCGTCCTGCATCTTTTTGTAGCCAGCTTTTAACTCTTTTTTTACCTCGGGAAGGTGTTTTTCCAAAGGAAGATTTTCTGGATTTTTCCCTACGTTTTTTTGAATAATCTCCCTCACTTCCTTTCCAACCTGAAAGTGGGTTTGCTCAAGGTTTGCCTGACCAGTTACATTTTTGTTTTTTATTCTTTCCTCTGTTTGGGTTACCCGAAATAGATTTGCCGCTAATTCAGTACGACCCATGTACTCCATTAATTTTCCTTTCTTAACGCCTCGCTTCTTTTCTAATTGCCAAGAAGGCATGTTATACATTCCAACATAACCAGCGGTTTGAAATTTGACATAGTCATTAACTCCCGCTTGTTTAGCTGCTGATGCCAAAGATTTATTTCCTTCGGTAAGCTCTTCTCTAATTAGTAATCTGTCAAGTTCATTATTACTTTGAATATATAACTCAAATTTTCTTGTTTGCTGTGCGAAATAGCTTTGTGCTTCTGCAACCTCGACTTTTTTAGGGTCACCATTCATTACTGCTATATAGCAGCCAAAACGACTTAATTTAAAGTCTTGAACTCGTTCACCATTTACCTCCCTAATCTCTGCAATTATATTTTCGTAATGAGGAATGTTTAGTGAGACGAATGCTTTTGTTGCTCTGTCCAATACCTTTTGAAAAGATTTCATTGCGTTATAACCCAACATAGTCATCAAATCAGAAGCCCACCAATAGGTGAAACCATTCTCATTTTTGAAATCTTCAAATGTTGGTTTTTTATCGTTTTTGAATAACTCCTCAGACATATTTCTTAACAAATTTTTCTTCCTCAAAAGTAACAAAATAGAGGTTAAAGTATTTGAATTAATCTCGATGATATTATCGTAGAATCTATCTTTTTAGCAATCTAATTCCTCAATAGTCATCCACGCCATAAGGCCTGGCCCTATTTTCAAGGCATCTTCATCAATATCAAAATTAGGTGTGTGCACATAGGAGGTAAGCCCCTTGGCTTCGTTGCGAGTACCTAGTCGGTAAAACGAGGCCGGGACCACATGCGAATAGTAGGCAAAATCTTCTGAGCCCAAAGTCAGGTCAATGTCAACGACATTTTCCTTTCCTAAATACGCTTCAGCGGAAGCTCTAATTCTACGGGTTAGCTCTGGATTATTTTCAAGATAAGGATAGCCCTGTGAGATGGTCACTACACACTTGGCACCCATACCATCGGCAATAGCCTCGGCCATCTTTTTTATTTTTTGCAAACCTTCTTTGCGCCATACTTCATCGAGGGCACGAAAGGTGCCGGCAACATTTACTTCGTTGGGGATTATGTTTGTTGCGCCATCACCAATAATTCGTCCAAACGTTAACACAGTAGGTTGTTTTGGGCTTGCGTTGCGACTGATTATTTGTTGCAATGCAATGATGATATGCGATGCAATAAGAATTGGATCAATTGCTAATTCAGGAGCCGCACCATGACCACCTTTGCCAATCACTTTTAAATAAATTTCATCGCTGCTGGCCATGTACATGCCTTCGCGAAAGCCAACTTTACCAACAGGCACTAAGGGCATTACATGCTGGCCTATAATAGAAGCAGGTGCAGGATTAGTTAAAGCTCCTTCCTTAATCATATATGAAGCGCCACCCGGATTTTTTTCTTCACCTGGTTGAAAAATTAATTTAACAGTACCTTCAAACTGATCTTTTACTTCCTGTAAAATCTTGGCTGTTCCTAACAAAGAGGAAGTGTGCACATCGTGGCCACACGCATGCATAACACCAGGGTTGGTTGATTTGTATGAGGCCGAACTTATTTCCTGAATGGGAAGTGCATCCATATCTGCACGCAGCGCAGTTGTTTTCTTATCAGGATTCTTTCCTTTGATCAGTGCGACAAGTCCCGTTGTGGCAACTACTTGCGATTCGATGCCGAACGATTTAAGTTTTTCCGCTACAAACTTTGATGTATTCACTTCCTGATACGATAATTCAGGATATGCATGCAGATGCCTTCGCCATTCAACAGTTTGCGCTGCATACTTTTCAGAGAGTGATTTTATTTTATTTAATAAAGTCATATAAAAACGATTTAAAGCTACCTATTAAGTTTTGATTGATAAAAAATCTATGTTAATCTTCTCCAAACCCCTATAAATAAAAAAGCCCCTAAGATTTCTCAAAGGGGCTTGTTGGTAATTAGTATATTAAAAACTAAACAAAGCAATCCCCTCCGAAACTTTCGGGCTTATTGGGGTAGCTGCGTTGAGTAGATAAATTCATGGCTCAAATGTACAATTAAATTGCACGAGTGCAAGTGGGCGAGAGATTCAAAAATTAATGTTCTGGATCAATTCAATAATTTCTATCACTGGCATCTAATAATAGTCTTCGTCAACTTGTTATTTCTCTTACTTAGCCAGATATTAGCCATCCTATTTTATCTACCTTATGAAAATCAAACTTCTATTGCTTTTGCTTTTTATCGCTTGCGCGGGAAAAGTGAACGCTCAAACCAAAACGCTAATTCTCCAGGATTTGTCGGACTTTAAACCACAGGCTGGCAACTGGCAAATTGTTGGCGATGTCACAATGAACCCGGATGTTGATATTCATGAAAAGCCAAAGCAAGAACCAGTTGCTTCCAAATTAAAAGGGAAGAAAGACAAAACAACTGCTGAGTCAACTCATCCGCAGGCTGTAACCTTTACTGCTGGCAAAGGCATTCTGTTAAATATGAATGACGATAAGAAGCGCGATCAATTAATTACTTCTTTTGAACATGGTGATATTGATTTAGAATTAGAGGTGATGTTACCCAAAGGATCGAACTCTGGAGTTTATTTGCAAGGCCGCTACGAAGTGCAATTGTTGGATAGTTGGGGAGTTAAGAATCCTTCGTTTGGCGACATCGGTGGAATTTATAGAAACTGGGAAACCGAGAAAGGAAAAATTTATGTGGGCAAGGCTCCGTTGAGCAATCCTGCTAAGGCGCCTGGCCTCTGGCAAAAAATGCACATTTCTTTTCAGGCACCGAAGTTCGACAAGGCCGGAAAGAAAATAGAAAATGCCAAATTTCTATTTGTTGATTTAAATGGAGTTCGCATCCATGAAAATGTGGAAGTGCCTTTACCTACAGGTGGGCCAATTGAAAATAATGAGAAACCGTTAGGGCCTTTGATGATTCAAGGCGACCATGGCCCGGTCGCATTTAGAAATATAAAATACACGTTACTAAAGCAAGTAGATGTTTCATTAAGCGATCTATCATACCAAGTCTGGTATGGCAATTTCAAAGTCATTTCAGATTACACGGTACTAAAACCAAACGCATCTGGGTCATTAAACGAATTGACCTGCGAGATTTTAGAAAACGAAAATGAATATGGAACGCTCTATAAAGGAACGGTTACAGTTTCGGATGATGCTACCTATAAATTTTCTTTAGTCTATACGGGTGGGGCAAGACTTATTATAAACAACAAAGAGCTTGCTAATTTTCAAAGTGGTGATGGTTGGTGGCGCAATGATGAAGCGAGCATCGAATTGAAGAAAGGATCTTATCCAATTGAAATTTATAATTATAAAAATGCTTCGTGGCTGCCACCCCGTTTGGGATTGCTTGTTCAAACCGGTTCCTCATTAAAACCATTGCATGCATATAATTCTTTTCCTCCCGATGATCAACCTGTCGCCTCCATCTTTATCAATCCCGGTAATGAAGTGAGATTGCTTCGCGCGTTCATAGATTTTAAAGGAGACTATAAGCAACGACTTACTCACACGATTGGTGTTGGCGATCCAAGTGGTACGCATTATATCTACGATCTTAAAGCTGGAAATTTAGTGGCTGTGTGGCATGGTGATTTTGTTGATGCAACGCCTATGTGGCACGATCGGGGTGATGGCTCTTTTCGTCCGCGCGGAGCAACCCAATATTTATTTACTAACCAACCACTTGCTTTCTTAGCATCACCAACAGCCGCATTTCCTATGGTAGCGCGCGAAGATGAAATGAAAGCGGGTGAGTATAGGCCTAAGGGTTATGAGATTGAAACGGCAACCGGTCGGCCGATTTTTAAATATTCCTATGAGGGCATTGAAGTAGCCGATAAAATTTATCCTGGTAAAAACACCATTGTGCATAGTGTTGAGATTAAAAACAGAGGCACAAAATCAGGACTCTATTATAAATTAGCTGAAGGTAAATCGATTCAAAAAATGCCCAATGGTGCCTATGCTATTGATGATAAGAGTTACTATATAAAAACAAATGGGTTTACCCCTGAAGTACGCGAACTAAATGGTGTGCAGGAGTTAGTGGTGCCTGTTCAAGGTTCATTCAGTTATTCAATTATCTGGTAAGATTTAAAAGATTTATACGATGAAAAATATTCGATTATTCCTGATTCTGATACTTGGTTCGTTTGCCTCTGCAACTTTTGCGCAGCTAAGTAAAACGCCAACCGAAGACGATTACTATAAAATAATTTCTCTACCAACTCCGGAAGGAATTCTTTTGGAAGTTGGGGGTGTGGCTACTTTACCTGATGGTCGCATTGCAGTATGTACGCGCAGAGGCGATGTGTGGCTTGTAGAAAATCCCGCTATGGAAGGAGGATCAACGCCACGATACACCTTGTTTGCCTCGGGTTTGCACGAAGCGTTAGGGCTCTCGTACTATGAAGGTGCTCTATATACTGCGCAGCGTGGCGAGCTTACTAAATTGGTTGATACCAATGGTGATGACAAAGCAGACATTTATGAAACAGTTTATCAGTGGCCGCTGTCAGGTCACTATCATGAATATTCTTTCGGCCCGAAGATAACTGAAGACGGAAGTTTTTTTGTGACAGGCAATGTTGCTTTTGGCGATGAAGAGTGGTGGCGCGGGGAAAGTCGTGTGCCATGGCGCGGTTGGACGATGAAGATTCACCTGGATGGAACGATGGAGCCGTGGGCTACGGGCATGCGTTCGCCTTGTGGATTAGGATTGGTTGATGGTGAGTTTTTTTATGATGATAACCAGGGCGATTGGCAAGGTTCAGGAGGTATTTTTCATGTAACGAAAGGAAGCTTTACAGGCCATCCCGCTGGATTGAAATGGGCAGGACGCGAAAATTCGCCTGTAAAAATTACCACGGAACAACTCTATAACAAAGTAGATGCGCGCCAGGTAAAAAAGGAAGGTGCTTACATAAAACCTGAAAACATTAATGACGAGAAAGACCCCGCATTTTTCTATGAAATGAAAGATGAATTTAAAGAAACAAGAATTCCGGCTGTGTGGTTGCCGCATGGCGTGTTGGGAATTTCTAACTCTGAGATTCTTCAAGATAATACGGCTGGAAAGTTTGGACCTTTTGCAGGACAAGTTTTTGTAGGCGATCAAGGGCAGAGTAAAATCATGCGCGTAGTAATGGAAAAAGTGAAGGGTGAATTTCAAGGAGTTGCGTTTGATTTTAAATCGGGATTTCAATCGGGTGTACTTAGAATGAATTGGGGGCACGATGGTTCGCTTTATGCGGGACTGACCAACAGAGGCTGGGGCTCAGCCGGGACTACTACCGCTGGTTTACAGCGCTTAGTATGGACGGGCAAGGTGCCCATGGAAATGGAAACCGTAAGTGCCAAACCTGATGGTTTTGAAATTGAGTTTACGCAACCTGTTGATAAGAAGACTGCCGAAAACTTAGACTCTTACTTTGGAAGAAGTTATATCTATAAATATCATCCGGTGTACGGAAGCCCAACTGTTAATGATGAGAAACTTATTATTAGAGGCGTTAAAGTTTCGGATGATGGATTGCGTGTGCGCGTGGTGATTGATAATCTAAGACAATATTATTTGCATGAACTAATCCTGTCTGGAGTACGATCGGAATCAGGATTGCCGATTTTGCATAACACGGCTTATTATACCTTGAATAATATTCCAGAGGGTGCAAAACTTCCTGCAAATGAATTGAGTACAAAACGAACTCAGGCCGCAGTGGTTAAACCTACAGCATCGAAACCAACTGTAAAGCCTACAACAAATTCAAGCAAGTCACTTACCTATGCTGAGATAGAGCCACTGTTAGTTAAAAATACGTGCACAGCTTGTCACCAAACAAACAAACGACAAGTGGGGCCATCCTTTGTAGATATTGCCAAACGCAAATACAGCGATCAGCGCATTGTCGATTTGATTTACAAACCCGAGCCTAAGAACTGGCCCGAGCATGAAACCCCAATGGCTGCTATGCCTAACGTTCCTAGAGACGAGGCATTGAAAATTGCTGGTTGGATTAATTCATTGTTAGCAAAGACACCTTGAAGTAGAATTTATTTAGATTCAAATAAATGAACAGAGTTACCTCTAGGTATAAAATATTTGGTGGATTTGGACTACTGATTCTACTCAATGCAGTTATTGGATTGGGAACCTATAAACTTTTGACTTCATCAAAAATTAGTATTGATAAAGTTGATTTATGGCACGATGCAAATGCGCAATATGCTTACGCCATAATTATAGGTCTTCAATTTTTATTGTTGCTTCTCTTTGCAACCCAAAATAGATTTATCTCAGCTGACACACGCGGGATTACTTTTATAAACCCTTTGCTACCATTTCTTAGGAAGACTACTCTGTGGACAGATTTCGACTACTATATTTCTGTAGAGGAACAATCTAAACACACAACCTATGAAGCAGTTTGGTTGGTAAAAAATGATAAATTGTCTGCCAGATTTTCAAGCTTTTATTATTCAAATTACAATGAACTTAAAAAGCAAATACGTGCAGAAAAAGGGAAGAACAGGTATTTCAACCCGATCGAACAATTTCTAATTCTTTCCTGTCTTCCTCGCTGGGTCCCCCTAAATTTCAGAAATTTGGAATAGTTTTAGCAGGGTTCGCTGCTCAATGTTGGGTAAGAAGAGTCGTGATTCTTTTGATCCAAGACGGGCATCAGGGTGTGCCCTTCATATTTGTTGCCTTCAAAAATTTCATAGGCCAATGGATAGCCATCCACGCTCACCAACAGGCCAGCACGATCTGTGGGTGCTGATGTTTGCCGTCTTTTGAGAAACCCGTTTTGCGTAACCCATCAGGCTCTTCTATCTCGAAGTAAGGCTGGGTCACCCAACTTCAAAGAAAAAACCAGTCAATCACTATTTATTTCGAGGTTTTTTCTAAACCCCAAAAAACCGAGGAACTCAGGAAAGAGAGCACCTTGTTGCCTCAGAATTTTGTGAAAGACAATTCTAAGACTGTAGCTCATTAGGCTTGACGAACGGCCGGACGGCAGCCGAGTTCAGGCGTGTGTCGAAAGGCTGATTTGGGTTTAAAAGTCTCTAAAGAAACAGCAAACTGCGATTGCCGGCCCATTCAGCACAATTAAATAGGGAGCTTAGCGCACCCATTTTTTGAGAAATCTTATAGCCGAAAATTAATTCCTCGGTTTATAGGATTTGTGTTTAGAAAAAAAATTAGATTTATTCCCTTGATTCATTTGCTATGGCCAACTTTAAAAAGTATACTCTTTTTTCTATCGTACTATTGACTTCCGTGACGGAAGGTTTAACGCAAGCCATTGAAAACGTTAAAAGTACATTTGATGGCGAACGGATGACTATTACCTACGACCTTTCTAACTCAGACCAATCCCAGAAATTTAAAGTTGCTCTTTACGGGTCGCACAACAACTACACACTTCCCATTGGTTACTTGACAGGTGAGGTGGGTGAACAGGTTTTGCCTGGAAAAAGCAAGCGCGTGGTTTGGGATATTCAGAAAGAACTGCCGCCAGATTTTGACGCTGATATTTCTATAAAAGTAAAAGCTGCCAAGGTAGCGCCCCCATTTGCAAAAATGCAAGCCAAGCCATTGCTCAAAACGGGTTATAAAAGGGGCCAATCTGTGGACGTTCAATGGACAGGAGGAAAACCAAGTGATAAAATCCATATTGATTTGTACAAAGATGGAATACTCAATCAAAAATTGGCCGAGAACCTTAGCAATGGCCAGCAACTTTACCAGTGGAGTTTACCTAAAGGCCTAAAGGGCAGTGGATACAGTTTTGCAATTAACAATGCCTCCGAAAAAAGCAGCAGTGGTACATTTAAGGTGAAGCCAAAAATACCTCTGCTGCTAAAAGTACTGCCGGTGTTAGCGATAGGTGGAGTGGTGGTTGCTTTGGGTGGTTCAAAATCAACAGCTACGGATTCTCCTACCAATGATTTGCCGGGCCCTGTTAAACCGAACTAAGTCCATGAAGAAACTATATACGCTACTTGTTTTTAATTTAGCACTGGTAACGTTTAGTGTTGCGCAGGTTCCAACCATAACGAATTTTACCCCTGCCAGCGGGCCAGTAGGTACAAACGTAACCATCACAGGCACAAACTTCAGCGCCACCCCCGCCAACAACATTGTTTTCTTTGGTGCGACCCGAGCTACGGTTACAGCGGCCACAACAACCAGCTTAACGGTGACAGTACCTGTTGGAGCAACCTACCAACCCATCACAGTTCTTACCAACGGCTTATTGGCTTATTCCCGCCAACCCTTTGTAGTCACCTTTATTGGAGTGCCCGGCATTGATGCCACTTCTTTTGCCGCCAAAACAGATTTCACAACCGGATCAAGTCCTTTTTCAGTTTCCATTGGCGACCTTGACGGGGATGGCAAGGCCGACCTGGCGGTGGCAAATCGGGGCAGCGCTACCGTCTCAGTATTTCGTAATACGGGCAGCGCAGGTAGCATCAGCTATGCCGCCAAACAAGATTTCACAACCGGAACACAACCTCTTTCAGTTTCCATTGGCGACCTTGACGGGGATGGAAAGGCCGACCTTGCCGTGGCAAATTGGGGCAGCAATACCGTCTCGGTATTCCGCAATACGGGCAGCGCAGGCAGTATCAGCTATGCCGCCAAAATGGATTTCACAACCGGAACAGCTCCTATTTCAGTTTCCATTGGCGACCTTGACGGGGATGGCAAGGCCGACCTGGCAGTGGCAAATTATAGCAGCAATACGGTCTCGGTATTTCGTAATACGGGCAGCCCAGGCAGCATCAATTATGCCGCCAAAATGGATTTCACAACCGGAACAGGTCCTTATTCAGTTTCCATTGGCGACCTTGACGGGGATGGCAAGGCCGACCTGGCGGTGGCAAATTATGGCAGCAATACCGTATCGGTATTTCGCAATACGAGCTTCGCAGGCAGCATCAGCTATGCCGCCAAAGCAGATTTCACAACCGGACTAGAACCTTTTTCAGTTTCCATTGGTGACCTTGACGGGGATGGAAAGGCCGACCTGGCGGTGGCAAATGGTGGCAGCAATACCGTATCGGTATTTCGCAATACGGGCAGCGCGGGCATCATCAGCTATGCCGCCAAAGTAGATTTCCTAACGGGTTCAAATCCTCAGTCAGTTTCCATTGGCGACCTTGACGGGGATGGCAAGGCCGACCTGGCCGTGGCAAATTTTAACAGCAGTACCGTCTCAGTATTTCGCAATACGGGCAGCGTAGCAGCATTAACCTAAGCTCTTTTGCCGCCAAAGTAGATTTCACAACCGGAGCACAACCTATTTCAGTTTCCATTGGCGACCTTGACGGGGATGGCAAGGCCGACCTGGCGGTGGCAAATCTTACCAGCAGTACCGTCTCGGTATTTCGCAATACGGTTTTATTGGTTCCAGTTCCCACTATCACCAGTTTTACACCAACTTCCGGAGCAGTAGGAGCAACTGTAACTATTACAGGCACAAACTTAACAGGCGCTACTGCGGTAAGCTTTGGAGGCACGGCAGCAACATCATTTAGTGTTGTTTCGGCAACGAGCATCACGGCAGTGGTTGCAGCAGGTACTTCGGGGAGTGTAAGTGTAACCACTCCCGGAGGCATAGCTACGCGGGTGGGGTTTACGTTTGTTCCTGCGCCAACGATTACTTCTTTTACACCAACCAGTGCAGCAATAGGAGCAACAGTAACTATTACAGGCACCAACTTAACAGGCGCTACCGCGGTAAGCTTTGGAGGCACGGCAGCAACATCATTTAGTGTTGTTTCGGCAACGAGCATCACGGCAGTGGTTGCAGCGGGTACTTCGGGGAGTGTAAGTGTAACCACTCCCGGAGGCACGGCAACCCTGGCGGGGTTTACATTCATTGGAACGCCAACGGCACCAACTGTTGCATCATTCAGTCCGATCAGTGCAGCAATAGGAGCAACAGTAACCATCACAGGCACCAACTTAACAGGAGCTACCGCAGTAAGCTTTGGCGGCACGGCAGCCACTTCATTTAGTGTAGTTTCAGCCACAAGCATCACGGCAGTTGTTGCATCAGGAACTTCGGGGAGTGTAAGCGTAACAACGCCCGGTGGCACGGCTACGCGGGTGGGGTTTACGTTTGCAGCCGCTAACTCTCCAACCATAACGAATTTTACCCCTGCCAGCGGGCCGGTAGGCACATCCGTAACCATCACAGGCACAAACTTCAGCGCCACCCCCGCCAACAACATTGTTTTCTTTGGTGCGACCCGTGCTACGGTTACAGCGGCCACAACAACCAGCTTAGCCGTTACAGTCCCTGTTGGAGCGACCTACCAACCCATCACAGTTCTTACCACCGGCTTATTGGCTTATTCCCAACAGCCCTTTGTAGTAACCTTTATTGGAGGGCCCGGCATTGATGCCACTTCTTTTGCGGCCAAACAAGATTTCACAACCGGAGCAGGTCCAGCTTCAGTTTCCATTGGCGACCTTGACGGGGATGGCAAGGCCGACTTGGCGGTGGCAAGTTTTGACAACAGTTCCGTCTCGGTATTTCGCAATACGGGCAGCGTAGGCAGCATCAGCTATGCGGCCAAACAAGATTTCACAACCGGAACAAATCCTTTGTCAGTTTCCATTGGCGACCTTGACGGGGATGGCAAGGCCGACTTGGCGGTGGCAAATTTTGACAACATTTCCGTCTCGGTATTTCGCAATACAAGCAGCGCAGGCAATATCAGCCATGTCGCCAAACAAGATTTCACAACCGGAACAAGTCCTTATTCAGTTTCCATTGGCGACCTTGACGGGGATGGTAAGGCCGACCTGGCGGTGGCAAATCGGGGCAGCGCTACCGTTTCGGTATTTCGCAATACGGGCAGTGCAGGCAGCATCAGCTATGCCGCCAAAGTAGATTTCACAACGGGAACACAGCCTCAATCAGTTTCCATTGGCGACCTTGACGGGGATGGCAAGGCCGACCTGGCGGTGGCAAATTTCAGCAGCAATACCGTCTCGGTATTTCGCAATACAGGCAGCGCAGGAAGCATCAGCTATGCCGCCAAAGTAGATTTCACAACCGGATTAGGTCCAGTTTCAGTTTCCATTGGCGACCTTGACGGGGATGGCAAGGCCGATCTGGCAGTGGTAAATTTTAACAGCAGTACCGTCTCGGTATTTCGCAATACGGGCAGCGCAGGCACCATAAGCTATGCCGCCAAACAAGATTTCACAACCGGAACAAATCCATATTCAGTTTCCATTGGCGACCTTGACGGGGATGGCAAGGCCGACCTGGTGGTGGCAAATCAGAACAGCAATACCGTCTCAGTATTTCGCAATACGGTGTTGTTAGTTCAAGTTCCCACGATCACCAGTTTTACACCAACATTAGGTCTGGTAGCTACATCTGTAACAATTACAGGCACGAATTTTAGCGCAACTGCTGCCAGCAATATTGTGAAGTTCAATGGCATTGTAGCTTCTATAACTGGCACACCAACTTCAACAAGTATTGTTACTTCAGTTCCAACTGGCGCAACCACAGGAAAAATTACTGTGGAGGTTGCAGGTCAGGTTGGTACAAGTTCTACAGACTTTACGGTTGCAGTAGCAAGTTCACTTACGATTACCAATGAATCTTTTGTAACCACGTATGATAAAGGCACTACCTTAACGGTAAGCGTAACCGTAAACGATGCCAGCCTTGTCAATGCAGTTAACCTAAAGAGTCGCGGTATAAGTGAAGCAGCCACTGCCGGAAAGACAGTTGTAGTAACAGCAGTTGGCAATACATTTGAAAGAGTAATTGCGGCAGCCGATCTCACCGATCCTATCGGACTGGTTTACTCGTTCGAGGTGCTTGATAAAAGAACACCACAGGGTATCGTAAACAGCACTACGGGAAAAGCCTACATGAAGTTCCCGGCCTCTTCAACGGATCAAGTTTTTCCTGGCCTTAGTTTTGGCAATCAGGTAAGTAACTATCAGATTATTGCTGTTCCGCTCGCCCTCACCAATCCTAGTGTCGCCTCTGTTTTTTCTGCACTCATGCCTTACGATAAAACGAAGTGGCGGTTGTTTGATTATGCCAGTGGCGACAATCGCGAGTATAGTGCCTTTAGTACGATCGATCCTGGTAAAGGCTATTGGTTGATTGTTAAAAACAACGTCACGGTTAATCCTGGCGGTGGCCAGACTGTTCAAGTTGATGACCTGACCCCGTTTACGATTAATCTTGCATCGGGTTGGAACCTCATTGGCAACCCTTATAATTTTCGAGTATCATGGACCGATGTGTTAGCGGCCAATTCTAATCCTGCCGGGGTTGGCACACAGTTAAAGTTGTTTTCTGGTGGTGTGCTTACGGATGGCACCTTACTAGAAAAATACCGCGGGGCGTTTGTGTTTTCTAATAATGCAGTAGCTATTAAGATTCCAGTCACCCGCAATACTGCATTGGGAGGAAGAATGAACCAAGAGAATAAAATTGCATCTGGTTTGGATCAAAAGATTTGGGAGGTGAAGTTGTTTCTGACCCAAGGGTTGCTCAGCAATGAATTGGGAGGTATAGGAATGCACCCCCAGGCAACGGTGAAGGGAAAAGATGCTTTTGATGAAGTAAGTGTTCCCCTGCCAGAAGGACTGAGCTTTTTTGAATTGGCTTATCCTCACCCCGAGGTATTTGCCAATTTTAACAAAGAATTTGTGCCTACGCAAGAAAACTTTACCTGGGATTTCGATGTGAAAAGATCTTTGTCAGGTAATATTGACCTGAAATGGGACAACCATTATTTTGGAGATAATGATAAGCAGCTCATGTTGCTCGATCCTTCTTCGTTGCAAGTGATTGATATGAAAATCAACAATTCCATTACACTTACAGAAAGCACAAAAAAAATAAGAATTCTTTATGGAAGCATGGATTACATTCAAACCTCGCTGGACAAAGAATTGCCTTGGCTTGGAAACCCGTATCCTAATCCGGCCCGAGCTGAAGTTTCCATTCCGTTTAGAGTTCCCGAGTCGGCAGATCAGGCCAATGTGAAAATTAAGGTTTTTAATAGTCAGGGTTTGGAAGCAGTTACTTTGATCGATGCACAAGTTGCCAAAGGAAATTATGAAGTGAAGTGGATGCCTTCTGTGGCAGCAGGCCTCTATTTGGTAAGGATGCAATTGGGCGAAACGGAAATGCGAACAGTTAAACTCATCATCAAATAATTCAATATGAAAAAAATCTCGATTGTTTTCTTTTGCTTGTTCATGACAGCAAAATTATTAGTTGCTCAAGAAATTGAGGGAGTTAGTAATCCGGTGAGGGTTAAATTTAAGTCTAGAGAGGTAATTCCACCCGCCTTGGCAGCTACCCCAGCACCCGCTTATCGCTATCATGCTTTGTTGATTGCGGTGGAGGAATACGAGGATAAAGCCATTAACTCGTTGAACGAGCCTATGAAAGATGCCGGTAAACTAAAGGAGATTCTTTTAGAAAAATACACCTTTAATGACGGGGATATTGAGATATTGAAAAACCCTACTTTTGAAGAAATGAATGTGGCCTTTGATCATTTGAGTCAAAAAATAGGCCCATCAGATTTCCTTTTGATCTTCTATGCCGGCCACGGATTTTTTGATGAAAAGACGAACATAGGATATTGGCTCCCTTCTGATGCGCTGGAAAAAAACAGAGCCAGATGGTTTCGCAATAGTGCGTTAGTGGAGAATATTGGGGCTATCAATTCCAAACATACGCTGTTAATTGCCGATGCGTGTTTCAGTGGAGGTATTTTTAAAACGAGGGCACCTTTTAACAACGCTACCCTTGATATTGCGAATATGATAAAGCGGCCAAGCCGGAAAGCGATCACCAGCGGCTCTCTTACAACGGTTCCTGACAAAAGTGTTTTTATGAAGTATTTGTTGAAGGCACTGGATGAAAACGAAAACAAATTTTACCCCACCGAAGAGTTATTTGACGAGATAAGGATGGCAATGAAAAATAATGCAGATACAAAGCCACAATATGGTGAGATTCAAAAAGTGGGTGATGAGGGCGGAAATTTTGTCTTGATCAGGAAGGATTAAGCAAACCAACTTAGCTTTTTTTGAGGGAAGTGGTGCCCCGCCATTTGATAGTTTATTAACCGGTATTTCTTTTCTGGTTCACATAGTTATACAGCCAATAGATCATGGCCATGGCAATGATCATACTGCCAATCACCACATATCCAAGAATATCATAACGCTCTAAAATGTCCGAAGGAGCTTGGATTACAATCAGCCCCGCTACAAAAGAAGCCACGCCCCCTGAAACTTGTTGAAAAGAAGAGTTGATACTCATAAATGCACCGCGGTCGGGCATGGCAGGGATGGCCGATATCAATGTCGAAGAAGAAATCATTCGCGCGTTGATGCCAGCAAAGAGGATCACTTTTATTACTATACAGATCCAAAGCGGAGTAATTCCCAATCGTGTGTAAATGGCCACCATCCTTTCCTGTCTTCCTCGCTGGGTCACCCTAAATTTCAGAAATTTGGAATAGTTTTAGCAGGGTTCGCTGCTCAATGTTGGGCAAGAAGAGTCGTGATTCTTTTGATCCAAGACGGGCATCAGGGTGTGCCCTCCATATTTGTTGCCTTCAAAAATTTCATAGGCCAATGGATAACCATCCGCGCTCACCAACAGGCCCAGCACGATCTGTGGGTGCTGTTGTTTGCCATCTTTTGAGAAACCCGTTTTGCGTAACCCGTCAGGCTCTTCTATCTCGAAGTAAAGCTGGGTCACCCAACTTCAAAGAAAAAACCAGTCAATCACTATTTATTTCGTGGTTTTTTCTAAACCCCAAAAAACCGAGGAACTCAGGAACAGGTATTTCAACCCGATCGAACAATTTCTAATTCTTTTAGGGTTAAGAAAGATTAAAATCAAGTAGTTTACTCAAAAAACACCAACTCCTGTTTATATTTCTCACAAAGCATTTGATGAATCTTCCTTGCGGATGCAACGCCATTTTCATCCGTGAGTAAACAAACTGCGCCACCATTTCCGCCACCGGTTATTTTGGCTCCGTAAATTCCAGGCTTGTTTTTACTGAGTTCTGCAATTTCATCGGTACGATCAGAACCGAGTCCGCACTTAGAATAACTTGCATGTGAATGATACATCAGTTCGCCCATGCTTTTCATGATGCTGTTTCTTTCTTTTGCTTTAGCAAATTCATTTAAAGAAAGTAGCAAGGTTTTAAATTTATGTACTCGCTCATTTTCATAGATAGGATGCGAAACACATTGACGAATTGCATATTCTGTTTCTGGATTAATTGCAGTAACAGAATCAAGCGAGTGCGAAAAATTCTCAAGAAAATTTTTGCCGCCAATTGTTATTGGCAAATGCTTTGAAAAAGTTGATTCAAATTCCTGAGCGGAGATGTTGCAGAGATATCCTTTATAGGGCAGTTGAGAAAACCTCTGCTGAAGTTTAGCTTTCAAAATTTCTTCACCAGATACTCCTAGCGAATTTGCTATTATGGTATAACCCATAAAAGCCGCACACCGAACATCCGAGTAGGAGGACCCGGAAACGGAATGCCGCACGCCACTATCTATTCCAATAAAGAAAATTCCTTCTGGGATTGAAATAGGCTTTTCTACAAGGTCGGGCTGACATATTATTGGCAGCAGCTTTTTAGGCTCACCCAGGTAAGAAGCCAGTTGATCCATCAAGCCACAAGGCGCACCAACAATTAAATTCTCAACGCGTTGTGCAAGTTTTGGTAATTCAGTTCCAGAAAAGAAAACGTCAAATGCTTCACTCAGTGCTTTTAGGGTAGCAACTTCAATGGAGGCCGAGGAGGAAACTCCTTTACCAAGCGGTACTTCAGAAGTTATATTAAAATCAGCACCGGTAAATTCAATTCCTTTTTCTTTTTGCAAAGCGAGCGCACATCCAAGCACATAACCAATCCAACCATCGGATTTAAGTTGTTTAAATTTTGCTTTTGCGAAATCATAATCAACAACGTTCTTTTTTAAGAAATCCCGATAGTCAACATTGACTGAAGGAATTTTGTCGGCACCACTTATACTTTCAAGACTGCATTGATAGTCGCTTCGTAAAGTAACTTTCACAACGGTCTTTTGAGAAATTGGCATTTGTAAAACGAGGGATCCAGAATAGTCTCCAATTCCACCCATTACATCTAGACGTCCTGGTGCTGACGCAAAGTAATTTTTAAGTATTGGATTTGTCACCTTTCCAGATCGTATTCATTCAAATTAATACGTAACAACTCGGCAGCTTTGTCTTCGGGCATGGTATCGGCCATAAAATTGCCGGCACCAATTTCCGGACCGGCTAAGTATTTGATTAATCCCGGCTGACGATACGGTGGTTGTAACCAAAGATGCATTCTGAAATTTTCATAAGACTTACCATCAATAGGGGCTTGCATAATTGACATCACATAAGGGAAGTCCATTTTAAAATTCATGTCCATTCTACGCACAATCTGATGAAAAACGGAAGTGAGATCATGTAGCTCTTGTTCGGAAAGAGAACTGATATGTTGATGGTTTCCTTTTGGGAAAATCATTACTTCATAAGCATAGCGTGCAAAAAAAGGAATGAAGGCGATAGCCCTGTCATTTTCGGCAAGTATTCTTAGTCCAACTGCTTTTTCTTGCTTAATGATTTGCTCGAATATATTTTGCTTATGCTGCTCAGTGTATTGGTCAGCTACTTTGATTTGCTGATCAACCAGCTTTAGTGTAAAATCTGTAGCATAAATCTGACAATGAGGATGGGGATTACTCACACCAACTGCTTCGCCTTTGTTTTCAAAGATTAGAACTGATTTTATGACTGGATTTTCTGCCAGCTCTTTAGTCTCGTGTTGAAAGGATTCAAAAACCTTTACAACCCGATCTAACTTCATTTGCGATAAACTAATGTTATGTCGGGGGTCATAACAGATTACTTTTGCTATGCCCTTGGCATTCGCTTTTTTGTAGAGATGATCACTATGGCTATTGGCAACTTCGGGTGAATCCATTCCCACAACAGGATGGTCATTATTAAAAATGAAAACGTCTTTGTAGTCAGGGTTTACATTACCATGAATCCTTGGATTACCCGGGCACAAATAGCATGTTGGATCATAATCTAAAGAAGCTTTTGATTTGATCAGGCCGCCACCTTGCCAGGGACGTGTGTTGCGGTGAGCAGAGTAAATAACCCACTCTTCGCGCAGCGGGTGCCAGCGCTTTTCCCATTTACCTTCCGTATTATTTTTCATCCTATCCAAAGATAGAAATAATGTAGAAAGCAGATTAAGTTGATATTAGCTATCGAATTGCAATTCTTTCAGGAACCAGAATGGCCGAAGAAAAACTATTTCGGATATGCACCAAGTCCTTTTGGGCTTCAAGTTTGGTGTAGTAACGCCCTACAGTTACCGTAAATTTTGGTTGTTGATATTGAAGATTAGCAGTAAGGTTCGAAATCTCGGCACTCATTTTCTTCTTAGTGTTCATGGCATCTTCGCGGTTTTGCCCAGAATAAATCTGTATTGTATACCCATCAACAAATCGCTTCACCAGGTTGTAGCGATCAATGCTATCCAACACAGCATCTACTTTTGCATTTACAGTTTGAGTAGGCGTAACGTTTTCAACTTTATTATTTTGCTTGGAAGTATCCTTGCGTGGTGTATCAACGGGAACAGTTACCTGCGGACGTAAACTCGCAAGGTTTTCATAATATGGTTTATCGCTTGTTTTTTGAGTAACCCCACAGCCAACCAACAGATAGCAAAAGAGACCGAGAATAATATTTTTCCTTACACTCATTAAACGCTAAGTTACAAAATAAAAATTTACGAGAGATTCAAATTGTACGCTTTAACTAATTCTTAGTTTACAGTTGGCAAAAATAAAATTGACAACATTATATTTATAAATAAGATTGTCAAAATTGTAAATTTTTGTCAATCGTGATTTCTTTAGTAGAAAGCACCATTTAACAATTACAGAACACTAGTCGATAACAATGCATCTTCCAGTCTTCACATCTTCCTCCACTTTTTTGAATTTAACATCCTTAAGCACACGACCGTCCGGATATTGCACACTCACTTTATCATTTCTGCCAGCAACTTTATCGGATTTTACCGGCATTACCTTTTCTTCTACCGGACGTTGTGGAGCCTGTGACTGTGATCCACCTCCTTGTAGCAGAGAGCGCGATTCTTCTTTGTTTTCACTAAGTCGTTGTCTTTTTTGAGAACGAGCTTCCTGAACTTCATCCGCATCACGAATTGGAATATCCGCTTTCATCAGGAATGAAATAGTCTCTTCATTCACTTTAGCGATGAATCGTTTGAAGGCTTCAAATCCTTCGAACTTATAAATCAACAACGGATCTTTCTGCTCATACACTGCATTTTGTACAGATTGCTTTAAATCGTCCATATCGCGAAGATGTTCTTTCCACTGGGCGTCAATGATTGCCAGCGTGATCATTTTCTCCATCGACTTGATTAGCTCGTTGTTCTTAGAATCAACGCACTTCTTCAAATTGGCGGAAACTCCAATCTGTTTTATACCATCTGTAAACGGAACCTGTATATTTTCAACCGTTGCACCGCGTGTTTTAAATAGGTCAATAATAATTGGATACGATTTTTCAGCAGCAACTTTATTCTTATGGTCGTAATGTTTCAGAGCCTCTTCGTATAAGGTCTCGCTGACAACCGACTGTTCTAGTTTTGTAAAATCTTCCTGAGACATACTGAAATCGAAACCCAGTAAACTCAATACATTTAGTTTGAAATCTTGATAACCCTGACCGGCTTTTCCAGTTGCTACCAAATCATCGCTGGTATCAAATAACATGGTGAGAATATCCAATTGAAGACGTTCGCCATGTAAGGCATTCCTTCTCCGCTTGTAGATAACTTCGCGTTGCGAATTCATTACGTTATCATACTCTAGCAATCGCTTACGGATTCCAAAGTTATTTTCTTCAACTTTTTTCTGTGCACGTTCAATAGAGTTAGTCACCATAGAGTGCGAGATTACCTCACCTTCTTTTAGTCCCAGTCTATCCATGATGCGGGCTATTCGCTCAGGCATAAACAAACGCATCAGGTTATCTTCCAAGGAAACATAAAACTGCGAAGTACCCGGATCACCCTGACGTCCTGAACGACCGCGCAACTGCCTGTCAACTCTCCGCGATTCGTGACGTTCGGTACCAATAATTGCTAAACCACCGGCTGCTTTAGATTCAGGAGCAAGTTTAATATCTGTTCCGCGACCAGCCATGTTAGTGGCAATGGTTACAGTGCCTGACTTTCCGGCTTCGGCAACAATATCAGCTTCGCGTTGATGTTGCTTTGCATTTAGCACTTGATGCTTGATTTTTCTGATCTGCAACATCCGGCTTACCAACTCAGAAATTTCCACGGAAGTGGTACCCACCAATACGGGTCTTCCTTCTTGCGTAAGCTTTACAATTTCTTCGACAACAGCATTAAATTTTTCGCGTACGGTTTTGTAAACAAGATCATCCCTGTCTTTTCGTGTCATCGGCCTGTTGGTAGGAATCGTAACCACATCCAACTTATAGATGTCCCACAATTCACCCGCTTCGGTGATAGCAGTACCCGTCATACCTGCAAGCTTATGATACATGCGAAAATAATTTTGAAGGGTGATGGTGGCGTACGTTTGGGTAGCATCTTCGACCTTCACATTCTCCTTCGCTTCAATCGCCTGATGCAAACCATCAGAGTATCTTCTTCCGTCCAGCACACGACCCGTTTGCTCATCTACAATTTTTACTTTTCCATCTACAATGATGTATTCAGTATCTTTTTCGAAAAGTGTATACGCTTTGAGTAATTGACTTACGCTGTGTATGCGTTGCGATTTTGTAGTATACTCACGAATAAGATCTTCTTTTTTCTTAAGGCGAGTTTCTGAATCGATGCTAGTATCTTTTTCAATCTTGTTGAGTTCAATACCAATCTCAGGCATGATGAAGAACTTAGGATCTTCACCTTCACCGGTTATCAAGTCAATTCCCTTATCCGTTAAATCAACGCTGTTGTCTTTCTCATCGATTACAAAAAACAAAGGCTGGTCGGCCTCGGGCATCATTTTCTTATTGTCTTGCAAATAGAAGTTCTCAGTCTTTTGAAGAACGTTCTTCATGCCTGTTTCGCTGAGTAATTTAATCAGCGGCTTATACTTAGGCATTGCTCGGTGGGCCCGGAATAGTGCAGTGCCACCATCTTTGTCCATGCCCTCCGCCAGTTGCTTTTTGGCATCGTTTAAATATTGATTGATTAATTTTTTTTGAGCTTCAACAAGTTTTGAAATGCGCGGCTTTAGATCGTAAAATTCATGCTCATCACCACGCGGTACTGGCCCTGAGATAATAAGCGGAGTTCGCGCTTCATCAATCAACACACTATCCACCTCATCAACCATGGCATAATGATGGCCGCGTTGTACTAACTCTTCAGGTTCGCGTGACATGTTATCACGCAAATAATCGAAACCGAATTCATTATTAGTGCCATACGTTATGTCGGCCCGATAAGCATTTCTTCTTTCAGTAGAATTAGGTTCATGTTTATCAATGCAATCAATAGTGAGACCGTGAAACTGAAATAGCGGAGCCATCCATTCACTATCGCGTTTGGCGAGGTAATCGTTAACTGTAACAATATGAACGCCACGTCTTGCGAGCGCGTTGAGGAATGCTGGGAATGTTGCCACCAAAGTTTTTCCTTCACCCGTTGCCATTTCGGCAACTTTACCTTCATGCAGCGCAATTCCACCGATGATTTGTACATCGTAATGCACCATGTCCCAAGTGATCAGGTTTCCGGCTGCTGACCACTGACGATTCCACTGTGCCTTATCGCCAACTATTTTAACATTAGGATATTTTGCTGCGAAAATTCGATCTTTTTCAGAAGCTGTAACTTCTATGTACTCATTTTCTTTAAATCGTCTTGCGGTTTCGCGCACTACGGCAAAAGTCTTTGGCAAAACTTCTATTAAAACTTTTTCAAGGTCTTTGTTTCGCTCGAGCTCAAGTTTATCGATTTCTGCAAAGAGAGCTTCTTTTTCAGTGATATCCAGTTCTTCGTGCTCGGCCAATCGCTGACGGATACCTGCAATTTGATCATCGATGGGTTTCAATTTTTCATTGATGACGTTCTGGATTTCGGAAGTCTTTGCTCTCAGTTCATCATTTGAAATAGAAAGGAGTGATTCGCCTTCGAGTTTAGTAGTCTCAACCAGAGGCATCATTCCTTTTATGTCCTTCTGGGATTTGTCACCAAAAATTTTTGCAAGCAGTTTTAACATGGGTAGTCGTTTGTCATTTGAGGCTTTCTAAGTCGAAATCGATGATAAAGTCTAATCGATCTAGGCTAAGAATTTGCCAACTAAATGGGGCGTAAATTTAAGGATTTCGGGGTGCAATTATAATTCCAAGTTGCCCGCGAACACCATTTTGGCAGACAGAACTTGAAAATGCGGCAATGTGTCGCAAAAAAACTATTAGTTTTTAGAATTACGGCCTACTTGGATTTGATCAGCCATGGATTTAAAAATTTTAACCCTACCACATTTTTGAAATCGGCAGAATTTCGGGTGAGCAGTGTAAAATCAAAAACCAATGCTGTGGCTGCAATAATTGCATCAGGTATTTTTATTCTAGTTTGCTTTCGGATTTAAATAGTAGCATCAACTATTTCTTTTGTTAATTCAAAAATGGTTGAATTTTCAAGAAAGTCAAATACGAGATGATTTGAGTCCTGATCGTAATTAAATCCTAAAACTTCAATTTTTATGATGACAGAAAGATTTGGTGTTTCATTTACTACACGATGCATAAAAAGCCTTCCTGACTCCGGGAGTTTTCCGTTCAAATAATCAATAACAACATTACTGTCGATTAAATATCCCGTTCCCATTCATCTCGGCCTTTTTTTACATGCTTTTGAAGCGCCTTGGCAGTCTTGTCAGAAAGTTTTCCATAAAAACGGTCGGAAAGTTTTCCCTGAAATTGATCCGATAATTTTTCCGGTTTAGGTGTTTCATTCTCCGTAACCTTTATCAGGTTTAATTCTTCTAATTGTTTCAAAAGTTTTAATGCTTTTTGATTCAAAAGCTGTACGGTAACAGTTTCCATAACTTAAAGATTGTACCCGAAGATAGCGTTGTGACCTTGAAAAGTAAATTAAATTTCGATAAAACCTTCAAAGACCAATACTGCAGAGCCAATGAGAAAGATTTGACTAAATCCACTTACAGGGTCAGATTTAAACTCAACGGATAGCGTTCCGCCCATTACATTCACCTGAACAGGGGATTTGTAGCCATGATAGGAGGAAGCTAAAGCTGCGGCTGTAACACCGGTGCCGCACGAAAAAGTTTCATCTTCCACACCTCGTTCATAAGTGCGAACTGAAATTGTATTATTTGGCTCCAGCTCAATGAAGTTTGCATTGGCACCTTGGGGATCATACTCTTTACTGTATCGAATCTTTTTTCCTTCCTCAAAAACGGCATAGTCTTTTACATTCTTAACAAACCTGAGGTGATGAGGCGAGCCGGTATTAATAAAAAAATCTGATCCTATTTTCTTTACCTCGACAACGGGATTCATTTTTAGTCTTACAATTCCTGTCGGAAGTAATTCGGCTTCATGAACACCATCATACGCATTGAATTTCGTCTTGTCATTTAATAACCCAAGACTCGCTGCCATCACAACGCCTGCGCGACTTCCGTTTCCGCACAAGCTTTGCGATCCATCGCTGTTATAGTAATTAAGATTAAAATCGAATGTGGGATCTTTCTCTATTAGGATAAGACCATCAGCGCCCACGCCAAACCTGCGATCACAAATTTTTTGAATTTGTTCAGCACTAAATGAAAAAGTGCCTGCTCGGTTATCGATCAGAACAAAATCATTACCGGTTGCCTGATATTTATTGAAATGGATTTTCACTTGGTTAATGGACTCTGGATACTAGATTCTTAATGCTGTGTGCTTGTCTTTACTCAAGACTATTTACTCAATACTCCAGACTCAATACTGTTACTTAACTTCTTCGTAATCGATATACTCACCACCTTTTATTGAGCCATCTTTATTTTTCTTAGGGGCAGAGTCTACATTAGCGTTTCCCTGAGGTGGTCTTGCTTGCTGCCGGGGTTGTTGCGATGCAGCTCCGGCTCGAAAGAAGAGTCCGCCTACTTTGTATAAAACGTATCCCACTAAGGATATAATAAGGAGAAATCTGAACATACTATTTTAAATCTTTTGCTTGTACTCTGATAATCTTTCCGTTTTTTGAATAGACCAACTCGCCACCTTCTTTTATTGTCTTTTCTTTTAACCGAGATGTAGCCAAAAGAATTCCTCTGCTAATTTTTTCGCTAAGATTGGAAAACTCCCTAATGCTCATTTATTATTTTCTGGTTCTATTTTAAACCAAATATCATGGTTGTAAACGGATAATTCAACAAGTCGGTTCCCTTCAGCGATTTTAAGGGGAATTTCAGATGAATTGTCTATCACAAGCCAGCCATCTAACTAAACGCCTGAATGTAAAGATTGAGCATGATTAAATCATCTGCTTAAATACAGATTGCGCTCCGCGTATATATTCATGAAGTAATCGTCCATTAAGTCATCAATAAAATGAATCGCTTCGCCTGTTGATTTCATTTCAGGACCTAATTCTTTATTTACTTCAGGGAATTTGTTGAATGAGAAAACCGGAACTTTAATAGCATAACCCTTTTTAGTTGGATTGAAATTAAAGTCTTTCACTTTCTTATCGCCCAGCATTACCTTGGTGGCATAATTTACATAAGGCTCATCATAAGCTTTGCAGATGAAAGGCACGGTGCGCGAAGCTCTTGGGTTTGCCTCGATGATGTAAACCTTATCGTTCTTAATCGCGAACTGAATATTGATCAGTCCAACAGTTTTTAAGGCAAGTGCGATTCTCTTGGTAAACGTTTCAATTTGTTTGATTATCAAATCGCCAAGATTATAAGGAGGCAGCACCGCATACGAGTCACCCGAATGAATGCCTGCCGGTTCTATATGCTGCATAATGCCAATGATGTAAACATCTTCGCCATCGCAAATTGCATCTGCCTCAGCTTCAATAGCACCATCGAGAAAATGATCGAGTAGTACTTTATTTTCGGGTAAGTGTTTCCAGATATCAAGAATATGATTTTCTAATTCTTTCTCATTGATAACAATCTTCATGCTTTGGCCACCTAATACATAGGAAGGTCTTACTAAAAGCGGGAAGCCAATTATTTTCGAGGCTTCTAAAGCTTCGTCAGCATTTGTAGCAACACCAAACTCTGGGTATGGTATGTTGAGTTCTTTAAGTAGTGATGAGAAACTTCCACGATCTTCAGCAAGATCAAGCGCTTCAAAGGAAGTACCCATTATTTTTATTCCGTTCTTCTCAAGTTTCTCGGCAAGCTTTAAGGCAGTTTGTCCGCCTAATTGCACGATTACACCTTCAGGTTTTTCATGTTGAATGATGTCCCACAAATGTTCCCAGAATACCGGCTCGAAATAAAGTTTATCGGCAATATCAAAATCGGTAGAAACGGTTTCAGGATTGCAGTTGATCATGATGGCTTCATATCCGGCTTCTTTCGCTGCAAGAATTCCATGCACACATGAGTAATCAAATTCAATACCTTGCCCGATTCGGTTCGGCCCAGAGCCAAGCACAATTACTTTCTTTTTATCGGAAGAGATTGATTCATTTTCTGCATCGAACGTTGAATAATAGTAAGCAGTCTTTGCGTCAAATTCTGCGGCACAGGTATCAACCATTTTATAAACGCGATTGATGCCCATCTCCTTTCGCTTGCTGTGAACTTCACTTTCCTTACAATCAATTAAGTGTGCAATCTGACGATCGGCATAACCTTTTTCTTTCGCCTTTCGCATTAATTCTACAGGCAGTGTCTCTAGTTTATACTTTTCAATTTCCTTTTCAACGTCAATCAGTTCCCAGATTTGCTCTAAAAACCATTTATCAATCTTAGTAAGGTTAAGAATGGTCTTCATGGAGATGCCCAACTTCATGGCATCATAAATGTGGAAGAGTCGATTCCAGCTAGGATTCTTAAGGCTATACAAAAGTTCAGTTTTATTAGTCAATTCTTTTCCATCAGCGCCTAAACCATTTCTCCTGATCTCAAGTGACTGACACGCTTTCTGTAAGGCTTCCTGAAAATTTCTTCCAATGCCCATCACTTCACCAACCGATTTCATTTGCAGGCCCAGTCTGCGATCTGCTCCTTGAAACTTATCGAAATTCCAGCGTGGGATTTTTACAATCACATAATCAATCGCAGGCTCGAAGTAGGCAGTAGTTGTTCCAGTGATGGCGTTACTTAACTCATCGAGGTTATAACCAATGGCAAGTTTTGCTGCGATTTTCGCAATTGGATAACCGGTTGCTTTCGAGGCAAGTGCTGATGAGCGCGATACCCGTGGGTTGATCTCAATCCCAATAATATCATCTGTATCCGGATTTACCGAAAACTGAACATTGCAACCACCTGCAAACTGCCCAATTCCATTCATCATTTTAATGGCCAGATCGCGCATGTTTTGATATACGGTATCCGACAAAGTCATGGCAGGTGCAACCGTTATAGAGTCTCCGGTGTGAATACCCATCGGATCAAAATTCTCTATCGAACAGATAATAATTACGTTACCTAATCCATCGCGTAGAAGTTCAAGTTCGTATTCCTTCCAGCCCATGATACTCTGCTCAACCAACACTTCATGCGTGGGTGAAGCATGCAACCCGCGATTAAGTGCTGCATCAAATTCTTCGGGTGTATTTACAAACCCACCGCCAGTACCTCCCAGTGTGTAGGAAGGACGAATCACTAACGGAAATCCTATTTCCTGAGCTATCTCCTTGCCTTCTAGAAATGAAGTGGCGGTTGCTCCTTTGCAAACCCCAACCCCCAGTTCAATCATCTTTAGCCTAAATTTTTCCCGATCTTCGGTTGTTTCAATTGCTTGGATGTCCGCTCCGATAATGCGTACGCCATAATTCTGCCAGATACCTGCCTTTTCACAATCGATGCATAGATTTAGGGCTGTTTGACCGCCCATACTGGGCAACACAGCATCGACATGATGTTTTTCAAGAATTTCTCGAATTGATTTTTTATCCAGAGGAAGCAGATAAACATGGTCGGCTGTCACTTTATCAGTCATGATGGTAGCCGGATTGGAGTTGATCAGAATTACCTCTATCCCTTCTTCGCGTAATGAGCGAGCCGCCTGCGACCCAGCATAATCAAATTCACAGGCTTGACCAATAATAATAGGGCCGCTACCGATGATTAATACGGAGCGAATACTGCGATCTCGTGGCATAGTGTTTTTGTGGGTCTATAAAATCTCGCAAAAATAATCAGTATTTCAGGTTTTACCTGACCGATGGATTACTTTTATTCAGAAGGTTGTTGATAACGGACAATTATTTTAAAATTTGAATTTCAAACTTGCGATGTGATGAATCTCAATATTATTGCTAAAGAGCAAAACACATACGATGCAATCGTAGTAGGTTCAGGAATAAGTGGAGGTTGGGCGGCTAAAGAACTCTGCGAAAGCGGTTTGAAAGTTTTGTTACTCGAGCGCGGCAAAACGGTGGAGCATCCAAACTATCCAACCTCAACCAAAGATCCGTGGGAATTAGAAAATAGGGGAGAACTTACTGCGGAGGACAAAGAGCGTTGCCACATTCAAACGAGGCATTACTCAATTGGTGGCGACAACAAACACTTTTATATCAATGATTTAGAAAATCCATACACAGAGATTAAACGCTTCGATTGGATTCGTGCTGACGTAGTAGGCGGAAGATCTCTTTTATGGGCTCGGCAGTGTTACCGATGGAGTGATCTTGATTTTGAAGCAAACAAAAAAGATGGCATTGCGGTGGATTGGCCAATTCGTTATAAGGACATAGCCCCTTGGTATGATTATGTTGAAAAAGTTGTAGGAATAAGCGGCAAAGCTGAGGGGATTCCACATTTACCTGATAGTAATTTCTTGCCGCCCATGGAGATGAATTGTGTGGAGCAGGATTTTGTGAGCAAGATGAAAGTTAATTATCCCGATAGGAAAATTACCATTGGGAGAACGGCTAACCTTACAGCTCCTATAAAAGGCCGCGGAGTTTGTCAATATAGAAATCTTTGTCATCGCGGCTGTCCATATGGCGCCTACTTTAGCACGAATGCGAGCACGCTGCCTGCAGCTTTCGCGACTGGTAATTTAACCCTGCGATCAAACTCACTTGTGAATAGAGTTTTGTATGAAGAGCAAAGCAAAAAAGCTACCGGTGTTGAGATTGTTGACACAGAAACCAATGAGGTGATTGAGTTCTATTCCAAAATTGTTTTTCTCAATGCCTCAACTATTGCAACCGCTTATATTTTACTTAACTCTACGTCAAATAGATTTCCAACCGGATTAGGAAATGGAAGTGATCAACTAGGGCGTAATATTATGGATCATCACAAAGGGGTTGGAGCGAATGCGCAGGTAGATGGATTTGAAGATCAATATTATTTTGGACGCAGACCGAATGGAGTTTATGTGCCTAGGTTTAGAAACCTTACCGACAAAAGAAAAGACTATATCCGCGGGTTTGGATACCAAGGTGGTGCGAGTCGTGGTGGTTGGGGACGAGGAACGAATGATTCTAAAATTGGTGCCTTGCTTAAGGAAGACTTGCAAGGCCCTGCCGGATGGGGTATTGGCTTTGGTGCCATTGGAGAATGTCTTCCTTACGAAGACAATAGAATTACACTCAATACTGATTTGAAAGACAAGTGGGGCAGGCCAACTGTAAATACCGAAGTAGAGTTTAGAGAGAACGAAAAGGTAATGCAGAAGGATATGGCTGAATCGATGGCCGAAATGTTAGAGTCGGCTGGTTATAAGAATGTGCGGTCATACGCCAACATGTCCTTTCCGGGAAATGCAAACCATGAAATGGGCAGCGTGCGCATGGGGCGTGATGCAAAGACTTCGGTGCTCAATGGATTTAATCAAATGCACGAAGTGAAGAACGTGTTTATAACCGATGGATCGTATATGGTATCTTCCTCGTGTGTAAATCCTTCACTAAGTTATATGGCCATGACGGCTAGAGCATGTGCTTATGCGGTGGCGGAGTTGAAGAAGCAGAATATTTAATTTTCACGCAAAGGAGCAAAAAAATTACCTCGCCTTTGGTGGTGTTGTGCGAGGAATGTGGGTGAGGTCACCACAAACATAGACATGGTTAACTTCAATTTTTATTTAGAAATAATAAAGGAATCAGAACCTCACGTTGTATCATGCACGTTGGTGAAAAAAACACCAACGTGGGCGAGGGGGCTCAATCAATAGGAGTAATCATTGTCAATTGTAAACTTTACCCGAAAGTAAAACTTACTTTCTATGCTCCTTAAACCTGCGCACCATTGCCATTGAAAACCCGATCATCAACACTATGGTGCCAAGCCATAAGATATTGATCAGAGGCTTTTCCATAGCCTTAATAATAACCCAATCCTTTTGGCGTGTGTTGAGACCGAGGCTAAATTCATTTGTCTCTGGATGAATGTTTAGTAGCGTAATCTTTACACCTAAATCATTTATCTCAGATGAGATTCGGCCAACCTGGGCTTTGTCCTTAATAAGGAAAATTGGTTCGGCATAATACGAATCTCGTTCACCACTCACTCTTACTTTTGCTTGCACGGCCACATCTTCATCCGAAAGTTTGAAGCCTTCAATTTCATGAATACGAGTTACGCCTTCGAGCACGGCTACATAATCATTAACAAAGAATTCTTTATTAAGTGGAATTCTGATTTCCTCCATCTCACTCCATTCAGGTTCTTCATCGCGATTCATCGGTAATGATACGTGTGTATAAAGATCGCGCGAAACATTTCTTTTTATATCGGGCGAAGCTACAAAGCCACCCATCGCAGGATTAATCTGGACTCTTGGAAAGAGCGTGGCTGCTACCTTGCCATCTTTTCTCAATTCTATTTCATAGTATGTATTTTCAGGATTGATTTCGAACGTATCTTTTGCGCTAAGAATTTTTTTACCTTTAAATTCAATGTCCTTTTTTGCAACTACTTTAAAGGGATCGAACGTAAGGTCGATATCATTTTTATTTACGTAACCAGGTGCATTTCGCGGCTCAACACGCTCACCCAGATATTCGATGTCATAACCCGCCATGGATCGTGGTTCATTTATAAATAAAAGTAAGTTGTCACGATTAAATTCAGTGGGCAGCTCTTTTGAGATGAGCATACCCGTATTATTCAACGAGACCACATTGGAGTAGCCGGCCGAGAACATAATGCCAATCAACATCATACCAATACCAATATGCGCAACCGCACCGCCAGAAAGCGAAGGATTAACCTTTGCTACTGATAAAAGCACTTTTATGTTTGATACAATAAGATAAACACCTGCAAGAGTTAGAACCACATAAGCGGGTTCATAAACTTTTGCAATGGAAATGATACCTGCAAAAATGATTAGCGAAATAAGAATTGGTGGAAGAATTTCTTTTTTCAGTTTTTCTTTATCCATCCGCTTCCACCAAAAGAACTGACCGGTTCCTGAAATCAACGCTACCAATACTCCAAACCATAGTTGAAACTTAGAATAGAAGCCAATTTGATCAGCGGGTGGCGCTATGTTTGATACACCACCAAACAATTCTATTATTTTATTGTAAACAGGAATGGATGTTGGAAGCAATACTTGAAAGCCCATTAGGCAAAGCGTGATAGCTCCTAAAAAAATCCAAAACTCACGTGAGTAAATGGAAGCCTCTTTTTCCGATGTTGGGATTTCTTTCCAGCGAACTGTTGCAAGCGTAATTGCTGCAAGGGTAAAGAAAAGGAGATAAATAAGCAGTTGTCCTGAAAGTCCGAGATCCGTAAAGGAGTGAACAGAGGCATCACCTAAAATTCCGCTTCGGGTAAGAAATGTTGAGTATAGGATAAGTATAAACACAGCAATGTTCAAAATCATGGCGCTCTTTAAAGCAGCCTGGCTGTTCTTATAAATTATCATGGTGTGTATGGCTGCAATCAGCACAAGCCAGGGCACATAAACCGCATTTTCAACTGGGTCCCAATTCCAATAGCCACCAAAATTGAGAGTTTCGTAAGCCCAATAGCCACCCATTAAAATTCCCACTCCTAAGATTGCTCCACCCAATAATGCCCAGGGTAGTGCAGGCTTTATCCACTCCGAATATTTTTTCTGCCACAATCCGGCAATACAAAATGCGAAGGGAGGAAGCGTTAATGCAAACCCTAAAAACAATGTCGGTGGATGAATTACCATCCAATAATTTTGCAGTAATGGATTTAGGCCATTTCCATCTTTAGGAATAAAATCGGGTTGCAAAGAAAAAATCGGATCATCCATGGCATCGCGCAACAGGATAAAAGGAGAACTTCCCAACTTGATGTCGATTAAAGGAATTACAACTCCTAAAATCATAGAGGCAAGAAAAGCCTGCACCAAACCAAACACAACCATTACGGGTGCTTCCCAGATTCGTTGGGTGTTCATAAGAAAAATTCCAATCAGTGCTTGCCAGAAAATCCATAAAAGGAAACTCCCTTCCTGACCTTCCCAAAAGCAAGAGATCATATATTCACCGGGAAGATGAAGCGAAGAATGACTGTAGGCATAGTGATATTCAAAATAGTGCTGATAGATAATTACAAAGAGGCTTACTACCACGCCTATAACCGCTGCACTGTGAACATAAAAAGCCAACCGTGCATTATTTAGCCATTGGTTTTTTAGTTCTGCGGAAGCATTGTTTGCTTTCCAATACGCAAAGGCACTTACTAATGAAGTGACAAAGGAAACTATAACAAAAAGGTGACCCAGGTCACCAATGAAATAATGCATTATAAAAATTTATAAATCTCAACCGCAAAAAAACTTTCAACCTCTTCCAACTAGATGCTCGCATTTATTTTTTCCTCCTGATACTTAGAAGGGCATTTGAGTAAAATCTTGTTGGCCACAAATGTATTATTTTGATAGGCACCAATAAGGACTACTTTCTCTGAACGGGTAAAATCAGGAGGCATAGGTTCGTTGTAATAAACCGTTTGCTCTTTTTGGCTTTCATCCACTAAGATGAATGAGAAAGATAATTTATCGGCACTCTTTTCTAACCCAACAATATTTCCATTAACATCTTTTTTAAGGCCGCCCACTACATGGATTTGTGTTTTGTTGCCGTTTGAAGCCAACTGAAAAGCTCGGTCAAACGATACGTAGCTGCTGGCGTCTTCGGCAGTTGAAATAATAATGCCGATGGCTGCAGCAATAACTATAATTGCAATGATGTGCGACTTCTTCATACTCGTAACTTTTCGGATTCAAAGTTACAGTTAAAAACAGCCACTAGGGTTAAAAAGTTGATATTATTAACGAGACTTTAACTTTTCTTTTCTAGTTTTTTTTCAATTCGGGTGATTTTGCGGTCAAGCATGACCAGGTATCCGATCAAACCCAAAAAAATAACGAGAAGAATTGCGACTACAACATAGATTTTTCCTTCCGAGCGCATGGTATCAGCCATTTCGACAGGCTGGGACTGCGCGATGGAAGCAACGAAACAAAGCAAAAAAGAAAGAAACAGATTAAATTTATTCATTTTCAAGATCGAGTAATTTTTCATTCACAAAGCGAGTGCGAATACGCAAGGTTGCAATCCAAAATCCAAGTAAAATCCACCCTACCACAGCGGGATAAAAAACCATTCGCATACGGCTATCAAGGTCATACATATTAAAGCCTGGATTGCCCCCGTTGCCAGGATGCATAGAACTAGTCATGCGTGGAATAATGAATATCAGTGGAATCATAGCACAAAAAGCAAAAATATTGTACACGGCACTTAATCTTGCGCGTTGATCTTCGTTTTCAATAGATCCGCGTAAAACAAAATATGCCAAGTAAACCAACAGCGAAATTGCGGCTCCATTTTGTTTAGGGTCGCCATGCCAGGGCGAGCCCCAGGTATAGTTAGCCCAGATCATTCCTGTAAAAATTCCGAGCAGACCCAGTGCCAAGCCCGTGTTTGCAAACTCAAGTGCCTTGGTATCGCTATTGAAAGAGGGATTTCTTAAATACTGAATTGAATAAATTGTGGAGGCTAAGAATAAGGCAATCATGCCGAACCACATGGGTACATGAAAATACAAACCGCGAATGGTTTCGTTAACAATGTTCAATCGGGGCACAGAAAAAAGAAACCCACCTACAATGGTGTAGCAAATCAATATTACTGCAAGAATTTTTAGCCAGGCCTTCATGATAAAAAGATACTTTGAAGAGTAAATTACCCTGTGGTTAATTCCGCCAAATATACGGGAACAGCAGATAGGATGCCGCGGTCACCAGGCAATTTATTGCGAAGAGCGTTAAGAGGTCGTTGGTACTTATTGATCGATCTAAACCATCAATACAATTTTTGGTAATCTTGACGGTGATCAACAAAATGGAAATTACGATTGGGAAACTTAGCACAGCCATTAGAATATTGCTGTTGTTTGCTTTTGAAGCAATACCTGATAGCAAAGTCAACGAAGCTGAGAATCCAAAAGCACTTAAAGTTATTGCAAGGCAAAAGAGTCCGAGGTCTGCGAGCGGGTTTTTAAGTAACAAAATAAAAAGGCCAAGGCCAGCAAAGGATAAGATCAGCGTAAGCAAAAAATTGTAAATGATTTTTGAGAGGATAATTGTTTCGGGTGAGGCAATGGAAAAATAATAGATGTCTCTTCCTCTTTTTTCACCTATAAAGCTTTTGGCAATGGTGTTGATTACGGTAAACAGAATTGTAATCCAAAACAAGGCACTCCATACAAGGGGAGTAATTTGGTTTTGCCGAAGGCTAAAGGTGAGGTAACAAATGAAAGCGGTACTAAACAGATAAAGCACCAATCCGGAAATCACAGACTTTCGTCTGAGTTCCAGGGTTAGCTCTTTTTTCAGTAAAGTAAAAAACACTAGTCGATTTTAGCGAGGTATTTATTGAAACTAAAGAGCGCTACGAAAAGATAGCCGAGACCGATGGCTATCAATATTGCGTAAGCAGAAGTTCTCAATGGACCTGCACTGGAAGGCTTACTAAATTCAGTAAATCCATCTACAAGTTCAAAATCGTCCTGCAAATAAAGGGATCGGTTTATAGATTGAATTTGATTATACATATTAATGTCCTGAGTAAATATTTCTATTGGATTAGTAACTGCCTTATCACTTAAAATTACATTATTAGATCCCTGCCGACTTTGAGTAGCCATATTCTGATAGTTTTCATATATAACGGCCTTGAGGCTATCCAGTTTTTGGGATTCTCCAATCAACTTTTGTTTACGCGCTAGTAAATTACTTTTAGTGATCTCCACCCGCTTCTTCAGATAATCGTTGTTTCTAAAGTAATTGACCAATGCATTTTGAAGTGCAGGTACTACGGTAGGATTATACACCTTGACTGTAATTTCATAGGCATGACGATTTTCAATCTCAATTCTATCTATTACCTGTTGAATTACTTTTTCGTTTTTTTGATCAGCCTGAAAATTTTTTAATTGTTGTTTTAATACTTCTAATTCAATAACATCGGCTTCAGCCACAAAAGGCTTCGCTTCAAATTCTAGAATATTCTCTGCTAATGAATCAGATATATTCAACACTTTTGCCAGTCCTTTTTTATCAACTTCTTCTGCCAAAAGATTTAATTTTTCTATGGTATTGTCTACGATTCTTTTATTAAGATACTCGGAGCTGAGGATCATGGTGGTAGAGTAAAACTTCTTTTTCAAAAAGCTTGCGTAAAAAAATCCAACAACTATCCCAATTAGAATCAACGAGATAAATAAAACTCTATTTTCAATAGGTATCCTTCTTAAAAGTGCAAGAAAGCGTAAAAATCCCAACCCTATATTCTTGAAGAAATCTCCAATCTTTGAGAATAGGATTCCTAAATCTATTTCATCAGAGTGGGTGGGTTGCTTTTGATTCTCAGTCATAGATGAAAGGTTTTTTAGATTGTGCAAATCTAACCAGATTTGGCGTACTTTTGTGGCCAAATTATATTTTAAGGTGAGTTCAAACATAATTTTAGTTACGGGAGCAGCTGGGTTTATAGGCTTTCATTTATCAAAAAGACTTTTGGCGCAAGGTTTTGAAGTCGTGGGTCTTGATAATCTGAATGATTACTATGAAGTGGGTCTAAAGGAATCCAGGCTATCTATTCTGAAGAGCAAAGCCAATTTTTCATTTTACAAAACTGACCTCCAAAATAAATCAGAACTTGATAATCTCTTTTCTCAAAAGAAGTTTGACTATGTGGTTAATCTTGCCGCTCAGGCAGGTGTTCGATATTCAATCACTAATCCCTACGCTTACCTCGAAAGCAATCTTACCGGTTTTTTAAATATCCTGGAGGCATGCAGAAATAATCCGGTTAAGCATTTATTGTATGCTTCATCAAGCTCAGTGTATGGGGCAAACCGTAAAATGCCATTTTCTGTTCATGATAATGTAGATCATCCTTTAGCACTTTATGCAGTGACTAAAAAGAGTAATGAACTAATGGCGCACGCCTATTCTAATCTTTATCAAATCCCAACTACCGGCTTACGGTTCTTTACCGTTTATGGTCCATATGGACGGCCCGATATGGCGCTCTTTCTTTTTACAAAAGCTATTTTGGAAGGTAAACCAATTGATGTGTTCAATCATGGTAAAATGAAAAGAGATTTCACTTACGTGGATGATATTGTAGAGGGTATTGTGAGATTGATTCCAAAACCACCGAAAGGGAATTCTGAATGGAGTGGTCTAAAACCTGATCCGGCTACAAGCTTTGCGCCCTATAAAATTTATAATATTGGAAATAATAGTCCGGTAGAGCTTTTGTATTTTATTGAAGTACTTGAAGATAAACTCGAAAAAAAAGCGATCAAAAATTTATTGCCTTTGCAGGAAGGTGATGTGCCCGAAACGTATGCAGATGTGGATGATTTAATGCGCGATGTTGACTTTAAACCCTCAACATCTATTGAAAAAGGAATCGGAAAGTTTGTAAACTGGTATAAAGAATATTATAAGATTAAGTGATGGATAAAATTGGAGTAATAGGGTTAGGGTATGTTGGCCTTCCGCTTGCGGTGGAGTTTGGAAAGTTAATGGATGTTGTGGGGTTTGATATCAATCAAACTCGCATTGAAGAACTAAAAAGGGGGCACGATAGAACCCTCGAGGTTGATGAGCCAGAGCTAAAATCAGCGTCAAGATTATCATTCTCATCTAACTCTAAAGACTTGGCAAGTGTCAATTATTTTATTGTAACAGTGCCCACACCTGTTGATGAATACAAGACGCCCGATCTTACACCTCTTATTAAAGCCAGTGAAACAGTTGGTAAGGTGCTAAAAAGAAATGACGTTGTTATTTATGAGTCAACAGTTTATCCGGGGTGCACAGAAGAAGATTGCGTGCCTGTGTTAGAAAAGTTCAGCGGATTAAAATACAATGTTGATTTTTTCTGTGGGTATTCTCCTGAACGTATTAATCCGGGTGACAAGCAACATCGGTTACCTAATATAAAGAAGGTTACTAGCGGCAGTAATCCTGAGATTGCAGAAAAGGTAGATCAGCTTTATAAAAAAATTATTGTTGCCGGAACTCATAAAGCCTCTTCGATAAAAGTTGCTGAAGCCGCCAAGGTTATAGAGAATTCACAACGTGATATCAACATTGCCTTTGTTAATGAGTTATCCCTCATTTTTGAGCGAATGGGAATAGACACCCATGAAGTGCTTGAGGCAGCAGGAACGAAATGGAATTTTCTTCCTTACAAACCAGGGCTGGTAGGAGGCCATTGCATTGGAGTTGATCCTTATTATTTGACCTATAAAGCAGATAGTCTCGGGTATCATCCACAAGTAATTTTAGCGGGAAGAAGGATTAATGATAATATGGGTGTGCATATTGCTAACCGAGTTATAAAACTCATGACGCAAAATGATTTACCTATCAACAAGGCAAAAGTGTTGGTGTTGGGAATAACCTTTAAAGAAAATTGCCCGGATATTAGAAACAGCCGAGCCATTGATGTTATTCGGGAGTTGCAAAGCTTCGGTGCCGATGTGGAGGTGTTTGATTCGCATGCGGATTCGGACGAAGTAAAGCATGAGTACGGATTATCATTGATCCCCTCACTTAACAAGATATATAGTGCTATTGTACTCGCAGTTAGTCATGAAGACTTTAAATTGATCGATTGGAAGGAAATAAAAAATCAGAATACAATAGTTTATGATGTAAAAGGATTTTTAGATAAATCATTAATTACTGGAAGGTTGTAATCATGGCCAATACAAATCATATTTTAGTTACAGGCGGTGCGGGCTACATTGGTTCTCACACACTTGTTGAACTTATTAAAGCTGGCTATAAAGTTACAGTTGTTGATAATCTAGAGCGCAGTGAGTTTAAAATTATTGAAGGCGTAGAGCAGATAACAAATTCTAAGATTGATTTTCATAAAATAGATTGCCTTGATTTTGATGCCTTGGATTCATTGTTCTCCAAAAATGAATTTACAACGGTTATTCATTTTGCTGCTTATAAGTCGGTGAATGAATCCGTAATCAAGCCAATTGAATACTATAAAAATAATGTTGGGTCTTTGATTACTTTACTTGACGTGATGAAAAAAAATCAGGTTTATGATTTGATTTTTTCGTCCTCTTGCACCGTGTATGGGCAACCAGATCAGATTCAGGTTGATGAAACGTCATCGTTTAAAAAACCAGAATCTCCTTATGGCTCCACGAAACAAGTGTGTGAGATAATATTAGAAGACGCTGCAACCGAAAACTTTAGAGTTATTTCCTTACGCTATTTTAACCCGATCGGAGCACACCCGAGTGGTTTAATTGGCGAATTACCAATTGGAGTTCCGAATAATTTGGTACCGTATGTTACGCAAACTGCTGCAGGTGTGCGTGAAAAGCTTACTGTATTTGGAAACGATTACAACACATCTGATGGATCTTGTGTGCGCGACTTTATTCACGTATCGGATGTTGCAACAGCGCATGTAAAAGCTATTGACTATTTGAATACTAGAAAGGAAAAGAGTTTGTTTGATGCCTTTAACTTAGGTACTGGAGTTGGAGTTTCTGTGTTGGAGCTTGTAAAGAAATTTATTGAAGTAACAGGAGTTACTTTGAATTATTCAATAGGCCCTCGTAGACCTGGGGATGTTGAAAAAGTTTATGCCAATCCTAAAAAAATAAATGCTGCATTTGGTTGGCACACTCAGTATGATCTTGGCCAATCTCTATTGCATGCTTGGCAATGGGAAAAGAAATTGCGAGGCATTTAAAATTCGTGTATGATGAAAATAAAGATGGCCGATCTTCATGCACAGTATCTCCGCATAAAACCGGAGATTGATGATTCTATTCAAGAAGTTTTGGATTCAACCGCCTTCATACAAGGACCACAAGTAAATCAATTTGCAAATTCGTTAGCTACTTACCTTAATTCAAAGTTTGTTATTCCGTGTGCCAACGGAACCGATGCATTGCAAATAGCCATGATGGCGTTAGGTTGCAAGCCAGAGGATGAAGTAATTCTACCAGTTCATACCTATGTGGCGACCGCTGAAGTAATTGCCTTGCTCGGCCTTAAACCGGTTTTCACAGAAGTAGATGCGAAAACGTTTAATCTTGATGTAAGCAAGTTAGAAGAAAAGATTACAGATAAAACTTTCGCCATAGTGCCTGTTCATTTATATGGGCAATGTGCAGACATGGAACCGATATTGGCTTTGGCAAAAAAACATAGCGTTCATGTGATTGAAGATGTTGCACAAGCTTTGGGTTCAGTTTATACTTTTTCTAATGGAGAAAGGAAGCGAGCTGGAACAGTGGGTACGATTGGCTGCACATCATTTTTTCCTTCTAAAAATTTAGGTTGCTTTGGCGATGGTGGAGCAATCTTCACACAAGACACTGAGTTAGCAGATAAGATCAAGATGATTTCCAATCACGGCCAAAAAATTAAATATCACCACGATATAATTGGGGTTAATAGTCGACTGGATACATTACAAGCCGCGATTTTGGATGTTAAGTTGAAGTATTTGGATGACTATGAAAAAAGAAGAAATGATGCGGCAAAGTTTTACGATCGCGAATTGGGAAGTCTTCCTTTTATAGAAGTGCCGAGCCGAGCGAATTACTCAACCCATGTGTTTCATCAATACACAATAAAGACAAAAGGAATTGATCGCGATAAGCTTAAATCTTATTTAGAGAACAAGGGAATTCCAACAATGATATATTACCCTGTGCCCCTCCATTTGCAAAATGCTTATGCGAGCGCTGAATATCCAGCAGGCACTTTCCCGTTAACAGAGGAATTGTCTAAGACTGTTTTGTCTTTGCCCATTCACACCGAAATGGACGATGCACAATTGTCTTACATTTGCACGGCCATCAAAAATTTTCCGAATCATGCCTGACTCTAAAAATTATTTTGCGCACGAAACTGCTGTGATTGATGCGGGTTGCGAGATCGGAGCCGGAACAAAAATCTGGCATTTTTCTCACATCATGCCTGATTGTAAAATCGGTGAGAACTGTAATATTGGTCAGAATGTGGTGATCTCACCGCAAGTAATTTTAGGTAAGAATGTTAAGGTTCAAAATAATGTGTCGATCTACACAGGCGTAGTTTGTGAAGATGATGTTTTCCTTGGTCCCTCTATGGTTTTCACTAACGTAATTAATCCAAGAAGTGCTGTTAATAGGAAAAATGAGTACGCGAAAACAACAGTAAAAAAAGGAGCTTCCATAGGTGCTAACGCTACTATTGTTTGTGGGCATGACATTGGCAAGTTTGCTTTTATTGGTGCCGGAGCCGTGGTAACAAAAAATGTTCCTGACCATGCGTTAGTTATTGGTAATCCTGCCCGACAGACAGGTTGGATGAGTGAGTATGGACATAAACTTTCCTTCGATAGAAATGGAGATGCCACGTGCCCGGAGAGTGGCGAGAAATACAATTTGAAAAATGGATTGGTGTCAAAACTTTAATAGCAAGGAATTATTAACCAGGCTACAAGCTTTTGCGGCACAAGCCTGCAGCTTGCAGCCTGAGGCTTGCGGTCAAAAATCAATCCCTAACAATCTTCTAATCCCTTAATCCTTTAATCATGGTCAATTTTGCATTGATAGGCGCAGCAGGTTTTATTGCGCCAAGACATTTAAAAGCAATTAAAGATACCGGCAACAATCTTGTTGCTGCCATGGATAAGTTTGACAGCGTTGGTATAATTGATAGTTATTTTCCACATGCTGACTTTTTTACTGAGTTTGAGCGGTTCGATAGGCATATTGATAAACTACGCAGGCAAGGTAAGAAAGTAGATTACGTGAGTATCTGCTCACCAAATTATTTGCATGACTCGCATATACGATTTGCGTTGCGTCAACAAGCCGATGCAATTTGTGAAAAACCATTAGTGCTTAATCCCTGGAACGTGGATGCACTTCAGGAGATAGAACGCGAAACAGGCAAAAAGATTTATACAATTTTACAGTTGCGGTTACATCCGTCTATAATTGCTTTGCGCGAAGAGGTGTTGGCAGAGAAGACTAAAAAAGTGTTTGACGTTGACTTAACCTATATCACCTCGCGGGGCATGTGGTATCATCATAGTTGGAAAGGTGACGAGAGTAAATCGGGCGGAATTGCCACCAATATTGGAGTTCATTTTTTTGATATGCTACTCTGGATTTTTGGAGATCTGAAAAAGGTTGAAATCGAGAAATATGAAACAGATCATGCTTCAGGTTATCTCGAAATGACTCGCGCAAGAGTAAAATGGTTTTTGAGTATCAACGAAGATCATCTACCTAAGTCAGTTAAGGATCAGGGAAAGCGGACTTATCGTTCATTAAAAATGAATGATCGCGAAATCGAATTTAGTGATGGATTTACCGATTTGCATACACGAAGCTATCAGGAGATTCTTAATGGAAACGGTTTTGGATTGATAGACGCAAAGCCCTCCATAGAATTAGTTCATCAAATTCGCACAACTACATAACCTTCTGTTAATTCTGATTTCGTAACTTTAGCCTCAATTTTCAAATCAATGAAGGGAATTATTTTAGCCGGAGGTTCAGGAACGCGTTTGTATCCATTAACTAAATCGGTATCGAAACAAATTTTGCCAATCTACGATAAGCCGATGATCTATTATCCGCTATCAGTTTTAATGTTGGCCAACATTCGGGAGATATTAATTATCTCCACACCTCAGGATTTACCGCATTTTAAAAATTTGTTGGGTGACGGTTCACAAATTGGACTAACTATTGAATATCGCGAACAACCCGCACCTGATGGTCTCGCACAAGCATTTCTAATTGGCGAGACTTTTATTGGGGATGATACTGCATGCCTTATTCTTGGTGATAATATTTTTTACGGATATGGACTTTCAGGCACGTTGGAGCAAGCTGGTAAGTTGAGCACGGGAGCAACAGTATTTGGATACTACGTAAATGACCCAGAGCGATATGGCGTGGTTGAGTTTGACGAAAAGGGTAATGCCTTATCCTTGGAGGAAAAGCCCAAGGAGCCTAAATCGAGCTATGCTGTTACGGGCTTGTATTTTTATGACAATACTGTAATCGAAAAAGCAAAATCCATTAAACCATCACCAAGAGGTGAATTGGAAATAACAGATTTGAATAAATTGTATTTGGAAGAGCAAACGCTTACCGTGAAACTGTTAGGCAGGGGTATGGCCTGGTTAGATACAGGGACTCATCAGTCCTTATTGCAAGCATCTAATTTTGTTGAATCTATTGAAGAAAGACAAGGATTGAAGATTGCCTGTCTGGAAGAGATCGCTTATAGAAAAGGGTATATTTCGAAAACTCAATTAACAGAACTTGCAAAGCCATTATTGAAAAATCAATATGGCCAATACCTGATGCGGATTATGAGTGATCGGTTTATCAAATAGATTTTTTTAATGACACTTACACAAACCGAATTTAAAGACCTCGTAATTCTAGAGCCGAAAGTATTGGGTGATTCGCGGGGTTATTTTATGGAAACCTTTAATGCGAATACTTTCGCATCGCTTGGTATACATACAACCTTTGTTCAAGACAATCAATCAAAATCTGCAAAGGGGGTTTTTAGAGGATTGCATTTTCAAAATGCTCCGTATGCACAATCTAAATTAATCAGAGTTTTGTCTGGAGTTATCATTGACTTAGTATTAGACCTCAGAAAGGCAGAGGCTACTTTTGGCAAAATATATACGCTTGAGCTATCATCCGAAAACAAAAAGCAATTATTTGTTCCTAAGGGGTTTGCGCACGGATTTGCTGTGATCAGCGAAACGGCAGAAATATTATATATGTGCGATGAGTTATATCACCCTGAGTGTGAAGGTGGAGTAAATTTTTTAGATCCTGACTTAAGAATAAAGGAGCTTGTGGAAGAGAATAATTTTGTCGTTTCTGAAAAAGATAAAAAACTTCCTTTCTTCACTGAAGCAACCTTCAATTTTTAATTGAAAAACGATGAAAACTATTTTAGTAACCGGTGGTGCTGGATTTATTGGATCGAATTTTATTCCTTATTTCCTTGAGAAGAATGAAGGCTTTCGTGTGATCAATCTTGACTTGCTTACCTACGCAGGCAACCTTGATAACTTAAAGGAAGTTGAAAATAATCCTCGGTACACTTTTGTTAAAGGAGATATTTGTGACCGACAATTGGTTGAGTCTTTATTTGAAAAACACAATCTTGCTGGCGTGATTCACTTTGCGGCAGAATCACATGTAGATAATTCTATCTCTGGGCCTGAGGCATTCATTAGAACAAACATTAATGGCACATTTACTTTATTAGATGTCGCCAGAAAAAACTGGATGACTTCTCCGTTTGAGATAAAAACTGGATGTGAACAAAATAGATTCTTACATATATCTACCGATGAGGTTTACGGTACGTTAGGAAAAGAAGGTCTTTTTAAAGAGACAACACCCTACGCGCCTAATAGCCCTTATTCAGCATCTAAAGCTAGTAGTGATCTATTGGTTCGCAGCTATTTTCATACGTATGGAATGAATGTGGTTACTACAAACTGCTCCAATAATTATGGCCCCAAGCAGCACAATGAAAAGTTAATTCCAACAATAATAAGAAAAGCACTGTCTAATCAACCGATACCTATTTACGGTGACGGATTGAACGTGAGAGATTGGCTTTTTGTGTTAGATCATGCAAAAGGAATCGATTTAGCTTTCCGCAAGGGTAAATCTGGTGAGACTTATAATGTAGGTGGTAGAAATGAAAGGACTAATCTTCAGATTGTAGATGCAATTTGTGCCATTCTGGATTCTGAAAAACCTAATTCTTCTGGTAAGTCTTATAAAGACCAGATCACCTTCGTAAAGGATAGAGCAGGACACGATAAACGGTATGCCATTGATGCAAGTAAGATTGAGAAAGAGTTAGGGTGGAAAGCACAGGAGGATTTTGAAAGTGGGATTTTGAAGACGGTAACCTGGTATGGTAATCAGATAAAATGATCCGGAACGCTTATCTTTGCGGCTGTAAAAATTAATTAAGACTAGTGAAAAAAGCACTTATTACAGGGATTACTGGTCAGGATGGAGCCTACCTTGCTGAACTTTTATTGTCCAAGGGTTACGAGGTGCATGGCATAAAAAGAAGAAGTTCTCTTTTTAACACAGATCGAATAGATCATCTTTATCAGGATCCACACGAGAAAAATGTAAAGCTTAAACTTCATTATGGTGATTTAAGTGATGCGGGAAACCTGATTCGTATTGTCCAAGAAGTTCAGCCTGACGAGATTTATAATCTCGGGGCAATGTCACATGTTAAAGTAAGTTTTGATTCACCTGAGTATGCAGCTGACGTAGATGGTATAGGCACGCTGCGACTTCTGGAGGCAATTAGAATTTTGAACTTATCAGACAAAACAAAATTCTACCAAGCATCTACATCAGAACTTTATGGATTAGTGCAGCAAGTTCCTCAAAGTGAAACCACTCCTTTTTATCCCCGGTCGCCTTACGCGGTTGCCAAGTTATATAGTTACTGGATTACAGTAAACTATCGCGAAGCATACAATATGTTTGCGTGTAATGGAATACTCTTTAATCATGAGTCTCCGATGCGCGGAGAAACTTTTGCTACTCGAAAAATAACCCGTGCTGTTGCAAGAATTGCTTTAGGGTTGCAGCAAACCCTTTATATGGGGAATATTGACGCGAAGCGAGACTGGGGTCATGCAAAGGATTATGTAGAGGCCATGTGGCTCATGCTGCAGCAAAACAAGGCCGAAGATTTTGTAATTGCTACTGGGGTAACGACCACCGTGCGCGAGTTTATTATCAAATCATTCAATCAACTTGGTATTAGTCTTGAATTCTCAGGCTCCGGTGTAAATGAAAAGGCAGTTATAACTAAAAGCGATAACCCTGATTTCAAAGTGAAAAAAGGGCAGGAGGTTGTGAGAATTGATCCGCAATATTTTAGACCCACAGAAGTTGAATTATTGATTGGAGATCCTACCAAAGCTAAAAGCAAACTTAATTGGAACCCAAAATATGATCTGGCCGCGCTGGTGAAAGAAATGGTGCTAAGTGATTTAGAACTTTTTAAGCGAGATCATTATTTGAAAGAAGGTGGTCATAAAATTTTTCAATATCACGAATAATGGAGAAGTCCTCTAAAATATTTGTTGCTGGGCATAGAGGAATGGTTGGCTCTGCTATTGTTCGCAAATTGCAAGCGGATGGGTATCAAAATCTTGTTCTAAAAACTTCAGGCGAACTTGATTTAAGAAACCAGGCGGCCGTTGAAAAATTCTTCTCGACTGAGAAACCAGAATATGTTTTTCTGGCAGCTGCCAAAGTAGGCGGAATTCTTGCAAATAATACATACCGAGCTGATTTTCTGTATGAGAATTTGATGATCGAAAGCAATGTAATTCATCAGAGTTATGTGCATAAAGTAAAGAAACTATTGTTTTTGGGGTCTTCCTGCATCTATCCAAAACTGGCACCACAGCCATTGAAAGAGGAGTCTCTCTTGTCAGGATTTCTGGAAGAAACGAATGAACCCTATGCAATTGCAAAAATTGCGGGTATCAAGCTTTGCGAAAGCTATCGCAGACAGTACGGCTGTGATTTCATTAGCGCCATGCCAACCAATTTGTATGGACCTAATGATAATTATGATTTGAATAATTCACATGTAATTCCTGCCTTGATCAGAAAGTTTGTTGAAGCCGCGAAAAATAACTTGAATGAAGTGCAAATATGGGGTACGGGTTCTCCGCTTCGTGAGTTTTTGCATGTAAACGATTTAGCTAATGCCTGTTTGTTTTTGATGCTTAATTATTCTGACCTTGATTTTGTTAATATTGGGTCAAGCTCTGAAATCACAATAAAGGATTTGTCGATGCTTATTAGGAGACTTACCGATTTTAGTGGTCAAATTATATTTGATACATCAAAGCCAGATGGAACTCCAAGAAAACTCATGGATAACAATAAGTTGACGAAAATGAATTGGCGACCAAAGATTGCGCTTGAACCTGGCTTGGTCACGGTGATAAAGGAGTTTAAAGATTCTTATTGAAATAAGACCTAAAATCAAATAGATTTAATTGGTCAAACAATTAATAATTAAAAATGCTAAACGGTAAAAGTGTATTAATCACAGGAGGAACCGGTTCTTTTGGTAAGATGTTTACAAAGCTAATTTTCGAAAAGTTTCCTGACGTCAAAAGACTTGTGATCTTATCGAGGGACGAACAAAAGCATTATCAAATGGCTATGGAATATCCGGAAAATAAATATCCGGCCATTCGTTATTTCATTGGAGATGTTCGGGACGAGAGTAGATTAATCAGTGCTTTTGAAGGGATTGACATTGTAATTCATGCTGCGGCTATGAAGCATGTTCATTTAGCAGAATATAATCCTATGGAGTGTGTTAAAACTAATATACTGGGAGCGGAGAATGTTATCAACGCTGCTTTAAAATGTGGTGTAAAAAAGGTAGTGGCTCTGTCTACCGACAAAGCCGCAGCACCTATTAATTTATACGGTGCTACAAAACTGGCTTCCGATAAATTGTTTATAGCCGCCAATAATATCAAAGGCAAAAGAGATATTACTTTTTCTGTTGTGCGCTATGGGAATGTGATGGGATCAAATGGCTCAGTTATGCCGTATTTCTTAAAGAAAAGAAAGGAAGGAGTTCTGCCAATTACTGACATGCGTATGACAAGGTTTAATATTTCACTGGAGGATGGATGTGAGATGGTATTTAATGCAATTGAAAATGCCTGGGGTGGAGAAATCTTTGTTCCAAAGATACCCTCTTATAGAATCACAGATGTAGCAACTGCAATTGGTCCTGAGTGTAAACAAGAAGTTGTGGGAATAAGACCAGGAGAAAAGCTTCATGAAGAAATGATTACCATTTCAGATTCATTCAATACGATTGATCTCGGTAAATATTTTGCAATATTGCCCCAACAACCCATATTTGATGTTACAGAATATAAAAGACATTTCGATGCGGAGAATGTTCCACAAGGATTCAGCTATAATTCGGGAGAGAATAATCAATGGGAAACTGTTGAAAGCTTAAAGCAATTAATAAAAGAATTTGTCGATCCAACTTTTAAATAAATAATTTGATGGATTCAATAATCCCATATGGAAAGCAGCATGTTACTCAACAAGATATAGATGCTGTTGTAGATTCATTAAAATCTGATTTCTTGACACAAGGGCCTAAAGTCGCTCAATTTGAAAGAGAGTTTGCGGATTACATTGGTTGTAAATTTGCTGTTGCCGTTGCTAATGGCACGGCTGCCCTTCATTTGTGTGCTCTAGCTTTAGACGTGAACAATAAAAGCCGAATTATAACATCGCCCATTACGTTTGCTGCCTCGGCCAATTGCATTCTTTATTGCGGTGGTAGTATTGAATTCGCAGATATAGATCCGGCAACTGGCACGCTTGATTTTGAGTCTGTCAAAGAAAAGTTGCAGTCTAAATCCAAAGGCTACTATCATGGAATTATACCCGTTGATTTCGCTGGCTATCCTGTCGATCTTGAAAAATTCAAAAAGTTAGCTGATGAGTATGGACTTTGGATCATCGAAGATGCCTGCCATGCTCCAGGGGGTTATTTCACGGATTCTAATAATGTCATTCAAAATTGTGGTAACGGTAACTATGCGGATATGAGCATTTTCTCCTTTCATCCGGTTAAGCACATTGCCACCGGAGAAGGTGGCATGATCACAACTAATAATGAGAGTTTATATAATTCGTTATTAAAATTTCGCACGCATGGAATAACTAAAGACCCTGCTCAACTCGAAAAAAATGATGGGGGGTGGTATTATGAAATGCATGAGCTAGGATACAATTATCGTATTCCTGATATTCTGTGTGCTCTTGGAATTTCTCAATTGAGTAGAGCAGATGAGGGGCTTTCTGCAAGAAAAAAAATTGCTAAGAGGTATGATAAGGCTTTTGAAAAAAATGACTTCATAACTCCGTTAACGCTACATAATTCCCTGGAAAAGGACGGCATCTCACATGCTTATCATTTATATGTTATTAAAACAAAGGAAAGATTGAAGCTCTACAATCATTTACGAGCAAATAGTATTTTTTCACAAGTTCATTACATTCCAGTGTATAAAATGCCTTACTATCAGAGAAATGGTTTTGAGGAAGTGAAGTGTTTGCATGCCGAAAAGTACTATAGTGAATGTTTGAGCTTGCCGATGTATCCGACATTATCTGAGAAAGAACAAAATCTAGTTATTGAATCGATTTTTACATTTATAAAAAATTTATGATGAAGACAGAACAAGAGAATTTCTGGAGTGGAGACTTTGGAAAGAATTACACAGATCGTAATAGCAGACAGAACGATGAATTCAACAAAATTTATCAAACCTGGTATGGTATTGCTAGAACTAAAATGAATCAAGATTTTTTGGGTTGCTTGCCAAGGGACTTTAGGATACTGGAGGTCGGATGTAATACAGGTATGCAACTTGGATGTCTTAAGTCAATGGGATTCACATCGCTTTACGGAATTGAATTGCAAGATTATGCTGTTCAAAAGGCAAAAGAATACACTGAAGGAATTAATATAATTCAGGGTTCAGCATTCGACATTCCTTTCAAGGATAATTTCTTTGATCTTGTTTTTACAAGTGGTGTGCTAATTCATATAGAACCCAATAATCTATCGAAGGTGTTTGCAGAGATGGACAGGTGTTCTAATAAATATATCTGGGGATTTGAATACTATGCTGAGAATACCACTTCCATCAATTATCGTGGTAATGAAGGTTTTTTATGGAAGGCTAATTACGGCAAATTAATGCGCGACCAGTTTAAAAATCTTTCCTTGGTGAAGGAAGAACTCTATTCATACATTACCGATGCTGAAAAGGGAAATGTAGATTTCATGTATCTTCTGGAGAAGAAAAATGCTTAAAAAAGTAGGAATCATTACTCAGGCCCGAATGACAAGTACTCGTTTGCCGGGCAAAATTTTGCTTAAGGCAAAAGAAAAAACAGTGCTTGAGCATCATATTAATCGTCTGGGTTGGAGTAATGTGCCTGTCTTTATTGCTACAACGAAAAACGCGACTGATATTCCCGTTGTTGAAGCTGCAAATTCATTGGGAACTTCGTTTTTCAGAGGTGATGAAAACAATGTCCTAGAAAGGTTCTATCAATGTGCCGAAAACTTTGAATTAGACGTTATAATACGAGTAACTTCGGATTGCCCATTAATTGATGGGCACATGATTGCAGAGGGGTTAAATAATTATCTGTCATTAAAAGACAGTAAAGTCTATTATTCTAATTGTTTGGTCAGAACATTTCCAAGAGGCCTTGATTTCGAGATTTTTTCATTTGATCTTTTAAAAGATGCTTTTTTACATGCCTCTTCTGAGGTGGATAAAGAGCACGTGACTCCATATATCAATCAAAGTAGAGGAAATCAAACAAGGATTATTCATCACACGTCTGAGCAGAACTATAGTGATTTACGTTGGACACTGGATACCGAAGATGATTGGAAGTTTCTTAAGATTTTGTTTGATGTTTACGATGTGGCTAATTTGCCCTATTCTGAAGTATTAAAGATTATTCGGCTTCACCCTGAATTGGCTTTTTTGAATACACATATTAAACAGAAAGAAATAAACTTATGAAATACTGTATACGTTGCGTAATGCCGGACACCAAACCAGATTTATTCTTGGATGAAGAAGGTGTGTGTAATGCCTGCCGTAGCTTTGAAAAAAGAAAAGAAATTGATTGGGATGCCCGTAAAAAAGAATTTTTTACGGTTATAGATAAGTATAGATCAAAAGATAGTACAAATTGGGATTGCATTATCCCAGTAAGTGGTGGAAAGGATAGCACCTATCAGGTTTTAAAAGTTTTGCAGCTTGGCTTGAATCCATTATGTGTTACGGCTACTACTTGTCATTTATCTGAAATCGGAAGAAAAAACATAGAGAACATAAAAAGTTTTGGTGTTGATTACATTGAGTTTTCCCCTAATATAAGAATTAGAAGAAAGCTAAATAGAGTAGGATTAACCCAAGTGGGAGATGTTTCCTGGCCCGAACACGTTGGAATATTTACAATACCGGTACGTGCAGCAGTTGAATTCAATGTTCCCTTAATTGTTTGGGGTGAAAATTCTCAAAATGAATATGGAGGCCCAGCATCAGCAAGTGAGAATAACGTTCTTAACCGAAGATGGCTGGAAGAATTTGGCGGTCTTTTAGGCATGCGTGTTTCTGATTTAATTGGACTTGACGGCATTGAGAAGAGACACCTTATTCCATACAGTTATCCTTCTGACCAAGAATTAGCAAAAGTTGGTGCTACAGGCATATTTCTTGGCTATTATTTTCCTTGGGATGGGTATAGTAATGCGCTCATTTCTCAAGCTAATGGTTTTGTTACCAAATCTACTGTAGTTGAAGGCTCTGTAGTCAATTATGAAAATCTCGACAATCTTCAAACTGGAATTCATGATTATTTTAAGTATTTAAAATTTGGTTTTGGAAGAGCAACAGATATCACTTGTCTTCACTTACGAAGAGGTAGAATTGCGCGTGAGTTTGCTGTTGATTTCGTCAATAAGCATGATGGGAAATTCCCTTGGACTTATCTTGATATATCCATCCAGGATATTCTAAAGCCTTTAGATATTACTCTTGAAGATTTCATCAAAACTTGCGATCGTTTTACCAATAAGAAAATCTTCCTAACGGATTCGAGAGGAAACCTTTTAAAGGATAAGGATGGAAATTTGACAAAAATTAAATACGCGGAATAATTGATTATGAGCGTTGTAATCATTGATTATGGAATGTGCAATCTTGGTTCTGTTAAAAGAGCCTTCGAGGAATGTGGAGCTACCGTGATAATTAGCGATAATCCTAGAGACGCTGAACAAGCTTCTCATCTCGTTTTACCAGGTGTTGGTGCGTTTGGAGATGCAATGAAAAATCTTGTGTCTGCCGGTTGGGATGTGGCAATAAAGAAAAATGTGCTAGAACAAAATGTACCACTATTGGGAATTTGTCTGGGCATGCAATTGCTTGCTGAAAGGGGATATGAAAATGGTGAGTATTCTGGTCTTGGCTTAATTCAAGGTGACGTTATCAAACTTTACAACGAAAAATTAGATCCAAATTTTCGAGTTCCTCATATAGGGTGGAATGATGTCCATATTAAGCAAGAGTATGTCTTAACGGATGGACTGCGACCAGCCACTGACTTTTATTTTGTTCACAGTTATTTTTTTAAGACCACTAGAGCAAAGGATGTTCTGACTACGACTTATTATGGTCTGGATTTTCCCTCTATAATTAGAAAAGATAAAATTATGGGAGTACAATTTCATCCAGAGAAAAGTTCTCGGGCAGGATTTCAAATAATTCGTAATTTTTTAACTATAAACTGATGCTTAAAGCCAGGATCATTCCAACTATTCTTTGGAAAGATATAGGAATTGTAAAAGGTGTAGGTTTTAATAGCTGGAGAAGAGTTGGATCTTTGCTTCCAGCAATAAAAGTTTATAATACCCGCCAGGTTGATGAATTGATAATTGTTGATATCACCGCGACCGAACAGGATCGTGAACCCGATTATGAAGTAATTGATGAAATAGCTGACGAATGTTTTGTGCCACTAACAGTGGGCGGTGGCGTTAAGACTGTTGATCATATCAAAAAATTATTAAGAGCAGGAGCTGATAAAGTAGCTATTAATTCAGGCTGTTACACACACCCCGAGGTTGTTTCAAATGGAGCTAACTTGTTTGGCAATCAATGCGTTGTAGTCAGTATAGATGTTTATAAACATACTGATGGGAGTTACGAATGCTTTAAAAATTGCGGAAAGACTCCAACTGGAAAATGTCCTATTGCATGGGCAAAAGAGATGGAAGCTCGTGGGGCAGGTGAACTTCTCATCACCTCTATCCTTAATGATGGAGCAATGGTTGGATATGATTTGGACTTGATTAAGAGAATTACTGATACTGTTGGTATTCCAGTAATCGCTTCAGGTGGGGCGAGTGATTACGAAGATATGCATCAGGCACTCACTATCGGCAACGCGTCAGCGGTGGCCGCAGCCAGTATCTTTCATTTTACGGAGAAAACCCCGCTGGAGGCCAAACAATATTTAGGAGCAAAGGGAATTTTGGTAAGAAAATTTTAGCCAATTTGAACAAGCAAAAAATTCTTTTGCGAGCAAATGCTAGCCAGAGTATCGGATTCGGTCATCTATCTAGGTGCATTGCATTGGCTGAACTTTTAAGAGATGATTTTGAAATTGCTTTTGCTATCCACGAGCCGGATAGTTATGTTTTTAATGAACTAAGAAAAGTTTCAGATATGGTAATTCCACTCCCCCTGCCACAAAGTGATAGTAACTTTAATAATGAATTAATTCCTTATTTAACGGGAAGCGAGATTGTTGTATTAGATGGATATGCTTTTACTGCGGAGTATGAGAGAATTATAAAAAGAAGTGCAGCAGCATTAATTACTATTGATGATGTTCTCTGTCGTCATTATGCATCTGATGTTGTCTTAAACTTTTGCGGACTCACGAACCCTAAAGACTATTCGAAAGAATTTTATACCCAGCTTCATGTTGGATTGGATTTTGTTTTTCTGCGCAGTCCGTTTCTGCGGACACCTGCGGATGAGCATTTAATCTCAGAAAGATTATTACTAAATATGGGCGGAGTTGATAGTGGTAATGAAACAAAGAAATTATTAGAAGAAATACTTAACACCGGGTTTGAGGGCGAAATTATAGTGATTGTTGGTCGAAATTATCCCTTTCAGGATACTTTAAAACCTTTTATTAATGAAAATTCTGGTGTTTGTATTAAGGTTGGGTTATCCGCTAAAGAAATGCATGAAACCATGCTTCAATGCACCTTAGCGGTCCTTCCACCGAGCACAGTTGCGCTCGAATTCTTAAGTACTGGCGGGGTTTTGTTTGTTAAACAAACAGCCGATAATCAACGATGTTTAAAAAAGTACCTTATAGAAAAGGAAGTGGCTATTGATTATTCAAAATTTTCAGAATACATCCAGACAAGAGATTTCAAACTGAAAAGGAAGGATGTAAGCCCATATTTTGATGGTACATCTCTCAATCGCGTGAAGAAATTATTTTTGTCACTTAGTCAATCATTAAAAATGAAATTTAGAAATGCTGCCCATGATGATGCAACTCTTGTGTTTAAGTGGATAACAGATCCAGAGGTAAGGAAATACTCGTTTTCCAGAGATGAAATCAAAATGGAAGATCATTTGAAATGGTTTAATCAGAAGATCAAAAGTAAACTTTGTCAATTTTTTATTGTAAAGATTAACTGCGCTCTAATTGGTCAAATTAGATTTGATGCATTAGAAGAGGAGCAGGACACCTATCTAATAAGTTATTTAATATCCAAGGAATACCGAGGACAAGGTTTGGGTACTTCTTTATTGATAAAAGGAATTGAAAATTTGCGAAAGATTCGGCCAGTAAAGAAGGTTATTGGTTATGTTCAGGACTTTAATTTGTCATCTATGAAAGTTTTTGGAAAAGCTGGTTTTGAAAAAAAAATAGACTTAAAGTATCCTAATTCGAGTAAATTTGAACTTTCATTTACAAATTAATGACCATTAAACTAGGCAAACATCTTATTTCAAGGCAAAATAAGCCCTTCATTATTGCTGAAATGTCAGGCAATCATAACCAATCTCTAGACCGAGCCAAGGAAATTATAAAAGTAGCTGCAGACACTGGTGCACATGCTGTTAAACTCCAAACGTACACAGCTGACACGATGACTATAAACCACCGTGGTGGATTGTTTGACATCACAGATAAGAGTTCACTTTGGTATGGGAGGAATCTATACGAACTTTACGAGGAAGCTCATACTCCCTGGGAGTGGCATAAACCTTTGTTTGATTATGCCAACAGCTTAGGATTAATTTGCTTCAGCACACCTTTTGATGAGACAGCTGTTGACTTTTTAGAAAAACTTGATGTACCCTGCTATAAGATTGCTTCATTTGAAAATACAGATCATCCATTGTTAAGAAAAGTTGCCCGAACAGGCAAGCCAGTAATTATGAGCACTGGTATTTCCAATTTAACCGAAATAGTGGAATCGGTTAAAGTACTCAATGATAATGGCTGCAATCAACTTGTTTTATTGAAATGTACAAGTACATATCCCGCAGCCCCTGAAAGTACAAATTTAGTTACCATCCCTGCACTTCAACAAATTTTTCCAGATTGTATTATTGGTTTAAGTGATCATACTATGGGAATTGGTGCCAGCATTGCCTCTATCGCTTTGGGCGCCAGGGTCGTTGAAAAGCATTTTACTTTAAATCGAGAGGATGGCGGTGTAGACAGTGCGTTTAGCATGGAGCCCAATGAAATGAATTTGTTGGTTAAAGAAAGTGAACGGGCATTTTTGGCACTTGGAACCATTCAGCTCGATGCGCAGAAAATTGAAGAAAAAAGCCGTATATTCAAGAGATCAATCTATGTCGTAAAAGACATAAAATCAGGCGAAATATTTACAAAAAATAATATTCGAATTATTCGACCTGGCGATGGATTATCACCTAAATATTATGATGACGCCATTGGGAAGAAGTCTTCTCGCGATCTTGTGGCAGGAATTCCTTTATTGAGTGAGTATGTTGTTTAGGTAGATTAATATAGTACTATAATACTTATGACCAAAATCTTAAGGCAACTATTGATTATTCCTGAAATACGGTGGTTTTATGGTAAGCTGCGATTTTATTATTTTACCAAGCTCCTCGGAAAGTTAAGAACGACAGAGTCAAACGATGCGATTGATAATACGATCAAACATAATCTAAAATCTCTATCAAATTTTGGAGGATGGCGAATGAGTAAGCTCATAAAACCGATTTCTATTTTAGAAAACATCTCAATGGATGCTCGTATTTTAGTTATTGGCCCCAGAAATGAGGATGATATTCTGAATCTTATTGGACATGGTTTTAGTTCTCGAAATATTATTGGATTGGATTTAATTTCATATTCTCCATGGATTCAAGTAGGCGACATGCACAACATGAAATTTGGTGAATCTTATTTCGATGTCATTATTTGTGGGTGGACACTAAGCTACAGTAACCAGCCAGATAAGTTTGCGAAGGAATTGGTTAGGGTGATTAAGAGTAATGGGACGATAGCAATTGGTGTTGAATATTCAACCTTGACTGAAACCCAAGCAATTGCGGTTCATGGCGGTTACGATTTAAAACCTAACGCATTTGAAAGAATTAATTCGACAGGACAGATATTAGATTTGTTTAAAGGATTTGTTAAAGATATTTTTTTCAATCACGATGCCCCAAATAGAATTTCTCATACAGATAAAATCGCAAAAAATGTTTCCAGTGTTGTGGTAGTGTTTTCCATAAAGAAGTAATACTTAATGACTTTAATATTATAATTATGATACCAGCCAATGTCGAATTCTTTTTGATGAGAAAAATCACCAATAAGAGAATAATGGATCAAATCGTCAAATTGAAAACCAAAAGGCTTGGGAAGATTGAAATTCAAAATGATACTTCACAGTTTGTTGAGAATGGACGCCTTCAAACCCACACTCAAGGGTTGACAAATCAAGGATACTCAGTATTGGATTTTAAGCTTGATACAGACAAGGTTGATGCGATTGTAGAGTATTCAAGACAGATAAAGTGTTATGATGACTATCAATCCGATACAACCTGGATAGATCCGGAAAATGCTCCCATTGAAACCCATGTTGCAAACTATAGAAGAGAGGATCTCATCACATTTAAGCCTGTTATGGATATTGCAAATGATCCAGGTGTGCTCCAGATCGTACAGGATTTTTTAGGAGCTAAACCTACAATATCAAACATTAATATGTGGTGGTCATTTGGTGGAAGAAAGCAAGCTGAGCACGCACAACTGTTTCATCGAGATTTGGATGACTGGAGATTTTGCAAACTATTTATTTATTTAACCGATGTCAATGAGAACTCAGGGCCACACATTTATGTTCGCAATACATCCCAGTCTCCTTCATTTAGAAAAATTAGGAGGTATTCTGATGAGGAGATTGAAGCCAAATTCGGAAAGGAAAACATCATGAAGTTTGTCGATAGAAGAGGGGCGGCTTTTTTGGTTGATACATACGGATTTCATAAAGGATTGCTTCCAAATACGGATAATAGATTGTTGTTACAGATTCAATATTCACTTTTTCCTATTCGTATAGAGAAGTATCGTCCCATTCAGCTAAATAATGAATTTTATAATCCTTATATTAATCGACTACTTATTAAGGATTGATTATTTGTGTATTTGAGTTGAGTGAACCCGAAATTGCCAATCAGTAGGGAGGTGAAATTCTATGAAGAAAATTGTAACTTTTTTTATTTGTTTATTATTGCCTATGAGGATGGCGTTTTGGATTTTGAATTTACTTGGACACAAAGTCCATCCAAAATCTAAGGTAGGGTTTTCATTACTTTGGATAAACAACGAACTTGTTTTGAATGAGGCGTCACTTATAGGTGATTTCAATTTAATTTTGATTGATAATTTAGCAATTGATAGAAATGGACGTATTGGGGATAGGAATAAACTGCTGGGTCCGTACGATTTTATTTTAGGTAAGGCGGCAGCGATAGGAAATGGAAACAGTTGTTATCGTGCACCCCTCGGAGTTACTCAAGGGAAGGCGATTTTAAGACTTGGAGAGTTATCTAAAATAACATCATTTCATAGGATTGACTGCACTTGTACCATAACAATGGGAGATTATTGTACACTTGCCGGGCATGAATCCCAGTTATGGACCCATTCATACTACCATGATAGGACTGGTCCCGGGAGATTTCGACTTGATGGCCCAATCGAAATAGGTAACAACGTAAATATCGGATCAAGGTCAGTTATTACATGCGGAGTTAGAATAGCTGACGGAATTACTATAGGTGCTAACTCTTCCATATCTAAGTCCTTGTTAAAAGCTGGTGTATATGTGAATCAACCCCTCCGCTTCATCGAAGCAGACGTTGATTCTCGATTCAAATTTAAAAGAGTGGTGGTTGAATTGTGTGAGGAAGTGTATGAAAGGTTTGAGGAATGATACATTTGCAAATAACCCTAATTTTTAAGAAAGATAAGTAATGTCAACTCTTCTTCTTAGTTACTTTAAAGAAAAGAGGAGAGTAGTCTTCTTTTTCCTCTTGACTTATCTTGATAAATCGATTTCATTTGCCCTCCCATTGGTTCTATTGTTTGTCGTCAAAGACAATTTACTTTATACAAGTGTTGAGGTTGCTTATTCTTATGCAACTATAATTATTGTAGTAGCGGAAATAGGAATCACCAACTACCTTTTTTTTGGTTATCGCGAATCAAACGATAAAGAAAGGTTTATAGAAAAATCTGAGCTTTACTTCAAAGCCTTATTTGTTTTGTATACAATACTATACTCATTTGGAATAGGGTTACTGTATATGTTTGGCTATGAAAACTTCATTCTGATTTTATTGATTGGTGTCAGAACTCAATATCTCTTTTATGTAAATTTTTATTCGAACATTTATCGCTTAAAGGAGACACCGTCAAAAATTTATGTAATCACTTTGATAGTTAATCTCACATCAATTTTATTACTGATTTTTGCTGATCAATTTGCCAATTCATATACGGTGGTGTTCTTTCTTTTCGCATTTCTTATTCTGATCATTGGAGCATCAGTTACTTTTCTCAAAGATTTTCACCAATTCAAATTATCTGAGTTCTTAGATTTTTCAAATAAAGCATTAAAATTTTCATGGCCTATTATTTTAAATTTGCTGGCTATGAATTTTGTTAATAATTATGCTAAGATTTACGCCTACCAAAACCTTTCGCAACAGGAAATGATTGAGATTTCTTTTATTCTTAGAATAGGAATGATTATACAACTAACCCACTCTGCTTTTGCTTCCTATTTTTCAAAATCATTATTTATGGATAAGAGCAGAAAGTTTGACTGGAAAATATTTAAGAAATATGCCATTATAATTGGACTTTCATCTGCTTTGTCAATCTTGATTATATTAATAACCGATTATGCCCTTAATTCATATATTCTGATTGACTTTAATACAAGAACCGTTTTTTTTCTTCTCTACATTGTGTTGTGGTGCTTTGTTGGTTATCTCGAATTGTATTTTGGTGTTTACAATGCCAACCGAATGATTTTGTATTTCTCTATCATTTCATCAATTGTTTACATAGCATTATTAAAATCATCAACTGAGATTAGTCTTAATCTAATATCAATTTTTATGTTAATTTCTGGATTATTAAATCTTACAATGGTTATATTTGGGCTTAGAAGACTCCACGTCTTTTCAAATTAGAAACAATCGCTTTAATATGAATAAAGATATGAAATCCGCAAGTCTTTGTTTTGTAGGTAATTTTTATAAGACTTACTTGTTCCACGAAGTGTCAGTAAAATTGAGAGCGAAGGGAATTAAAATATTCTGGATTGTTTCAAAACTTGATCATTACAATTTTTTAAAACAATACTATGAGTGCCAGGATATTCTATATATCAATAGAACCTTTATTGGAATAGACAACGAACAGGTTGACGACTTTAAACTTAATGAACTTATTTACGGAGATCGTGTATTGAGGCATGAAATGGTGAATGGATTGAAATTCCTGACAAACATTCAACAGCCGCTTTACGATTTTCTTTTTAAGAATAAGATCCGATTTGTAATTGGCGAGATAACATGGGCGCATGAATTGGTGATACAGAGAATGACGAAAGCGAGGGTTGAATTGAACTGTACTTATATTCAATGTAGTGACATCAGAATACCAAATAGTAGGTTTGCTTTTTTTGTTGATGAAACCGAATTCAAACTGTTGGAGTTTAATAGTTACACAAACCTCCTCAATTCCATTGAAATTGAAAAGCCTAAGTACTTAGGCCTGATTGACGATATGATTAGAAACAGCATATCTATTAAAGGTAGATTGGGAAGGGTAAAGCGATTCGTTACAGGTAAGAATATAGAGAAGAATGACCCAAATGTGATTGTTAATCGATTTGCCAGATTCAAAATTGCAACAAGAGAGGAGATCAACAAAACTCTTTACGGTTTCGTAAGAACTTTAGATTATAAGAGAATCATAGAATATAAGTATATATTTTTTGGTTTCCACAAACAGCCAGAAAATTCTATTGACGTACACGGAAGATATTACGAAGATCAGTTAACTGTTGTTAAAAATTTGTGGCGATTACTTCCATCTGGTTGGAAGCTTGTTTTGAAAGAACATACAAACGCGATTGGGGATCGATCCTATTCATTTTATAGGCAATTACTCAAATACCCCAATATCATTTTAGCAAATGAGAAGATCAATTCAAAGCTACTTATAGAGCATAGTCAGTTAGTAGCAACTGTTAGTGGGACAATGGCCTATGAAGCAGCCCTTACAAAGAAGGCATCTATAACGTTCGCCAGAGTATTCTTTAATAGAATTAATTATTGTAAGAATATTTCTTTAGACGACTTAATAAAGTATAATAGTTTAGCAGATTTATCGTTGGAATTGCTCTCTAAGGAGGATAATAGACTAGAATTTAGTAATTACCTAATTAGCAATTCCTTCGAGGGTTACATTAGTGACTATTTCACAGATCCGACTGTGATGGACGAAAATAATGTCAGTAAAATTTCAGATGGTTTTATTAGATTAGTTCAGGTCCATGCCTAAATGCACGTAATCGTGAATAGATTTATTTTGTTTCTGGCTGTATCACTTTCATTAACAAATATTTCTTTTTTTTCTATTGGTTTGGCTGAATTTACGATCTACTACGCATTGCTTGTCCTTCTCCTTGGATATCACTTGATTGTCGAACCTAAGAGCAAGAGAATTACGGTGCCGAAATCATTGTTGATCTTGTTTCTATACATTTTTTTTGTTAATCTGGTTATCGCGGAAGAATACAAACTCTCTTCATTTGTTTATTCAATATTCATTCTTTGTAACATAGCCATTGTATATGCAATTTCGAATCGATTGGAATTATCTCAGATAGTACGAATTGCAAAATGGGTAATTTTACTATTTGCGATAAGCATATCAATAGGTTATTTGCTTATTCGCTTCAATTTGTCGCCTGATGGCCTAGGCTTATTTTTATTTCAATCATACAATGATGGTAGGCAAATACGACCAATGGGGTTATCTTCAGAACCATCTTACTCAGCAATAATTCTTGTTTTTACGCTTTATTTGCTATTCAAGGCTTCGGGTTTTTCATTTAAACAGAAAGACTTGATATGGTATGGTGCATCCATTACTTCAGTCTTTTTGACGGGTTCATCTTATGGCTACTTACTTTTAGCCGTCTTGATCACGTTCGTTGCATTCAAGGATCGGTGGATTCCAAAAGGAATTACATGTAGCATTTCAAACCCCGCGATTGGAATTGCTTTAATTTTGGTAATTATCCTTTTGTTGTCATTTTTTATTACAAGCTGGAATGAAAGATCCCTTCAAAGACTAGTGAGCATATATGTTGTTTTGAATGAGTTTGGGGTGAATTTTTGGGGTGCATTTTTAAAGATCGCATATATAGATAGTAGTGCGGGCATGAGAATCGTACCTTCTTTACAGTTGATAGATTACTATATTCATGCAAGTTATATACCTATTCTTTTTGGACATGGAGCGGGCCAAGCAACAGTTTTTTACTCTTCCTTATGGGGTCAGTTAACTTTGGTCGGTTTTATTCCTTCTTTTTTATACAATTATGGCTTACTTGGAGCCTTGTTGGCATATTTTTGTTTGATCCCTTTCTTTCCTCGAAGAAGGCTTCTTTTAGGATTTATGTTTACCTTATTTTTGTTTAATGCAGATCTCAACACGCAGATATTTGTTTACATTCTATTTATAGCAATGCTTTGCAAAAGGATCGATAATCTTAATGAACGAATTCCTGAAGCACAACCGATAGCAACTTGAAACACAGAATTAAAATAGGACTACACGTTTTGATCTGCCTAATGGTTGTGGGAGGTGAACTTATTTATCTCCACTCGAATTATTTTTATGTTAACCAATATGTCAAGACAATTAATGTGGAGTTTATCGGTTCTACTCCTTCTGAAAGCCCGGTAGGTTACATTTTGGATAGCACGGAAGTTCTAATGAATTTTAAAATACCACTTCCAGTAAAAAAGGTTAATGATTCTACCATTGAATTAAAATTAAGTGGTGAAACCAGAGTTCGTCAATTTCGGCTGTACTTCAATCCAACACTGGATACATTACGTATTAAGTCATTTACATTCAACTCTGGTAAAGTGAATCTCAATCTAGTTGATCTGAGAAATGAGGAGATAAACATTATCACTAATAATGATACTGAGTTGTCGTTTAATGTGCTCAAAAAGCATGGGTATACCTATGTCGAGTCTCCTCGATTTATCTATGACAAAGATTTTCAATTTATTGTTCTTGCTGCGATTCTGATTTCAGTATTGATTAATATGATAATTCATTTTTTATTTAACCGTAATCTCCAGTATCAGATAAAACGTGTCACATTGACGGATTTTAGCATTTTTCTTGTAATAGTTTCAGTATTTATTTCGCAGAAGGCATTCAACATTTCTCTCATTTTTTCTTTTATCCTTATCATTAAGAATTTTGATATGAGACGTTTATTAAATAATAAATTAAATGTCTTCCTTATTGGATTTTTTCTAGTTGTTATATTGAATTTTTTCTTTATAAATCCAGATTATAATTTTAGAATTGTTGAGAAATATGCAATTTTTTTTATCTTACCTATTTATGTCTCCTGTATTTTAGACCAAAAACGCATTGCCTATTTTTGTTTTGCTGCTTTTTTGATTGGAACCGTTCTATTTTCCGGAGCCGTAACAGATGTTTTCATTTATAGAAATTTTCAAATTACATCATTTGAAAACTTCACGAGGGGCATTCATCCGGTATACTATTCATATCTTTTGTCCTTTTGCATTATCTATATCCAACTGAACAGAAATTGGCCTCATAAGGGGATTTACCAGCTTGCTTTGCTTTTATTACTTCTATTGAGCGGTTCAAAGCTCGTTATGATTATAACTTTAATAGGATACATTATTCTTTCCCGGAAGTTGAATAGCTTGATAATTGTGCCTTTAGTATTGATTTTATTATTTTCCTTCAAGCCTGTCCGAGACAGGTTTATTGAAGTTCTCAATACAAATGATCTAACTGTGATTACGGAGAAGCATATTAATGATCCCCAAGACCCAAGACTTAATGGACTAACTCTCCGAGTAATATTGTGGCAAGAAAGTCTTTCTGTCGATGGAGTCAAGGATTTTTTATTTGGAAACGGTATAAGTTCTAATGGACTTAAGGTGTATGAGACCAGATTGCGCAAAAGAGGACTGACAAACCATGATTGGTATAACGCTCACAATCAGTATTTCACTACTTTCTTTAAGTTGGGAGTTATAGGGCTAATTGTCTTATTGAGTTTGTTGGGTTATAGTATTTGGCTGGGGATTGTTTCCCGCAACAGCATTCTTATCATGTTTACTTTATTGATATCATTTGCAATGTGTTCTGAGTCGATTTTTGAAAGATCTTTTGGAATTAGCTTCTTTTGCTTAATTGCTTTATTGCTTACGAATCGTGAAGGTGAAATACAAAGCAAATGAATTTTCTAGTTGATGCACATGTTTTTGATGGATCCTATCAAGGTACTAGAACCTACATTAAGGGATTGTACACTGAATTAATAAAATTATCTCCAGATACTACTTTTTTCTTTATCGCAGGTGATACCGACAGCCTAATTGAAGAATTTGGGACTCACTCCAATGCGAAGTTTGTCTCACTCAAATTTGGAAAGATATTGAGGCTGTTAGTTGAAATTCCTTTTATAATTTGGAAGTATAAAATCGACTATGCTCATTTTCAATACGTTGTGCCGCCAATTAAAAATTGCAAACAAATCGTTACTATTCATGATATTTTATTTAAAGACTATCCCTCTTACTTTCCATTACAATATAGAATTATAAATGATTTTCTATTCAAGATATCAGCAAAGCGAGCTGATGTTATTTTTACAGTTTCAGATTATTCGAAAGAGAGAATTTCATTTCACTATAAAATTCCTGATCAATTAATAGGGGTGACTAAGAACGGCATAGTAGATCCAACCTATACTAAACAAGATGATATTGATATACGTATTAAGTACAAGCTCACTAGGTTTATCCTTTATGTGAGCAGGGTAGAACCGAGAAAGAACCACCAAACACTTTTAAGGGCTTATAAAGAATTAAAACTATGGGAGTCAAATTATCAATTAGTGTTCGTAGGTAAAAGGGATTTTCTTTTTAAGACTCTGGATAAAGAAATAAATAATTGTCCACCAGAATGCCGGAGCCAAGTGTATCATTTTGACAATGTTAAAGATGATGAATTGCGGGCATTTTATAAGCAAGCCGACTTGTTCGTATATCCATCTATCGCAGAGGGCTTTGGCATTCCGCCAATTGAGGCGTTATCATTTGGATTACCAACACTATGCTCCAACGCAACCGCCATGTCCAATTTTACTTTCCTGGGGACGGATTTATTTGATTCAACTAATGTTGAGGAATTGAAAAAGAAGATCTTGCATAAATTGATTCACGTAGACCCAGAACGGCAACTATCATTGAAACAATTTGTAATAAATCAGTATTCTTGGAAGAAATCAGCTGAATGTTTTTTGATTCATTTAAATGAAGAAAAGAATCGGACAAACTACCAAAAATATTAACTTTGGAGAACGGCTTTCACACCTTTTACCAGGTAACCGTCAACTAACAAAGTGAATAATGAACTTAAATGGCGTTGCAAATCCTTCAGGCTGAAGCCAGCGGGGCTTGGTATGGTTTGCAGGAAGAATCAACTATCTCTGAATGCCAGATTTCAGTGGACGAGGACGTAAAGTTTTAAATTAAGGATCATAAAAAAATATGACAATTGCTATTATTGGATCACGAGGTTATCCTTATGTATACAGTGGTTATGAAACTTTTGTAAAGGAGTTGGCTGAAAGACTTGTTAACCAAAATATAGAGGTTGTGGTTTACTGTCATAAAAATTTATTTAGCGCATATCCGCGTGAAGTCAATGGAATTCAGCTTAAATATTTTTCAACCATTGAATCGAAAGCCTTAAGCCAACTGTTGCATTCTTTTCAAGCAATTCTTCATGCGTGTTTGCAAAACTATAATGTTATCCTAGTGGTCAACTCAGCCAATGGCCCCTTCGGTTTAATTACTAAAATCTTTCGAAAAAAAACAGCAATTAATGTAGATGGGCTTGAGTGGTTGCGTCCAAAATGGAAAGGATTGGGTGCCCGGTATTTTTATTTAGCCTCAAAACTTTCCACCAAGCTCTACGACAGAGTAATAACGGACTCGTCTGAAATGCAGAAGATTTATTTAAATGAATTTAAGTCAGACTCTACCGTTATTGCCTATGGAGCTAATATCCGGTATTCAAAAGATCCTTCTGTAATTAGTAAATGGAACTTGTCTCCGCGTGGGTATTATCTCATTGTGGGCAGGCTTATCCCGGATAATAATGCCGATATTATTGTGGAAGAGTTTATTCAATCGGGCAGCAAAAGAAAGCTTGTCATCGTTGGAGATGTTCCATATAAAGACGACTATGCAGCGAAAATAAAATCGGTAACAGATGCTCGTGTTGTGTTTACGGGTTATGTCACCAATCAAAATGAACTGGCAGAATTGTATCATAACTGCTATATATACCTTCACGGTCATCAATATGGCGGCACTAACCCTACCATGTTGAAAGCGCTAGCCTATGGTTGTAGCATATTAGCACTGGATACTGTCTTTAATAAAGAAATGTTGGAGGGAGAGAATTATGGAGTTTTCTTTACCAAGCAAACGGATAACCTTTCACAGATCATTGATAAGATTGAGAAAAATGACTCCTTCTTAAATACGTTTAGAGATAAAGCTAGAGAAAGAATAACGAATAACTATACGTGGGAAAAAATATGTTCTCAATACATAAATTTGTTTGAGGAGCTTAGTGAAAAACACTAGAAGGCGAATAATAACCTCTGCCGGATGCTCGTGAACCTGGCTCCTAGTTAGCGTATTCATTTTCCGGTTTTGATCTTTGTTGTATTTTTAGAAACTGAAATTTCATTAAATAGGCTCAGATGAAGAAGATTTTAGTTTGGTTTTTATTTGCCTTTATTTTTCTGATTCCCATTTCTCAATACTTGAGCGTTCGGCTGCTCATGGCTACAGCAATCTTTTCATTATTGATAAAGCACACCGATAGACCCCTACAATTTTTTAGAAATTCTTGGGATATTTTGATCTATCAAATCGTATTAGTACTTGGACTTTTTTATTCAGAAGATATAAATACTGGCTGGCGTGTTATGGAAACCAGTTTTAGCCTCATAGCGCTAACCATTATTTTCAGTCTATTTTCAATTAAGAAAAAGCAATTTCACCGAATTCTTCTAGGTTTTGTACTCGGCCTTATCCTGGCATGTTTAATTTGTCTGATTTTCGCAGTTACTTCTTATTTTCAAAACCATCAGACTGGATCTTTTTTTTTCTATCAATTTACAGAGGTGATTGGTTTGCAACCAACGTATTTAGCCTATTATTTATGTTTTGCCATTAGCTTTATGCTGTATGATCTGTATTATAAAGAGCTCAATCTTGACATCAGGGTAACAGCCATAATCATCTTGTTTTTATTTGCTATTCTCATGCTAACCGCTGGACGAACGGCCTACATAAGTATGCTGCTAGTATTTTCATTTTTCATCATGAAATTCTTTTCGGATGAGGCAAGTGATTTTCGTAAAAAACTTTCCTCAGGCATGTCAGTATTATTATTGTTGATTATGCTATTGGTAAATTATTTTGATTTTAACGTTGTCTCGGGAGGGACATCAAGCAATAATGATTACTGGGAAAGAATGACCTTGTGGCAATCGGCAATAGTAGCCAATCCTGATGTTCTTTGGGGAGTGGGGACAGGAGATTACAAGGCAGTATTGAATGATTATTTTAACACTCACAACCTGGTGGAATATGCGAATGATAACCTGAATTCGCACAATCAATTTATCCATTCCTTTTTTTCAAGTGGTGTGTTGGGATTAATATCCCTCATTCTATTACTGAGTCGTCCGTTGTACTTATCGGTTAGAAATCAGAATGTGCTGGGAATTTTAGTCTTCTTTTCCTTTTTGATTTATGGCGTCACTGAAGTATTTTTAGGACGTTATCAAGGGGTAGTTTTCTTTGCACTTCTGCATCAGCTTTTCATTTCTTACTACAGCACGTTGAGGTCTGAGACATCCTTGAAACATGTTTAAATTTTGCTAACCTTGGGTCAAATTATTTTTTATGTCAGGTCTTAACAAGGTAATCTTCTTTTTGGTGGATTTATGCTTATTAAATCTGTCGGTCTTTCTTTACTTTTTTTCTCAATCCGATGCTCAGCAGGTAGCCCTAAGTGACAGGATCTACCTTTTCATTTTTAGTAACCTTGCTTGGCTTTTTCTGACGATGGTCTCTAGCCCTTACAATCTAAATAAGGGATGGTCGATGTCAAAGATTATAAAAACTCAGATAATATTCATCCTCATCCATTTGCTGGTGGTGGTATCTCTCATTTTCTTCTTCAAGAAGAGTTATTCGCTACCCTCCATTGCACTGATGTATTTCATATTTATTTTATTTTCCTTCAGCGCTAAGGTTATTATTTACTATTTACGAAAAATATTTATGCCCCAGATTAAGATAACCAACTATATCTTGATTGGAACAAATAAAGTTTCCAGAGAAATAAGAAAATATTATCTCATGAATCCTCAGTTAGGATACAAATTTAAAGGGACTTTTGAATTGGAGAATTCAATTGAGTTATTTGAAGGAATCAGAACTTTCAGTGCACTAAATGAGATACACGAAATCTATTGTTGCTCGTCTTTTATAACTGATGATTCCTTAAAGTCTCTTGTCAATTTTGGTTTGGACACGTTGATTAAGGTGAAAGTAGTTATGGATTCATCAACAAGTACGCAACAATCCTTACAATTTGATAAATACGATAAAGAACCTGGATTTAATATAGCGACCATAGCGCTTGACGAGCCCGGTAATCAATTGCTTAAGCGGATTTTGGATTTATTTTTTTCTTTTATTTTTTTTGTAATAATTCTTTCCTGGCTGCTGCCTATAGTTGCCATTCTCATCAAATTGGATTCTAAGGGCCCAATTTTTTTTGTGCAGCAGAGAAATGGTGAGGGCAATAGACCTTTTGGTTGTATTAAATTCAGAACCATGGCAAACAAAAATGGGGCAGGTTTTAAACAAGCTACCAAAGAGGATTCGCGGATAACGAGGATGGGAGCTTTTTTGCGTAAGAGTAGTATTGATGAAACACCTCAGTTTTTAAATGTATTAAAGGGTGACATGTCCTTAATTGGCCCCAGACCACATCCCATCGAATTGAATGAGAAATTTGCTCCTTTAATAAATACATTGATGTCTCGGCACTACGTAAAGCCCGGAATAACCGGCCTTGCTCAATGCATGGGATATCGAGGAGAAACGCAGACATTAGCAGATATGGAAAACAGAGTCCGGCTTGACCGTTATTATATCGAAAACTGGACCTTCTGGCTCGATATAAAGATTATCTTTTTGACGGTGGTCAGCCTTATACGAGGTAGTGACAAGGCTTATTAATGTTTGAAAAAGTGAATGCTTATTTGCTCATACTTTATTTCTTTACTTCGTTCACTATTTCCATTTTGTTTTTTCCTGTCTTAATTAAACTGTTAAGGAAGTGGGAGGTATTTGATAATCCCATAAATCATAAAATACATAAAGACTTTACTCCCTCTATGGGCGGAGTGGCGATCCTTTTAGGCGTTGTATTTACCCTCTTAATTTCTCTTCCATTTGAAGCGTGGGCTAATTTCAAGTACTTCTTTGTTGCGTTGTCCTTAATGTTCATAACCGGACTTCGTGATGACATACTTACTCTGGATCCAAAGCGAAAACTATTCGGCCAACTCATGCCTGTATTGGTATTAGTTGTTTTTGGTCAGTGTACGCTGAGTTCATTTTACGATGCATCGAGTATCACTTTTCCGACATGGCTAAGTTGGGTAGCTACCATTTTTACAATTGTTATTTTAACCAACGCATATAATCTTATTGATGGAATTGATGGTTTAGCCGGAACAATCAGTTTGGTGATTTTGACTTTCTTTGGATACTGGTTTTTTATGGCAGATTATTTTTACCTGTCTGTGATTGCATTTGCTCTTGCCGGTTCTATCATCGCTTTCCTTTTTTTTAATTGGCAGCCTTCCAAAATTTTCATGGGAGACACTGGAGCGCTGGCTATTGGTTTTGTGATCTCTTATCTGGCCATACAATTCATCAATTCTAACTTTCGCTTGCCATCCGATTCTACAGTTCGATTCGAAGCATCCATCAGTACGGCTATTTGTGTTTTAATAATTCCGGTTTTTGACACCCTTCGGGTAATTATTTTAAGGATCCGCAAGTTTCAATCCCCCTTCAAAGCTGACCGGAACCACCTGCACCACCAATTCCTTAGTCTGGGATTTAACCATCATAAGACCACCCTATCTCTGGCTGGGTTGAACATTTCTTTTGTTGTCATGGCTTTTATTTTACGAAATCAGCCCGATAAGTTAATTTTACCAATTATCATAGCCTTGTGCTTGTTGGTAAACCAGGCTCTAAAGATTGCTCTAAAGTATTCTCTAAGAAATGAGACAGATAATAACAAATCTTCAATCTGAAATTGTAACATTCAAAGCAAGTACCTTTTCAGAGGTTGAAGGCTTTCGGTTAAAATACCTTAGCCGAAAGGGGTTGATACCTGAATTGTTTGAGAGATTTAAATCGGCAACCCAAGAGGAAAAAAAGACGCTTGGGAAGGATCTTAATGAATTAAAAAAAGCAGCTGAAGCCAAGCTGAAAGAGTTAAATGAACAGCTGTCAGATAGCACTTCTGAGGGCAAAGATTTTATTGACCTCACCTTGCCCACCACCCCCAATAAAACGGGAAGTCATCACCCACTTAACTTAACCCGCTATCGCATTATAGAAATATTTGAGCGCCTGGGTTTCAATGTAGAGGATGGCCCTGAGATAGAAAGCGACTGGCATAATTTCACCGCGTTGAATTTTCCCGAAAATCACCCTGCCCGCGAGATGC
>Ga0163153_10000163_pt1:0-65000 | contig 114972 bp, 98 predicted proteins | sample OliLakLV19MP6IB1_FD_148629 | JGI IMG/M metagenome (GOLD analysis project Ga0163153, IMG submission 148629) | Freshwater microbial mat bacterial communities from Lake Vanda, McMurdo Dry Valleys, Antarctica - Oligotrophic Lake LV.19.MP6.IB-1 | ecosystem: Environmental > Aquatic >...
GGGGTGCGCGTCGGCGTCGGGCTGGGCGTCGGCGTCGCGGTCGGCATGAACGGCATCGTCGGGGTCGGCGTCGGGGTGCGCGTCGGCGTGGGCGTCGGTGTTGGCTTACGGGTCGGAGTCGGGCTCGGGGTACGCGGCAGGTGGACGCCGAAGATGAACATCTCCGCGGCGTAGGCATTTCCCACGAACACCGAACGCACACCGAACTGCAGATTCTCGTCGTTGGGCGCGACGATGCGGCCGACGAACAGCGAGTCCGGGCTGAACTGCGAGCCGTTGCCAATCTGGTTGTTGCTGCCCTTCACGTAGATCGTCAGATCGGCTGGGTCACCACTCTCGGTGAAGAGCTGGGCGTCGACCTCGGTGACGAGCGTCTCCTGGATGTTGAGCACGGTGCTCGCGATCGCGACGAGCTGGCCGGTCTGGTTGGCGTTTCCTTCGACCAGGACCTTTCGAAAGATGTACGTCCCGCCGCTGAGCTCGCCGAGCGCGTTCGGGCGGACGGTGAGATCGCCGTAACAGCCCGGCGCGATGGTCTGCGGCGGCCCGGCTGGGATCACGATGTTAGGCTTACCAACGGTGCAGGGGTCGTTGACCGCCGCCGGCAGGGTCGGAACCACGACGCTCAGCGGGAAGGTGAACGGATCGGTGATCGTGCCGCGCACCTCGGCGGTGCCGTCGAGGGTCAGGTCGTTGGTGAACACGTTGTTCACCGACGAGCCGTTCTCGAGCGTCATGATGTCGGCTGCGAGGAAGCTGTCGGGCGGCACCGAGTTGTGGAGCAGGCCGATCCCGACCTTCAGCAGGCCGCCGGGCTGGATGACGGCGAAGTTGCCGCTGACCTCGATGTTCGATCCGATCTCGAGGCGCGTCTCGGCGACCGCGGTGTAGTTCAACCAGCTGGTCGGCAGCGCTTCCGCCTGGAATCGTCTCGTCGAGAGCCGGATCGGGCCCTGGGTCGTGCGCTGCAGCTGCTGCGCGAGCGCGGACGACTCCAGAGCGAGCACGGCGACGATCGCCCCGAGCCAAACCAGTGACCTGGTGAACCGTGCCCGCTGACGAACCGAGCTGCGGGAAGAAACGAAGGTGCGGGTTCCTTGGCGGAGCGTCATCAAGGGCGGTCCTCTCGTGCGACGACCGAGCAGCCGGCGTTGTGCCGGTCAGCGGTCGCGCAGCGCCTTGAAGATGTCGCTCGAATCAACTGAAATTGCAAGTCGCAATGCGCACTTGAGATGATTCTCTGCAGCGCGCGCCCGGCCTTCCGCTGCAGAACCTGCAATCCTGCAAGATCGCGCGCAGTGTCGTCGCGAAGGTCCGCGCTACTTCGCCTGCGTTTGCGCGACGTCGCCCGGCGCAGGCCCCAGCCCGAGCCAGGCGGGTGCCAAGTAGCGGGCGACGTAGAGCGCGAGCTTGAGCACCTCGTTGCCGACCTGGACCAGCGGACGCTCCTCCAGCCACCAGAGCGACGCCGGCCCCGCTGGCTCGGCGCAGCTCACCACGGCGATCTGCAGCCCCGACGCGCGCGCGGCGAGCCCGAGAGTGAGGCGTGCGCGTCGCGAGTGGATCGGCGAGGTCACCGCGACGAGGGTCTGCTTGCCCGCGCGCTCCGCCCAGCGGCGGAGGACGCCTGCGTCCTCCCAGGTGCTGGTACCCTCGGGCACGACGATCGCGGCTTCGATCGGCAAGCCGGCCTGCATGGCGACAGTCGCGTTCACGGCGGCGTCCGTCATCGGCCGGTCCACCGCGATCAGCTCGGGCGCGATGCGGCTGCCACCGAACACGACGACGGGCGCGACGCCGCGCGCATGCAGCTCCGCCGCGCAGCGCGCACGGTCCGGCACGTCACCGGCGAAGACGAAGATCGCGTCGGCGTGGGCCGGGAGATCGTCCGTCGCGGTGAGCAGGCGCGGCAGCCACGGCACGATGGCCGCGACCAGCAGGACCGGGGCGAGGAGGCGGAGGAGTAGCCGCACCTGCTATCGGACCAGCGGCTCGTCAGGAAGCATCGACTTCCCGCTTGTCGCGCTCCTTCTCGATCATGGCTGAGTGCCGCGCGACCACCGTCTCGAGGTTGCGCAGCCGGTGGTCGGTGGTGGGGCTCTCGCCGGCCAGTGCGCGCCGCCCGCCCTCGAGGAAGGTGTTGCGGATGTTGTACGCCGTCGTGTGACTCACCTGGTAGTAGGCGCAGATCTCGGGCAGCGGTCGAGCACGCTTGAGGACGTCGAGCGCGAGCGCCACCTTCTCCTCGTTGGTGAGTTTCTCTCTGGCTCTCATTCAGCTTTCCTCGCGCAGGAGAGGACGTCCTCCGGCGTGAACCGGCGGACGGTCGTCATGGTTCCCTGGTGTGGTGGCCGCGCAGCAGGAGGGGCCGCAGATATCTCAGCACGCCAGCGCTCTTCGGGACGCGCTTCTCGAGCATCGTCAAGCCGGCAGCGAGATCCTTGGGATCGAACAGCCCCACCGATACCAGGGCGATCGGGAACAGCAGCACCAGCGGCACCTTGATCGCGATCGAGGTGATCACCGAGTGGGTGTCGACCAGCACGGAGGCGCCGTAGATCACCAGCGCGGCCGCCAGCATGCCGAGCAGGCGGCCGTAGCGATACGGCACGTGGTAGATGTGCAGCGAGAGGTAGAGCGTGGTCGACATCTGGACGAGGAACCCGATGAACGTCGCCCACGCTGCGCCCATCATCCCGTAGCGGGGAATGAGAACGAAGTTCAGCCCGACGTTGACCGCCGCCGCCACGGTGACGCTGATCGTACGCAGGATGGTCTTCTTCGAGAACAGTGCCCCGATGTTGAACATGAATCCCATGCCGTCGAACACGAGCGCGAACGAGATGATCGGGATCAGCGCGGCGGCCGGGTAGAACTCCGGCGTCGCCATGATGCGCAGCAGCTCGGGCGCGAACACCGCGAGGCCCAGCCAGAGGAACAGCATCACCGCCAGGTAGTACGCGGTCATGTCGGCGTAGAGCTGCGGCGCGTCGGGCTCCCTGCGGTTCTTGAACAGGAACTGGGGCCAGGAGAGCTGAAACGCCATCACCGCGAAGGTGAGGATCTCCGCGAAGCGGTAGCCGAGCGAGAAGATGCCGACGTCACTGGTCGAGTAGTAGTGCTTGAGAAACCATCGGTTGGTCAGGTCGAGCGTGAACGACGCGGCGCCGACCGGAACGAAGGGCAGGCCGAACAGCAGCTGCTCCTTGATGTCCTTCCAGTGGAAGCCCGCGCGAAGCATGCGAAAGGTCATGCCCGTCAGCAGGAAGCAGAACACCAGCTCGGCCAGGAACTGGCTCATCACCACACCGGTCGCACCCTGGTGCAATCCGGCGACCAGCACGACGGCGAGGACCATGCTGACCGCGTTGCGCGCCAGCGACCAGCCGGCGTAGCGCTTCGACTGATCGGCCGCGCGCATGATCGCGAACGGCATGCGGAGCAGCACCTTGCAGAGCACGGTCGCGGTACCGATGCACATCAGGAACCACAACGCCTCGTCGCCGAGGATCAGCTGCGCCAGCGGCCGGTTGAACAGCAGCGGGATCGCGGCGAGTGGGACCGCGAACAGGATGACGATCCAGATCGACGCCGCGACCACGCGTTCGCGGCCCTCCTCGGTATCGTGCTCGTAGTAGAACCGGAACAGCGAGGTGCTCTGGCCGAGGTTCATGACGATGAACATGACCTGCGTGTACATGGACACCAGCGCCATCACGCCGTAGTCCGCCGGGGCGAGGAAGCGGGTGTAGAGCGGAATGAGCAGGAAGCCGAAGACCTTGATGCCGTAGTTGCCGAGGCCGTAGATCAAGGTGTGGCCGAGCAGGCCGCGGAACTGGTTCAGCATGGAGGGAGGACCGGGAGTGGGCGACCAACTGGCATGGCGTCTCGGCTCAGCACCGCGTGATCCGGTGCGTCAGGCCGCGTCGCGCGCGACAACGCGCGCGCGCTGCGGTTCGCTGCTCGGGCTTGCAGGGAGGCTCGCCGGTGCGTGTCTGCCGTTGCTGCTCCTCCTGGTGTCGCCAGCGGGGCGCTCCATCGCCGAGGCCGCCGAATGCGGCGGCGCCCGTAAATGCCGTTGCGGCGATCACGTGGTCGTGGACTACACGCTGACCGAGGACCTCGGCCCGTGCGAGAATCATGGCCTGCGCGTGCGTCGCGCCGTTCTCCTTGACGGCGCCGGACACCTGGTGCGCGGCAGCGGCACGCGTGGCAGTTTCGGGGTTCAAGTCGACTCCAAGGGCAGTGGCGCGCGCATTCGTAACCTCGGCGTGACCGGTTTCGAGCGCGGCGTGCGGCTCGTCAAAGCCGAGCGCGTCCGCCTCGAGGCAGTCGCGGCACACGACAACGGCGATCGGAAGGCGCGGGTCGGGTACGGTATCGACCTCGCTGGGGGAGCGAGCCGCAACGTCCTGGAGCGCGTGCAGGTCTTCGGCAACGCCGACGAGGGAATCCATCTGGGGAGTGGGGCGCACGAGAATCGGATCGTCGACTCGGAGATCTATGACAACTCGCGTGAGAACGTCTACATGCTGCGCAACCACGGCAACGTGCTCGCGCGGAGCACGCTGCGTGGCGCCGGCTCTGCAGCGGTTTACATCAAGCATGCGGCGCGGACGGTGCTCGAGGGCAACCGGATCGATGGTGCGGTGGTGCACGTGCGTGGCGCCTCTCGGGATACGCGGCTGATCGACAACGTGCTGCGCGACAGCGCGGTGGTGTTGCAGCGGTATCGCGACAAGGACGCGAAGATCGGCACCCAGGCGCCGGTGGCCACCACCATCAGCGGCGGACGGATCGTCTCGAATGCGGCCTGCGTGCGCGTCGAGGGTGCGTCGGAGACCGTTCTCGACGGGGTCGCGCTCGAGTGCCCACAGCAGGTGTCGATCGCGGATGCGACGGTCACCGCCGTGGCGACGCGGATCGCGGACGTGCGTTGTGCCGGTCCGGGAGTGCTCGAGCGCGCGCGGCGCATCGAGGTCCGCTTCGTCGACGCCGGCGGCCAGCCGGTGCCGGCTGCCGAACTCCGCCGCGGCGAAGGCGGTGCGATGATCGGGGTTGCGAACGCGAAGGGCATCTACTCGGGGCTCGTGGTCGAGTCGTCGATCCGGTGTCCGGGGGGCGTTGCGCAGGAGGCGATCGCGATCGTCGTCGAAGGAGGTGGACGCGTGCGCAAGGTGTCGGCGGCGGAGCTGCGCGGCGACGTCCGGCTGTGAACGGTGCGCCCGGGCTCAGTGCCCGAGCTTGAGCGCGATCCGATAGTCGCTGGGTCGCTCGCCGAGCCGCACGACGGTGCCGATGCCGATCCCGAGCAGGCCCCAGAACAGGAGCTGGATCGCGATGTTGTCGAACGGATCGAAGCTCTGCATGGCGACCCCGAAGCCGAGCACCGCGGCCATGACGGCCCACAGCACCGCGCGCATCCCGGCGTCGGCAGTGCCGCGCTGCGCCTGGTAGAGCGCGCGTACGGCGGTGACGAGAATCCACAGCATCGCCGCCCAGCCCAGCACGCCGTTCTCGAGTAGCAGACGGACGTTGCCGTTGAGCGGCCGCATGACGCCATCGACGATCAAGGCTCCCTTGGGAGCGAGCTCGCCGATCGTGCGCGGGCCGATGCCGAACAGCAGCGTCCGCGTGGGCAGCTCGGTCAGCGCGTGGCACACCCCCGTCGAATCGCCGCACAGGAGCTGCAGCCAGGAGAAGTCGCCGCCGGCTAGGCCGTGCGCGACCGACAGGTAGACGAACGGCGTCAGCACACCCAGGAAGACAGCTGCCCACATGGTGCTGAAGTGCACCCACAGATACACCGTCGCGATCAGCACGAGCGCGACCAGGCCGGCCGGGTGGCGGGTCAGCAGGATGCCGACCAGGCAGAGCGTCGTCGCCGCGACCCAGAAGTCGCGCGCATCGCGGGTCTGGGCGCGCGCCAGGCTGCACAGCACGCAGGGAACGCCGATGAGAAGATACGTTGCCAGCGCGATCGGACTGCCCAGCGTCGAGGAGATGCCGACGCCGTTCATGCCGAGGCCGGTGCGGGCCGTGCCGGTGGTCGGAAAGTAGTCGGCCAGGATCAGCTCGAGGATGCCGACCGCACACAGCGCGACCGAGGTGAGCGCGACCGCGCTCACGGCGCTGCGCACGAAGCTGCGCGTGAAGGTGCCGTTGATGATCGCCAGCAGGACGATGAACCCGGTGATGAGATGATAGGCAGCGCCGCGCACCGCCTGGATCGGCGCCGCAGACTGGAAGGCGGACACCAGGGCGAGCAGCAGGAAGATCGCAATCGGCAGGTTGAGCGGGCTGCGATAGATGCTGATGCGATCGCTCGGAGCGCGGCGCAGGATCATCCACAACGCACCAAACGCGATCACGCCGTGCAGCGGGTTCACGCGCGCGCCGGCGAAGTCGATGTACAGCCGCTCCATCGCGCCCGATGGGATGAACGAGACGAACAGCAGCAGGACGAGCAGGAAGGCGCCGAGCGTGATCCAGCGGTTCAGGACCTTGAGCCCGGTCAACGCGACCAGCTGGGCGTCGAGCCCGAGGGTGCGATGCGCGACGTAGAGGCGGTCGTAACGCAGCTTGTTCTGCGGCGAGGTGAAGTAGCCACCGCGGACCTGGGCGAGGCCGGTCATTCCGGGCCGCACCCGGAAGCGATCCGCGTAGTGGGGAATCTCGCTCAGGTAGCGCTCGAGGAAGATCGGCCGCAGCGGACGCGGGCCGACGAAGTTCATCTCGCCGTGCAGCACGTTCCAGAGCTGCGGGATCTCGTCGAGCTTCGAGCGCTTCAGGAACTTCCCGATCGCCGTGTAGAAGTCGTCCTGCGGGCTGAGGAGGCGCCCACCGATCTGGCGCTCCGATCCTTCGCGCAGGGTGCGGAACTTGTACATCGTGTACAGGCGCTGGTTCACGCCGGTACGTACGCCCGCGTAGAAGAGCGGCCCCGGGCTGGTCAGCTTGATCGCGACCGCGACCAGCAGCAGCACCGGCGAGAGCAGCACGAGCGCCGTGATCGCCAGGATGGCCTGCAGGACGTACCGGACGCGCGATTCCGGGACCTCGGGGGCGATCGCTTCGTGCGATGCTCCGCGGGGCACTTCCGGCTCGGTCACGCCGGGCGCGGCATTCGTCGCCACTGCTCGGAGAGCTAGGTTCCTAGGCACGTGATCGCTCCAGTTTCCGTTCTCGAAGGTGAGAGATTGCCTGAGCGGCTCGAGCGCGGTCAACCCACTGATCTATGAACGGGCTCGCTGCGCTGAACGCCTTGCGCAATGCGGTCGTACCAGGTCTGGAACATGAGCAGCGTCCAGATGTCGCGGCTGTTGTCGCGCTCGCGCGCCTCGTGGGCGCGGATCAGCTCCTGGATCGGCTCCGGACGGAAGATCCCCGTCGCGGCGATGCGCGACGGCGCGAGCGTGTCGTGCACGAGCTCGCGCAGCGGCCCCAGCAACCAGCTCGGGATCGGCACGTTGAAGCCCTGCTTCGGGCCGTGCGTGGTCTCGCGCGGCAGCAGGTCCCGCATGGCCTCGCGCAACAGGACCTTGGTCTTCAGGCCCTTCATCTTGAACCGGCTCGGGATGGCGGCGACCATCTCGACCAGGCGGTGGTCGAGCAGCGGCACGCGTCCCTCGAGCGAGGTAGCCATGCTCATGCGGTCGGCCTTGACCAGCATGTCGCCCTCGAGGCCGAGCCGGGTGTCGATCATCAGCAGGCGCGACAGCATGTCCTGTGGATCGATGCCGGCGACCGCCTCGTGGTAGAGGCGCACGGTCGGGCCGAGCTGGTCGCGCGACTCGCGGTAGAGCGTGTGCTTGGCCGCCTCGTCGAAGATCGCCTTCCACGAGAAGTGCGCATCGACCGCGTCGCGCGAGGCACCGGCGACGAAGCGCTTCGCCATGTAGTCGAAGCTCACCTTGCCGTGCGAGACCGGCAAGCGGTTCGCGCCCCAGGCAACCAGGCTGCGTAGCGGCCCAGGCACGGCGCGCCGGTACATCCCCGCGAGCTTGGTCGCGGTGTAGGTCTTGTAGCCTGCGAAGACCTCGTCACCGCCCTCGCCGGTCAGCGCGACGGTCACCGACTTGCGCGCGAGGCGCGCGACGCACAGCACCGGGATCGCGGACGAATCGGCGTACGGCTCGTCGAAGGAGTGCGTCAGCTCGGGAACCAGTGCTGCGGCGTCGGGGGTGACGATCATCTCGTGATGCTCGGTGCCGAAGTGCTTGGCGACCGCGCGCGCCCGGTCGAGCTCGCTGAAGCTCTTCTCGGCGAAGCCGATCGAGAAGGTCTTCAGGGCGCCGGTGTGGTACTTCCGCATGCACGCGACCAGGGTCGCGGAGTCGACGCCGCCGGAGAGGAAGACGCCGAGGGGAACGTCGGACACCAGGTGGCTGCGCACCGCATCCTCGACGCCCGCGCGCACCTCCGCGAGAATCTCCGGCTCGCTGTGGAAGCGCTTCTCGTCGGGCTCGAAGCTCAGGTTCCAGTAGCGCTCGGTGCGCACCGCGCCGCGCTCGGCGATCAGCAGCGAGCCCGGCATGAGCTTGCGGGCGGCGCGGAAGATCGTCGCCGGCGCAGGAACGTAGGTCAGGCTCAGGTAGTCGTGCAGCGCCTGCGGATCGATCTCGCGGTCGAGGCCGACCGCGAGCAGGCTCTTCAGCTCCGAGCCGAACAGCAGCCGGCCGTTGCCGATGGCGTAGTAGATCGGCTTGATGCCCAGACGATCCCGGCCAACCACCAGCCGGCGTCGCGGCGCGTCCCAGATCGCGAAGGCGAACATGCCGCGCAGATGCTCGGCACACGCCGTGCCGTACTCCTCGTAGAGGTGGACGATCGCCTCGGTGTCGGAGTTGGTCTTGAAGCGGTGGCCGCGTTTCTCGAGATCCTGGCGGATCTCCTGGAAGTTGTAGATCTCGCCGTTCTGGATGACCGAGATCGTGCCGTCCTCGTTGCTGATCGGCTGCTGTCCGCCGGCGAGGTCGATGATCGACAGGCGGCGCATGCCCATCGCGAGTGGTCCGTCGACCAGGAAGCCCTGATCATCGGGACCGCGATGGGTGATGACGTCGCACATCGCCTGGGCGATCGTCCGCGTCGCGAAGACGCCCTGCTCGAGCGAGAGGAATCCGGCGATTCCGCACATGGTGTCAGCTTCCTTTGTGGATCAGGCGTACGACGGCGCGCTGCCGCCGAGGCGCTGCCGCGCCGCGTGCAGCAGATCGAAGCTGCCGTCGAGCTTGCGCTCGAAGTCGCGCAGGGAGTCGTCGCGCGCGACGAAGGTCCGCCGCAAGGTGAACGGGTGCGTGTCCGGCGTGACGCAGCCGGGCATGGTGGTGCAGGCGATGCTGAATCCGGCGTCGCGAACCGCCTGCTTGACGCTCTCATCGAAGTGGCCGCGCGGATAGCAGAAGGTGTCGACGTCGGCGCCGATGCGCTGCGCGACCAGCGTGCGCGAGCCTGCGATCTCGCGTGCCAGCTCGGCGCGGTCCAGGCCGGGCAGCGAGCGGTGGCTGATGGTGTGTGCGCCGAACCCGACGCCGTGCCGCGCCATCTCGCCCACCTGCGTCCAGGTGAGCGGCTTGATCCCGCTGCGGTCACGCAGCACCGGCAGGTCGTCGCCGTCCATGAAGCCCGCGGCGAGGAAGATGGTTGCCGGCAGCGTGTGACGTGCCAGTACCGGGAAGGCCGCTGTGTAATTGTCGGCGAAGCCGTCGTCGAAGGTGATCGCCACGGTTCGTTCGGGGAACGGTTGATGCCCGTCGAGGTGCGCGCGCATGGCCTCGAGCGGCACGACGTTGAAGCCCTGCTCGCGCAGCAGGGCCATCTGCTCGGCGAACGCGCGCGGCGCGACGCAGGAGCGATGCTGCTCGTCGTCGATGCGATGATAGTAGATGATGCGCGCCGTACCGCTGCGCGCCGGCGTGATGCGCCGGGCGATGTGGACGGCCTCGCTGGCCAGACGGCGCGCCCCGCGCTCGAGCAGGGAGCGCACGTCAGCGCTTCCCGCCGGCGCTGGCCGCGCTCAGCGTCGCCGCGAGCTGGGCCACCGTCTGGGTCATGTCGAAGCTCTCGGCCACGCGCCTGCGCCCCTCCTCGGCCATCTGCGCCGCCGCCGCGGGATCGTCGAGCAGGCGCTGGATGGCGTCGGCGAGCGCCTGCGGGTCGCGCTCGGGTACGAACAAGCCGCTCCGTCCGTGCTCGATCAGCTCGTGCAACGAGGGCAGCTCCGTGCACACCACCGGCGTCCCGGCGGCGAGTCCCTCGATCAGGATGTTCGGGATCCCGAAGTGGTCCTCGTGGTGCGCGGGCAGCGCCACCACGGTGGCGCGATGGTACGCCGGGATGACCTCTTCCTGCGGCAGATAGCCGCGCATCAGCACGCGCTCTTCGACGTGGAGCTCGCGCGCCAGCGCCTCGAGGTCGGCGCGATCCTCGCCGTCACCGACGATCTCGAGCTCGACGTCGCGGCCGCGGTCGCGCAGGATCGCCACCGAGCGGATCAGATCGTCGATCCCCTTGCAGGCGCGCAGCGTACCGACGGTGAGGATGCGATGCGTGCCGCGCGGCGTGCCGTTGCGCGCGAAGCGCGGCAGGTCGACGCCGTGGTAGACGGTCTGGATGCTGTCGGCGCGGTGCGGTGCGATGCCGGCCAGATAGCCGCGGTTGAACTTGGTGCAGGTCACGACGAAGCGTGCCGCCTCGATCTTCTCGCGCAGCATCGCGTGGTGCACGAAGATGTCGGTGGCGTGGCCCGAGAAGCTGTACGGGATGCCGGTCAGCTTCGAGATCAGCATCGCCGCCGTGCCTGGGTAGGTCGCCCAGTTGGCGTGGATGTGACGCGTACCGCGCGCCTGCATGTCGCGCGCGAAGGCGAGGCTCTGCGGTACGATCGCGAGCGACTTGGCGAGCGCTGCCGGCATCGAGCGATGCCCCCAGACGATTCGCGCCACGCTCGCGGCGACCTTGCCGGGGTGTCCGGCGGACACGGCGAGGGCGTGGCGGGCGAGCTGCGGCAGTGCGGGCGGATACACGACGCGCTCGAGCAGGCTCTGGGCGTCGGCGTGGACCTTCCAGCCGCGCGGCGGCGACAGCAGCGAGTAGATCGTGAAGTCGAGTCCACGCTCGCGCAGCCCGAGCAGCTCGCGCAGGAAGTACGCGTCCACCTGGCGTGGAAACTGGTTGACGATGAAGGCGAGCATGATCAGGCCGCTGCGCGCGCTCCGGAGCTGACGAGTTCGAGGTAGAGACGCTCGGTGTGCGCGACCATCGAGTCGACCGAGAACAGGCCGTCCGCCCGGCGGCGCCCGGCCTTGCCGAACGAGGTCATCAACTCGCGTGAGCCCGCGACGCGGGCGAGCGCGGTGCCGAGTTCGGTCGGCGACCGCGCCGGGACGAGGAAGCCGGTCTCGTTCTCGACGATCACCTCGGCGTTGCCGCCGACGTCGGTCGCGACCACCGGTTTGCCCGCGGCCATCGACTCGAGGACGGTGTTCGACAGGCCTTCCTTGACCGACGACAGCACCGAGATGTCGACGCTCTGCAGCCACTCGGCGGCGTCCGTGCGGAAGCCGACGAAGTGTACCCGCTCGCCGATGCCGAGTTCGTGCGCCATCCGCCGCAGGCGCTCCTGCTCGCTGCCGCCGCCGATCAGCGCGACGTGCAGCTTCGGCAGGCGAGCGCTGATCAGCGCCAAGGCTTGCAGCAGGGTGCCATGATCCTTGGCGGGCTCGATCCGGGCCAGACAGCCGGCCAGGACCACGTCGTCGGCAATGCCGAGCTCGCGGCGGCGGATCGCCGGATCGCATGGCGTGCGGAAGCGGTCGAAGTTGACGCCGTTGTGGATCGTGACGACCTTCTCGGGTGCCAGGCCGCCGCGGTTCAACAGATACTGCCGCACTGCCTCGGAGTTGGCGACGACGCGATCCGTCGAGCGTGCGAGCCAGCGTCCGATCACCCGCTTGTAGGCCTCTTCCCAGATGTCCACGTTGCGTTCCGAGGCCAGTATCCAGCGAATCCCCGCCATTCGTGCGGCGATCCGGGCCCAGGTGTTGGCGGTCCAGAGGTACGTCTGGACGATGTCGAAGCGCTCGCGCCGCATCATCGCCGCCAGGCGCAGCACCAGGCCGGGGTCGGCCTTCAGTCGCTTGGGCTCGTGCAGCACGGGTACGCCCAGCGCCTCGATCTCCTCGGCCTTGGCGCCGTGGCGGAAGCAGCAGACGTAGGGATCGAAACGGTCACGGTCGATTCGCCGGACGATCTCGAGGATCTGCTGCTCGGTGCCACCGATGTCGAGCTCGTCGATGACGAACAGCGTGCGCAGTCGGCTCATGCGTGTCGCCTTGGCAGATGGCGTGGTGGAGGAACCGTCACGTGGCCGCAAGGCGACGACCTTGGCGGGTCCGCCGCGACGGCGCGGAGTTGTCTGGTCGTCGTTCATACGGTCCTCGGAGGCGCAGGGAAAGCGTCGTGGGACGGGCTGCCGGCGCGGCGCGCACGGAGCTGCAGCCCACACGCCTGGCAGCCTGCGTCAGCGCGTCGTGGGGCCGTCCGTGTGCTCGGACATGCCGCGCACACCGGTCGGTAGGTCGATGCTCGGCGTCCAGCCGAGCGCGTCGCGCGCCGCGGCGGTGTCGTAGCTCAGGTTCTCCGTCGCCCGCTGCAAGCGGTAGCGGCTCAACGGCAGGTTGCGCCGCGTGAGCCTGCCGACCACCTCGCAGCCGAGAGCGACCGGCCACAGGACGAAGGGCGGCACGAAGGTCGGACGGATGGCGGCCACGCCGTGCGCACTCAGCAGATCGAGGTACTCGCCTTGCCGGGCCGCACCGTCGATGACGTTGTAGGCCGCGCCGGACCCGCCCCGCTGCGCCGCCAGCGCGATCGCGTCGCACGCGTTGTCGACGTGTGTGAGCGGCAGGATCGCGCGCCGCGATCCCACGATCACCCGACGTCCCTTCGCCTTGGGCACCGGGAACTGCAGACGGGCGATGAACGGTTGCGCTTCGCCGCCGTAGAGGATCCCGGGCCGCACGACCACCGTCTCGAGCTTCGACCGGGCCGCGAACGCCCGCACCAGACCGTCCGATTCTGCCTTCGACCAGGCGTAGAAGCCGCGGCGCTCGATTGCCGGGTCGAGCGGCGTGTCCTCGGTGATCGCGGCGCCACGCTGGCTGGCGCCGTAGATGCCCGCCGAGCTCACGTGGACGAAGCGGCGCACGCCGGCCGCCTCCGCGGCCCGGAGCAGGCTCTCGACCGCAGCCACGTTGTCGCGCGCGAAGGCGTCACGACTGCCGCCGCCACTGACCCGCGCCGCGGTGTGGAAGACCACGTCGATCCCGGCCATGGCCTTGGCGACCGTCTCGGGCTCGCCGATCTCGCCCCAGACGATCTCGGTGACCTCGCGCGGAATGCGCCGCAGGTCGGTCCCGGGACGCACGATCGCGCGCAGCTTCCGGCCGTCGCGGCCGAGGCGAGCGGCGAGGTGGTTGCCGAGGAACCCCGTCGCGCCGGTCAGGAGGTCCATGCCGCACTCCCTTCCGTGCCGGTCGCACGCGGGCGCGCGGCCTCGTCGGCTGCCGACAGATGATCCTGGATGCCGTTCAGCAGCGCGACGTTGTCGCGGCCCTGCTCGCCGGTGACGGGCGGCAGGGTGCCCTCGTCGAGGCTCTTGTAGAAGCGCCGGATGGTCTCGCGGATGCCGGGATAGGTCTTCATGCGGCGCGTCGCGACCGCGATCGCGTTGCCGACCGCCGAGGTGACGAGCTGTGCTGCCGGCTCGAAGTTCGCCATCAGCTTGCCGACCATCTTGGGCAGCTTCCGGTTCTGCTCGGTGATCACGGTCATCGTGTTGAGATTGACGCGCAACGTGGCCTTCGTGCCGAACACGTTCAGGTGGTTCAGGTACGGCTGGCTGCGCATCGAGAACGCGACGAAGCCGAAGCGGCCGTCGCCCTGCAGCATCACACGGATCTCGCCGACCACGGCGTCGCCGTCGCCGGGCGCGAGCCCAGCAACCTGCATGGAGCGCACCGGTCCGAGGAACTCCGACACCAGATAGAGCGGGTGCGGGCCGAGGTTGTAGAGCGGTGCGTAGGCGTCCTCGATGCTCCAGTGCGCCTTGCCGTTGCCGACGGCCCCGCCGAGCTCGACCGGGTTGACGCCCTGGTGCGCCTCGACTGACACCACCTCGCCGAGCGCACCGCTCGAGACGAAGCTGCGCACCCGGTTGATCACCGGATCGAACAGGCGGTTGTGGTCGACGCAGATGCGCCGGCCGTGCTCGCGCGCGACCGCGAGCATGCGGTCGCATTCCGCGACCTTCATCGCCATCGGCTTCTCGACCAGCACGTTCGCTCCGCCCTGCATCGCGGCGATCGCGAGCTTGGCGTGCGTGCTGGGCGGCGTGACGACGTGGACGATGCTGGGCTCGGCCGCGTGCATCATCTCGGTGGCGTCCGTGAACCAGGCCGGAACGTTCTTCTCGCGTGCGAAGGCTTCCGCGCGTGATGGGTCGGCGTCGCATACGGCGACCACCGTGGCGTTCTTCACGCTCCGGGCGAAGCCCAGGTGGACGGAGGCGATGCGTCCCGCGCCGATCAGCGCGACACGATGGTGCTTGTTGGATGTGCTCATGTTTGGTGTGCGGAGTTCAGCCGATCGTGGGGAGGTACTTCCAGAATTCGTTGTTCAGCGCGCAGCACTTGGCGCACTTCGGGAACAGGCGGCGCTTCTTCAAGGCGCGGCGGAACGTCTGGTAGGCGCCGTTGTTCCAGATGTCGATCACGCTCTGGTCGCGGACGTTGCCGAAGGCGACGTCGATCGAGCACGAGTAGACGTCGCCGTAGGGGCTGATGCGGAACGTCTTCCAGGGGTAGAAGCACTTCTCGACGAAGGCGTACTCGTCGTCGAGGAAGCGGCGCTCCATCTGCTCGGGCGTCTTGAGCGGTGGTCCGAAGCCGACCGGGATCCCGTACTCCTCGCCCTTGGCGATCGCCTTCTGCGACTCCGCGTACAGCGTGTCGCCGTTCACCTGGCGCAGGTACATCGGCAGATCCTGGTCCTCTTCCTTGCGGTGCACCGGAAGCGGGATCAGCGCCTCGGTCTCCGCGTTGTGCTCCGGGGTGGTGTAGAACATGTAGTCGAAGTCGACGGTGTCGACACCGGTGTCCTTCAGCCAGTCGAGCACCTCGCTGTAGCGGTGCTGGTTCAGTGCCGACACGGTGACCGTGATGCCGATCTTCGGGCGCTTCACCCCGAGTTCGCGCTTCGCGTCCTGGATGTTGCGGATACCTTCGAGCAGGCGGCGGAAGCTGCCTTTGCCGCGCCGGATCTCGTCGTGCAGATCGTCCGGCCCGTCGATCGAGATCGACAGCGCGTGCGGCTTGAGCGAGACCAGACGGCGGGCCTCCTCGGGCCGCAGGAACCAGCCGTTGGTGTTCACGCACAGGTGGATCGGCGTCTTGGTGACGTGCTCGATGATCTCGAACGCGTCCTTGCGCAGGAACACCTCGCCGCCGGTGAGCGTCATGTCGCCGACGCCCATCGCGGCGATGTCGTCGATGACGCGCTTGACCTCCTCGGTCGACAGCTCGGCGTTCTGGCGCTCCTTGATGTGCTCGTGGTGCGTCTTGTCGTGCATCATGCGCGGGATGTCGAGCGGGCACATCTGGCACGACAGGTTGCACCGCAAGGTCAGCTCGAAGGTGACCGACTGCGGCGTCCAGGCCTTGCCGCCCCCGACCGTGTACGGGATCCAGTACTTGTACGACTTGAGGTTGCTCTTCGTGAGCCCGCGGTCACGAAGCCAGCCCTTCATGTCGTCGACTACGCTGTTCTCGTCATTGTTCATTCTGCGACCTCCGGTTCCAGGGGGGCATTCAGTGCGTTGTGCTGCATACGTCGCCGGCCGTGCGCTCTACAAGAACCGTCGGCCCTGCTGGCGCAGGCGCAGACCGTCCTCGCGGGTCGGGAACGAGAAGTAGGTTGCCTGCGTGCGATCGTTCGGCTGCGTCGATGCCGAGCCCTGCTCGAGGCGGTCGATCGCCTCGACGAGGAGCCGGGCGCCCGCCGCCTTGGTCTTGCGGATCAACGTGTCCTGGGTGTCGTCGGGAGCGATCGGCACGCGCTCCTGGAGCAGGATCGGCCCGTCGTCGAGCTCCTCGTTCATGAAATGCACCGTCGTTCCGGTCTCGCTCTCGCCGTTGGCGAGCACCCAGAAGCTCGGCAGGCGGCCGCGGTAGCGCGGCAGCAGTGCGCCGTGGACGTTGATGCAGCCGAGGCGGGGCAGGGCCAGGATGTCGCGCTTGAACTTCTGGCTCGCGTTGATCGAGATCACCAGATCAGGGTTCAGACGGCCGAGCTGCTCGAGGTACTCCTTCGAGTTGACGTTGGTCGCCGGCAGGAAGGTGAGGCCGTGGTGCTCGGCGACCGAGCTCACGGAGTAGAAGCCGGGCAGGGGGAGCGTGCGTCCGACGATGCCGAGGCCGCGACAGGTCGCGTAGCGGACGCCCTGGCGCAGGAACTGTGTCGGTCCGTAAACCGCGAGATGGTCGCGCATGGTCGTCGTCCAGGTCTGCTTGGGCATCAGGGCGGGAAGGATCGTGATCCCGACGACGTTCGCACGGCGGTGGCGCAGGACCGTGTGCAGGAACTGCGGCAGGTAGAGGCAATCCTCCTGGGTGATGATGACGGCGCGTAGGGGCATCGGTCTGTCGATCCTATCTCTGGTGGCTGCTCGGTCTCAGGGGGCGAGGAATCCGCGCTCGCGCAGGACCTCGCGTACGGGGGCGAAGCGGAAGTCGGACAGCAGCCGGCGCAGCTTGTCCTCCATCGCGCGCAAGTTGATGTAGTGGGTCGAGAAGCCGCGCTTTCCACGCGAGCGCACCCGCGGCTGCTCGGGGTCGATCTCCCACGGGTGCAGGTAGACGATCGCCGACTGCCCCTCGCGGTTCACCCGCCGCATGCCCCAGCGCATGTACTGGTAGGGCAGCAGGCGGAGGTACGCGCCGCCGCCGAGCGGCAGGTTGCGGCTGCCGACCCGCGCCGTGGTCATCGGAAACTCGACCAGGTTGCGCTGGCCGAGCGAGTGGATGACGAACGGGAAGCGTAGCGCGCCCGGAACACCGTACAGCGAGTCCTGCACCGGGAAGATGCTGGAATCGTACTCGATGCCGCACTCGAGCATCACGTCGAGCGCCCACATCGACTTCGAGGTCACCGAGAACGACGGCGCCCGATACCCGCGCGCCGGCGTACCGAGGATCCGGGTGAGGATCTCCTGCGACTTCTCGAGGTCCTGGCGGTAGAGGTCGCGGCCCTGCTCGTAGACCAGGCGGTGCGCGTAGCCGTGCGTTGCGATCTCGTGCCCCTGGGCGGCGATCTCTTCGACCAGGCCCGGGTGGCGCTCGGCGTTCCACGTCAAGATGAAGAAGGTGCCCTTGACGTCGAACTCGGCGAGCAGGCCGAGCACGCGGCGGGTGTTCGCGACCACGCGGCTCTCGTACTTGTCCCAGTCCTCGTGACGGACCTGGGCCTCGAAATCCGAGACCTGGAACCAGTCCTCGACATCGACCGAGAACGCGTTCAGGACCCTGTCGCCGTTCTGCTTCAAACGCTCCCCACTCACTCGCGCGTGCCGTCGGCCGTCGCCGGACGGGGCGCATTGGTCTCGAACGGCCGCTCTGCGGTCTGCCAGCGACCGAGCTCCGAGCCGGTCGTGACCTTCCACCAGCCCATGATCGCCGCCAGGTTGCCGATCCCGAAATAGACGGCCGGCGAGGTCAGCCGCTTCAGCCGTCCTTCCGGCAGGATGAAGCCGACCGGGATCGCCAGGTAGGCGAGGAGCTGCAGGACGAACACCGCCGTGTAGAACAGGCCCGAGGCCAGCCCCGAGCCGAACAGCAGCATCAGGAACCACAGCGGCGTCGCGTAGCGCAGGCCCTTGCGCGACAGTAGCTCCCAGCCGACCAGCCACGCCCGCTGCCGGACGATGTCCGGCCACACCGCGGCGATGCCACGGATACCGCGGCCGATGATCCGCGAGCGCCGCTTGAGCTCGTCGGACACGTTGTGCGAGCCGGCCTCGAACGAGCCGGCGCGCGGCTCGTAGAGGCAGAGATGACCGGCGGCGGCAACCCAGATCGGCTGGACCATGTCGTTGCACACGTTGTTCGGGATGGCCCGGCAGAGGTGCTTGCGCACGGCGAAGATCGAACCGTTCGCGCCGAGCAGGCAGCCGAGCGCGCTCTCCAGACGCTTCTGCATCTGGTCGAGCTCCCAGTAACGGTTGTAGCCTTCGGCGATCGGATTGTCGTTGAAGTTCTTGTAGATCAGCTCGCCGCAGACGCTGCCCACACGCGGGTCGGCGAACGGCTGGACTAGCGTGCGCACGGCGTCGACGTGGTACATGCCGTTCGCGTCGGTGAACACGATGACGTCGCCGGCCGCACGCGGCAGGCTGTCGTTCAACGCGAGGTTCTTGCCGCGATTCACCGGGTAGTCGTGCAGCACCACGCCGTCCGCGGCGAACGAGCGCGCGATCTCGTTGGTGGTGTCGGTGGAGCCGTCCGAGACCACGACGATCTCCAGGCGCTCCTTCGGATAGGCGAGCGCGAGCGCGTTGCGGATCTTGCCGTCCAGCACCTCGGACTCGTTGTAGGCCGAGATGACGAGCGTCACGCGCGGCAGGTCCTCGTCGCGCTCGAACGCGGCCGGTCGCGCCTTGCCACGCCGGGCGGCGAGCGCGGCCAGCGCCAGCGGGTAGCCGACGTACTGGTAGGTGAGGACGGCGAAGGCGAGCCAGAAGAGAAGGGCACCGAGCATCGGAATTGGTCTCTGCGGTAGCGAGATCAGGCGTGCGATGCCTGATCGTGTCCCACGGATGACGAATCGGCGGCTTCGGCCTCGAGGATGACCCCCGCGCGCGCGAGCTGCGTGCGGTAGAGCGCATCGAACGCGCGCAGCATCGCTTCCAGGCTGAAGTTCTCGCGCACGCGGCGTTCGCCGCGCTCGCCGAGCGAGCGCGCCAGCGCGGGATCACGCAACACGCGCTCCAGCGCCGATGCGAGTGCCTCGGAATCAGCCGGCGGGACGACCAGCCCGGAGTCGCCGTCGACGACGACCTCGGCGCTGCCCCCGGCGGAGGTGGTGACCACAGGGCGCCCGAGCGCCATGGCCTCGAGCAACGCGTTCGGCATCCCTTCGATGACCGACGAGAGCACGAAGCAGTCGAAGGTGCGCATCAGCTCGGGCACGTCGCGGCGCTGTCCGAGGAAGCGCACGGTCTGGCCAAGCCCCAGCTTCTCGGCGTGCGCCTCGAGCTCCGCACGCAGCTCGCCGTCGCCGACGATGTCGAATCGGACGCCCGGGATCCGCTCGCGCAGCAGGCGCGCCGCCTCGAGGGCGAACTGGTAGCCCTTCTTCCAGCTCAGCCGGCCGACCATGCCGACCAGCGGGCCATCGCCGCGCGGATCGTCCTCCTGCCGGCTCCCGGCCGGCGTGTCTCCGCCGGACGGAAGCGCGACGCCGTTGGGAATCATCTCGATGCGGCTCGGCGCGCACCACTCGTGCCGCAGCACCACGTCGCGCACGGCGGCGGCATTGACCGTCACGCGATCCGCCAGCTGATTCGAGAGCCAGGCCGCGAACCGACGGTCGACGCGCGTGTAGCGGTCGAGACTGCGCTTGCTGACCAGGGTGACCGGGCTGCCGGCGAAGCGGCCCACGAGTGCGGCGAGGAAGTTGCCCTCGAAGAGATATCCGTGCACCACGTGCACGCCGCGCTGTTTGAACTCGCGTGCGGTGCGCCGCACCGCGGAAAGGGTCCGTGGACTCAGCATCGTTCCCGAAATCCCGAAGGAGCGGACCGGAACGCCCTCGCGCTCGAACACCGGCGCCAGGTCGCCAGGATCGGCCGAAGCACTCCACATCTCGAGCGCGTAGCGGTTGCGATCGAGCCCGCGCACGACTTCGAGCAGGTGGCGCTGGGCGCCGCCGACGCGGAGATGGTCGATCATGTACGCGACGCGGATCATGCCGGCTCCGGCTGCGCCTTCGGCTGGTAGAGCTGGCGGACGGCAGCGCGTCGAGCGCCCGGAGTCCCGGCGACCGCACCAGGCAAGCCACGACCGCGTAGCTCCTCCTCGAGGGCCCAGCGGTTCAGCACGATTGCGATGGAGACCATGAAGTAGATGTGCACCTCGAGCCAGACGTCGGCGAAGATCGAGAAGAAGAAGAACAGCAGCAGGTAGAGGTTCAGCCAGTCCGGCAGGTGGGGTAGCTGCGGGTGGTTCTTGTACTTCAGGCGCAGCTTCTGGACCCGGGTGTAGAGGAATCCGAACAGCGTCAAGTAGAGGATGGTGGTCAGGATCCCGCCTTCGGCCGCGGACCAGATGTAGGAGTTGTGCGGCGGCTTGTAGGAGCCGTGCAGGTAGGCGTTGACCCAGCGGAAGTTGCCCAGCCCGACGCCGGTGAACGGGTGCTGGCCGATGATGGCGAGCGCCTCGGCGAGCGTCGCCACGCGTACCTGGCTCGAACGCGCGCCCTCGGTGCGTTCGACGACCGCGTCCTGACTGAACGGGTTCAGGTTGGTCAGGCGCTCGCGGTGCAGGTCGGTGAGCACGAAGAAGAACACCAGGATGCCGAGTGTGAAGGTGGACACCGCCGCGAGGACCTTGCCGCGCCGCGGAACCTGGTCGCCCCAGAGGATGAGCCCGCCGACCAGGCAGAGTCCGAGGAATCCGCTGCGCGATGCGGTCAGCAGGACCAGCGGCGCGCAGCCCACGGCACACAGCAGCCACGCGATCTTCATCGCGGGCGATCTGGCGATGTTGGCGAGATAGATGAACAGCGCGATGCCGATGTTCATCATGAACGCGAAGCGGTTGATGTTGGCGGCCCAGCCGACGACCTTCGAGGTGATGCGGTACTCGGCCTCGCCCTTGATCATGTCCGGACCGAGGGTCGGAACGACCGCCACGATGCACACGGCGATCACGTACAGCACCCACTTGAGCTGTTGCGGGGTTCGGATCCAGTTCACGAAGAAGATCGTGAAGGCGATGCGTGACAGCAGCTCGAAGATCCAGCGGCCGCTGACGTCGATCTCGCCGTAGTAGGCGTCGATGCCGCTCTTCTGCACCTTCGGCAGCAGATACTTGATGTCCGGCCAGATGAGCTTGTTCACATACTGCATCGTGATCAGCACGATGGCGATCGCGATCAGCAGACGGATCTCGGGCTCGCGCAGAAACCAGTAGTCGTGGTTGCGGTAGAGCTGAAAGGCGAGGATCAGGACCAACGAGATGCCGAGCAGATTGTTGATCGTGAACGGCCCGACGCCCTTCAGTGCCGACGGGTACGACATCAGCATCGTCGACATGATCACGATCACGCCGAGATGCGGCTTGTAGAGCACGAGCAGCCCGGCGAACAGGAGGCCGATCAACGCGGCGCCGAGGCCGAGGCGCTGATCGTCGATCAGTGCGGCGGAGCCGAGCGCGACACCGGCGACCACGGTGAGCAGGATCGCCCAGGCGGGAAACTGCTGAACCCCGCCGGTCGTCCGTCGCGTCGCACCGCCGAAGGGGATGGACGAGGCGGTCACGCGCCGATCTTCCCCCGCTCGATGTCCAGCGTGAACTCCGGCATCGCGCCGTGTCGGTTGTAGATGCCGATGCGCTTGAGAGCGAACGCGTCGTCGCCCGCGACCACGCTGCCGGTGACCGACGTCGTGGCCGAGGTGAAGTCCGCACGACGGACCATGGCCTTGATCGCCTCGGTCAGGTGCGCGCTGCCACGCCCGTTGGGATACGAGAAGTGCAGCACGCGGGCACCGATCTGCTCCGCGAGCGCGTCGCGTGATCCCACGATCTCGCGCTCGGCTTCCTCGGGCGTCGCGTTGGGGAGATTGGGGTGGCTCAGCGTGTGCGCGCCGAAGATCATTCCCGCCCGGTGCATCTCGCGGACCTGATCCCAGGACATCATGATCGACTGCAGCGGGCTCAGGTCCTGGATCCCGGCTGCGACGCGCACCGCTTCGAGCAGGGCGAGGCGACGCTCGGTCGGGATGTTCTTCATGGTGACGATCAACTTGGTGAATGCCTCACGACGCTCGGCGGGCGTGCGCAGTGACAGGTGGAACGCCATCGGCTCGGCGGTCTCCAGCGTGGCCACGGTGGTCGTGAAGATCGCGAAGCGCAGCAGCCCCGTCCACAGGACCTCGCGATTGTCGATGCAGTTCGTGGTCACGTAGAACGTGGCGTTGAGCCCGTGCCGCTGCAGGATCGGAAAGGCGCGCGTGTAGTTGTCGAGGTAGCCGTCGTCGAAGGTGAGGGCGACCGCCTTGGGCGGCAGCGGCTTCCCGTCGGCGAGGCGTTCGACCATCTCGTCGAGCGAGATCACGGCGTAGTGCTGCTTCAGGTACGCGCACTGGCGATCGAAGTGGTCCGGTGCCACTGCAAGGCCCGGGTCGAGGCACAGATGCGTGCCGTCGGCAGCCGTGCTGACCGAGTGGTAGCGCAGGATCACGGCGCGGCCAGCGAGGCAGGCGCGCGCCACGCTCGAGATTCCACCGTGGTGGATCGCGAGCTTGGCGAAGTTGGTCAAGTAGCGGCGAAGGACCATGACGTAGACGACTCTCCGAAGGCGACCGCGCTCGGTCAGCCGATGCGATAGTCGGTGATCAGTCCGAGGACGGGCAGCTCGAGCTCGCGCTCGATGTCGGAGCTGAAGTGGTACGTCTGGTAGAGGAACTCGAGCCCGAAAGCACCGGCGATCCCTACGCCCGCACCCGCGATCAGAGCGATGACGATGGTCAGCATCGTCTGGTCGTTGTCCGGCTTGGCGGGCGGATCCGCGCGGTCCACGATGCGGATGGTGTCGAGCTTGTCCTCGCTCATGTCGAGCGAGAGTTGCGCCTCCTGGCTGCGCAGCACGGACGCCTGCAGGGCGCCGCGCGCCTGCTGCACTTCGTCGTCGAGCTCCTGGTGCTTGTAGCCCTTCTGGGTCATCTCGGCGAGGCGAACGTTGAAGTCCTTGACGTTCTGCTCGAGGGACGCGGTCTTGGCGACCAGCGCCGCGCGGTTGGCGCGCGCGCGCAGCAACTCCTCGGACAGGTTCTGGCGCACCTGGTTGAGCTGAAAGCGCTCGGTGCCGACGATCCGCGGCGGCTGCTCCTTCACCTTGGCGCGCAGCTCCGCGATCTGCGCCTTCTTGTCGGCGACGCGGCGATCCTCATCGGTGTACTTCTGCTCCAGGTCGGAGAGCTCGACGGTCAGGATGCCGATGCGCTCCTCGAGCGCGCGCGCGACCGGGTTGTCGATCATGTCGATGTCGCTCGCGACCTTCTCGGGCTCGTCCTGCATCGCCTCCGCGAGCGTGGCGATGAGCTGATCGGTCTGATCGATCTGCGCGTCGGTCTCACGCCACATCAGCTCGCTCGCCATCATCTGGCGAACGGTCTCGTCCTTCTGCTGGTTGAGGGCGACGATGCCGGTCTTGCGCTGGTAGCGGTCGAGACGGCGCTCCTTCTTGCGCAGGCCGTGCTCGAGGCGGTCGCTGCGCTTCTCGAAGAAGCGGGCGATGTCCGGCGACTCGTAGATGCCCGGATGGTACTCGAGGTAGGTGTCGACCAGCGTGTTGACCACTGCGGCCGCCTTGTTCTTGTCCGTGTGCTTGAACGCGACCTCGATCATCGGCGACTGCGGGAACGGCGTGATGCGGAGGTTGTCGCGCATCTCGCGCGCGGTGGCGCGGTTGCGCTGCTCGCGGTCGTCGGGCACCGGGTCGACGATGTCGATCTCCAGGCGCTCGGCCGCGGCGAGCAGGAAGGAGCGGTTCTTCAGATTTTCGACCTCGGCGTTCAGTACCTGGGTCTCGGGGATCTGCGTGGTGCGCTTCGTGTCCTGCGGTGAGAGGTGCAGGTAGCTGCGGCTGCCGATCACGAGCAGCTTGGCGCGCGCCATGTAGTCGGGTGTCCGCATGAGCGCGAAGGCGATGATCGGTAGGGAGATCATCGCGAACGCGATCACGAAGAAGCGCTTGCGCTTGAACAGGATGTGCAGGAACTCGCGTACGGATTCGTTCATCGACCTGCCTCTCGCGGAATCACGGCGATCTCGACGACGTCCTGGGGGTTCGTGATCCGGGTGAGAAATTCCGGGATGAACGTCTGGGTGCGGTTGAGAACGGCGCCGAGCACGTGTGCACCGACCCGCTCGAGCTCGCGCAGGGCGATGGCGGGGGAACCGAGCGGAGTGCTCTCGGCCCGAACGACCAGGATCACGCCGTCGGTCCGCGGGGCGAGGAACGAGCTGTCGGCGTACATCTCCATCGGGGCGCCATCGATCAAGATGGAATCGAAGTCCTTGCGCAGGAAGGCGAGCATCTCGTCGAAGGCGCGACCCTCGAACATGTACGGCACGCGGGCCGGACCCCGGCCGGTGGGCATGAAGTAGAGGTTGGGAATCTCGGTCGGGTGGTAGTGGATCGGGCCGGGGGTGTTCGGATCGGCGAGCGCCTCACAGAAGCCCGGCGCGTCGTGTCCACCGAAGATGCGCGAGATGCCGGGGGTGCGAAAGTTGGCGTCGATCAGCAGACATCGTCCGGCCTGGGCCATGGTCGACCCGAGCAGTGCCGTGGTCGTGGTGTTGCCCTCGCCGTGTCGCGACGAGACCAGCAACATGAGCTGCAGCGAGCGCGCGGCGCGCGTCGCCAGGATGTTCTTGCGGAGCTGCTGGAACTCCTCGACCGTGGTCGGCGGGATCTCGAACGAGAACTTGCCGTTGCCGTTTCCATTGCGGCCGTTCCCGTTGTAGCCGTTGCCGTTCCCATGACTGTTGCCGTTCCCGTTGGCGCGCGCGCGCTGCCCGAAGCGGAACCAGCTACGTTCGACCGGGGTCGGTAGGGTGCCCTCCGCGTCGCCGGGCGTCGCGCCTTGCGCCAAGGTCGGATCGGGCGCCGAGTCCACGTCGCGCGTGGCCTTCGCCGCGCGCTCGGCCTCGGCTCTCTTGAGTGCCTCGTATGTCTTGCCCACTCGAGAGTCTCCTAGAATGCCAGCGTGTTGAGATCAAAGCCGGGTCGGGGCACGGTGGGCAGCAAACCCCGAATCCACTGGTCGACCCAAACGTCGGCATCACCGATGAACGTCCGCGGTACGATGATGATGTCGTCCGGAGACATCACGATTTGCTCCGAGGACTCTCCGTCCATGACTGCTTCCAAGTCAAGTCTCTGAGATTGCACGGCATCCCCCACCCGGCTGATGTAGAGGATCTCGTCCGTGTTGGCGTCGTCCACGAATCCGCCGCGCTCGACTATGGCCTGCAGCGGGGTCATCCCCTCGCGGAAGGGGACGAAGCCGGGCTTGGCGACCTGACCTCCCACATAGACCTTGTGCTCGGCGAGCTGCGCGATCACGATGCTGACCACGGGATCGCGCAGGGTCTTGGAGGATTTTTCGACAACTACCTGCTCGAGATCCTTGACTGTGAGACCGGCAGCCATGACATCGCCGATCACCTGGAGGCCGATGCGACCGTCCGGTCGGACGGGTACACGTTCGTTCTCCTCCGGGTGATACGGGAACTTGACGTCGATCAGGTCGCCGGGTGCCAGACGATAGGTGTACTCGTCGGCGAGCTTCTCGGGGGCCGCGCCTGCACTGCCTGCGGGACCACCCGCGTCACCGGCCGTCGGGGTCATCATCGTCGCGCCGGACTGGTTCTGCTTGGAGCTGCCGCTGCAAGCGGCCGCTGCCATCGCCAGAGCGGCAACGAGCAGCAACGACCAGGGGGCGCTGCCTCGTGTCGCCTTCCCGCCGAGATCACCCGGGTTTCTTCGTGCGTTGCTCATAGCTCCGCCCATCTCTCAAAAGGTTCCATTTCGCGCGGGGCGGCGGGTTCCCCTATGTCGAGTCGAGCGAACGCTCGAATCAGGTCACGCCTAGAGCGGCGCGACCGCGGACGCGGGAAGATCGAGCCGCGTCTGCCGCCGAAGAAGATCGAGGAGGATCTGAACGCGACCGGCCGCCGAACACGGTCGATCGATGACTGCGAGAAGTCCTGCGAATGGCCCGTTGCGGATCTCGACGCGGTCACCGGGCCGCAGCCGTAGGCGTGGCTTGAAGATCTCGCCGCCACCCGCCCGGTTGCGCAACGAGTCGACCACGCTGTCGTCGATCGCCGCCGGCAGTCCCTCGCCGAGGCAAAGCAGGTGGGCCACGCCCGGGGTCCAGGCCGCGAGATGATACTGGCGCGCGAGCGCGAGACGGGCGAACAGATAGCCTGGGAAGAGCGGCTCCGCTGCGGCGTCGTCGGCCGCCCCACGCGCGAATCGGCTGGCCAGACGGGGCAGGAACACCTCGACGCGTTTGACGCGCAGGTTCGCTGCAGCAAGTGCCTCGGCTCGCGGCTTGGTGCGCACCACGTACCAGGAGATCGTCTCGTCCACCGCCATCCATCGGCAGTTGGGAGCAAAAGCAACGCCACGCGTCGTGAATAGGCGACGTTGGGCTGAGCCGAGAAAACTTTCAATTTCCTACAGTTTCTCAACCTGCCGCTTCGACGGGCTGAATGCAGCTCTGCAGACTCACCCCGGAATCGTGCAGCGCCACCAGACATGTGCCAGTAATGCCCCATCAACTCGGGTCCCGCAGGATGCTGCCGAGCGACTCGGCGATCTTCAGCGCCTGCGTCTCATCGGGGACCTGGCGCAGGGAAACCCTGTAGAGACTGCGTCCGTCGCCCAGGGCGACGGGTTCGAGATCTGCAGGGAGACGGTAGCGGCTCCCTACCAGGCGCTGGATCTCCTGGGCCTGGTAGAGCGCCGGCGTCGTTGCCACCAGGACGGAGACACCGTCATCGTTGCTGACCACGCGCGCGCTCGGCCCGGGATCGGGGAAGACGATCTGCGAGCCCGCGATGATCCGGTTGACGTCCTGGATGCCGGGATTCGCCGCGCGCACCACGTCGAGCACGGTGTAGGTCGAGTAGCCGTACTGGCGAGCGGCCAGGTTCATCAGCGTATCGCCACGCTGGACGAGGATCCGTTTGGAGGCGCGGCCGGGGCGCCCGGCTGCTTGAAGATCTTGACGATTCGAAATCGGCATGACGGCGGCCGGCGGCGCACTCTCCACGGTCTCGGCCGCGGTCGGCTGCGCGAGCAGGAGCTCGGCCTGCTCTGCTGGTGGCACGGGCTCGAGCGCTCCGCGTGGGGCCCCAGGCTGAACGATGTCACCCTCCGCGGCGGCTCCTGGCTCCTGGAGCGCGACGGCTTCCTCGACCGCATGTGGGGGTTGGATCTGCGCCGTCGGCACCGGATCGACAGCGTCCTTCGCAGCCGCCGGAACGGCCGGCGTGTCCGCCAGCGAGACGCGACGGTCAACCTCGATCGGCTCTGCCCGGGGCGGGTAGCTGCGTGCGGAGTCGTCCGTCGCCGCGAGTCGGGGCTCGGCGAGCAGCGCTTGCAGCCTGGGTCGCAGGTCCTGCCACCGGAGCGCTGCCCATGCTCCCGCGGCGAGTACGCTCAGCAGCGCGATCAGGGCGATCGCGAACCCCGCCGATCGGCGCTGCTGGCCGGGCGCTACGTCGTGCCCGGCCAGCGACGCGCGCGGTAGCCGGGCAGGGGCTGGCGCCGGCGGAGCGGTGCGTGGCGTGCTGGCCTCACTGGGCTGAGCGACCGCCGTGGCCGCGGGCGGCGCGATCGCGGGGAGCTCTGGTGCGAGCGCCAGCGGCGTCGCGCTGGCGGGGGCTACAGGAAGGGGCGGCACCGGTGATTCCTGGACCGGCAGCGGCGCCAGCCCGAGCGGGACGTCGATCTTGCCGAGATCGGATACCACCTCGGCAACCACCTGCGCGTCGATGGTCTGCCGTCCGAGCGCGTAACCGACGAGCAGCGCGTTGTCGCACACTGTGTTGATGAGCCGCGGAATCCCGCGCGCGAACTCCCAGATCGGGTCGAGCGTCGCGGCCGCGAACAGATCCGGACGTCCACCGGCGACCGACAGGCGCGCCGCGATGTAGTCGGCGAGCTCGTGGCGGCCGAGCGGCTCGATCCGGCAACGGACGGCGATGCGCTGCTTGAGCTGGCGTAGGTTCGGCTGTGCCAGGCGCTGCGCCAGCTCGGGCTGCCCGGACAGCACGATCTGGAGGATCTTATCCTTGGCGGTCTCGAGATTCGACAGCAGCCGGAGCGATTCCAGGACCTCGGTTTCGAGATCCTGCGCCTCGTCGATCAGCAGGATCGTGTTCTTGCCCTCCTGGAACGCGGCCAGGAGGAAATCGTTCAGGCGCTGCATCATTGCGAGCTTGCGCCCCGATGCCGCCGGGATGCCTAGCTCGCTCAGCGTGTATTCGAGGATCTCCTCGAAGCTGGCGTTGGGGTTGAAAAGGAAGACCGAGACCACGTCGGGGCCGAGGTCGTCGAGCAGCTTGCGCAGCAGGGTGGTCTTGCCCGTGCCCGCCTCGCCGATCATCGTGACGAAGCCTTTGCGCTCCTGGATGCCGTAGCGCAGGCTGGCGATGGTCTCGCGGTAGGCGTCGTTCCAGTAGAGGAACTTCGGATCCGGCGTCTGACTGAAGGGCTTCTCCGTCAGCCCATAGAAGCTCAGATACATTCGTGTCTCGCCGTCTCCAGACGCAGCAAAAAGCCCACGGAGCGGATCTTCGCACCGTCGATGTGAGCCGCTACCGGCTCAAAACCCGTGGCTTCAGGAAGCTGTCCGACTTCTTCGAGAGCGAGATCGCCGCGAGCAAGAGTACACCCGGCGAGCAGCAATTTGAGCGCCACCCCATCCGCAGCGATTCACACACGATGAACCACCGACGATGCAACATCGTGCGCCGATGCAAGATCAAAGCCGTCGGCAATATACCAGAAGCGATATCGCGAGCGCCAGGGTGAGATAGCCAAAAGCGTCGCCAAACCGCTGGTATGGCGTCGTTCCCTCGAGGAGGTGCACGCGCACCACGGCAGCAGTTGCCGTCTGGGTGGGCAATGTCGCGACGCTTCGCCCCAGGGGATCGGTGACCGACGACAGCCCCGTGTTGGTGGCGCGGACGAGATAGCGGCGGGTTTCGACCGCGCGCCAGAGCGCGAGGGTGTCGTGCTCGTGCAGGGCGGGGCTTTCGCCGAACCAGGCATCGTTGGTGATGGCGACGAGCAGGTTCGCCCCGGCCGCGACCGTGCTCCGGACGTGCCCGGACAGCAGGTCCTCGTAGCAGATGAGCGCGCCGACCCTGGCCGCCGCGCTGACGGGCAGGACCACCGGACCCGCTCCGGCCTGGAAGTCGCCGGTGTTCGGGCTCAGCTCCTTGATCCATGGCAGGAGCGAAGCGAACGGGATGAACTCGCCGAACGGCATCAGGACGATCTTGTCGTAGCGTCCGCCGATCGAGCCGTCGGCGCGACGCAGGAACGCGCTGTTGAACCACTGCATGTTCCGCCCGTAGTCGCGGTAGGCGACCGCGCCGAAGAGCAGCGGCGATGGTGCTTCGGGGTAGGGGTCGAACCCCTTCAAGGTCGGGGTCTCGAGCGGGATTCCCCACTCGACGACCGTCTCGGGCCAGACCAGGAGATCGGGCGCCGGCGTCAAGCCCGCGGACAGCCGCCGATAGCGCGCGATGTTCGACTCGAAGAGTGCTCGGTGCCGCTTCTCGTCAAGCAGTAAATTCCCCTGTACGACGCCCACATCGAACGCGGGTGCCGCGGCGATTTCGGCTTCTACCTGGCCGCTTCGCCAGCCGCCGTACAGCAGGACGGTGGCGACCGCGAGCACCGGCGCGATCAGCGGCCGGGCGCGTGGCAGGCGGGCGATCGCGGCGGCGCACCAGGCGATCACGAAGGACAGCAGAAACGGCCCCGCCAGATCGCCGGTCTGCAGCAACCACGTGACCTCCCGCTGCGAGTGCCCGAGACGCCACGGGAAAAGCGCGGGAAAGAGGAACTCGACGGCCGTCCACAGTGCCGGTCCGAGCAGCAGGGGCGCCGTCGGCCCTGCCCAGCGCAGGCCGGCGCCAACCAGCGCGAACGGCAACGCGCTATACAGCGAGAGGACGATGAAGAAGAAGAGGGCGATCGCCAGCGGGAAGCCACCGAAGCGGGTGATCGTGGTGACGACCCAGTGGAAGCCGACCACGTTCACGACGAATCCCATGACGAGGCCGTGCAGGGCTGCGCTGCGCACCGAGACCGCGCGCGGCGCGATGGCGAAGAGCGGCACCAGGCCGAGCCATGCGAGTGGCCAGAGTCGTGTATCGAGGAAGGGTACCGACACCAGCGCGCCGCCGAGGCACATCCACAGCAGCGCGATGCACGGCGTGCCGGCCCAGCGGGTCCACTTCGCGCTCGCCGGGGCCGTCGTGTGACCGGCGACGACGTCGATCGGGTGCGCGCGCGGTAGATCGGGCGCCGCTGTGCGCGCCGGCGGGCTACCGCTGCGAGACATCTCGATAGCCAGTACCGATGCGTCGTGGGAGAGTAAACTCGTGGGCGGTCGACGCGAGCTGGAGCCGGACGCCGAGTTGCCCCTGGCAGCGCGCGACGCGCTCGTCGAGCTGCTGCTGTGCGACCTCGTTTCTTCGTCGCCGCGGGCCGCTGACGGCGTCGTCGCGCATGCGGTGCGGCTGCTCGCCGATGCGCCGAGCGCGTACCCCGGCGGCGCTGCGGCCAGCGTTGACCTTGATGTCGCGCGCGCCCGCGACGCGCTGGTGATGGCGGGTCTGCTCGATGACCTCGATCCCACGGACGCAGTGCCGCATGGGGGCGCGGCGGTGCGCGCTGCGCGCGCCGCGCAACCGTGGGCGTCCAGCGCGGCCGCACGCCTGGCGGCGTATGCCGGCGCGCTGTCGGGCGCCCCGCGCGGCAGCGATCTCGCGACCCGCCTCGCCCAGGCACGGCACCTGTTCGCCCGGCAGCTGTTCTTCGAGGTGCACGAGGTGCTCGAGCCGGCGTGGCAATGCGCGGCGGGGGCGGAGCGCCGGCACCTGCAAGGCGTCATCCAGGCGGCGGTGGCATGGCATCACGGCGCCCGCGGCAACGCGTCCGGAGCACAGCGGCTCGCCATGGCGGCGCAGGTGAAGCTTGCCGATGCTCCCGACGCCTGGATGGGCTTCCCGTTGCGCGAGCTGCGGGCCTCGCTCGGCCACTTTATCGCGCGCCTCGCCGCCGGCGCCAGCGCTGATCCACCAATCCTGGCGTGGGCCGCGCGCTGAGGTGATGCGCGGCCGCCGGTCAGCGGACGAGGCCGGCCCCGCTGCGATCGCTCACGGCACGGACCAGACGTCGCCGCTGTTCAGGAGGTTGGCGAGATCTGCGGCGCCCGGCCGGGCGCGGGCAGCCTCGATCTGTGCGCGGACGCCGGCCTCGTAGGGGGTCCGATCCACGCGGTAGAGCACGCCGATCGGCGTCGGAAAAGCTGGCGGCGTCATGTGCGCGAGCAGGTGGGCGAGCACCGGATTGTGCTGGTCGTGTACCAGCACCTCCGACGGATCCACGTCGGCGATGGTGACGACCTCCGGACGCATGCCGTTCATGCGGATGCCGCGGTCGCGGTCCTTGCCGAAGATCATCGGCTCGCCATGTTCGAGGACGAGCTGATGATCTGCCTTGATCTCGCGATCGGTGACGTTCGAGAACGCACCGTCGTTGAAGATGTTGCAGTTCTGGAGGATCTCGACGAACGACGTGCCACGATGCGCATGCGCCTGACGGACGGTTTCCTGAAGGTGCTTCGCCTCCACGTCGATCGAGCGCGCGACGAAGGTCGCCTCCGCGCCGAGGGCCAGAACCAGCGGCTTGAACGGATTGTCGACCGAGCCGTCCGGGGTCGACTTGGTCACCTTGCCGGCTTCCGAGGTGGGTGAATACTGGCCCTTGGTCAAGCCATAGATCCGGTTGTTGAACAGCAGCAGGTTCACGTCGAGGTTGCGGCGCAGCAGGTGGATCAGGTGGTTGCCGCCGATCGACAGCGCGTCGCCGTCGCCGGTCACGATCCACACCGAGAGCTCGGGCCGAGCGAGCTTCAGGCCCGTGGCGATCGCCGGTGCCCGCCCGTGCAGCGTGTGGAAGCCGAACGTGTTGACGTAGTAGGGGAAGCGGCTCGAGCAGCCGATGCCCGACACGAACACGAAGTTCTCGCGCGGCACGCCGAGCTCGGGCAGGACCTTCTGCACCTGGGCGAGGATCGCGTAGTCCCCGCAGCCCGGACACCAGCGCACTTCCTGGTCCGACTCGAAGTCCTTCTTGGTGAGCTTGGTGGCTTTCTTGGGATCGGCGGTGGACATCCGGCTACGCCTCCTCGAGCAGCTTGCGCACGCGCGCGACGATCTCTGCGACGCGAAACGGACGCCCCTGGATCTTGTTGAAGCCGATCGCGTCGATCAAATATTCGGCGCGGATCAGGTGCAGAAGCTGTCCCATGTTCATCTCGGGTACGAGGACGCGGTCGTAGCGCGCGAGTACGTCGCCGAGATCGGGGGGCAGCGGATTCAGGTAGCGCAGGTGCGCCTGCGCTACCGGCGCGCCGCTCGCGACCAGCTCCCGCGTCGCCTCGGTGATCGAGCCGTAGGTGCTGCCCCAGCCGAGGATGAGGACCTTGCCGCGCTCGGGGCCGATCACCGTGGTCGGCGGGATCTCGCGCGCGATGCCGGCGATCTTCTTCGCGCGCAGGCGGACCATCTGCTCGTGGTTTGCGGGTGCGTAGCTGATGTTGCCGGTCATGTACTCCGACTCGAGCCCGCCGACGCGATGCTCGAGCCCGGGTGTACCGGGAACGACCCAGGGCCGCGACAGCGTCTCGGGCTCGCGCAGGTAGGGAAAGTAGCCGTTCGGGTCGGTGCGAAACTCGACCGGGAAATCCGGCAGCTCCTCGACCTTCGGCAGCAGCCAAGGCTCCGCTCCGTTGGCGAGGTAGCCGTCCGAGAGGAGGTAGACCGGGGTCATGTACTTGACGGCGATCCGCACCGCCTCGACCGCGGTCGCGAAGCAGTCGGCCGGGCTCGCCGCCGCGAGCACCGGCACGGGCGACTCGCCGTGCCGGCCGTAGAGCGCGGCCAGCAGATCGGCCTGCTCGGTCTTGGTCGGTAGCCCGGTCGAGGGTCCGCCGCGCTGGATGTCGCAGACGATCAGCGGCAGCTCGACCTTCACCGCCAGACCGACCGTCTCCGACTTGAGGTCGATGCCCGGTCCGCTGGTGGTGGTCACGCCCAGCGCCCCGGCGAACGCCGCACCGAGCGCTGCCCCGACGCCGGCGATCTCGTCTTCGGCCTGGAAGGTGACGACGTCGAACTCCTTGTAGCCCGAGAGCTCGTGCAGGATGTCGCTCGCCGGCGTGATCGGGTACGAGCCCAGGAAGAGGGGCAGGCGCGCGCGGCGGGCCGCGACCACGAGCCCGATCGCCAGCGCGCTGTTGCCGGTGATGTTGCGATAGACGCCGGGCGCGATCGTCGCCGGCTTGACCTCGTACTGCGTGGCGAACATCTCGGAGGTGTCCGCGAAGTGCAGGCCCGCCTTGAACGCGCGCGTGTTGGCGTCGACCAGGGCGGGCGTGCGCTTGAAGCGCGCGTCGATGAACTTGAGGATCGGCTCGATCGGGCGATGGTACATCCAGGCAGTCAAGCCGAGCGTGAAGAAGTTCTTGCAGCGCAGTACGTGCTTGTTGGACAGCCCGCTGTCCGCTAGCGCGAGCGTGGTCATCCGGGTGATGTCGACGCGGAAGAGCTGGAATCGCGCCAGCGAGCCATCCTCGAGAGGGTTGGTGGCGTAGCCGGCCTTCTTGAGGTTCTGCTGGTTGAACGCCTCCTCGTCGACGATGAGGATGCCGTTGAGCTGCAAGTCCTCGATGTTGGCCTTGAGCGCCGCCGGGTTCATCGCCACGAGAACGTCCGGATTGTCGCCCGGCGTGAACACCTCGCGCCGCGAGAAGTTGAGCTGGAAGCCGCTGACTCCCGCCAGGGTGCCCGCCGGCGCGCGGATCTCGGCGGGGAAGTCGGGCAGGGTGCTGATGTCGTTACCCGCCAGGGCGGAGACGTTCGTGAACTGGCTGCCCGTCACCTGCATGCCGTCGCCGGAGTCGCCGGCGAAGCGGATGACGACCGTCTCGATCTCGCGCATCGGCTTTGCGGAAGCCGAGGTGATCTGCACATTGCTCATCGACCGTGATCTCCATGCAGCACACGAGCTTGGTTAGTAGTTCTACTGCCGAATCATATCGGTGGGACTTATTTCTTTCAAACGTATCGGGAGTTCGAGCGGTGGGCTAGAGCCCATCTGGCGAGGCCATGGCGATCGTCCGTATGCTGTACGTCGCTCTGCGCGTGACCGAGACCGCGCGCTCGGTCGCTTTCTACCGTGACATGCTCGGCTTCGAGGTGGTCGGTGAGGTCACGTTGCGCGGTGCTGAAACCGGGCGCGCCCTGGGGGTCGCCGTGGAGGCATTGGACGCGGTCCTCCTCGAGCGCGACGGCTTTCGCATGGAGCTGCTGCGAACGGACGCGAGTGTCGAGCACGTGGTGCCGACGTGCGGCCTCTCGCACCTGGCGCTGGCGGTCGACGATCTCGCGACGACCCTGCACTCCCTGCGCGACCGGGGTGTCACCATCGAGGCCGGAACGCTGACCGAGCTCGCCCCCGGCGTCGCGACCTGCGTGATCCGCGACCCCGATGGATTTCCGATCGTGCTGTCGCAAGCGCCATCCGGGGTCGCCTCGCCCTGGGGCGAGGACGGCTGAGCGCCGCGCGCCCTCGTCAGGCCTGTCGCGCGTCTCCGGGATAGTCGAACAGCACCTTGATCGCGCCCGAGCGACCCTGGTGGTAGCAGGCCTGGAACGCCTCGCGATAGTCGGCGAGCGCGAAGCGATGGGTCAGGATGGGCGTGACGTCGACCCGCTTCGCGCGCACCAGGTCGAGGTAGATCTCCATCGCGTGACGGCGCTGCCCTTCGAAGTCCTCGTCGCCGAAGGCGTTCGATCCGATCAGGTGGATCTCCTTGAAATAGAGAGGGGTCCATTCGAAACGGCGCGGGATCTCGACACCGGTGACCACGATCGCACCGCGCGGACGCGTGATCCGTACCCCGATCTCGATCGTGCCCGGATAGCCGACGGTGTCGTAGATCACCTCGACGCCGCCGTTCAGCATGGCCTTGCCGAACCAGGGCTCGAGCGCTTCCGCGCCGGTGAGGCGTCCGACCTGCGCGATGACGTCATCGCCGGGCTCGTGTGAGAGCACGTCGCGAGCGCCGAGCCGACGGGCGATCTCGTGCTGGTGCGGGAAGCGCGCCACCGCGATCACCGGGCTGTCCGGATAGAGTCGGTGCAGGATCTCGATCGCGCACAGGCCGAGCGTGCCGCAGCCGTAGACCAGAGCAAACTGGCCGGGCGTCGGTGGACGCTTCAAGATCGCGTGCAGCGATACCGAGAACGGATCTGCGAGCACGGCCGCCTCGTCGCCGACGTCGTCGGGGATCGGGATCGCCATCGACTCGTGGGCCGGTACGAGTGGCGCGAAACCGCCGGTGGCAGCGCTCGAGTTCCCGGTGTGGATCCCTGGCGGGATGTGGCCGCGGGCGAAGTTGCCGCAGATCGAGAAGTCGCCGCGCGCGCAAGCCGGGCAGGGCTGCGCGAAGCCGCGCGGGCCGCACGAGAGCCACGGGTTCAGCACCACGCGCTGGCCGACGTGCCGGTGCTTGACGGCCGGGCCGACGCGCTCGATCGTGCCGACGACCTCGTGGCCCAGGACCTGCGGGAAGGAGATCACCGAGGTCATGGGGTTGTCCAGGCTGCCGTTCAGGAATACCTGCTTGTAGTCGCTGCCGCAGATGCCGCACAGCCGCGTGCGGATCACGAGCCAGTCATCGGCGGGCAGGACAGGATCTGGAATCTCCTCGAGCTGCATCGGCGAAGTGGGCCCGACCAGGGCTTGCGGGCTTGCGTAGGAGAGCAGTTTGGTGATGATTTGCCGCGGCACGCTATGTCGAAAGATCAGGGCCTGCATCGTCTCCTCCCGGCGCAGCCATAGGCGAGAAGGACCGAGCCGCGCAATGGCGAGAAGGGCGACGCACCGGTCGTGAGCACAGGAATCGGTTTCGGCATCGGCCTTCCCGTGGTGCAGCAGGTGCCGGCGAAGGTGCGCGCGTGGGAGCACGCGGCCGGCCCCGCGGAGATCGAGCGCGTCGCCCGTGCCGCCGAACGTCTGGGCTACGCGCACATCGCGTGCTCCGACCACGTCCTGGTGCCGCGCTCGTACGCAGCGGCGATGGGCGGCACCTGGTACGACGCGATCAGCACGCTGGCGTATCTCGGCGGGATGACGACGCGGATCGAGCTACTGACGCACGTCCTCGTGCTGCCATACCATCACCCGCTGGTGCTGGCGAAGTCGCTGGCGACCCTCGACGCGATGACGCGCGGACGAGTCGTGGTCGGTGTCGGCTCGGGGCATCTGCGCCCGGAGTTCAAGATCCTGGGCGTCAGCTTCGAGGATCGGGGTGCGCTCACCGAGGAGTACATCGACATCCTGAAGACGTTGTGGAGCGCCGATGCGCCCGAGTTCAGCGGCCGGTTCTTCTCCTTCCGCGACGTCATCCTGGAGCCGCGGCCGCACCGGCGGCCCCACCCGCCGATCTGGGTCGGCGGCAACACGCGACGCACCGTGCGGCGCTCGGTCGAGCACGGCGACGGATGGGTGCCGTGGCAGCTCGGCTACGACGAGCTGGCGACGCTGATGACATACGGGCGCGAGCTCGCCGCGCGTCGCGCCGGAGCGTGGCAGGTCGTGGCCCCGTTTCCGGCCATGGACCTGCTCGGTCGGCGGAGCAGCGCGGCTGCGCCCGAGGCCCTGCGAGCCTCGCCAGCGGAACTCGCGGCCGAGATCGATCGTTACCGCGCGCTCGGCGTCGGGAGGTTGCACGTGAGCTTCGTGAGCGAGAGCTGCGACGAGTTGCTGGATCAGATGGAGGCGTTCGCGACGCAGGTAGCGGTGCTGCTGTGAAGCACGACGTGGTCGAGCGGGAGATTCTCGTGCCCGGCTTCCGCTTCGCGGGCGTGAGCTGCGGCATCAAGAAGAGCGGGGCGCCGGATTGCGCATTGCTGATCGCGGACCAGCCAGCCGCGGCGGGCGCCGTCTTCACGCGGAATCGATTCTCTGCGGCACCGGTCGTCCTCGGCCGCGAGCGCGTGCGGCGTGGCAAGCTCCAGGCCCTGGTCGTGAACAGCGGCAACGCCAACGCCTGCACGGGCGCGCAGGGCATGGCCGATGCGGAGCACGCCTGTGCCGTCACCGCGGGGGCGCTCGGCATCGATCCCGGCCTGGTCGCAGCGTCCTCGACCGGAATCATCGGTGTGCCGCTGCCGATGTCGAAGCTCACGGTGGGGATCGAGCAGGCCGTCGCGGCGGCGCGCCACGACGGCTTGTGGCGCTTCGCGCGCGCGATCATGACAACTGACGCGTTCCCGAAGGTCGCGAGCGCGACTGTGCCCGTGGGACGACGCCGCGTCACGGTCGCCGGCATCGGCAAGGGTGCCGGCATGATCGCCCCCGACATGGCGACGTTGCTGGTGTTCCTCGTCACCGACGCGGCGCTCGATCGGCGCACTGCCGCCTGGCTCGCCCGCGAGGTCGGCGCACGACCCTTCAACGAGCTGACCGTCGATGGTGACACCAGCACGAACGACAGCCTGTTCCTGCTGGCAAGCGGTGCCGCCGGCAATGCCGTGATCACCGGCGACGGTCCTGCCCGGCGGGCACTGGCACGTGCGGTTGCGGAGGTCGCGGGCGAGATCGCACGCCTGGTCGCGGTGGACGGCGAGGGCGCGACCCGCGTGGTCACTGTCGAGGTGCGCGGCGCGGCCACCGACCGTGACGCGACGCGCGTGGCCCGCGCGGTGGGGCGATCGCAGCTGGTGAAGACCGCCTTCTTCGGGGTCGACCCGAACTGGGGGCGGATCGCCTGTGCCGTTGGCTACAGCGGCGTCGCCGTCGATCCGGCGAGGGTTTCGATCAAGATCGGGGACGTCGAGGTCTTTCGTGCCGGCGCCGGCGTCAGCGACGCCAAGGAGCCGGCGCGACGGGTGATGGGCCAGCTGGAGTTCACCGTGCGCATCGCGGTCGGGAAGGGGCGGGGGAAAGCCCGCGTGATGACGACCGACCTCTCGAAGGACTACGTCGAGCTGAACTCGGCCTACTCCACCTGAGCAGTGCCCAGCGATGCGCGTGCGCCGATGAGCGCAGCGGGCCCGGCAGGGCGGTCAAACCTCGCTGGTACGGGTCGTGGTCTCGACGCGGCGCTCGCCGGCGCAGGCGAGCGCGACCGCGTCACGGAGGCGCTCGAAGTCCGACGATGCCAGGCACTGCGTCGAGCAGAGCAGGTTCGTGGCCTCGCGGATGCGCGGCGTCTCCTCCTCGACCAAGAGGATCGCCGGGGTGGCGACGCCGGCTTCACGCATCGAGTTCACCAGGGTCGCGCCACAACAGTCGGGCAGGTGCATGTCGGTGACGATGGCCTCGTAGTCCGATGTGCGGACCGCTTCGAGGGCGGCGGCGGCCGAGCCTACCTCGTCGGTCGTGTACCCACTGCGTTGCAGCATCCGACAGATCAGTTTCTGAAGATTGCTGCTGGCGGTGGCGACGAGGACCTTCATGCAGCGGGTCATTGCGTGGGGAACATCCGCAGAATTCGTGCCACGTGGAAATTGCCTCTCTGCGGTCTTTTGCACTGGCCATGCGGCCAATCAGGTGCCAATTCGTGCCTTCGCACGCGTGCCGCGCTGTCGCAAGTTACCGGTGCGTTACTCATAAACGATACTTCTCGATCTTGCGGTAGAGCCGTTGTCGATCGATGCGCAGCAGGCGGGCAGCTTCGTTCTTGTTCCCACCCGATTGCCGCAGTGCGGCAACGATCGCCCTGCGCTCCGCCTCCTCGAGCGAGATGACCCCTGCGTCGTCCGGGGCTGCGTCGGTCGCCCGTGCTGCGTCGTCATCGTCGTTGGCGGGCCAGTCGATCCTGGCTGCCGCCCGCAGCTCGAGCACACCGTCCGGGGTCGTGAGCGCTGCCTGCGCCGCGGGTGCGGAGATCGGTGGCAGGGCGGGCGCGATGTCGTCGAGATCGATCGTGTCCGAGGTCGAGATCGCGAACGCGCGCTCGATCGAATTCTGTAGCTCGCGGATGTTCCCCGGCCAGTCGTGCGCGCCCAGGAGATCGCGCGCCTGCTCGGAGAGTACCTTGGGCGCGACGCCGTAGGAGCGCGCGAACTCCCCGATGAAGTGGTCGATCAAGGCGGGTATGTCGCCGCGCCGCTCCGCCAGGCGGGGCAGGTGGATGTTGACCACGTTCAGGCGGTAGAAGAGGTCCTCGCGGAACTGTCCGGCCCGGATCTGCTGGCGCAGATCCTTGTTGCTCGCGGCCACCAGGCGGACGTCGACCTTGATCGGGCGGGTGGTGCCGAGCGGTGTGATCTCGCGCTCCTGGATGGCGCGCAGAAACTTGCCCTGCAGGGTCATCGGGATCTCCGAGACCTCGTCCAGGAAGAGCGTACCGCCGGAAGCCGCCTGGAAAACGCCCTCCTGGTCGTTGATCGCGCCGGTGAACGATCCCCTGCGATGACCGAACAGCTGGCTGTCGAGCAGCGATTCGGAGAACGCACCGCAGTTCACCGCAACGAAGGGTCCGCGGGACCACGGTGACTTGGCGTGCAAGGTGCGCGCGACCAGTTCCTTGCCGGTGCCGCTCGCGCCGGTGATCAGCACGGTGCTCTTGTTCTGGCTGACGGTCGCGATGATCCGGTAGATCTGCTGCATCGCCGGGTCGTCGCCGATCAGCGCGCCGAAGCGCTGGTAGCGCTGGACCTCGCGTTTGAGGTTGGCGACCTCGCTGCGCAGGTGGCGCAGCTCGAGCTGGCGCTCGATGACGATCTTCAGGTCGTCGGGGTTGCACGGCTTGATCAGGTAGTCGGATGCGCCGAGCTTCATGGCGTCGACCGCGCTCTGGATCGTGCCGTAGCCGGTCAAGACCACGACCGCGGGGCGCGACGCCAGCTCCTGCATCGAGCGCAGCAAGGTCATGCCGTCCATCACCGGCATGTTGAGGTCGGTGATCAGCACGTCGACGGTGTCGCGCGCGAGCACCTCGAGCGCCTCCTTGCCGTTCGCCGCGCTGAAGACCTCGTATCCGGCTCGCTCGAGGATCCGGCTGAGCGTGCGGACCATGTTGGCTTCGTCTTCGACGAGCAGGATCTTCGCGCTCACGGATTCTCGCCCGCCGGGTTGCCCTTGGCTGCCGGCTCGTCCGCGTCGAGCATGAAGCCCGGCTGGTGGATCGGTAGCTCGATGACGAAGGTCGTCCCGCGCTCGGGCGTGCTGCGGACCTCGATCGTGCCGCCGGCGTTCTTCACGACGGAGTGCACGACCGAGAGCCCGAGGCCCGTGCCCTCGCCGGGTGCTTTGGTGGTGAAGAACGGATCGAAGATCCGACCCAGACGCTGCGGCGGAATGCCGACTCCGGTGTCGGCGATCGAAAGGCGAGCGCGCTCGCGCGGGATCGCGCTGGTCTCGATGCGCAGCTCGCCGCCCTTGGGCATCGCTTGCACGGCGTTGGTGATCAGGTTGAGCAGGACCTGTCGCATGCCGTTCTCGTTGACGTCACACGCCTCGACCGGACCCAGCAGGGTGTACGCACGCACGCCGTTGTTCTGCAGGTACTTGTTCATCAGCTTGAGGGTGCGCTCGATGAGAGCGTTCAGGTCGACCGCCTGGATCTCCGTCTTGCTGTCGCGTGAGAACTCGAGCAGGTTGCTGATGATCTCCTGTGCGCGCGACATCTCGGCGTTGGCGATCTGCAGGTCCTCGCGCACGTCCGGGCTCGGATCCTGGATCAGCGCGCCGAGATCGTAGAGCGCGTTGGTGATGATGGCGAGCGGATTGCGGATCTCGTGCGCGATGCCCGCCGCGAGCTGACCGATCGCGGCCATCTTCTCGGACTGGATCAGCTTGAACTCGAGCTGGCGGCGCTCGGAGAGGTCGACGTACATGACCTGGAGGGTGTGGTTGGTGCCGAACTCGATGAGCGCGGCCCGCACGTCGACCGGCAGCAGGCTGCGTCCGGGGCGCTCCAGGTGGAGGTTGCCGCGCGTGGCGAGTCCGCGGCGTCTGGTCTCGGCCAGGAGCTCGCGGATCACCCCGCGCTCGGATTCCGGGTGCAGCTCCCACACCGGGCGGCCCTTCAGGCTCGAGGCGATCTCCCGCTCCGCGACCTGGTTCGCGCTGTATACGATGCCGTCCTCGGCACGCACCATCAGCATCGCCGCCGGCGCCGAGTCGACGGAGCGCCGGTAGCTCTCGGTCTGATCGGCGATCTCGCGCTCGCGCCCTTCGACGAAGAAGTCGGTGATGTGCAGCACGCGCTCCCAGAACTCCTGGTCGAGCAGGGCGAGCAGCTCGGGCAGGTCCGGATTGCCGCGCAGCTCGCGATTCAGCAGATCGCCGACGATCTGGCGGATCTTCAGCTGGCTCGCCAGAAAGCGCGACGGTGGGTGCTTCGAGATGAACCCGCCGCGCGCGTGCTCGCGGAGAACGGCGTAGGTCTCGATCTCCTCGGGATTGCGGATGTGGGCGATCCAGCGCTGCTGGGCGTCGAGCATGTTGGACGAAAGGTCGTCGATCGAGTCGGCGTCGATGTCGAGCGCGAGCGCGATCGTCGTCGCCCAGATGCGCACGGTCTCGTCGCAGCGGAGCTCCATGAAGTCCGCGAGCTGGCGCCGCAGCGGTGACTCGGAGCCCGGGAACGCGAGCAGGCCGCAACCGCGCAGGTAGCCCTGGATTCGCTCCAGGTGCTCGGGCAGCGTGGGTACGGTCGCGGCGTCGCCGTCCCGCGACGGATCGTGGCCGCGTCTACGCATTGCTCGCCAATATACATTTGAGGGGAGCAAACTGAACACATAAGAGGAGCGGATGGTCGCCAGACGCCGCGCGACCTTCCCGGCGCTCGCGGGTTGCAGGGATTAGCCTTGTTGGATCCCGTCGAAGATCCAGATACGGCCCTGATGCTTCGCGTGAGGGAGGGCGACCGTGAGGCGTTCCGGGCGCTGTACGAGAAGCACTCGGGGTCCATCGCGCGCTTCGCGGCGGGGTTCGTGGGTGGGAGCGCGCGTGCCGACGAGCTTGCGCAGGACGTCTTCCTGCAGGTCTACCGGAGCCGCGAACGCTACGAGCCGCGGGCCAAATTCTCGACCTGGCTGTACACCATCGCCCACAACCTGTGCCTGAACGAGGTCCGCCGGCAGGACTACAAGACCCGGGTCGACATGGCGGCCGGCACCGACGAGGATGATCCCCCCTGGGAGGCGACCGATCCGAAAGCGCTGGAGGGTGAGAGCTATAGCGCGCAACGCGAGCTCGAGCGGCGGGTGACGCAGCTCATGGGTGAGCTTCCCGAGGCGCAGCGCACCGCGCTCATCTTGAGCAGGGTGGAGGAGCTTCGGTATCAGGAGATCGGTGAGATCCTCTCCTGCTCCGAGCAAGCGGTGAAGAGCTTGATTTTCCGCGCAACTCAACGCCTCAAGGCGGGTTTGAAGGGCTATCTCGAGGATCATCGATGAGCTGTGAGGGGGTATTGGGGTCGATCGTGGCCCTGCTCGACGGGGAGCTGAACGGCGACGAGCGTCGTACGGTCGAGTTGCACGTCGGCGCTTGCGCCGCCTGTCGGGGCGAGCTGGAGCTGCTGCGGGCTACCCGGGTGCTGGTTGCCGGGCAGCTCGCGACGGCGGGCGCGGAAGTGACGGTGGGCTCGTTCGATGACCTGTGGCACCGCGTCGAGGCGCTGGCCGAAGGTGACGAGGGGCCCGTCGGACTTGCGCGAACGGGCAGATCCTCGGCCGCCGCACTGCGTGTGCGTGCCGTGAAGCGGCCTTGGATCTCCAGCCGGGGCAGGGTGGCGGCGTGGGCCGGAGGAGCCGGCCTGGCCATGGCCGCGAGTCTCGCGCTGATGATCGTCGGGCGGCGAGCGGTCGAAGTTGCTCCCGTTCCCAGGGCGGACAAGCCGGTCGCGGTCGCGCGCGCCGCCGCTCCTGCGGCCGCTTCGCGACCGGCGCCAGAACAGGCAACCCGCCTCGCGGCGGCCAGAACGGCGCCCGCCGGCGCGCCGGCGGCCAATGCCAGTACCGAGACCGCTCCGGTCGATGGCGACGCAACCCCCGAGAGCGAGGTCGCCGTGGTCGCGAACGAGATCGATCCGCCGCGCGAGCTCATGGAGCGTCCAGAGCTGTTCGTCAACTACCCGATCGTACGTCGGCTCGACGAGCTACGGCACCTCGAGTCGGTGCTCGCCGAATCCCCCGACGCTGGTGGATCGGGCTGAGCCGCTGCGGAGCCGGAGGCAGGGAATCGTGGCGACGAGGCTACGCACCGTTGTCGCGGGGCTCGTGATCGTGGTTGGGCTGCTATCGGCTGCGCCGTGGGTGGAGACAGCGGACGCACGCGCGCCGCGCCGCGACGATCGGGTCGCGCGCAACTGGCAAGAGCTGAACCCCGACGAGCGTCAGCGCGCGCTCGAGAACCTCCAGCGCTACAAGAGCTTGCCTGAGTCGAGCCGGCAGCGCATGGATCGGAGCTACGAGAACTGGCAGAAGCTCGATCAGAACGAGCGCGATCGCGTGCAGCGCAACTACCAGAAGTATCAGCAGATGACGCCCGATCAGCGGCGGAACTTCGAGAGCAAGTACAAGCGCTGGAAGGGTGGGAAGGAACGATGATGCAACGGCGTCGCAAGCTGCGGGCGGCCGGAATCGTGATCGCCCCGATGTTGGCCGGCCTGCTGGCCATGCCGGCAGGAGCCACCAACCCGGGTCGGGCACCGCAACGCAGCGGTGGTCACACCGTGGGCGTCGTGCCGTTGCCGCCGTTGCGCGGCCCGGCTGGCCCGACGCCGCTCAACCCTGCGGGTCCGACGCCGCTGAACCCAGCCGGCCCGACGCCACTCAATCCAGCCGGTCCCAGCATCAGCTTCCCGCGCCAGGGCGGCTTCATCCAGCAGCCGGGTGTCTACGTCGGCGTGGTCGGGGGCGGCGGCAACTACAGGCCGCAGCTCGGCGGCAGCTTCTACTGCCAGGTGCACAACCGCGGCTACGCGAGCCAGGGCTTGTTCTTCGACCATCTCGCGGGGGCCGACGGCCTCTACGGTGACGAGGCGCTCTCCTACCTGATCGACGACGGCGGCGTGTGGATCTTCCCGGTCGAGTGACCGGTCCCGGCGAAGCACCTCTCGTGTCGTTGAAGACCGGAGCTGCTGCGGTGCAGCGCGAAGGGTCGTTCCGCCTGCAGGCGCCGTTCGAGCCCAAGGGGGATCAGCCGCGCGCGATCGAGGAGCTGACCGAGGGGCTGCTCTCCGGCGCCGAGCACCAGACGCTGCTCGGCGTGACCGGCTCGGGCAAGACGCTGACCATGGCGAACGTCATCGCGCGGGTGAACCGCCCGGCGCTGGTGATTGCGCCCAACAAGACGCTCGCCGCGCAGCTCTACGGGGAGTTCAAGGACTACTTCCCGGAAAACGCGGTGCGCTACTTCGTCAGCTACTACGACTACTATCAGCCGGAAGCGTACGTCCCGTCGACCGACACCTACATCGAGAAGGACTCGTCGATCAATGACGAGATCGACAAGATGCGGCACTCGGCGACCAAGGCGTTGCTCGAACGCAACGACATCCTGATCGTCGCCAGCGTGTCGTGCATCTACGGTCTCGGCTCGCCCGAGAAGTACTTCGAGATGCTGGTCTTCCTCGAGCGCGGCGCGCGCGTCGACCGCGACAAGCTGCTGCGCAAGCTGGTCGAGATCCAATACGAGCGCAACGACGTCGACTTCCACCGCGGGACCTTTCGCGTGCGTGGCGACGTGGTCGAGATCTTCCCGGCCTACGAGGACGCGTCGGCGCTGCGCATCGAGTTCTTCGGCGACGAGATCGAGTCGATCGCCGAGTTCGATCCGCTGCGTGGCCGAACGCTGCGTGGGCTCGCGCGGGTCGCGATCTACCCTGCGAGCCACTACGTCACCACCCGCGACCGGCTCGACGATGCCGTCAAGAACATTCGCGAGGAGCTCCAGGCGCGGCTCGCCGAGCTGCGTGCGGAGAGCAAGCTGCTGGAGGCGCAGCGCATCGAGCAGCGCACCTTGTTCGATCTCGAGATGCTCGCCGAGATGGGCTTCTGCAACGGCATCGAGAACTATTCTCGGCACCTCGACGGCCGCGTCCCGGGCTCGCCGCCAGCGACCCTGCTGCGCTACTTCCCGAAGGACTTCCTGCTCTTCGTCGACGAGAGTCACGTCACCATTCCGCAGATCGGCGGCATGTACCGGGGCGATCGCTCGCGCAAGTCGACCTTGGTGGAGTACGGTTTCCGTCTGCCGTCGGCGCTCGACAATCGACCGCTGAACTTCCAGGAGTTCGAGGAGTTCGTGCAGCAGGTGGTCTACGTCTCGGCAACGCCCGCCGACTACGAGCTGCAGAAGAGCGCTGGCGTGGTGGTCGAGCAGGTCATCCGGCCGACCGGTCTGATGGATCCGGGCATCGAGGTGCGCGGCGCGCGCGCGCAGGTCGACGATCTGCTCGAGGAGATCCGCAAGCGCGTCGAGCGCCACGAGCGCGTGCTGGTCACCACCTTGACCAAGAAGATGGCCGAGGATCTCACCGACTATCTGCAGGATGTGGGCGTGCAGGTGCGCTACATCCACGCCGACATCGACACGATCGAGCGCGTGGAGATCATCCGCGGGCTGCGTCGCGGTGACTTCGACGTGCTGGTCGGCATCAATCTGCTGCGTGAGGGGCTCGACCTGCCGGAGGTGTCGCTGGTCGCGATCCTCGACGCCGACAAGGAAGGTTTTCTGCGCTCGACGCGCTCGCTCATCCAGACCATCGGTCGCGCCTCGCGCAACGTGAACGGTCTGGTCATCATGTACGCCGACGTCGTGACGGACTCGATGCGACGCGCGATCGAGGAGACCGATCGCCGGCGCGAGATCCAGCGGCAGTACAACATCGATCACGACATCACGCCGGAGTCGATCCAGAAGGCGATCGGATCGCCGCTGATCGAGGTCTACGAGGCGGACTACGCGACGGTCCCCAAGCTGACCCCGGAGGAGATCGCCGACATGGCCGTGACCCCCGCGGATCTGCCGCGCGTCATGGCCGAGGTCCGGCAGTCGATGCGCGAGGCCGCGGAAGCGCTCGATTTCGAGCGCGCGGCGGAGCTGCGCGACCGGCTGCGCGTGCTCGAGGGCGGCGCGCCTTTCGGGCTCGCCTCGGTTGCGGCCGAGGGCCGCGTCGCGGCCGGAAGCTCGGGTCCCGGCAAGCGCGGTCGCGGCGGCGCGCAGCGGGCCAGCGCCGGACCCCGTCGCGCTCGCGGCACGCGCTGACGTCCGCCGCCGATCGGCGACGCGTAGCTGCGCTTTCGTCTCTGGAACACTACCCTGCACGGCGCGTGTCAAGCCCGCAGGACGAAGACCAGACGCCCGCGACCCGGAGCGCCGAGCTCGACGCCAAGGTCGCCGCGGTGCCCGCGAACCCGGGCGTCTATCTGCTGAAGGATCGCGCCGGCAAGGTGATCTACGTCGGCAAGGCGAAGAGTCTGCGCCCGCGCGTGCAGAGCTACTTCCGCGGCGGCGACGAACGCTACCAGGTGCAGTTCCTGGTCCGGCGCGTCGGTGATGTCGAGTGCCTGGTGACGAGGAACGAGAAGGAAGCGCTGATCCTCGAGAACAACCTGATCAAGCAGTACAAGCCGCGCTACAACATCCGGCTCAAGGACGACAAGTCGTACGTCAGCGTCAAGATCACGTCCAACGATGCGTGGCCGCGCGTGCTGGTCACCCGGCGGATCCTGCGCGACGGCAGCCGCTACTTCGGGCCTTTCCACAGCGCGTCGGCGGTGCGCGAAACGCTCGACGTCATTCGCAAGGTGTTCCCCCTGCGCACCTGTAGCGATCCGGTGTTTCGCAACCGGACCCGGCCGTGCCTCGAGTACCAGATCAAGCGTTGCCTCGGTCCGTGTGTGCTGCCGGTCGACCGCAGCGAGTACGAGCAGCATCTCCGCGCCGTCACACTGCTGCTCGAGGGCAAGGACTTCCAGCTTCGGAATCTGCTCGAAGGACGCATGCGGGGAGCGGCGGACGAGATGCGCTTCGAAGCGGCGGCACGCTTCCGCGACCAGCTGCGCGCGATCGAGAAGACCGGTGAACGCCAGGGTGCGGTGCAGCACGGCGGCGGTGACCAGGACGTGTTCGGGATCTATCGTGAAGGGGGCTTCATCGAGGCCCAGGTGCTGATGGTCCGCGGTGGTACGCTGACCGCGAACCAGTCGTTCGGCTTCGCGGACTGGGAGCTTCCCGACGAGGAGGTTCTGGGCTCTCTGCTGACGCAGTTCTACCAGGGCGATCGCTTCGTCCCGGACGAGATCTTGCTCCCGGTCGCGATCGACGACGCCGAGGTCCGTGCGGAGCTGCTGCGCGAGCGCAAGGGACGGGTGGTCTCGGTCCTGGTTCCGAAAAGGGGAGACAAGGTCCGCCTGATCGAGCTGGCGCGCGCCAATGCGCGGCAGGCTTTCGTCGAACGTCGCGACGACGAGGAGCGCTCGGACAAGACCGCCCGCGAGCTGCAGGAGCGCCTGCAGCTGCGCAACCCGCCGAAGCGGGTCGAGGGCGTCGACATCTCGACGTTTCAAGGTGGTGAGACGGTCGCATCCGTCGTGTCGTTCGATGAGGGACGGCCCGATCCGCAGCGCTATCGCCGATTCCGGATCCGGACCGTGATCGGCACCGACGACTTCGCGAGCATGCGCGAAGTGCTGCAGCGGCGTCTGCGCAAGGGCCTCGAGAAGAACGATCTGCCGGACCTGCTGGTGATCGACGGTGGTCGGGGACAGCTCGGTGTCGCGACAGCGGTTTGTGCGGACCTCGGCATCACCACGCTCGACGTCGTCGGCCTCGCGAAGATGCGCGTCGAGCGCAGCCCGACGGCACCCGAGATCGAGCGCATCGAGGAGCGCGTCTTCCTGCCGGGCCGCAAGAACCCGGTGATCCTGCCGCGCAACTCGAGCGCGCTCTTTCTGCTGCAGCGCGTCCGCGACGAAGCGCATCGCTTCGCAATCACCTACCATCAGAAGCTGCGCGATCGCGCCCGGCTGGTGTCGCCCCTGCAGGAGATCGCAGGGATCGGGGAAGAGCGCCAACGCGCCTTGCTGCGACACTTCGGCAGCCTGGCTCGCGTGCGCGCGGCGGCAGTGGCGGAGATCGCCGGCTTGCCGGGCTTCGGGCGCGCGCTCGCGGAGCGAATCAAGGGCGCCCTCGAATCCGGCACGCCTGGCTGAGTCTGGACGCGCAGCGGTTGTCGCCGCGACGGCTACCCTCGCCCTGGCGAGGCGTGACCGGGTGCGCCACTCACGCGTGGTGGAGCGGGTGCGATGATGCGTGCGCGCCGCGGGCTGTCCGCGCGGCGTCCCCTGGCGTGGTCGTGGTGGCTGCCCGCGACGGCCATCGGTCTTCTTCTCGGACAGGGTGCTGGTGGATCGTTCGGGTCCACCGGCGCGCTGCTTGCGGTCGCGGCCGCTAGCGCTGCGCCAGCGGTGGTGTCGGCGCACCGTGCGCTCGGCACGGCTCTCGTCCTCGGAACGGGCGCGGCTGCGCTGGGCGCGGTGCAGGTCCGGCAGCGCGACTCTGCTCGCGCGCAGCGTGCGGCGCGCCTCCCGACGGGCGTTGTGGAGCTGCGCGGACGGGTCGCCGCCGTGCGGCGCAACCGTGGACGGGGGGATTCGATCTGGGTAGCGCTCGACGTCGTGTTGACGGAATCCGCGGTAGACCTCGTGCGCGGCGAGCGGGTACGGCTGGCGATCTGGAGCACACAACGTATCTGGCAGGTCGGTGAGGAGGTCGCCGTTCGGGCGTCGGTCCGAGCGCCGCGCGGCTTCTGCAACGGTGGCGATGACGGTTATGCGCGGTCGACGTGGCGGCAGGGGGTGGTCGCGCTGGCGTCGGTCGCGAGCGAGCGGGCAGTGACGGTCACCCGCGCCGACGTCCCATGGACGGATCTCGACGCGCGCATCGCCGCGGCGCGACTCGGCATCGCGGACGCACTGGCCGCCGCGGTGACCGGTCAGGACGAGCGTGCGGTGCTGGCCGCGTTGATCTTCGGCGACCAGAGTGCGATCCGTCCCGAGCTGCGGCGTGCCTACGCGCGCAGTGGTGCGGCGCACGTGCTCTCGGTGTCCGGACTGCACATCGCGCTGGTCGCCATGACCGCGTATCTGGTGCTGCAGGCGCTGCTGGTGCGCTGGCCCTGGTTCGCCCTGCGCCTGCTGGTCGCGCGCGTCGCCGCCTGCGCCGCGCTCGTACCGGCAGCGCTCTATGCACTCCTCAGCGGGGGCGCCGTCGCCACCCTGCGTGCGCTCGTGATGGGAGCCCTGGCTCTGGGAGCGGTCGTGCTGTTGCGCCGCGCCGAAGTCTGGACCGCGCTGGCGACCGCCGCACTGCTGCTGTCCGTGGCAGATCCGGACGTGGGCCGAGATCCCTCGTTCCAGCTCTCGTTCGCTTCCGTCGCGGCACTGGTCGTTGCAAGTCGACGATTTCAGAGCTGGCGCGCTCGGCATTTCGAGAGGAGTCTCGATCCCAACCGCCTGTGCGGCAGGCTCGTCGCGAGCCTGCTTGCCGCCATCGTGGTTTCGGCCGCGGCCAGCATCGCGACCGGGCCGATCACCTCGTTCCACTTCGGCTCGATCGCGCTTCTCGGCGTGCCGGCGAATCTGGTGGTCGTGCCCCTGGTCGGCTGGTGGGTGCTGCTGCTGGCCCTCGTGGGTACCGCGTTGCTCCCCCTCTGGAGCGCCGCGGCGCACCTGTTCCTCTGGCTTGCGGGGTGTTTCCTCGAGCCCGGCAATCGATTCGTCGAGTGGCTTGCAAGCGGTCGCTGGAGCGCACTCGACTGGGCGCTCGCTTCGCCGCTCGAGGTGACGGCCCTGCTGGCGATCAGCGCCGTCTGGGCGGTGCCGCGCGGTCGCTGGCGGGTGGTCGCCGCCGCCGTGTGTATTCTGGCGAGCGCCCTATGGGTCGCGGAGGAGCTCGCTGCTCGTCTCGCCCCGCGTCTCGAGGTCCGCTTCCTCGACGTCGGGCAGGGCGACGCGACCATCCTTCGCCTGCCGGCGAAGAGCGCAGCGATCGTCGTCGACGCAGGGGGACTGGGGGGCGCCTCCGATCCAGGGGAGCGGGTCGTGGTCCCGTCGCTCTGGCGTTCGGGTGTCACTGACCTGGCGGTGATCGCGCTCTCGCACCCGGAGCACGATCACTACGGAGGTCTCGCCGCGGTCGTGCGAGCGTTGGCGGTGGGTGAGTTCTGGTCGAACGGACGGAGAGCGCGCAACGCCGGCTTCACTGTCCTGCGCGACGCGCTCGCGGACCGCGGGATCGCGTCGAGGGATCTCGCGAGTGGTGCGCGCCCACTCGTTGGACCGTTCGGCGAGATCGTCGTGCTCCATCCCGCGAGCGAGTCCGACGGCGGTTCGGATAACGATCGCTCGCTCGTTCTGCGGCTGTCGTACGGGGCCACGCGGGTGCTGCTGACCGGGGACATCGAGGCTCGCGCCGAGGATGCGCTGTGGCGCCGATCGGCAGATCTCGATGCCACCGTGGTCAAGGTGCCGCACCACGGCAGCCGTACCTCCAGCACGCGAAGATTCGTCGCTGCGAGCCGTCCCGGGGTCGCCGTTGCGATGCTCGGTGCGAACAATCGCTTCGCGTTTCCCGCCCCGGAGGTGCGCGCACGCTACGCCGGGATGGGAGCTGCCTGGCGACAGACCGATCGCGATGGCGAGATCGTCGTGACCTCGGACGGCCAGCTCGAGACGGTTGCGAGCTGTCGCTAACGGCGCCCCCCCCGAGCACCGGGGCTAGAGCTTTGCCGCCGGGGTGGTCGCGCGCGCCTTCTGCCGCCGTGCTTTGTCGATCTGGTTGAAGCGGAACGAGATCTCGTAGTTGCCGTCGACGAGGCGGCTGGTCATCGGCGAGCACGAGCGGGCAAAGACGTGCATCATGCGTGTGTTGCGGGCCAGGACCTGCGCCGTGAAGCCGTCGATCTGCCGGCTGCGCGCGAAGCGCATCAGGAGCTGCAGGAGCTGCGTGCCCAGCCCTTGACCCTGGAACTCGTCGTGCACGACGAAGGCGCTCTCTGCGAGGTTGGTCGCGGGATCGAGGTCGTACCGAGCCACCGCGATGAGTCGGTCGAGATCGCTGCCGTGCGCGTCGGATGGCGCGACGAAAGCGCCGATCGCCATCCGGCGTTCGTAGTCGAGCGTGACGAAATGCTGCACTTGCTTGGGTGAGAGCCGTTTCAACGGCGTTCCGTAGCGCAGATAGACGGTCTCGTCGGAGTGCGAATGAAAGAGGTCGCGCAGCGCGCGCTCGTCATCCGGTCGCAGCGGCCGGAACAGCACGCGCTGACCGTCCTTCAGCCGGGACTCGGTCACCGCCTCGGTGGGGTAGGGCCGGCCCGCTTCAGGGAGCGCGATCTGCGACGGCATCACGTACCGGCGTGCCTTGGCAGCATCGAGCAGCTCATGGCGGAAACTCGGATGGGCGATCGAGGTCAAGGCGAGGGCGCGCTCGCGCACGGTGCGTCCGTAGAGGTTCGCGATGCCGTACTCGGTCACCACGTAATGGACGTCGCCGCGCGAGGTCACGATGCCGGCGCCCTCGCTCAGAACCGGAACGATGCGGGACAGCGAATCGTGCTGCGCCGTCGAGCGCATGGCGATGATCGGCTTGCCGCCACGCGACCGGCTCGCGCCGCGGATGAAGTCGGCCTGGCCGCCGATGCCGCTGAAGAACTTGTGGCCGATCGAATCGGCGCACACCTGCCCGGTCAGATCGACCTGGAGAGCCGAGTTGATGGCGACCATGTCGTCGTGGCGTGCGATCACGAACGGGTCGTTGACCCAGTCGACGCCGATGAACTCGAACAGCGGGTTGTCGTCGACGAAATCGTAGAGCCGCCGACTGCCCATGCAGAACGAGGTGACGACCTTGCCCTTGTGGATGTTCTTCCGTCGCCCGGTGACGACGCCGCCCTCGACGAGGTCGACGATGCCGTCCGAGAACATCTCCGTGTGCACGCCGAGATCGTGCTTGTCGGCGAGAAGGGGCGTGAGCGCCTGCGGGATGTCACCGATGCCCATCTGCAGCGTCGCACCGTCCGGAATCAGGGTTGCCACGTTGCGCGCGATCTCGCGCGATACGGTGTCGGGCTCGACCTTCGGCAGCTCGAGCAGGGGCGTCGTGCACTCCACGAAGGCGTCGATGTCGCGCACGTGGACGAAGCTGTCGCCGTGCGTGCGCGGCATTGCCGGGTTGACCTCCGCCAGGACGACGTCGGCGGCCTCGATCGCGCTCTTCACCACGTCGACGGAGATGCCGAGGCTCGAGTACCCGGCGCGGTCCGGCGGCGACACCTGGATCAGCGCGACATCGACCTGGATGCGGCCGCTGCGGAACAGTCCGGGAATCTCCGACAGGAACACCGGCGTGTAGTCGGCGTGCCCGGCGTGAACCGCGTCGCGGACGTTGGCGCCGATGAACAGCGCATTGTGCCGGAAGCGCCCGGGAAAGCGGGGATCGGCATAGGGCGCCACTCCGAGCGTCAAGATGTGGAGGATCTCGCCCTCGGCGACGTCGGTGTTCTCCGCCAGGGCACGAACGAGGGTCTGTGGCTCGCCGCATCCGGACCCGATGAAGATGTGGTCGCCCGAGCGTACCCGGCTGACCGCCTCGGCGGCCGTGACGATGCGGTCGTCATGCGGGCGTGGGCGGCGCTTGTGCGCGGTGCGGGCGGCGGGGAGCAGTCCTGGGTCGCGGTCGGACACAGGCTCGCGTCAACCCACCGAGGCCATAGGGTGGAAATCGATGGCGACGCTCAGTCTCAGTGCTTGTGCTCGATCCGACGTCCGAAGGTGACCTCGCCCTTGTCGATGCGCAGGGAGAATCCGCACTCTGGATTGGTGCACACCCAGGCCTTGAACATGACGGTCGCGCCCTCTTGCCCATAGTCCGAGAGTGGGATCAGCAAGCCGTTGTTGCATTTCTGGCACTTGGGCAACTCCATCTCACCACCTCCTCTGGGCAAGCACCGGCCACGCAATGTATAGGCTCACGAAATGTCACAAAGCAAGGAGATGACGCGGGAATCGCAGCCTGACGGCACGCGCGACGGCGACGTGCCTGATGGCGTTCGTCACGAAGTCTTGTCGAAGCGATTGCGCGTGTTGCTCGACGAACGTGATCGGCTCCTCGAGCAGATCGCCCAGGTCGATCGCGAGATCGATAGGGTTCGCGGCGAGGCGTCGGAGGGGGCGCGCCGCGCGGCGGAGCGGCTACGCGATTCGCCGGACGATCGGACGTTCACGGTGTCGGTCCACGATTTCGTCCGCGGCGCCGCCGAGCCTCCCGTGGAGGTTGATCGCGACGATCTCGAATGCTGCCTTGGCAAGGTTGTCGTTGCGCTACGCCGGCGCGGCGATTCGCTGTCGCGAACACAGGTGCAGGTCCGGTTCCAGGCAGGGTCCGGCCGCATCGTGGCCATCGCTCTTCACGTGGACGACGACGTGACCGGCGATCGACAGCTCTATCGGCGTTTCGACCTGGGCACGCCGCCGATGTGATTCGCGTCGCCGCGCGTGTCCAGAGGTGGACCCCGGTCAGGATTCGCCGGCAACGGGTCGCGTCGCCGCGACCGCCATCGGTTGTGCGTCCGGGGTGTGCTGCGGCTTGTGGGCAGCCGAGGTGATCTGGATCTCCGAGCGGTCGCGCGGGAACTTGGCGTCGAGCCGGACCGTCACCTTGACGCCGAGCTTGATCATGAGCTCGTCGAGGCCGGCGCGGAGCGGCCCCTGCAAAGCCGCTCCGACCTCCGAGGAAACGGCGAGGGTGACGCGCTCGACGTCACCCGCGGTCGCGACCTGGCGCCGTACCATGCGGAGGACTTCCGAGGCCAATGTCCCGACGGACTTGAGCCGGCCATCGCCCCCACAGGTGGAGCAGGGCGTGGTGATCAGCTGGCGGAGATTGTCGCGGGTCCGCTTGCGCGTCATCTGAACCAGCCCGAGCTCCGAGATGCGGAGGATGTTGGTGCGGGCCTTGTCGCGCTTCACCGCCTCGGCGAGCGCCTCGCTGACCTTCTTCCGGTTGGCGGCCTTCTCCATGTCGATGAAGTCGATGATGATGATGCCGCCGATGTTGCGCAGACGCAGCTGGTCGATCGCGACACGCGCCGCTTCGAGGTTCGTCTTGAGGACGGTCTCCTCGTGCGTCTTCTTGCCGACGAACCGACCGGTGTTGACGTCGATCGTGGTCAGGGCCTCGGTCTGATCGAAGACCAGATAGCCCCCGGATTTCAACCAGACGCGGCGCTCGAGGGCGCGGTTCACCTGATTCTCGATCCCGAAGTGATCGAAGATGGGCTCGATGCCGTCGTAGGCCTCGACGCGCGACTTGAGCTTCGGCTGCAGGACGTTGTCGACGAAGTCGATGACGCGCCGGTGGTCTTCCGGTTGATCGACGACGACCTGCCGCACGTCGCTGGTGAACAGGTCACGGATCGCGCGCAGCACGATGTCGAGATCGGCGTGCAACAGCGCCGGTGCGCTCGCGGCGGCGCTCTTCTTGACGATGCTCGCCCACAGCCGCGAGAGAAAGCGCATGTCGGCGACGATCTCGCGCTTGCTCACGCCCTCGCACGCCGTACGCACGATGAAGCCGCCCGTTCCCTTCGGCCGTCCGGTTGCCACGATGTCGCGCAAACGCTGGCGCTCTTTCTCGTCCTCGATCCGGCGCGAGACGCCGATGTGGTCGGTGGTCGGCATGTAGACGACGTACCGGCCGGGAAGCGAGATGTGGGAGGTGATGCGGGCTCCCTTGGAGCCAATCGGCTCCTTGGACACCTGGACCAGGATCTCCTGGTCCTTGGTCAGCACCTCCTCGATCGAGGGCATCGGGGTCTCGTCGCGCTGGCGTGGTGCGCGGGGCTGCTCCTGGGTCGCGTCGTCTGGCTGCGTCTCGCTGGCAGCCTCGGTGTCGCCAGCCTCCTCTTCCTCCTCCTCGCTGGCAGCGTCGTCGTCTTCGGCGCTTGCATCCGTCAGGGGAGCGGCCGCATTCGCTTCTGCCTCCGTGAAGGGGTCAGCGTTGGCCGTATGAGAGGTCGCCGGGGCGTCAGCCTCCGGGTCTTCCGCGTAGGCGGCTAGCGACGAGTCGAGATCGAGATCCGTGGTGGCCTCTCCCGGGGCACCGTCGCCACCCTCCGCGCCGGGGGCACGCCAGAAGTCGGACACGTGCATGAAGGCTGCCTTGTCGAGTCCGATCTCGACGAACGCTGCCTGCATTCCGGGCAGGACCCGCACGACCTTGCCCTTATAGATGTTTCCGGCGATCGAGTGCTCGCCACCGCTCTCGACGTGTAGCTCGGCTACGGCGTTCGCCTCGCACAGGGCGACCCGCGTTTCGATCACCGAGGAATTGATGATGATGCGCTTCTGCACTTCAGCCCGCCGCAGGCCTGTCGGCTACCATCCCGCCACGGCGGGTGGACGCCGATGCGCCGCGAGCGTCGGCTGCGGTCCGGGCAGTTCCGGGGAGCAGCGCGGCACGGCGTGAAGGCATCCCCTGAGCCCACGCGCGTGGCGCGGTCATCATGCAGGCGGACGCTATCCAATGGTTCTCGAAAGAGCAAGAGCCTTGCCGTCGTCTTGACTTGTCCGGGTCGGCACCGTTAGGTCCCTCGCGGGAGCAAAACGGTGCAGAATTCCGTCCAGAGCGGCCATGAACGGTGCGGTCGCGGTAGGTCTTGATAGGGCTTCCGAGCCGCTGGGGACCAGTCGCTCGCGTCCCGCCGAGGTTCTCCATTCCAAGGCCCTCGTCCTGAATCGGTCTTTCCTCCCGATTCACATCACGACCGTGCGTCGCGCTTGCGTGATGCTCTACCAGGGCCTGGCGCGGGCCGTCGACGGGCACTACCAGACCTTCGACTTCGGCTCGTGGTGCGAGCAGGGGGTGGCCCGCCAGACCCTCGGCCTGGTGGGTCGGGCGATGCCCGTGCCACGGGTCATCCTGCTGATGACTTACGATCGCGTGCCCAGGCGGCACGTCCGCTTCACGCGCCACAACGTGTACGCGCGCGATCACGATACCTGTCAATATTGTGGGCGACGATTTCCTCGCCACGAGCTGAACCTGGACCACGTCGTTCCGCGCTCGCAGGGCGGGCTGTCGACCTGGGAGAACGTCGTCTGTTCGTGCCATCCCTGCAACCGCCGCAAGGGCGGGCGAACCCCCGAGCAGTCCGGTATCCGTCTGTTGACGAGACCGGCGCGTCCCGCGTGGACGCCGTTCCTGGGCGAGGCTTTCGGCCAGGGCCGGTACCGCGAGTGGCGTCCGTTCCTGTCGTTCCTCGAAGGGGCGGAGCGCGAGAGCGGGAGCTGATCCATCGCGAACCTCTACGGCTAGTGGTTCGCCTTGACTCCAACCACTAATTGATGGGATAGCCCCGAAAGCACGCAGGCAACGGTGCGCGAGGGTCGTGACGAGGAGGTGGGTGTGCGCATCCGTCAGATCGAGTTGTTCGGCTTCAAGTCCTTTCGAGATCCGACGCGCCTCTCCCTGAACACGGGCTTGAACGCGGTGGTCGGTCCGAACGGCTGCGGCAAGTCGAACGTGGCGGACGCCATCCGCTGGGCGCTCGGTGAGCAAAGCGTCAAGCATCTGCGGGCGAAGGAGATGGAAGACGTCATCTTCTGCGGCAACGCCAAGAGCCCGCCGCTGAACCTCGCCGAGGTGGTCCTGACCTTCGAGCAGGCGGACACTTCCCTGCCGATCGCCAGCGAGGAAGAGGGCCTCGCGGCACGCGTTGCCCGTCTCGCCGAGTTCACCGTCAAGCGGCAGATCTTTCGCTCCGGAGAGTCGCACTACTTCATCAACGACGCGCCGGCGCGCCTGCGCGACGTGACCGAGCTCTTCCTCGGCAGCGGGGTGGGGCCGAAGGCCTACGCGATGATCGAGCAGGGCCGCGTCACGCAGATCGTGAACGCGAAGCCGGAGGAGCTGCGTCTCTTCATCGAAGAGGCCGCGGGCACGACTCTCTTCCGCAGCCGGAAGATCGCCTGCGAGCGGAAGCTCGAGCGTACGGTGGAGAACCTGTCGCGGGTCAGGGACGTGATGCGCGAGATCGAGCGTCAGCTCGGCGTGCTGCGCCGCCAGGCAAAGCGCGCCGAGGAGTTCCGTGCTCTCGAGAAGGAGCTGCGCGAGACCGAGCTCGGGTTGGCGGCCGAGCGTTGGGCGGTCCTTACGGCCGACGTGGAATCGCTCGAAGAGGGCCTGCGGGCGGCGGCGGGGGCTGCGCACGGCGCTCAGGAGGCGGTGCAGCGCCACCAGGCGACGCGGACGGAGGCCGGCGTCGAGGAGCGCCTGGTGAGCGAGCGCATCGAGCGCGCGTTCGCCGCGCTCGGTGAGGCTAGCGAGGCCGTGGTCCGCATGACGGAGCGGCAGACCGCGCTGCAGGAAACGATTGGCAGCATCGACGGACGCTGCGCGCGCGGTCGCGAGGAACTCGGTGTGCTCGAGCGCCGCGAGGGCGAGCTCTCGACTGCGGTACAGGCTGCGGAGACGACGCTCGAGGATGCTCGCGAGCAGGCGCGTGCGGCCGCGGAAGCGCTCGCCATCGTGGATCGCGAGATGGAGGAGCTGCGGCCGCTGTTCGTGCGCTGCGAACAAGAGCACGCAGAGGCATTGGCCACCTTGAACGAAGAGCGTGGCCGCGCCGCGAGTGCCGGCGAGCGGCGCGCCGAGTGCGTCGCCCGCCTGGCCGGCGCGGGCGAGCAGCGCGAGCGTGCGCTCGAGCGCACGCACATCCGCCACAGCGAGCTCGAAGCGACGATCGCGCAGGCGAGCCAGCGCGCCCTCGCCCTGGACTCGGCGCGTGCCGCGCACGCACGACTCTCGGCCGACCAGCTGCGGGCCGCGGCGGCGCTGCGGGCCGGCGAAGAGGAGATGCACCGCCTCGAGGAGAGCCAGGTCTCGGTCCGCGAGGCGATGGTTCACGTACGCGGGCGCCTCGATGGGCTGCGCAGCCGCGAGCAGGCGTTCGACGGTTACGCCGAAGGGATCACGACCGTCATGGGCCTGGAGCCGCGCCCGCGCGGCCTCGTGGTCGACGCGTTGGACATTCCGACCGAGCTCGAGCCGGCGGTGGCAGCCGTGCTGGGCGATCTGCTCCGTGGCGCGATCGTCGACCGGCCAGAGGACGGTGCGGCTCTGGCCGAGGGCCTGCGCTCCCTTGGCGAGGGTCGGGTTGCGTTGGTGCCGATCTCGCCGCGCAACGAGCCTCGCTCGACCGACGAGCTGCCGGCGGGCACCGGACTCCTGGGCTCGCTGATCGGTGTTCGCGGTGGCCACGAAGAGCTTCGCGGCGCCCTGTTCGGCTCGGTTGGTCTCGCGGACGATCTCGATAGCGCGGTCAAGGCGTGGCGCGCGCACGACAATGGCTTCAGCTGGGTCACGCGGGCCGGCGATGTCGTCGATCGGCGAGGAATCGTGACCGGAGGAAAGGGTCTCCGGGGCACCGAGCTGCTGGCCCGCCGGCGAGCTCTGGGCGAGCTCAGCGCGCAGCTCGCGCAGGACGAGGTTCGCCTCGGGGCGATCGAGCTCAGGCTGGCCGAGGCGCGGGAAGAGTGCTCGGGGTTGGCGTCCCGACTGCGAGAGCTCGATGCGCAGGCCCATTCCGCCACGCTTGCTCTGGTCGCTGCCGAGCATGGCGCCGAGGGCGCGCAGCGGGAGCGCCAGGCGGGCCAGACCCGTGTCGCAGAGGCGGAATCCGAGCTCGCGACCGCCGATCAGGCGGCAGCGCGCGCGACGGACGCGCTCGCGGCTGCGGACGCCGAAGCGCAGCTCCGGGATCGTGCGCTGTCGAACAGCGAAACACGGGTTGCGGTTACCGAGCAGGAGGTCGAGTCGCGGCGGCGGGTGCTCGATACATGCCGGGCTCGGCGTGACCTCTGCCGCGATAGCCAGGGATCCTTGCAGCAGGCGTCGGGGCAGGCAGAGTCGTCGTTGCAGCGCCTGGTCCACGAGCGCACGATTCTCGCGGCGCGCCGGAGTTCGCTCGAGACCGAGATCGGCGACCTCAGCACGCAGCGCGAGGCAAACGTGGCGACGCTCGCTCAGCTCGGTGCGGATCTCGAGCAGGCGCGCGTGGACCTCGCGCGCGGCGAGCGCGAGATGGACGAGGCGCGGAGCTCGGCGAGGGCGACGCAGGAACGACTCCGCGAGGCGGAGGCGGCGCTCGGGACGGCGCGCACGACGCTCGAGGAGGCACGGGAGAGCTGTCGCGGCTTCGAGGTCCGGCTTGCCGAGCGGCGTGCCCAGCTCGATGCACTCGCGGGCTACACGCTCGAACGACACGAGGTCGAGGTCAGCAGCCTGACGGTGCCCGACGGCTTCGACTCGCCGGCAGCGACCCGCCGCGTGGCGGAGCTCAAGGACCGGATCCAGCGCCTCGGCGAGGTCAACGTGACGGCGATCACGGATGCGCGCGAGCTGGAAGAGCGTCTCAGCTTCCTCGAGACGCAGCGCAACGACCTCGAGTCCTCGATGGAGGATCTGAATCGAACCATCGCCGAACTCAGCCGCACCACCCGGACCCGCTTCCGCGAGACCTTCGAGAAGGCCAACGAGAAGTTCAGCGAGATCTTCGTCGAGCTGTTCCGCGGCGGTGCCGCCTCGCTCAAGCTGACCAACCCGAATAATTTGCTCGAGACCGGCGTCGAGATCGAGGCGCAGCCGCCGGGCAAGCGGGTCGGGAACAACATGCTGTCGGGCGGCGAGCGCGCCCTGACCGCGGTCAGCCTCATCATGGCGTTGTTCAGCCTGCGAGCCACACCGTTTTGCCTGCTCGACGAGGTGGACGCGCCGCTGGACGATGCCAACGTGAGCCGCTTCAACGCCCTTCTGCAGAGGATGAGCGAGAGCACGCAGTTCATCGTGATCACGCACAACCAGCGGACGATGGAGTCATGTCACTCGCTCTACGGCGTCACCATGCCCGAGCCGGGCGTGTCTCAGGTGGTCTCGGTTTCACTTTCGGGGCGGGGTTCAGCGCACAACGGAATGGCAGCGAGTGCGTGACGAGAGCTGCTCGAGGCTGAGTAGGTGCCGGAAGCGCTGACGTCGACGCTCGTGCTGTGGGCGGGCGCGTGGGGCCTCGCGCTGCTGATCGCGCTGGTCGGCTCTGCGCTCCGCGCACGCGCGGGGGCGGCGCCGCCGGCCCAGGCGGGCCCCCCCCTGCCAGCCGCTGCCACGGCTCCGGTGTCGTACCGCGATCGGCTGCACCTCGGCCTGACCAAGAGCCGCGCCGCCTTTGCTGGGCGATTGAGCGCGGCGCTGGGACGCGGCTCCGAGCGCGACGCGGATCTCGACGCCCTGGAAGAGGTACTGATCGAGGGGGACGTCGGGGTCCGGGCGACACAGGACCTCCTCACCGGCCTGCGGCGGCTGCCAGCGGAGCGACGAAACCCGAGCGGCATGGTCAGCGCACTGCGCACCGAGATGCGGGCCCTGCTTGGCGATATCCCTCCCGAGCCGAAGGAGTTTCCGCAGCGACCGTGGGTCGTCCTCGTCGTCGGGGTAAACGGGGTGGGCAAGACGACCACGATCGGCAAGCTCGCGGCGCGGCATCGTGCTGCCGGCCGCTCGGTATTGGTCGTCGCGGGCGACACCTTCCGCGCTGCCGCGATCGAGCAGCTGACCATCTGGGCCGAGCGCGCCGGGGCGCAGATCGTGCGCCAGAACCCCGGCAGCGATCCTTCCTCGGTGGTGTTCGACGGCATGACGGCGGCGGTCGCCCGAGGGGTCGATGTCGTGCTGATCGATACCGCCGGCCGCCTCCATACCAAGGTCAACTTGATGGAGGAGCTGAAGAAGGTGCGTCGAGTCATCGATCGCGTGCTGGCCGGGGCGCCGCACGAGACCCTCCTCGTCGTGGACGCGACGACCGGTCAAAATGCCGTCTCCCAGGCCCGGACCTTCGGCAGCGCCGTCGACGTGACCGGTGTGATTCTCACCAAGCTCGACGGATCGGCACGAGGGGGGGTCGTCGTCGCGATCCGCCACGAGCTCGGCATGCCGGTCCGCTATGTCGGAGTGGGCGAGAGCGTGGCGGATCTACAACCGTTCGACCCCGACGCCTACATCGAAGGCCTGCTGGCCCCCGAGTGACCGAAGCTTCGGTGCTGGGCCAAGGCCGACCCAGGAACCCTTGACAGCGTGTGTAGACGGTTCCTAGGGTCGCGCAGACGACGAGCGATCAGAGTGTCTAACGCACAACACAACGCGATGTAGATCGGCATTTCCGCCCGGGGTTGGCCTTCGCGACGGCTGCTCGGCTGCGGCAGCGATCTTGGAGAACTCCAAGTGACCAACTGGCAAGCCGGGCTTCTCGGCTTCGTGATAGCGGCAGTCTGCGCAGCGCTGCTTCATCTCCAGCGCCGACGCCGCCTGGAGGGGATGACGCGCGAGGCCGACGAGGCTCGCGAGCGCATCGTCGCGGAGGCGCGGCGCGAAGCTGAGACCTTCCAGCGGGAGTCCCGCGTCCAGGCGCGAGATGAAGGTCTTCGCTCACGTACCGAGTTCGAGGAAAGCTCGCGCGAGCAGCGGCAACGGCTCGAGGTGTCCGAGAAGCGCCTTGGGACGCAGGCGATGGACCTGGAGCGGCAGATCGCCAAGCTCGAATCGCGCACGGTGGAGTTCGACCGGCGTGAGGGAGGCTTGGGGCAGAAGGAACGCGAGCTCGAGGTCACGCGCACCTCGGTACAGAGCGCCCTCGACGAGGCACGCCGCGCGCTCGATCACGCGGCCGGAATGAACCGCGAGGAGGCCAGGAAGGCTTTGCTCGACGAGATCACCGCGGAGAGCCGGCACGAGGCGGCGAAGCGCATCCGCCAGATCGAGGAGGAGGCGCACGCAGACGCCGACCGGCGCGCCAAGAAGGTCGTGGCGGTCGCCATCGAGCGTCTTGCCGGCGAGTTCGTCGCCGAGCGCACGATCTCCCTGGTGCATCTGCCTACCGACGACATGAAGGGGCGCCTGATCGGACGGGAAGGCCGCAACATCCGCGCCATCGAGGCGGCGACTGGCGTGGACCTGATCATCGACGACACGCCCGAAACCGTCGTCATCTCCTGCCACAATCCGGTTCGGCGTGAGATCGCGCGAACCGCCGTCGAGAAGCTCGTTTCCGACGGGCGCATCCACCCCGGACGGATCGAGGAGGTGGTTCGCAAGGCCGAGCAGGAGGTCGAGGAGACGGTCCGGGAAGCGGGTCAGAAGGCGTTGTTCGAGGTCGGGGTGCACGGGGTACACCCGGAGATCATCAAGCTGCTCGGGATGCTGCGTTACCGCTACAGCTACGGACAGAACGTCCTCGCGCACTCGGTCGAAGCGGCGTTCATCTGTGGCGTGATGGCGAGCGAGCTCGGGTTGAATCCGAAGCAGGCACGCCGAGCGGCGCTGCTGCACGACATCGGCAAGTCGCTGACCCACGAGGTCGAGGGGTCGCATGCCCTCATCGGCGCGGACATCGCGAGAAAGTACGGCGAGTCGGCGAAGATCTGCAACGCGATCGCGGCGCACCATGAGGAGGTCAAGGCCGAGACCTTGTTGGCACCGCTGGTCGACGCGGCGGACGCTCTGTCGGGGGCGCGGCCCGGGGCCAGGCGCGAGGTCCTCGAAAGCTACGTCAGGCGCCTCGAAGATCTCGAGCGGATCTCGAACTCCTTTGGCGGCGTCGAGAAGTCGTTCGCGGTACAGGCGGGCCGCGAGATCCGCATCTTCGTCGAGCCGGGGCGGATCAGCGACGATGAAGCCGTGGTGCTGGCGCGCGACGTTGCCCGCAAGATCGAGAGCGAAATGACGTATCCGGGGCAGATCAAGGTCACGGTGATCCGCGAGATGCGCGCCAGCGAGCTCGCGCGCTAGCGCGGCCGCGCCGAGCTTTTCCAGCGCGTCCGCTGAAGAGGGCGGTACGGCCAGCTACGCTGTCCGGCATGCGACTTCTCTTTCTGGGCGACGTCGTCGGCCGCGGGGCCCGGATCGCTTTGCGGCGGCGTCTCCGTGCCATGCGTCGTGAACAATCCCTCGATTTCGTCATCGCCAACGGCGAGAACGCGGCTGGTGGCAAGGGACTTGATCCCGACTCGGCGGAGGAGCTGTTCGACGCAGGCGTCGACGTCATCACGTCGGGCAACCACGTCTGGCAGCACGCGCGGCTCCTGCCCGTGTTGGAGCACGAGACCCGGATCATCCGCCCGGCCAACTTCCCGGCCGGAAACCCGGGCCGGGGGTGGACGGTGCAGCGCGCCAGCAATGGCGTCGCGGTGGGGGTGGTGAACCTGATCGGCCGGGCGTTCATGGGCAGCTACGACTGCCCGTTCCAGATGGCGGACCGCGCACTGGCCGCGATCGCGGGCGATGCCCAGGTGATCTTGGTGGACATGCACGCCGAGGCCACCGCCGAGAAGGTTGCCATGGGGTGGCACCTGGCCGGCAGGGTCGCGGGTGTCGTCGGGTCGCATACCCACGTGCAGACGGCCGACGAGCGGATCCTGCCGGGAGGCACCGGGTATCTCACCGACGCGGGCATGTGTGGGCCGACGGACTCGGTCATCGGGATGCGCCGCGAGGAGGTCCTGCGTCGGTTCATCACCCAGATGCCGGTCCGCTTCGAGGTTGCGAAGGGACCGCTGATCCTGCAGGGGGCTGTGCTCGAGATCGACGAGCGGAGCGGGCAGGCTATCGCGATCCAGAGGCTTCAGGAGATTCAGGAATCGTGCTGAGCGTCGAGGAGCAACTGGCGGTGCTGCAGGCAGGGGCGGTCGACGTGCTGCCGGCGGGAGAGCTGGCGCGCAAGATCGAAGGCAGCATCGCCAAGGGCCGGCCGCTGCGGGTCAAGCTCGGCGCGGACCCCTCGGCACCAGATCTCCACCTCGGGCACGCCGTGGTTCTGCGCAAGCTGGCCCAGTTCCAGGCGTGTGGCCACGAGGTGATCTTCTTGATCGGGGATTTCACGGGCATGATCGGCGACCCGACGGGCAAGTCGGAAACGCGCAAGCCGCTCACGCGCGAGCAGGTCCAGAGCAACGCGCAGACCTACCAGCAGCAGGTGTTCAAGATCCTCGACCCGAAGCACACGACCATCCGCTTCAACTCTGAATGGATGGACGACATGCGGTCCGCCGACATGGTCCGGCTGTGCGCGCAATACACGGTCGCCCGGATCCTCGAGCGCGACGACTTCGCGAAGCGCATGCGGGAGTCTCGGCCGATCGGCATCCACGAGTTCCTTTATCCCCTGGTGCAGGGGTACGACTCCGTCGCGCTCCAGGCCGACGTGGAGGTCGGCGGCACGGATCAGAGCTTCAACCTCCTCGTCGGACGCGAGCTCCAGAAATCCTACGGCCAGGAGCCCCAGTGCATCCTGACGATGCCGCTTCTCGAGGGGACCGATGGCCAGTTGAAGATGAGCAAGTCGCTCGACAATGCGATCGGAATCGCCGACGTCCCCGAGGAGATGTACGGCCGCCTGATGTCGATCTCCGACGCGCTCATGGTTCGCTATGCGGACCTCCTGAGTGAGGGACTCCCGGGTCTGGCCGGGCGGCTGGCGGCCGGTGGGATCCACCCCATGGCCGCCAAGAAGGAGCTGGCTCGGGAGCTGGTCGGGCGGTTCCACGGTCCAGAGCATGCGGAGGCGGCGCAGCGCTACTTCGAGCAGCGCTTTCAGGAGAAGACCGCGTATGCGCCCGAGGAGATCACCCTCACGACCGATGAGGACGCCGGACTACCGGTCTTCGCCCTGGTGGCGAAGACCGGCTTTGCTGCCTCGAACAGCGAGGCGCGGCGTCTGATCGGGCAGCGCGCCGTACGCGTGGACGACACCGTGGTCGTGGACCCAAACC
>Ga0163153_10000163_pt1:72500-114972 | contig 114972 bp, 98 predicted proteins | sample OliLakLV19MP6IB1_FD_148629 | JGI IMG/M metagenome (GOLD analysis project Ga0163153, IMG submission 148629) | Freshwater microbial mat bacterial communities from Lake Vanda, McMurdo Dry Valleys, Antarctica - Oligotrophic Lake LV.19.MP6.IB-1 | ecosystem: Environmental > Aquatic >...
CTTGCGTCTCCAGTGGAGGTGCCGTTCCTGGAAGGCCGGTCGCTCGCCCATGCCGCCGAGCACCTGCTCTCGCGCGTGGTTCTCGGCTTCAACCACTGGACGCAGGGGCGGGGCGTGGAGCCGGTGCGTGTCACGCGCACCATCAGCGACGGGGATCGCGTGTGTGGGCTGCGGGTGATCGAGATTCCCGGTCACACCCCGGGCCAGATCGCGTTGCTGCACGAAGATGACGGAATGCTGCTGTGCGCGGATGCTCTGTTCAATGTCCGCGGTGAGATCGGCCACGATCCAATTCCAGGGATGACCTTGAATCGCGACCAGGCCGACGCGTCGCTGGAACGAATCGCGAGCTCGGGTTGTGTCGACGTGGCCCCGAGTCACGGACCGGCGATCCTGGGTGATGCACCCGAGCGGATTCTCCGCTTCCTTCGCCGCCGCACCGGGTGATCGCCGCGAACACACCCTTTACAGCCGGAATTCGAGCACCTAGAAATCATCGATGATGAACCGCACGTCCCACTCGTCTGCTCTTGTGGATCACGCCGCGAGGCGCGAGAAGCCGCGAGCGGCGCTCGTTCTGTTGCTGGGGCTTTTGCTGGCGATGTGCGACGCCCGACACGCTCTTCTTGGCTGGGCGGCGGATGCCCCGCCGCTGCCGTCGAGCACGGGCGGTCCCGCGGTGCCGCGCCTGCCCATGATCGCGACGCAGGGCCCAGCGACGCGCTTGCAAGGCAAGATCCTTCGGTCGTCGCGGGGACGGAAGGGTCCCGTTCGGCTGCTCGTGGCGCGCGAGGGCGGTGGCGAGATCACCGTGCTCGTCGCAGCGGACGATTACTGCGACCGACTCGGCCTGTCACTGCGCATGGGGGAGATGGTCGACGTCGAGGGCTCGATGCTGAAGGGCGAGCGCCCGATCCTGATCGTGTCGTCACTCACCAAGGACGGCAAGACCGTGCGCATTCGCGATGCCGACGGGAAGCTCGTCGATCTCGGGCAGCCGTCGCCTGGCGCGGCGGTGCCACCCGGGGCGGAACAGAAGAGCGGCAAAGCGACCATGATGGGCGGGAAGCCCGCACCGACCCCTCCTCACTAGGCGCGAGAGCCCCGATCGCCGTCAGCGCGTCGCGGCGTCGCCGGGCCAGCGTTGCTCGTGCGGCCACAGCGCTCCCTCGAGAACATGTGCGACGGCGAGCGCGAATCCGTCGCGCCCGATCGCCGTGGTCAGCTGGACCGAGAGCGGCAACCCGTCCGGTCCGAGACCGCTCGGCAGCGCTACGGTCGGCATGCGCGTCAAGTTTTGCAGGAGCGTGAACGACGCCATCGCCGGCGCGATCGGAACCGATGTCCCGTTGATCTCGACCACGTTCGCGCCGATCTGCGGTGCCGTCGTCCCCATCGTGGGCAGCAACAGCACATCCGCCTCGTTTGCCAGCACGTTGGCGACGGCGCGCGTCAAGCGCTCGCGTGCGTGCTGGGCACGGATCACGCTCGAGACGTTCAGCCCCGCACTGGCGTCGAGCTGGTCGCGCACGTCGTCTCCGTACGCCGCTCGGTTGGCGCGAAACTGGTCGGCGTGTTGCGCATAGGACTCCGCGAGCAGGATGACGCTGGTCGCGCTCGTCACCTCGCCGGCCACGGGCAACGCGACCTCGACGATCTCCGCGCCCAGCCGTGCCAGCGTCTTCAAGGCGTTGGCAACGCCCGCGGCCACCGAATCCGCGATCGGTAGCGGGCGATAGGCGGGAGCTGTGGCGACGCGGATGCCGCGTAGCGGACGCTCCAGGTCGCGCGCGAAGTCTTCGTGAGGAAAATCGATCGACCAGGGATCCTCGGCATCGAACCCGGCCATGACGTTCAGGGCGAGAGCACAATCCTGTGCGGTCCGAGCGAGCGGCCCGATGTGATCGAGGCTCGAGGCGAGTGGATAGGTGCCGCGCAGGCTCACCCGCCCGAAGGTGGGCTTGATGCCGACGCACCCGCACGCGGCCGCGGGGATCCGGATGGAGCCGCCGGTGTCCGATCCCGTCGCCAGCGGTACCAGGCCCGCTCCGACCGCCGCCCCCGAGCCACCGCTCGAGCCGCCGGGCACGTAGCCCTGCCGCCATGGATTCTGCGTCGCCCCGTAGTGCGGATTGTCGGTCGTGGTGCCGAACGCAAACTCGTGCGTGTTGGTCTTGCCGACCACGACGGCACCGGCGGCGCGCAGGCGCGCGACCGGCTCGGCATCCGTCTGGGGCACGTGCTCGCGAAAGAGAGCAGATCCATAGGTCGTTCGTGTGCCCGCGGTATCGGTGAGATCCTTGATCGCGACCGGAATGCCGTGCAGCGGACTACGTCGGACACCGCGTGCGATCTCCTCGGTCAGCGTACGCGCGTTCCGCAGCGCCTCGTCGGCGGTCACGGTCACGAATGCGTTGAGCTGGGGATTCGCTGCTTCGATGCGACGCAGGAAGTATTCGACGAGCTCCGTCGGCGATAACTGGCGGGATGCGATCAGGCTCGAGAGCGCAGCGAGAGTCATGCGATGTAGCGGCTCTGACATGGGTCGCGAGCTAGCGGCAAACCGGGGTTGAGCGCAAGGAGCGGATCTCGCCGCGCGAGCGCCGGACCTCTCAGTGCGCCGTCGGCTCCGCCCGGAAGGAGGTGGTTGGCAAGTCGGGCATTGCTCGAAGGCGAAGAAAAGACGAATCTGCGTTGGCCATGCACCGTTCCCCGCCGTACGTCGAACTCCGTTGCCGGAGTGCCTTCTCTTTTCTCGAAGGAGCCTCTACGCCCGAGGATCTCGCCGAGAATGCGGGCCGTCTCGGGTACGACGCCCTGGCCCTGGCCGATCGCGACGGCGTCCATGGCGCGCCGCGCTTCTGGAAGGCCGGGCGCGAGGCGGGTCTTCGTCCGATCGTCGGTGCGGAGGTCACGGTCGCGTGCGACAGTGACGGCGCGCCTGCCGGGCGTCTGCTGTTGCTCGTCGAATCGCGAGCGGGCTATCGCAACCTCTGCAAGCTCGTCACACGCGGCCGCGCCCGCGCACCCAAAGGCCAGAGCCTGGTCCTCTTCGGCGAGGTCGAAGAGCACGCGCGCGGCCTCCTCTGCCTCGCCGGAGGAGAGTGGGGCCTGCTCACCAACGCGCTCCGTAGGCGTGACGAACTCGCCGCGTTGCGGCTGGGCCGTCGTCTACAGGGGGTCTTCGTCAATCGTCTCTGGGTCGATCTGCAGCGCAGCGCGGATCCGCGCGTCGAGCGGCGGACCCGTTCGCTGGGCGATCTCGCCGGCCTGTTGCGTGTCCCGGTTCTTGCCGCAGGGGACGTGAGGATGGCACGCGCCGAGGAGCGGGACGTACTCGACGTTCTCCAGTGTCTCGCACGGCGGACGAAGCTCGATGTCGCCGGGCGCAAGCTGGCCGTGAACTCCGAGCAGCACCTCGTCGCCCCGGCGGAGATGGCGGCGCGCTTTCGCGACATACCCCGCGCGGTGGCGGCGACGCTTGCGGTGGCCGAACGCTGCGAGTTCACACTCGCTGATCTCGGCTATCGCTTTCCGGAGATCGCTCTGCCGCCCGGGGAATCGCCGACGGGACGCCTGCGGTGCTTGACGTATGCCGGCGCACGCGATCGCTACGGCGAGCCGCTGTCCGCACGTGTCGCCGCTCAGCTCGAGCACGAGCTCGCAGTGATCGCCAAGCTCGATCTCGCCGGCTACTTCCTCATCGTCTGGGACATCGTTCGATTCTGCCGTGAGCGCGGCATCCTCGTTCAAGGCCGCGGTTCTGCTGCCAACAGCGCAGTCTGCTACTCGCTCGGCATCACGGCCGTTGACGCCGTCGGGATGGGATTGCTGTTCGAGCGGTTCCTCTCCGAGGAGCGAGGCGAGTGGCCCGACATCGACCTCGACCTCCCCTCGGGTGACCATCGGGAAGAGGTGATCCAGTACGTCTACCGCCGATACGGCCCGCAGGGGCCCTTGCGGTCGGGCGAGAGCCGCACCATCGGCGCCGGCGTCGCGATGACGGCGAACGTGATCACCTACCGCACGCGCAGCGCTCTCCGCGACGCCGGCAAGGTGCTCGGATTCGCCGAGCCCGAGATCGAGCGACTGAGCAAGCTGCTTGCACACCATGGCTTCCGGGATCACGGCGATGCACTCGCGGCGCAGCTGAAATCGGGTGGCGTCGACGTGACGTCCCCGCGCGTGCACCTGCTGATCGATTGCGTCGAGGCGATGCAGGGCCTGCCGCGGCACCTCGGCCAACACTCCGGGGGCATGATCATCGCGGCCGGCCGGCTCGACGAGATCGTGCCACTCGAGCCGGCTGCGATGGCCGGGCGCTCCGTCGTTCAATGGGACAAGGATGATTGCGCGGATCTGGGCCTGATCAAGATCGACCTGCTCGGCCTCGGCATGATGGCGGCGCTCGAAGAGGCCATTCCGCTCGTGCGCGAAGCGGACGGCATCGATTTTGACCTTGCCAGGATCCCCGCCGACGATCCGAAGACCTATGCGATGATCCGCCGGGCGGACACGGTCGGCGTGTTCCAGATCGAGTCGCGCGCGCAGATGGCGACGCTACCGCGACTCAAGCCGAAGACCTTCTACGATCTGGTCGTCGAGGTCGCGATCATCCGCCCCGGGCCGATCGTCGGCCAGATGGTCCACCCCTATCTGAACCGGCGCGCCGGTCGGGAGAAGATCAGCTATCCGCACCCGCTGCTCGAGCCCATCCTCCGCCGCACCCTCGGGGTGCCGCTCTTCCAGGAGCAGCTCTTGCGGATTGCCATGACGGTCGCCGGCTTCACCGGCGGTGAAGCCGAGGAGCTGAGGCGGGCGATGGGATTCAAGCGCTCGGTCCAGCGCATGAGCGCAATCGAGGACAAGCTGCGCATCGGGCTCGCGCAGCATGGAATCCGCGACGAGCGCGCCGACGAGATCATCCGCAGTATCACCTCGTTCGCGCTCTACGGCTTTCCCGAGTCGCACGCGGCGAGCTTCGCACTGCTCGCATACGCGTCTGCCTACTTGAAGGCGCACCATCCGGAGGCGTTCCTGTGCGCGCTGCTCAACGCGTGGCCGATGGGATTCTATCATCCGGCAACACTGGTGAAGGATGCCGAGCGTCACGGCGTCTCCGTTCTGCCGATCGACGTCACGCGCTCCTCCTGGCGATCGACGATCGAGCACGATGCGCAGCGGGGGCGAGGACGGGGCGATCGCGTCGGCGCGGCAGATCGGCATCGCGCTGCCGTTCGTCTCGGGATGCGCTTCGTGCGCGGCCTGCGTGAAGAGGTGGGCCGTCGCCTGGTGGAAGAGCGGGTGCGCGTACCTTTCCGCGACGTCGGCGATCTCGCCAGGCGCGGCGGGTTGCTCGAGAAGGAGCTCGCCACCCTCGCCGAGCTCGGCTCCCTGGCCGAGCTCTCGACATCGTCTCGCCGCGCCGCGCTCTGGCAGGTCAGTGGACTGCCGCTGGCAAAGGAACCGCTGTTCGCCGGACTCGCGCCGCGGTCGACGCAAGCGCCTGGGCGCGAGATGACCGATCTGGAAACGACGCTCGCCGATTACCGTTCGAGCGGGGTGACGACCGGGCCGCATCTCATGACCCACTTTCGCTCCCAGCTGGGCGGGGAGGGGGTCGTTCCTCTCCGCAAGCTGCAGGAGATGCCCAACGGGGCATGGCTCAAGACGGCTGGTCTGGTGATCGTCCGGCAACGTCCGGGCACGGCAAAGGGGATCTGCTTTCTCACCCTGGAAGATGAAACCGGTACCGGCAACGCGATCGTCATGCCCGATCGTTTCGCCGAGTTTCGGGTCGAGCTACATACCTTGCCGCTGTTGATCGTGGAGGGTGCGCTGCAGCGTCACGACGGCGTCGTTCACCTCCAAGTATACAAAATCAAAGGGTTTTCTCCGGGGTCGATGCCACCCTCACATGATTTTCGATGACCGCGCAGAAATGGTCTTGAAATTGACTTTCAATTTCTATATTGGTGGGCCATGGTCGTCTGCTTGTGCCAAGGCATCTCCGAGAAGAGTGTGCGAGCGAGCATCGAAGAGGGCGCGCGGACCCGCCAGCAAGTCACCGAGTCCTGCGGAGCAGGTGATGGCTGCGGAACGTGCCACCGAACGATCAAGACCCTCATCGTCGAGTGCCGGCGCGCCCAGATCTGCCGCCCGACGACCCTGCCGGCGTACGCCGCCGAGCAGCTCTCTCCCGCTGGCGCCTGAGACCTACGTGCGCCGGCCTTCGGCTTCGCGTAGGCCCAGCGCGGGTGCTCGGATCGTCAGAATCTCGAGCCTTTGACCCAAGTCACGTCTGGCGGCGTCGATCTTGCAGCTAAAGCGTTAGCTGCACTGTCCGCTAGGGGTGATCTCGATGCTGACTCTACGACGTGGTTCCTCAATTTCAGTCGATCTAAGCGCGCGCCGGCGGTCGATCCGGGAGCACTGGATTCCCACGGCACCTGGTGACGGCGACCTCCGTTCGAGAAGCTATCCTGCTGTTCCAGCAGCGGTTTACGAAGAGGGCGGGCGTTGGGAAAAGGACGAGTCCGCGCGCTGAAAGCGACTCTCCGCGTCCCTGGTCGGTCGTGCGCGAGCGACCAGGCCGACCGACCGACCGCCAGGTCGCCATAGCTCAGCCAATGGCGCGAATGGTTGTCGATGTCTGATTTTTGAGACACCAACCGTAACCTTTATTTGCCGCTCCTCGTCGTGCATCGACCTACCAGTCGGTGGTATCGACCATCGCTGGGACCCGACGGGATGTCAGCCGAAGCCAACCCTACGACGCCGTCCGGCGGGGCATCAAGCGAGGACGCACCGCAGCTCTTGCAGGATGCCGCCGCGCCGATCGTTCACCTTACGCTGAACCGTCCGCGCCAGCGAAACGCACTCTCGCGGGAGCTGCTGGTTGATCTTCTCGCGGGGCTCGACGCCTGTGCCGCCAATGCGGTGATCCGGGTGGTCGTGCTCGCCGCGAATGGACCGGTGTTCAGCGCGGGACACGACCTGCGTGAGATCCAGTCGAGCAGCCCAGCCGAGATCGAGGAGCTGTTCGCCCTGTGCTCCCGTGTGATGCTGCGCATCCAGGAGATCCCGCAGCCGGTGATCGCGCGCGTGCACGGTCTAGCGACGGCCGCAGGTTGCCAGCTCGTCGCCGCGTGCGATCTCGCGGTGGCGGCGGAGGCGGCGACGTTCGCGACCCCCGGCATCAGCATCGGCTTGTTCTGCTCGACACCTGCGGTGCCCGTCGTCCGCACCGTAGGACGCAAGCGCGCGCTGGAGATGCTCTTCACCGGGGATGCGATCGATGCGCGGACGGCGTGTGACTGGGGCCTGGTGAATCGAGTCGTCCCGCAGGCGGAGCTCGATGCCGAGGTGCAGCGCCTGGCGAGCAAGATCACGAGCGCGAGCGCCGAGACCGTCGCGATCGGCAAGCGCGCTTTCTATCGTCAGGTCGGACTCCTCGAGCGCGACGCATACGAACTCGCCTCCGCCGTGATGTGCGAGAATGCCGCGACCCCGGACGCGCGCGAGGGAATCGCCGCTTTCGTCGAGAAGCGGCGCGCTGTTTGGCGCTCGCGCTGAGGCGCGCACGCTCCCTTGACTCGGGTCCCTCTCAAGCGGGAGAAGAAACTCCCGCCAACGAGAAGGAGACCGACCGCATGACCTCCGCGACCAAGCCGCACGCCAAGCGACAGTTCAACTACGACCGCATGCTGATCGGTGGCAAGTGGGTCGAGGCGAGCGGTGGCCTCACCTACGAGATCCCCAACCCGGCAACGGAGGAGGTCATCGGGCGCGCTCCCGACGCGAGCCGCGAGGACATGCGCAGCGCGATCGACGCCGCGCGCCGGGCCTTCGAAGAGGGCTCCTGGCGCAGAAGCACCCCGCGCGACCGCGCGAAGGTGCTGAACGCGATCGCCGACGCGATCGAGGCCCGCAAGGAAGAGATGCGCGAGATCCTGATCGCGGAAGCCGGTGCGTGCTGGGTCTCGCACGATACCCAGGTGGAGTGGCCGATCCGGCACCTTCGTACCTACGCGGATCTGGCGATCTCCTTTCCGTTCGAGCAGATGCTGCCGGCCCCGCCCATCCAGTCGCCCATGGGGACCTGGCTCAACACCAGCATGGTGCAGCAAGCACCGGTGGGGGTTTGCGGGCTGATCCCGACCTGGAACTTCCCGGTGTTCGTGCTGGTGCACAAGCTCGGGCCGGCCCTGGCGATGGGCAACACGATGGTGGTGAAGCCCTCGCCTTACGGCCCGCTGGTGAACTTGTGGATCGCGGAGCTGATCGAGCAGGTGGCGGATCTGCCGGCGGGCGTGATCAACTGGGTCACCGGCCAGAGCGCCGAGATCTCGCAGGAGCTGGTGTCGAACCCGAGCGTCGACAAGATCAGCTTCACGGGCTCGATCGCGGTCGGACGGCAGATCCTCACCGCCGCCGCCGATCGCCTGCGCCGCGTCCACCTCGAGCTCGGTGGCAAGTCGGCGCACATCCTGCTCGACGGCGACAATCTGGACATGGCCGCACCGGCTCTCGCGGCGCCGTCGTTCTTCCATTCCGGACAGGGTTGCGCGATGGGCACCCGCGTCCTGGTCCCGAGGGGACTGATGGACAAGGCGGTCGAGAAGATGGTGGGCTTCGTCGGCAACCGCGACATCGTCAAGATCGGCAACCCATCGGATCCCGGGGTGCTGATGGGGCCGGTCGTGCGCGAGGAGCGTCGCCGGGCGATCGAGGGCTACATCGAGAGCGGCATCCGCGAGGGGGCGAAGCTGGCCACGGGCGGAAAGCGGCCTGCTGGCCTGGACACCGGCTACTTCCTCGAGCCCACGATCTTCGCCGACGTCGACAATCGCCTGCAGATCGCGCAGGAGGAGATCTTCGGGCCGGTCGTCACGGTGAGCCCCTACGAGGACGTCGCCGATGCGATCCGCATGGCCAACGATTCGGACTACGGGCTGGCGGCCATGATCACCGGCACCGATCAGGTGAAGGCGGTCGAGATCGCGCGTCAGCTACGGACCGGAAACGTGTGGATCAACAATGGCGGCAACATCGGCAACGCGCCATTCGGTGGCTTCAAGCTCTCGGGCATCGGCCGCGAAGGCGGGGTCTGGGGCATGCACGAGTTCAGCGAGGTGCAGCACATCGTCTGGCGGAGCTGAGCGTGCAGCCGGTCAGGAACCCTGGCCAGCTGCGCCGGGCGAGACCTTGCCGCCGTCGGGCAGGATGCTCTGCCCGGACGCGTTTTTCTCGCGCAGCATGCGCAGCATCCCGTCGGCGCCCTTGTTGGTGACGACGTCCTGGAGCTGGGAGCGGAAGTTCGCGACCAGGCTCACACGTTCGATCACGACGTCGATGATCTTCCACTGGGCGTCCAGCTTGCGCAGGCGGTAGTCGACCAGGAACTCCTCTCCCTGGCGAAGGACCTTGGTCTTGACAGTCCAGTCGCCGCGCGCCTCCGCGCGGTCCCCGGTGATCTCGATCTTCTCGTTGCCGTAGCTCTCGATGTTCTTGCCGTAGGTCACCGAGAGGTGACGCTTGAACTCCTGTACGAACTCCTTCTGCTGCTCGGGTGTGAGCTTGCTCCAGTTCTTCGCGAGCACCAGCCGCGCCATGGCGTCGAAGTCGAACCGGGCGTAGGCGATCTCCTCGAGCTCGTGGATCTTCTTGGGGGAGGGAACGCTCTTGTCCTTCAGGATGACAAAGACCTCTTCGATGGTCTCCTGGATGAAGGCGCGCGCATCCTGTGCGCGGGCGTCGCGCGCGAGCGTGAGGGCCAGCAGCAGCGCGAGTGCCGCTGCGATCGACGGCCAGATCTTCACGGGAGTACCTCTTGATCGGAGTAGTCGGGGAAATAGAGATCGTCGTTGGTGCCGCGCTCGGTGTCCGAGAAGCCGCGGATGAGCCGCTCGCGCCTCTCGAAGTAGGCGGTGCGCACCGCGATGTAGAAGTCGAGCGATGCCTCGCGCGCGGCGTCGACGTCATCGAGAAGCAGGGAGCGCGTGTTCACGGTCTGGACGACGCGCGCGGCGCCGAGAATGTAGATGTCGCCGAGCAGGGTCGAGATATCGAGGTAGGAATCGGCCACGACACCGACCGTGTCCCGGGGATTCGACGAGCCGAATACGGGCCAGACCAGATAGGGCCCGGGTGGCACGCCCCAGCGCCCGAGCGTCTGTCCGAAATCGGCGCTGTGCTTCGGCAGGCCCATGTCGGACGCCCAATCGATCAGGCCGCCGATCCCCGCGGTGGTGTTGACCGTGAAGCGGCACAGCGCGACCGCCGCGGGATCGAGTTCGCCTTGCAGCAGGTTGTTCACCAATCGCACCGGGAATTTGAGATTGTCAAAGAAGTTGTCGACCGACCGCTGGACGAGCCGCGGCAGGACGGCGTCCCAGCCGGTGGCGACGGGCTCGAGGACGTACTCGTCGAGAGTCTCGTTGAAGCCGAACATCGTACGGTTGAACGGCTCCCAGGGGTCGTAGTCGGCGCCGGCCGTGGCATCGCTCGGGGCGGACTCCGCCACCGCGGCGGTTTCCGCCGCGTCGGGCGATGTCGCCTGTGCGGCCGCCTCGCTGGCCAGCGCGGCAAGCAGACCCGCGAGGCCAAGGAGTCGAGCAATACGCGTCCTTCGCAGCATCACTGTTGCCCCCCGTCGACCCCCGCGTTGTGGACCATCTTCCCGATCAGGCGCTCGAGGATGACCGCCGATTCCGTGAACGTGATCTCCTCTCCCGATTGCAGCATGCGATCGTCGCCGCCCAGCTGGAGAGACACGTAGCGGTCACCGAGGACCCCTGCGGTCACGATCGACGCGCTGGTATCGACGGGTAGCTGCAGGCCGTCGCGCAGGGAAAGTCCGACGCGCGCGCGGAAGTCGTCGCTCAGCGAGATGTCGACCACCTGGCCGACCTTGACGCCCGCGATCTCGACCGGTGCGCGCGGCTTCAGGCCGCCCGTCTGGTCGAAGATGGCGTAGATGCGCAGGCTGCCGCGGTCGAGCAGGGGATTGGCTCCGACACGGAGAGCAAGGACCGCCACCGCGCCGATGCCGACGAGCACGAAGAGTCCCGCAACCAGGTCTCGCAAGGGCGATCTGCTCATCAAATCTCGAACCCCCATAAAGCTGTCACGAAGTAGTCGCCGATCAGGATGGCAACCGACGTGATGACGACGGTCGAAGTCGTCGCCGCGCTTACCCCGGCCGCTGTCGGAGCCGCGAAGTACCCACGGAAGGTGGCGATCAGACCCGCGAGACAGCCGAAGATGAGCGCTTTCAACATGCTCCCTACGATGTCGTCACGGAAGCGGATCGAGGAAGAAAGGCTTGAAATGAAGATGCCGGGATCGAGGCCCATCAGGTTCACGCCGACGAAGAACGAGCCCGCGATGCCGAACAGGATGAACAGCGCACACAACATGGGCATCACCAGGATCATCGACATCGCCTTTGGCGATACGACGATGCCGAGTGGATCGATGGACATCATGCGCAGCCCGTCGAGCTGCTCGGTGGTGACCATCGACGCGATCTCCGCGGCCGTCGCCGAACCCGCCCGGCCGGTGACCAGCAGGCCCGTCAGCACCGGGCCGAGCTCGCGGATGAGCGACAGGCCCACGACGGCCCCGAGCGAGCCCTCGGCCCCGAAGCGGACCAGCGTGTTGTAGCCCTGCAGGCCGAGCACCATGCCCACGGCGAGCCCCGAAACGCACACGATCACCAGGGAGAGCACGCCGAGGTTGTAGATCTCCTCGAGGTAGCGGCGCGGACGGTACGGGGGCAACACGGTCGCACGGAGAATCGCGAGAGCGAACAGCAGCATGCGCCCGAGCTGCGCCACGATGGCGAGCGAGCGGAAGCCGATCTCCCGGACGAGCTGCACCATCGCTGTCAGAGGCTCGAATCGCGTGCTTCGACGGCGTTGCGAGCGTTGCTGACCCCGGGCTCGTGCACCTCCGGGACGTCCTCGTCGAAGAAGGCTGCGACCTCGGCGTCGGGGCTGGCGCGGAGCTCGGCTGGGGCACCCGTGACGCTGCGACCCGGCAGCAGAAGGAGGACCTGGTCGGCCAGCCGCACCGTTGAGGCGATGTGGTGCGACACGATCAACAGGGTGGTGCCGTGACGCCGGTTGATCCCTGCGAGTAGCGCCTCGATGAGCTTGAGCGAGATCGGGTCGAGGCCGGAAAACGGCTCGTCGCAGAGCAGGATCTCGGGCCGCAGGATCATCGCGCGCGCCAGAGCCGCCCGGCGTAGCATGCCACCAGAGAGCTGTCCCGGGAGCAGATCCTCGACGTCCTTCAGGCCTACCGCCACGAGCTGCTCGTGCACCCGCGCCTCGATCTCCCGGGGAGTTCCCAGTGCACGCTCACGCAGGGGCAGGGCGAGGTTGTCGGACACCGTCAGGGAGTCCAGGAGCGCCCCGCCCTGGAACAGCATTCCAAGCCGCGAGCGGACCGCGAGCAGCGCTGGCTCCGTGAGCTGCGTGACGTCCTGGCCTGCGACCTCGATGCGTCCGGCGTTGGGTTGGACCAGGCCGCCGATGAGACGCAACAGCGTGCTCTTCCCCGATCCACTGCCGCCGAGTATGACCGAGATCCGTCCACGAGCAAACGCGCAGCTCAGCGACTGGTGAACGACGCGACCGTCGAATGCCATGTGGACGTCGCGAAATGCGACGTGTGGTGGCGCGGCTTCGGAAGGGGCAGGCTCCATGCAGAGGTGTGGTCCGATCTAGCAGAGCCGTCCTCGCGCCACCAAGGTGCGGCGGCCGTTCGACACCCAGGCCCACCCGCTGGGCAGCCCGGCTCGACGTCGAGGTCTCGTCAAGCAACCATCCCGGAACCGCCGCGACTCGACCTCGGCCGGGGGAGGAGAGATGCGCCCGCCCAGAATCGAACTGGGACTTAGGGTTCCGGAGACCCTCGTGATATCCGTTTCACCACGGGCGCGAACGGGGCTGTCCTACTACACGGTCGCCCGAGTCGCCATGCACCGGCGGCGATTCATCCTGTAGGGCCGGGTAATGGCGCCATTGCGTGCAGCAGCTCCTCGTGGATTCGACCGTTGGTTGCCAGGGTTTGCGTTGCATCGAGGCCGGGCTCGGCGCCGTGGAAGTCGGTCACGCAGCCTCCGGCCTGGCGCACCAGCAGGGCTCCGGCGGCGACGTCCCAGGGCTTGAGTCGCCACTCCCAGAAGCCATCGACCCGACCACAGGCAACCCACGCCAGGTCCAGTGCCGCCGCGCCCATGCGGCGGATGTCGCGGGCGCGGACCATCAGCGTGCGCCAGTATTCCAGGTAGGAGTCGAGATGGTCGCGGCGGTCGTAGGGAAAGCCGGTCGCGAGCAGGCTCGAGTCGAGCTTGGCGGCGGCGGAGACCGCGATCGGACGATCGTCTAGGGTGGCGGGGGCGTCATCGTATGCGACGAAGGTCTCGTCGCGCATTGGATCGTAGACGACCCCTGCCACCGCGCGCGCCGTGCGAGGATCGGGCAATGCGGCCGACCCGGAGCCCGGAGCGAGGACCGCCGCAATCGAGACCGCGAAGTGCGGTACGCCGTGCGCGAAGTTCGTGGTTCCGTCGAGCGGGTCGATCACCCAGCAGATCGGGGCCCGGTGGCCATCGGCCGGGATGATGGCGCCCGCTTCCTCTGACAGGATCGCGTGGCCCGGGAACGCCTCCCCGAGGCGGTCGAGGATCAACCGCTCGGCCGCGCGGTCGGTATCGGTCACCAGGTCGACCACGGCCGACTTGGTACGCACCTGCCTTGGCGTATCGTAGCGTTCCCGAATCAAGGCTCCGGCCGCGCGGGCAATGCCAGCGGCCGCTTGCGCCAGGTCGCGCGGGCTCGGATCCGTCACGGGCCTGCTTAACGGCTCGGCAGGCGCATTTTCAACGCCCGGCGGACCCGCGCGATCGCTTCTTGCGCGCTCGCCGCGGGTTCCGTATCTCGATGCTCCCGGACGGTGACGCTGGCGACCCTCACGGGCGATCGCTAGAAAGCCCTGGCACGACCTGCATGGGCGGTCGCCAAGTTGGTAAGGCACCGGACTTTGGATCCGGCATTCGAAGGTTCGAATCCTTCCCGCCCAGCTCACGACGGCGAGGGAGAAACGGGAAGTCGGCGTACTACATGATGGACGGAAATCTGCGCGGCGACATCGCCAAGGATGCCATCAAGATCTTCGCCGGGAGCTCGAACCCGGCGTTGTCGCGGGACATCTGCGCGTATCTAGGCGTGCCGGTGGCGGCGGTCGAGACGCGGCGTTTCAGCGATGGCGAGATCAACGTCGACATCCAGGAGAACGTCCGTGGCGGTGACGTCTTCGTCATCCAATCGACGTCCACACCCGGCAACGACCACCTGATGGAGCTGCTGCTCATGCTCGACGCGCTCAAGCGCGCGTCGGCGGGGCGCATCACCGCGGTGGTGCCGTACTATGGGTATGCTCGGCAAGACCGGAAGGTCGCGCCGCGCACCCCGATCAGCGCCAAGCTGGTGGCCGACCTGATCGAGACCGCCGGCGCGTCGCGCGTGCTGACGATGGACCTGCACGCGGGCCAGATCCAGGGCTTCTTCAACATCCCGGTCGACAACCTGTACGCGACCCCGGTGCTGTTGCGCCATCTGCGCGACGGCATCGGCCGCGAGCCCTGCACGGTGATCTCGCCCGACGCCGGCGGCGTCGAGCGCGCGCGCGCCTTCGCGAAGCGGCTCGACGGCGCGCTCGCGGTGATCGACAAGCGCCGCTCGGGTGCCAACGAGGTCGCCGAGATGCACATCATCGGCGAGGTACGCTCGCGGCTGGCGATCCTGGTCGACGACATGGTCGATACCGCGGGAACGCTCTGCAATGCCGCGCAGGCGGCCATCGAGGCCGGCGCGCACGAGGTCATCGCCGCTTGCACGCACGCGGTGCTGTCGGGGCCGGCGATCGAGCGCCTGGAGAAGTCGCGCATCCGCGAGATCATCGTGACCGACACGATCGCGCTCGGCGAGAAGGCGCGCGCTTGCTCGAAGGTCAAGGTGCTGTCCGTCGCGCAGCTCATCGGCGAGGCCATCCGGCGCACGCACAACGAAGAATCGATCAGCTCGCTCTTCATCTGAGCGACGCCTGGGTAAACACGGCCAGAAATCGGAGAAGATAAGAGCAATGGAAACGCTGACACTCGAAGTTGAAACGCGGGAAGGTGCGGGCAAGGCCTCGGCCCGCCGCGACCGGGCCAAGGGCCGCATGCCCGCGGTGCTGTACGGCGGCGACCGGACCAGCATCGCGCTGACCGTCGATACCCGCGACTTCGGACGGCGCGTGGCGACCCTCGAGGGAACGCACCTGATCGAGCTGCAGTCGAGCGTGGCCGACATCAACAAGCTGATGGTGCTTCTGCGCGAGGTGCAGCACCACCCCGTGACGGGCCTCCCGGTGCACGCGGACTTCTACGCGGTCCAGCTCGATCAGGCGATCGAGGTCAAGGTGCCGCTGCATTTTGAAGGCAAGCCCGCCGGTGTGACGCTTGGTGGCATCCTGCAGCCGGTGATCCGCGAGATCGCCGTGCGCTGCCTGCCGACGGCCATCCCGGAGTTCATCCCGGTCGACGTCTCGGCGCTGGCGATCCACGACGCCCTGCACGTCTCCGATCTGGTGTTCCCCGAAGGCATCGAGGCGATCCTGGATCCGTCGGAGCCCGTCGTGAGCGTGGTGCCGCCGACCGCCGACGTGAAGGCCGAGGGCGCCGCGGAAGGTGCTGCGGATGGTGCGGTCGCAGCCGCCGGTGCGGCCGACGCGGATGCGAAGAAGGGCGACGCGAAGAAGCCCGAGGCCAAGAAGGCGGACGCGAAGAAATAGCTCGAGGTGCGCAAGGCCGTCGTCGGTCTCGGCAATCCGGGGCGGCGCTACGAAGGCACGCGGCACAACGCCGGGTTCTTCGTCGTCGATCTCCTGGCGAATGCCCACGGGGCAGCGGTTGCCGGTAGGGAGCACGATGCCCTGTCGGGCGAGATCGACCTGGCCGGCACCCGGCTGGCGTTGATCAAGCCGCAAGCCTTCATGAATCGGAGCGGGGCCACGGTCGCGGCGTTCGTGGGCGACCTGGGCCTGGTTCCGGCCGACATCCTGGTGGTGCACGACGATCTCGACCTCGCGCTCGCCAGGATCAAGCTCAAGCGTGGCGGCGGAACGGCCGGCCACCGCGGCCTCGAGTCGATCGTCGAGCACCTCGGAACGAGGGATTTCGCCCGCCTCCGGGTCGGCATCGGCAGGCCGCCGGCGGGGCAGCAGGTCGCCGATTTCGTGCTGGAGCCGTTCTCCGAGGACGAGCGCACGATCCTGGATCCGGGCCTGACGGCGGCCACTGCCGCCGTCGAGAGCTGGTGTGCGCTCGGCATCGAGCCCGCGATGAACGTCGTCAACGCTCCCAGGGCAGGCGGGCCTGGCCCTGCCGAGGGCTCGGAGCCGTAAGGCAAGCGCCTTGCCGAGACCGCTTGAGCCGACGCCTCGCCGTTGTTAGACAGATGTCTTTTTGGGAGGTCGCATGCGTTCCTACGAGGCTCTGATCGCTTATCACCCGGACATCGGCGAGGCCGCGATCAAGGATCAAATCGAGCGGGTGAAGCAGATCATCGAAGGTCATGGGGGTGAAGTCACCCAGGCCGTCGAATGGGGCCTGCGCGACCTTTCGTACCGCATCAAGAAGCAACGCCGCGCCTTCTACGTGATCCTGGTGTTCAACGGCGATGGCGCGACCGTGGCCGAGCTCGAGCGCAATCTGCGCATCTTCGAGCAGGTGCTACGCTACATGACGACCCAGATCGACCCGAACCGGCCGCCGCTCGAGATGAACCGTCCGCGCCGCGACTCGGACGACCACGACGGCGATGGCGACGACCGCGATCACCGCGACCGCGACCACCGCGATCATCGTGATCATCGCGACCGCCCGCGCCGCGGCGGCGACGATCTGGCGCTCGACGAAGGCGTCGATACCGAGGTCCCCGATCTCTCCTGATCGGGACCATCGCACGAGCACGTTGCACGGAAAGGTTGAGATCGAGCCATGATGGGAAGCAGATCAGCTGGTGGGGGCGACCGGAAGCCCGGGGGCCGTGGGCGTTCCGACGACAAGGGCCTGTTCCGGCGCCGCGGTGGTCGCCGCAAGGTGTGCCGCTTCTGTGCCGAGAAGACCCTGCCTCTGGACTACAAGGAAGTTCGCGTCCTCTCGAACTTCATCACCGAGCGCGGCAAGATCATCCCGAGCCGGATCACGGGCAACTGTGCTCGCCACCAGCGGCGCCTGACGGCCGCGATCAAGCAGGCGCGCGCGACGGCGTTATTGCCGTTCAACCTCGTCCACAACTGAGCGCGACGCAGCACAGCCGCGAGAAGCAGGGAAAGCTCCGATGGAAGTGATTCTTCGTGAGGACGTGGCGCATCTCGGCGCGATGGGCGAGATCGTCAAGGTCAAGCCTGGATACGGGCGCAACTTCTTGCTGCCGCGTGGCATGGCCGTCGAGGCGAGCCGTCGCAACCTGGCGGCGCTCGACCACGAGAAGGTGCTCATCGGGGTGAAGCGCGAGCGCGAGCGCAAGGTCGCGCGGGCCGAGGCCGACAAGCTCGATGGCTTGGTCCTCGAGATTCAGGCCCGTGCCGGCGAGGAGGACCGCCTCTACGGTTCGGTCACCAACCTCGACATCGCGCACCATCTCGCAGCGCGCGGTGTGAACGTCGACCGCCGACGCATCGACCTCGACGACCCGATCAAGCGCCTCGGCACCTATCGCATCGTGGTCGGCATCGCCCACGACGTGAAGGCGACGATCACCGTCAAGGTTCTGCCCGAAGCCGTCGCTGCCGAGTAGGCAGCCCCGTCAGTAGGCGCCGCCGAGCTTGCCGTGGTCCCAGGACCGCGTCTTGTCGGCGCGGAAGACCAGGGTCACGCGCTTGCGCGCCTGCGGCCGCATTCCTTCCAGCGCCTCCTTGGGCGGCGGCGTCGACGAGCCCGCCGCGCGAGCACCGATCTTGCCGAGGGTCGCGAGCGTGGTCTCCTCGTCCTCGATGACTTCGCACGCGCCGCGCAGGAAGACGCCCTTCAGCTTCTCGTAGGTGGCACCCTCCTCGAGGAGGAGCGCGCAGCGCGGGTCGCGGCGCAGGTTCTTGACCTTTTGCGACTTGCGGAAGGTCGTCATCAGGATGGTATCGCCCTCGAGCGCGTACCACATCGCGATCAGGTGCGGATAACCGTCCTCGCCGTTGGACGCGAGGTAGATGGTGTGGCCGCGAGCGAGGAACTCGGTCTGCTCGGTCTGGGTGAGCTTGATGAGGGAACGCTTGAGAGCCATCGGCGAGGACCTCCTTTCGTGGCGGTAGTACGGAACGCGCGCTGGTGCAATGCGCGTTGTCGTTGCGAGCCGCGTGCCCTATGATGCCGCGGATGTCCCGCGCCGTCGTGCTGTCGCGCACAGAGATCCACAAGGGGCGCGTGCTCGACATCGGCGTCGAGCGCGTGCGCCTGCCGAGCGGTGTCGAGACCGACCTCGAGATGATCCGCCATCCCGGTGCGGCGGCGATCGTGCCACTGACCGCGCGTGGCGAGATTTTGCTCCTGCACCAGTTCCGTCACGCGGCCGATGGGATGTTGTGGGAGATCCCTGCGGGGACCCTCGCACCCGGCGAAGCGCCGCTCGAGTGCGCACACCGCGAGCTCGAGGAGGAAACGGGCATGCGCGCCGCCGAGTTGCTCGAGCTCGGGTTCATCCTGCCAGCGCCTGGCTACACCAACGAGCGGATCTACCTCTTTCTGGCGCGCGGGTTGACCCGCGCGACGCAGAAGCTCGACGTGGACGAGGTGATCACCGAGATCCGCCCCGTTCCGGTTGCCGAGGCGCTGCGTTCGATCGCGGCGGCCGAGCTCATCGACGCGAAATCTGTGGTCGCGATCTGCCGGGCGCGTGCGCGTGGCTTGCTCCCGACCGACGAAGACTGAGAGGCAAGACGAACGTGCGTATGGGCATCGCCGGGTTCCCCGGCTCGGGCAAGACCACCATCTTCAACGCGCTGACCGGGCTGCACGCGGACGTCGGACTTGGCACGTCGTCGGCCGCGAGCAAGCCCAACCTTGGAGTGCTCAAGGTCCCCGACGCGCGCGTGGACGCGCTCGCGGCGATCTACTCGCCGAAGAAGACGACCTACGCCGAGATGACGTTCGTCGACTTCCCCGATCCTCCCACGACGGGCGGCCGGCTCGACGAGCGCGTGCTCACCCAGATGCGCGAGGCGGATGCGCTCGCGCACGTGGTGCGCGCCTTCGACGACCCCGCGCAGCCGGCGCCCGACGCCCGCCGCGATCTGGAGAGCTTCAAGACCGAGCTGGTGGTGGCCGACCTGGCCATGGTCGAGCGGCGGCTCGAGCGGCTGAAGCGCGAGAAGGGGAAGGAGCGCGAGAAGGAGCTGCTCGAGAAGATCAGCGCGTCTCTCGAATCCGAGCGCGAGATCCGCCACCTCGGCTTGTCACGCGAGGACGAGGCGAGCCTGGCCGGCTTTCAGTTCTTGACCCTCAAGCCGCGCCTCACCGTGCTGAACGTGAACGAGGACGCGGTGGCCCAGCCGGCCCCGGCCACCGTAGAGGAGTTCGTGACCCAGGAGGGGCTGGCGCTGGTGGTGGTCTCCGGCAAGGTCGAGATGGAGCTCGCCGATCTCGAGCCGCAGGATCGGCGCAGCTTCGAGATGGAGCTCGGCCTCAGCGAGTCGGCGCGCGACCGCTTCATCCGGGCGTCGTACGCGCTGCTCAACTTGATGAGCTTCCTGACCGCGGGCGAGGACGAGGTGCGCGCGTGGACCATCCGGCGCGGCGAGGTCGCCCAGGGGGCGGCGGGCAAGATCCACAGCGACATCGCGCGCGGCTTCATCCGGGCCGAGGTCATCCCCTATGCCGCGTTCATCGAGCACCGCAGCGAAGCCCGCTGCCGGGAGGCGGGCAAGCTGCGCCTCGAGGGCAAGGAGTACGTCGTCGCCGACGGCGACATCGTCCACTTTCGTTTCAATGTATGAAGGGGGACTCTGTCCCCCTTCATCACGCGGCGAAGCCGCGTAGAGCCTCATCCCCCGGCTCGCTTCGCTCGGCCACTCGCCTTCGGCTTCGCAGAGGGGCCGGTGCCAGGGGGCCCGGGCGGCCTCTCGCGCGCTAGCTTCAGTTGACAGTCAGTAGGGCCGTTGGTACCCGAAACGGTTGACCCAGCAACTGGCAGGCGCGTAGCTCAGTGGGAGAGCACTTCCTTGACACGGAAGGGGTCGGCGGTTCAATCCCGCCCGCGCCTATCACCCAGGTCGTCGTTCAATGTCGGAGATCTCCGTTTCCATCCCGGGCCACGAGCCCGTTCGCGCCCAGGCCGGTGAGTCGGCAGCCGCGGTTCTGAAGCGCGCGGGCGCAATCAAGGGTGCCATCGCTGCGTGCCGCGACGGCGCCGTGATCGACCTGTCGCGCCCGATCGACGAGGAGTGCGAGCTCGCACCCGTGGCCCCCGGGACACCGGAGGGACTGGACGTCATCCGGCACTCGACCGCGCACCTTCTGGCGCAGGCCGTGAAGCGCCTCTTCCCGGCAGCCCAGGTGACGATCGGACCGGTCATCGAGGACGGCTTCTTCTACGACTTCGCCTTCGAGCGCGGCTTCACACCGGAAGACCTCGAGCGCATCGAGGCCGAGATGCGCAAGATCGTCGACGCGAACTACCCCGTGGTGCGGACGGTGGTCGAGCGCGACGCGGCGGTGGAGCGCTTCCGCTCGATCGGCGAGAACTTCAAGGCCGAGATCATCGCCAGCATCCCGTCGAACGATCCGATCGGTCTCTACACGCAGGGCGACTTCACGGACCTCTGCCGCGGCCCGCACGTGCAGTCCACGGGCAAGCTGGGCGCCTTCAAGCTCACGCACGTCGCGGGCGCCTACTGGCGCGGCGACGAGCGCAATCCGATGCTGCAGCGGGTCTACGGCACTGCGTTCGCGGACAAGGCGGCGCTCGAGGAGCATCTGGCGCTGCTCGAGGAGGCCAAGAAGCGCGACCATCGCCGGCTCGGGCCCGCGCTCGACCTGTTCTCGCTGCACCCGATCGCGCCTGGCATCCCATTCTTCCACGCCAACGGAACGATCGTCTACAACGCTCTGGTCGCCTATATCCGCGACCTCTACAAGCGCTACGGCTACACCGAGGTCATCACGCCGCAGCTCTACAAGACCGAGCTGTTCAAGACCTCGGGGCACTACGAGAACTACCGCGAGGACATGTTCCTCGTGCAGGCGGACGACGAAGAGTACGGCATCAAGCCGATGAACTGCCCGGGCCACGTCTACCTGTTCGGCCAGGGCAAGAAGTCCTACCGCGACCTGCCGATCCGCATGGCCGACTTCTCGCGGCTGCACCGCTTCGAGCGCTCCGGCGTGCTCAACGGCCTGACGCGCGTGCGCGGCTTCGCCCAGGACGACGCGCACATCTTCTGCACCCCCGAGCAGCTCGACGAGGAGTTCGCCAGCTTCCTCGCCATGACCCGCGAGGTCTACGACGCGTTCGGCTTCTCCGACCTCTCGATCGCGGTCGAGACGCGCCCCGAGAAGTACCTGGGCACGCTCGAGCTCTGGGAGCAGGCCGAGAAGGCCCTCCAGGACGGGCTTCGCAGGGCCGGTTTCGCGTTCACGGTGAGCGCGGGCGACGGCGCATTCTACGGTCCCAAGATCGCCTTCAACTTCCGCGACGCCCTCAAGCGCTCGTGGACCCTCGCCACCATCCAGATCGACTGCGCCATGCCGGATCGGTTCGGCATCAGCTATGTCCGACCCGATGGCGTGGAGGGCAGGCCGATGATGCTGCACCGGGCGGTCCTGGGATCGATCGAGCGCTTCATCGCAATCCTGCTCGAGCACACCGCGGGCGCTTTGCCGTTGTGGCTGGCACCGGTTCAGGTTCGGGTGTTAAGCGTAACGGACCGGGTGGCGGAGCATGCCGCGCGGGTGGGGAAGCAGCTCGAAGCAGCAGGAATCCGGGTGGAGGTCGATCAGCGAAACGAGAAGCTCGGGTTCAAGATCCGCGCAGCCGAGGTCCTGAAGACGCCCGTCATCGCGGTCGTGGGGGACAAGGAAGCCGAATCCGGGGCGGTTGCTCCGCGCTGGCGCGGGGTGCCGAACCAACCCGCGCAATCGCTCGAGTCTTTCGTTGCCGAGGTGGTGCATCGGGCCCGGGTGCCGGTCGCTGCCGCCCCTGCCGAGCCCGTCCGGGCTCGAGTCCTCTGAACTCCGACGTACGGGGAGATCATGCCGAAGATCCGAAGCAATCGCTCAGCAGCCAAGCGTTTCAAGGCCACGGGAAGTGGCAAGGTGAAGCGCTCGCACGCATTCGCGCGTCATCAGATGTCCGCCAAGACGCGCAAGCAAAAACGGAAGCTCCGCCACTCAGTGGTCGTGTCGCCCAGCGATACGCCCGGGGTGAAGCGTCTGCTGCCCTATCTCTGAGGAGGACGCATGCCACGGGTAAAGCGCGGCACCAAAGCCCGCAAACGTCACAAGAAGATCCTGAAGCTCGCCAAGGGCAACGTCGGCGGGCGGCGCAAGCTCTATCGTCAGGCGCGCGAGACCGTCGAGCGCGGGCTCGTCTACGCCTACCGCGACCGCAAGGTGAAGAAGCGCGAGTTCCGTTCGCTGTGGATCGTCCGGATCAACGCGGCGGTGCGCAGCTTCGATCTCTCCTACAGCCGTTTCATCCAGGGGCTGAAGAAGGCCGGGATCGAGATGGATCGCAAGGTCCTGGCGGACATCGCGGCGCGTGACTCGGCTGCGTTCGGCGTCATCGCGGAGCGCGTCAAGGCTGCGCTGGCGGCCTAGATCCGGGCGCCTGCGACGGATGTGCAATCGGTAGTTGAAAGCGCCGGGCGCTTCGACGTAGAAGGCGTCGGAGTCGAGAGATGACCAAGGCAGACATCGTCGAGCGGATCTACGAGCGGGCGAAGGCGTCGAAGAAGGACGCCAGCGACGTCGTCGATCTGGTGTTCGAGCTCATCAAGGGCCGCCTCGAGGCCGGTGAGAAGGTCAAGCTCTCGGGCTTCGGCAACTTCGTCGTCAACGCCAAGCGCCCCCGCAAGGGCCGCAACCCACAGACCGGCGAGGAGATCATCATCTCGGGTCGCCGCGTGCTGTCCTTCAAGGCGAGCCAGGTCTTGAAGAATGCGATCAACGACGGCTTGCGGCCGGTCGAGGCTACAGCCTCGGCCGCTGCGCCCGTGGCGCCCGTGATCGCCCACCACGTCGCGCCGCGCTAGCCGGCGCGGCGGCGACGCTGGCGAGCGTCGCCCGGCGAGGCGCCCGGCAGTTCCGCGATCCACCGAACCCGGCAGTCGCGCTCGAGGCGTGTGTCGGCGCCGGCAGCGCCAGTCGTCATCTTGCTGACCAACCGCCGCCGGCGCCGGGACAGCCCCGATCAGCGGCGGCGAGGGGGCTTTACGCGCGGTGTGAGCCGGTAGACGCGATGGCTGGACGGTCGCGGCTTGGGCGCCGCTTCACCGTTGGCTCGTGGCGTGAGCAGCCGGTTGCGCAGGCACTCGGGGTTCAGCGACAGGGAGTCACAGACGTTGTTGAACGAGAACGGCCAGTCCCAATCGGCAGACCGGATCCACTTCTCGGCCTGGCGCGCGAGCAGGCGGGGTCGCACGCGCGGGTTCTTCAGGTGTTCCTGGAAGCACCGGATGCCGTCTTCGAGCACGGCCAGCATGAGCGCCTTCTCCCCGGCGGCCTGCTCCATCCCGTTGCGCTGGTCGTAGTACTGTTCCGGGAGGATGACGTCGGGCCCGAACGGGTTTGTCCCGTCGCGGCCCGGCGACCGCTCCGAGCGGCGGCGGCTCGGCGAAGCGCTCGCCGCGCCTGCTGACGGCGCTCGGTCGAGTGCGGGCGAGATGGCCACGCCCCCGCTGCGGCTGACCGCGCTGGCATCGTCGAGGTACATCGCAGGTTCCTGGTGCGCGAGTGAGGAGTTCTGTGATTTCATCAGAAATTCGGCCTCCGAAGGGCCCGAAGCGGATGCCTCGGGACTAGACGTCTAGCGTCTGCGGTTCCCGAGCAGCAGAAGCCCGAAGGCGAAGCCGGCGACGACGGCTGTGCAGAGCGTGGTGGCGGGGTCGGAAAAGACGAGCATGGTTCCTCCGTACGCGGTCTTGGGGGGGCCTTCAGGTGGGGGGCCATCCCAGGGGAGCGGGAGTCGTTCAGTCAACGAGCGCGATGACCACCCGTGGCTGCGTTGAGCAAGCGGTATGCCCCGCGAACGTACCGTAAGCCCTCATGCTTCATAGAAGTTCCAGAGCTGCCAGGCTCGCCAGGGCAGGCATGCCTGCAAGGGTATGTTGCGTTCTTGCGCCGGTGCGCGGTTTGCCGGCGATGGCACTCGATCGGGCACGCGATGGGCGCAACCCTGCGCCCATCGCGTGCGGCCCGCTGCACCTTGCTCGCCGCAGGCAAAGTAAGTAGAGAAGGCCGCGTCGGGGCGTGGCGCAGCCTGGTAGCGCACCTGCTTGGGGTGCAGGGGGTCGCCAGTTCAAATCTGGCCGTCCCGACTCTTTTCCCCCTCGCGGGCTGCAAAGATTCGCTTGCCCCGCCAAGGCATCCTCTGCTAGGGCTGCCGCGTGGTTGTGTGGGGAGGATGCGGGGCTGAGCGCGATGCTCTTTGACCGACGCCGCAAGCGCATGGTCGACGAGCAACTCGCCGCGCGCGGGATTCAGGACCGTCGCGTCCTGTCGGCGATGGCCACCACCCCGCGCCACGTCTTCGTGGACGAAGCGCTGCGCGAGCGCGCCTACGACGACCACCCGTTGCCGATCGGGCACGGCCAGACGATCTCGCATCCGTACACGGTAGCGCTCATGACCGAGGCCCTCGAGCTCGAGGGCACCGAGCGCGTGCTCGAGATCGGCACCGGGTCGGGCTACCAGACCGCGATTCTCGCCAGGATCTGCGCCAACGTGTTCACCATCGAGCGGATCGCCGCGCTGGCCACGCGCGCTCGGCGCGTGCTGGATCAGCTGAGCCTGTACAACGTGGCGCTGCGGGTCGGGGACGGAACCATCGGCTGGAACGCCGAGGCGCCGTTCGACGCGATCATCGTTACGGCGGGCACGCCGCAGCTCCCGCGGCCGCTTCTCTCGCAGCTACGCGCCGGGGGGCGGCTGGTGGTTCCGATCGGGGAGGAAGAGTCGCAGGCGCTGTTGCGGTTGCGGGTAGATGCGTCGGGCGTGACCGAGGAATACATCGGCGACTGCCGGTTCGTGAAGCTCCTCGGGCGCTACGGCTTCGCGCGCTGACGCGAAGCGATAGCGTTCCGGATCGCCCGGCGGAGGGGCGCACGCGCCGCGCGCGAAGGACGATGGTGGGGCGGATGAGGAGGCCGGGAGGCACCCCGGCGCTGACGGTAAGCTGGGTACTGGCGGTTGCGCTGGTGCTCGCGCCGGGCTGCAGCCTGCTCGGCGGCGATCGTCAAGACCAGGATTTCGAGGGGATCGACGGCGACGGCCTGCTCTGGCCGGCCTCGGGCTCGGTCAGCTCGAGCTTCGGACCGCGCGGCAACGCGCACCATGACGGCATCGACATCGCGGCCCCGGAAGGCACGCCGATCCGCGCCGCGCTCGACGGGACGGTCGCCTACGTTGGAGCCCTGCGGGGCTATGGCAAGGTCGTGATCCTGTCGCACGAGGGCGGCCTCACCACCGTCTACGCGCACAACAGCAAGAACCTGGTCGGGCAGGGCACTCGTGTTCGCCGGGGGACTGTGATTGCATCGGTCGGCCAGACCGGGCGAACCACCGGGCCCAACCTCCATTTCGAGGTGCGCAAGGACAACCAGGCGCGCGACCCGATGGTCTTTCTGCCGAAGAAGACGCCGTCCTCCCTCGTCGCCCAGGGGAGCAAGCGTCGCAGCGGAGGCTGACCCACACCCATGCAGACCGACCTGACGCGCTGGATCCGCGACATCCCCGACTTCCCGAAGAATGGCATCGTCTTCAAGGACATCACGCCGCTGCTGGCGAATGGCCCGGTCTTCCGCGAGGTGATCGAGCGGCTGGCCGAGCCCTTCCGCGAAAAGGTCGACGCGGTTCTGGGGATCGAGTCGCGGGGCTTCATCCTCGGCGCGCCAGTCGCCGTCGAACTGGGTGTCGGGCTGGTGATCGCGCGCAAGCCGGGCAAGCTGCCGTGGCAGACGCACTCCGCCTCCTACCAGCTCGAGTACGGCACCGATTCCCTCGAGATCCACCAGGACGCGGTCGGCAAGGGGCATCGCGTTCTGATGGTCGACGATCTGCTCGCGACCGGCGGCACGGCACGCGCGGGGCTCGATCTGGTGCGGCGGCTCGAGGGCGAGGTGGTCGGCTGCGCGTTCCTGATCGAGCTCGGCTTTCTCGCCGGGCGCGCAAGCCTGGCGCCGGTTTCCGTGCACTCGCTCATCCGTTACGACTGACGTGATGTCCACACCGCTGCGCTCGACCTTCAAGCAGATGATGAACGAGGTCGTGGCCTACGGGAGCTGCTGCGAGTGCGGCTCCTGCGTCCTCGTCTGCCCGCACAACGTCATCGAGTACGTGAACGGCAAGCCGATGCAGACCGCGAAGGCGTCGGCGGCGCACGACTTCTGCGGCATCAGCGAGGGCATCGGCTGCGACGTCTGCGCGCAGGTCTGTCCGCGGCTCTATCCGCGCGATTTCCAGCTCGCCGACGCCGTCTTCAAGGACGAGCCGGCGCTCTACGAGGGCATCTTCGGCAAGTACCGGCGCATCGTCGCCGCGCGCTCCACCGACGAGGGCGTCAAGGCCACCTGCCAGGACGGCGGCGTGGTGACCACCTTGCTCGCCTACGGCTTCGAGAAAGGACTGCTCGACGGCGCCGCGGTCTCGGTGCGCGACCCGGAGCGTCCGGCGCACCCGATGCCGAAGCTCGTCACCTCGCGCGAGGAAGCGCTGACCACCGCAGGCTCCTGGTACACCTACTGCCCGAACAACCTCGCGCTCGAGCAGGCCGAGGAGCAGGGCTGCGAGAAGATCGCGTTCGTGGGCGTGCCCTGCCAGGTGACGCCGGTGCGCAAGATGCAGCAGGCCGACGCGACCTACCTCGACAACGGCCGCAAGAAGGAAAAGCACATCGAGCGCCAGACGAAGTTCCTCAAGGGCTTCGGTGACCGCGTCGTGCTGACCATCGGCCTGCTCTGCACCGAGGTGTTCACCTACGAAGGCCTCATGGTGCAGAAGATCGAGGGCGAGATGGGCATCCCGCTCGCCGAGATCGAGAAGTTCAACGTCAAGGGTAAAGTCCTGATCTACAAGAAGAACGGCGAGATGGTCGACATGCCGCTCAAGCGCGCGCAGGAGTACGCGCGCCCGGAGTGCCACCACTGCGGTGACTTCACCGGCGAGCTCGCGGACATCTCGTGCGGTGGCGTCGGCTCGATGGAATGGACGATCACCATCCTGCGCACCACGAAGGGCGAGGAAATCTTCGACCGGCTGGTCGCTGACGGCCGCGTCGAGACGCGCTCGATGGACGAGTTCGAGAACTCGATGAAGATCCTGCTCCGTCTCGCGCAGCGCCAGCACGAGCGCGTTCCGATCCCGCCCGGCCGCGATCCGTCCTGGGTCCGGCCGGCGACCGCGATGCCGACCGATCGCCCGACGACCCGGCCGGCCCCCACCGGCTGAATCGAGGCCTAGCGGAAGAGGTCGTGCTCGCGCGGCCGGATCAGCGAGCGGCCGCCTCGCGCAGCCTCGTCCGGGGACTCCGGGGCCACCTCGCAGCCGCGCACCAGCACGGCCGGGATGCCCGCTGCCTTGCGCATGGCGAGCCCCGCAGCGCACGCGATCTCGTCGGCGACGCCGATCACGGTGACGCCGAGCTCGTGTCCCGTCATGTCGTGCGTGCCACGTAGATCATCGACCGGCGCCATGCCAGCGACGCCGAGCGCGAACTCGACCTGCCCCTCGCGCCACGGCCGGCCGAAGGTATCCGTGATGACGATCGCCAGGTCGACCCCGAAGTGGCCGCGCAGCGCGGTGCGCAGCTGCTGGGCGGACGCGTCCGGGTCGACCGGCAGCAGCGTCACGACCCCGTCCGCGACCGCGTTGGACTGATCGATCCCGGCGTTGGCGCAGACCCACCCGGGTCCGGTCTCGACGATCAGGTTGCCGCCGTCCATGCGCACGATGCGCGTGCTCTCGCGGAACACCAGTTCGATCAGCCGCGGATCCTTGTCGTGCCGTGCGGCCCAGCTCCGGGCCAGCGCCGACGGCTCGATGTCGGCGAGCGCGACCACGCGTCCCTCGGCCTTCGACACCACCTTCTGGCAGACGACGAGCACGTCACCGGGTTTGACGCCCACCTTGGATGCGGAGAGCGCGCTCGCGAGCAGGTCGGCGAGGTCGTCGCCCGGGTGGATCGCCGGCAGCCCCGGGATCGGCAGGATCATGATCGCCACGTTCAGCTCGCGAGGTTTCGTCGTCCGGGCAGCGCGCCGCCCAGGGTCAAGACCGCCCGCGCCACGGCGGTGGAGCGTACCGGCGAGCGCATCAGCGTGTCGAGACACGTGCTGGCGATGCCGCGCGCGGCGAGCTTGGGCGCGAACGCGCGATCGGCGGTATCGATGACCATCGCGTCGAGCAGGTCCGCGTAGAAGTCGGCGAGGCCGAGCGGCGTCGGCGCGACCCCGAGCGCACGCATCATCCGGTCGGCGGGGCCCTTCACCGGCCGGCCCCCGATCAGCGGCGACACCGCCACGATGGGCGCCTCGATGCGTCGCAGCGTCTGACGAATCCCGGGTACGGCGAGGATGGGAGCGATGCTGACCAGCGGGTTGCTGGGCGCGATCACCACCAGGCTCGCCTCCTCGAGCGCGGCGCGGACACCCGGCGCGGGACGCGCGCTGCGCACTCCGGAGTAGCTCAGCGCGCGCACGGTCTCGCGCGTGCGATCGCGGACCAGATATTCCTGGAACGAGCGCCGCCCGCCGCTGGTCTCGACGATGGTCCGCACCTTGTCGTCGCTCATCGGCAGGACGCGTGCCTGCACGCCGAGCGCGCGCGTCTGCGCCGCGGTGATCTGCGACAGGGCCTGGCCGTCGCGCAGTCGCGAGGTGCGGAAGACGTGCGTCGCGAGATCGCGGTCGCCGAGCTGGAACCAGACATCGCGCTCGTAGCGCGCCATCGCCTCCAGGGCGTGGAAGGTGTCGCCTGCGATGCCCCAGCCCCGTGCCGGATCGGATAGTCCGGCCAGCGTGTAAAGCACCGTGTCGATGTCAGGTGAGACGTGCAGACCGTAGAACACGTCGTCGTCGGCGGTGTTGACGATGATGGTGAGCTGGCCACGCGCCACCAGCGGCGCCAGACCGCGCAGCAGGCGCGCCGCGCCGACCCCGCCAGCGAGGACGGCGACCCTTGCCGGACGCTTCGAGCTCACGCGCCTGCGAGTGCAGCTTGCGCGGCGGGGAAGGGCGCTCCGGCCATGGGCCCGACGCCTGCGGGCATCTCCTTGTAGAGCGTCGTGCGCTGCCGCGGAATACGCCCCATCGACCGGATCAGCCGCTCGATCTCCTCGACCGAGGTGTACTCGCCGGCGTCGGCACCCGCTTCACGCGAGATGCTCTCCTCCATCAAGGTGCCACCGAAGTCGTTGCACCCGGCGTCCAGTGACAGCGCCGCCAGATCGTGTCCGAGCTTCACCCACGACGTCTGCAGATTGTCGATCACGCCGCGGAAGAACAGCCGGCACGCCGCGTACATGCGCAGGTCGGGTGCGCCGCTCTCCGTCGGCTTCACCAGGCCGCGCTGGAACAGCGCCGTCTTCTGATGGATGAAGTGCAGCGGCACGAACTCCGTGAAGCCGCCGGTCTCGTCCTGCAGGCGGCGGATCAGGGTCAGATGCGCGGCGACGTGCTCGGTGGTCTCGACGTGGCCGTACATGATCGTCGCGGTGCTCGGGATGCCCACGCGGTGCGCGGTGGTGATGATCTCGATCCAGGTCGCGACGTCGACCTTCTTGTGCGACAGGATCTCGCGCACCTCGTCGTCGAGGATCTCGGCTGCGGTCCCCGGGATGCTTCCCAGGCCGGCGTCGCGCAGCATGCCAAGGTACTCCGCGTACGGCATGTTGGTGCGCCGCGAGCCGTACATGACCTCCATCGGCGAGAACGCGTGCATGTGGATCGCCGGGAAGGCGCTTTTGATCGCGACCAGCATGTCGCGGTAGGTGAACGCGCCCATCTGCGGGTTGATGCCGCCCTGCATGCAGATCTCGGTCGCGCCGCAGCGGGTGGCCTCGGCGACCTTCTCGAGTACGGCGTCGACCCCGTGCGTGTACGCATCGCTCTCCCAGCGCTGGCGCTTGAAGGCGCAGAACTGGCAATTCACGAAGCAGACGTTGGTGAAATTGACGTTCCGATTGACGACGTAGGTGACCACGTCGCCGACGTCCTCGCGGCGGATTGCGTCCGCCACCGCGACCAGGGCGCGCAGGTCCTTGCCCGATGCCGTGAGCAGGTTCTCGAGCTCGGTCCGGGAGAGGCTGCGGCGCTCCAGGGCGCGTGCCAGGATGCCAGCGATCGCGGGCGACGCGTCGGCGGTCAGGCGCTCGAGCGGCGATCCGTCCGGCAGCAGCGCGCGCACCTCGTCGGTCACGACGTTCATGCCGAGGCCTCCTGCGCATTGCGCGCGTCGATCGTCGTCCGTGCCGACCGGACTCGGTCCACCAGGCCGGGGTCGAGGAACCCGGGCCGCTCGATGAACTCCGGGTAGATGGGCAGGCGCTCGGCGAGGACGTAGCCAGCGCGGGCGCAGTCGCGTGCCAGCGCTGCGATGTGCGGCCAGGGCGCCTCGGGGTTCACGTAGTCGGGCGTGAGCGGAGAGATGCCGCCGAGATCGTTGATGCCGCTGTCGAGCAGGTAGCTCAGGCCCTCGGGCGAGAGGTTCGGCGGCACCTGGATGTTGACGTCGGGTCCCAGCACGAGCCGCGCGACCGCTACCGCGCGCGCCAGGTCTGCGGTATCGGGCTCGTCGCAGGTCGCCATCGGGATCTCCGGCTTGGTGCGGAAGTTCTGCACGATCACTTCCTGCACATGGCCGTAGCGTTGGTGCAAGTCGGCGATCGCGAGCAGGCTGTCGACGCGATCCGCCAGCGTTTCACCGATGCCGATCAGGATCCCGGTGGTGAACGGGATGCGCTGCTCGCCGGCGTCGCGCAGCACCTGCAGGCGGAGCGTGGGCTCCTTGTCGGGCGCGTAGAAGTGCGCGTGTCCCTTCTGGCGAAGCAGCGGGCTGACCGACTCGAGCATCATCCCGAGGCTCACGTTCACCGGCCGCAGCAGCGCCAGGTCCTGCGCGCTCATCAAGCCGGGGTTCGAGTGCGGCAGTAGCCCGGCCGCGAGCGCGATCCGGCACGCCTCGACCACGTAGTCGATCGTCGATGCATGGCCGCGCCCGGCGAGGAAGGCGCGGTAGCCCGGGAAAGCCGCTTCGGGCTTGTCGCCCAGGCACATCAGCGCTTCCTGGCAGCTCAGGTCGCGCGCGCGTTCGGCCCAGGCGCGAATCTCCTCGGGCAGCATCGTCCAGGCGCCGTCCTCGTTCTCGTCCCGGCGGAACGTGCAGTACGCGCAGCGGTCGCGACACAGGTTGGTCACCGGAAAGAACGCCTTGCGCGAGTATGTGACGGTGCGGCCCTTGCCGGCGTCGCGTAGTTCGCGTGCGCAGGCGCGCAGGCCGTCGAGCTCGGCGCCAGTCGCGCTCAGCGCGGTGATCGCCGCGTCGCGATCGATGGGATGCCACCCGTGCAAGGAACGGGTGATCTCCTGGGCGTCGAATCCCTCGCTGCGCATTGGCCGCGTTTGCCCGGCGGCTGCGGCGGAGCTGCTGCCGGGCGAACTAAGCGGGCTTAAACGAGGGGGTCGGGTGAGTCAAGGCGGGCTTCCGCGTAGCGGGGCATCCGCTGTACCCGGCGGGTGAATACTTTGCGCGTGATGCGCAGCGGCGGGAACTCGCTGTCGTTGAACAGCGCCAGCAGGCGCTCCTCCGTGGCAGCGTCGAAGCCGAACGTGCGCAGCGACGCCTCGAGCGGCGTCCGCGCCGTGAGCGTCAGGCTGCCGGCGCTCTGATCGGGCCGTCGCGTGTCGTCGTAGAGGACGACGCAATCCGTCGAGCCGACCGTGCGCAGGAAGTTGTCGACCCGGTTCGCCCAGGCGGCGATCTGCCGCTGCGGAATGTGCAGCGGCCGCAGCGCCCGATCGACGATGTCCCAGTACAGCTCACGGTCGAGGGCGATCTCGATCTCCTCCTCGAGCGCCATCTGTTCGATCCGCCAGGCGAGCCCATCCTCGATCGAGCTCCGCGAGCCGATCGCGACCGCGACCGCGAGCCCGTCGCGGTCGCGCACCTCGATGCAGCGCTCGGTCATCGGCTCGTGCCAGGGGCCGTTCGCGGAGCTGCGGCCGGTCGGCTCGAACATGCGCAGCGAGCAGTTGCCGTGCGCGGCATGAAACGCCTCGAGATCGATGTCCGGCTCGTGCTTGATGGCGTGGCGGTCGAGGATGCCGCCACGAAACGTTTCCTGGCAGCGGTCGCAGTGGAGAAAGAACACGCTTGCCCCTCAGCGCGGCGCCGCGGCGAGGCCGCCGGACGCGAAGCGCGATTGGAACGACGGCGCCGGGGACGAGACCACGGCACGTGGCTGCGGGATGGTGATCAGGACCCGAACCCGGTCTGCTCCTGCGGCTTGACGCATGACGGTGGCACCGAGCAGCTCGGATGCGCGTGCGACGACTTCCCCCGCGAGCTCGGTGACGGTCGCCTGGGAGGCGTCGTTCTCGTCGCCGATCGGCTCCTCGAACGGCAGCAGGTCGTGCTCGACCGAGAAGCAAAGCGCGTCGGCACCGGACCAAGCGGCGACGTTGATCGCGCCGCCCTCGTCCTCGGTGGCTTCGTAGATCAGCACCGCGAGCAGCCGGGCCAGGGTCTCGGGATGGGTGTGCGCGACCAGGTCGGGCGGGCAATCGAGCGTCAAGGTCGGGCCGCCCTCGCTGCTGCGATCGATGCGCTGGACGAGGCGATCGAGCCATGCGTGTACCGCCAGCTCGCGCGGCTTCGCGGCGACGCTGCCGGAATCGAGCTCGCCCAGGAAGAACAGCCCCTCCCAGTACGCGAGCAGCCGCTCGGAGCTGTGCTGGATGCGCGCCAGCGCGTGCCGGTGTTCGTCCCCGAGGCTCTCGCGGGCCTCGTCGTGCAGGATCTCCGAATAGCCCACGATCGCGTTCAGCGGCGTGCGCAGCTCGTGCGAGAGGCTGCCCAGCAGCCGCTCGCGCATCGACTGGGCGCGTCGTCGGGTGGTGCGCTGCGCGATCGCGGACCGTACCGCCGACAGCACCTCGTCGGCGCGATAGGGCTTCTTGATGTAGCGATGCGCTCCGAGATTGACGCAGGCCATGATCGGATCGGTCGCGCCCTGGCCGCTGATCACGATCGCCTCGACATCGAGCGCGGCCGCGCGGATCGCCTGCAGCGTCTCGATGCCGGACAGGTCCTCGGGCATCGTGATGTCGAGCAGGATCAGCTCGAAGGCGCCATCGCGCAGCAGCTCGACGGCCTCGGAGCCGCGCCCGAGCGTGACCACGTCGAACTCGGGCTTGAGGATGATCTTCAGCGACTCGCGCGGTCCCTCTTCGTCGTCGACGATCAGAATCTTGGGTTTGGGGTTCATCGCAAGGGGTGCAACCAGCACCTCGCGTGCCAGCCAGGCTTGCGGCGAGGCGCGCGCTGCATGCCCCGAAATCGCTGGCGATCGCGCTGCCTACCACCCAGGGCGCATAGGGGGCGTCAAGGGCAGTGTTCACGAATGCGCGTTCAAATTCGTCCGATCGACGATCGTTGGACGGTGGGCGTGCGTGTCGTGCGACCCTTGGTCGAGACCTCGCGGCCTGATAACGCAGCCGGTCGGAACTCTTCTCCGGCGATGAAGCACCGCTCAACGCGTCGAACCCGCACCCGCCGGGAGAGAACGACGGCCGGTCTCCGGCCGTTGCTGGTCGCGGCTGCCATCGCGTTCGCCGGGTGCGGCGCGCTCGCGGAATCGATGCGCGCCGCCGACGTGGTTCCGCCTGAGCTCGGACAGCCCTGGCGCGCGGGTGATGTCGAGTCTGCCCGCCCGCTGGCCGCCGAGACTCTGCCGGGGATCCCCGCGCGCCTCGCCCCGGAGGCCGGCCGGCTGACGCTCGGCCAGCTACTTGACGCTGCCCTGCAGACCAATCCGCAGACCGAGCGGGCCTGGCAGGAGGCGCACGCGGCCCTGGCCGAGTGGGACGTGCAGCGCGGACGCTACCTGCCACGGCTCTACGGCAACGTGTCGGTGGTCGACGTGCGCGCGCCGGAGAGCGACGGCAAGCAGCCGGCGGTCGAGCCGGTGCGCGAGCCGGGCATCGCGATCGACTATCTGCTGTTCGACTTCGGCCGGCGTGCGGCCGCGGTCGAGTCGGCACGCCAGCTCCTGTTCGCGGCCAACTGGCGCTACGACCAGCGCATCCAGGACGTCCTGCTGCGCGTCGCCGCGGCGTACTACGGGTTGATCGGCCGGCGTGCGCTGACCGCCGCCGACGAGGAGAGCCTGGCCGACGCGCAGCTCGTGTTGCGCGCCGCGGACGAGCGCCTGCAGGTCGGCACCGGTACCATCGTCGACGTCTACCAGGCGCGCGCCGGGGCGGCGCGGATCGAGCTCGATCTCGCGTCGGATCGGGGCGAGGTCGAGTCGGCGCGCGGTGCGCTCGCGACCGCGGTCGGCTGGCCGGCCAACACACGCTTCGACGTGGTCGATCTGCCCTCGGACATGGCGCTCGATCGGGTCGAGGGCAACGTCGACGCCTTGATCGAGCGCGCGCGCCTGCAACGCCCCGAGCTCGGCGCGGCGCGCGCCGAGGTGCTGCGTGACGACGCGCAGATCGCCGGCGCTCGCGCGTCCTTCCTCCCCGAGGTGGTCGCCGGTGCGAGCTACAACCGACAGGCACCGGAGTTCGGCGGCCCGAACGCCGGCGCCTACGACCAGTACCGCTACGGCATCGAGGTCAACGTCCCGCTCTTCGCGGGCTTCCAGCGCTGGAACGCGCTGCGCGCGGCCGAGGCGCGGCGCGCGGCCAGCGACGCCGACCTGCGTGATCGCACACAGGTGGTGATCGCGCAGGTCTGGGACGCCTACTACGATTTCCGTACCGCGGTCGCGCGCGTTCGTGCGAGCCAGGTGCTGCTCGCCAGCGCGCGCGAGTCCTACCAGGCGGCGCTCGCCACCTACCGTGATGGGGTCGGCGACGTGGTGGAGCTGCTCAACGGGCTCAGCCTGCTCGCCACCGCGCGCGCCGCCAACGTCGTCGCGCGCACCGACCTGTTCACCAGCCACGCCGTCCTGCTGAGGGCGATCGGCGAAGACGTGGCGGCGGTACGATGAGGGAGATCCGGTGAACAGGGGCCTCGCGCGCGTGCTCCGCGTCGCGCTCGTGCTGGCCTTGCTCGCGCTCGCAGGCTGGGCGGGCTGGCGCACCTGGGAGTACCAGCACCGCTACCCGCACAGCCGCGACGCCTACGTGCGCGCCAACGTAGTCGGCATCGCGGCGCAGGTCGACGGTCCGATCACGCACCTCTACGTGAGTGATAACCAGCCCGTGAAGAAGGGCGAGATCCTGTTCCAGATCGAGCGCCAGCCATACGAAGCAGTGGTCGCCCGCGCCGCCGGCAAGGTCGGTCGCGCCGAGGCCGAGCTGTTCAACACCCGGCAGATCCTGCAGCGCAGCGAGCGCCTGGCGCGCGACCAGTTCGTCTCGCGCGAGAAGCTCGACAGCGACCTCGCCGGGGTACGTGCAGCAGAGGCCGACATCGAGCTGGCACGCGCGGACCTGTGGGCGGCGGAGCTCAACCTGTCGTACACCGGGGTGCCCGCGCCGGCCGACGGCCACGTGACCAACTTCCTGGTCCGGGTCGGCACCTACGTCACGCGCGGCCAGGAGCTGTTCGCGCTGGTCGAGGATGCGACCTGGTGGGTGAGCGCCAACTTCATGGAAACCTATCTGCGCGACATCCGCCCGGGCCAGCGCGCCTGGATCTCGGTCGACATGTATCCCGGCCAGCTGTTCGACGGCGTGGTCGAAGGGGTAAGCGCGGGCATCTATCAGGTCGACGGCGAGACGACGGGCTACGGCCTGGCGCGCGTCAGCCAGACGCTCGACTGGGTACGCCTGGCGCAGCGCTTTCCGGTTCGCGTCACCTTCACTGAGCGGCCGGTGGAGTTCCCGCTGCGCTCGGGGGCGAACGCCGAGATCACGATCGACGCAGCCGCGCGCTCGGACGGGGTGCGAACGCCAGCGCCGCCGTGAGCGCAGCACCGTGGCGGTCGGGTCCGGTCGAATCTCAGGCGACGCGCCGCCGGGGAGCGGTGTGCGCCGGATCCTACAGCTCGCGGCGCAGCGCGGCGAGCAGTCCGGCCGCGTCCTGCAGGAGCTGCGCTGGTACGCGCAGCGTGGGCGCCGCGTGCTCGGCACGTGTCGCGAACGCGGTCGTGCGCGCCAGCAGCTCGGCAAGCATCCGGCCGCCGTCGCCCTGTCCGCCCGCACCGGGCAGCGCGATGACCTCGGCGGCGAGCGCGCGGCACGTGCGCTCGAGAACGTCACCGAGATCGCGCAGCTCGCGCGCGATCTCGCTTGCCAGGGCGCCCGGCCGCGGCCGCGGCCGGAGCGGGCCCTCGAGCAACGCCATCAGGGCGTCGAGCTCGACGATCAAGCGCACCAGCTCGGCGAGATGAGCGCTCGGGCGGCCGAACTGCGCACCGTAGAGCGCGACCTCGTGCGCGAAACCGGCCGCGTGCTGGCGTTCGGCGGTGGCCGCCGCCGCTTCGCGCTGCGCAGTGACGTCGTCCTCGGGCAGCGTCGCGTCCCGTGCGCCGCGCTCGAGCAGCGCCGCGGCGCGGCGACCGGCGCGCGCCAGCAGGTCGCCGAGGACACGGTGCGCCGACGTCGCCGCGTCGAGCGGCCAGACCGCGTGCATCACCACGACGACCATCGTGATGCCGAACGCAAGGCCGATCAGGCTGTCGAGCGGCTCGCGCCAGCTCTGCGACGGGCCGGTGCCGTGCACCAGGGTCAGCGTGAACGCGATCGCGGCCTGCAGCGCCGCGAACGCGAGACTCTCGTGGTGCTGTTGAACCCAGAGGAAGCCGAACAGGGCCACGCCGGCGACGGCGCAGATCGCCGGTAAGGTCGTGATGAAGGGCAACAGGAAGACCGCGATCAACAGGCCGACGCCACCGCCGGCGAGCACGCCGCCGATCCGCAGCGCCGCCTTGCGCAACGTCGCGCCGAGCGGGGTCGCCAGCGTCGCGACCAGGACGGCGACCACCAGCGCCGGCACGATCGCGCCCCAGTCGGCGGCGATCCACGCCCACAGCACCAGCAGGTAGGATGCCGCCGACTTGACGGCGTGCCGCAAGCGGAAGCGATCGAGGGGTGGAAGCACGCGCATGCGGGCCGCAGCACTGCGCGCCGGCTCGGCTCCGGCCGGCGCGCCCGGGCCGAGGTACGGGGACAGCACGGCGAGCTCGGCGAGCACCCGGCGCGCGCTGGCATCGAGCGCGACCAGCCCGGCTGGCGCCGAGGCAGCGTCCTCTGCGGGCGTGCGCCGGACCGCGGCTGCACGCGCTCGCGCCGCTGCGAGCCGCTCCGGCTGATCCGCTGCGCCGGCGCGCGATGGCGCGAGCAGCGGAGCGATCCTGTCGGTCGCTGCGCACAGCGCGGCACCCAGACGTGTCGCGGCGGAATCGCCCGACCGTGTGCCGGCGTGCTCGGCGGCCCTCGCATGCGCAGCGAACGCGAGCGCGTGTCGCACGACCGCGTCGCTCGCGTCGACCGCGGCCGCGAGCACGCGCTGGCGCGCGCGCGGCACCTGACGCGTCGGCCACGAGGTGGCAAGCAGCGCGTGCAGGCGGCGTGACAGCATCTCGAGGCGGACCACGAGCGCTGCCGAGCCGCCGTCAGCCACTCCCACCAGTGCGCCGCAGCCGCGCAGCGTGGTCACGAGCGTCTCCTGGAGCGCCGCCGCGACCGCGACCGGCTGCGTCGCGCCCGCGACGAACGCGGCGAAGGCTGCGACGACGACGTTCGCCAGATCGTGGAACGCGTGCCGGATCGCGGCATCGGGCGCATCGAGGCCCTGTCCGACGAGGATCAGGAAGCTGAGCAGACCCTGGATGTAGGCGTAGGGGAAGCGCCGCCCGAGCGACGCGTAGGTGGCCAGCGACGTCAGGACGAAGAGCGCGAGCGAAAACGCGAGGCTGCTCTGGTCGAAGAGCGCGAGCAGCAGGATCGCGAGTGCCGAGCCGGCGATCGCGCCGAGCACCATGGTCAGCGCGCCAGCGCTGCCGCGCGCCAGCACGAACACCACCGCGAGCGCGGGCACCTCGATGTGCAGCGCGAACGCGAGCGCCATGGCGAGGACGGCTGCCAGCGTGGTGCGCAGCGCGGTGCCGGCCGGAGTCGCCGGGTCGAGCAGCAACAGAACCCCGGACGCGCGCCGGGCGGCCGGTTCGCTGGGCTTGCAACCCGGGCGCTGCTCGCTCATGCAACGATGCCGTGACGTTCTGGATGGCGATCGGCGGCGCCCCGGTGCGCGGTCTGGTGCTGCTGCTGGCGAGCGGTTGCGAGGGCAGCCTGCTGGTTGGCGGCGTCAGCTTCGCGCCCTGGTTGGGTTGCCTCGCGCTCGGATCGCTGGTGGCCTACGTGCTCGCGCGGATCCTGGAGGCCCGCCTGTTCGCCTATGACCCGCGCTATTTCGTGTGGACGTTCCTCGCGCTCGCCACGCTGTGCTCGATCGCGCTGTGGTCCATGGTCTGGCGGCCACCGCCAGGCTGAGGCCGCCACCGCCGGCTCACTTTTCCCGGATACCGAGCTTGTCCATGCGGTACTTGAGGATGCGGCGCGTGGTGCCGAGCCGCTCGGCCGCGCGCGTCTGGTTGAACTCGGCCTGCTGCAGCGCCTCGACGATGATGTCGCGCTCGAAGTCGTCGACCGCGTCCGACAGCGTGCGGATGCCGAGCAGCACCTCGCCGCGCACGTTGCCGCTCGGCAGCGAGGCCACGTCCTGGCGCACGACCTCCGGCAGCTCCTCCTGCCGGACCGGCCCGAAGTCCGACAGCACCAGCAGGCGCTCGATCAGGTTCTCGAGCTCGCGTACGTTGCCCGGCCAGCGGTAGCGCAGCAGGCGGTCGATCGCCTCGGCGGTGAACACGCGTTCCTTGATGCCGAGCTCGGCTGCCTTGGCGCGCGTGAAGTGCTTGATCAGCAGCGGTAGGTCCTCGCGCCGCTCGCGCAGCGGCGGCAGGTGCAGCGCGACCACGTTCAGCCGGTAGTAGAGGTCGGCGCGGAACGTTCCGGCGTCGATCGCGTGCGCGAGGTCCTGGTTGGTCGCGGCGACGATGCGCACGTCGACCTCGATCGGCTTGGTGCCGCCGACCCGGATGAACTGCCCGGTCTCGATGACGCGCAGCAGCTTGGCCTGCATCGACGGGTGCAGCTCGGCGATCTCGTCGAGAAAGATCGTGCCCTGGTGCGCGAGCTCGAACTGGCCGGGCTTGCGCGCCACGGCATCGGTGAACGACCCGCGCTCGTGCCCGAAGAGCTCGCTCTCGATCAACGTCTCCGGGATCGCCGCGCAGTTGATCGCCGTCAGGCTGCGGCTGGCGCGCGGGCTCTGGTAGTGCAGGGCCTTCGCGATCAGCTCCTTGCCGGTACCGCTCTCGCCGGTGATCAGCACCGTGGTGCGCAGTGGTGCCACCATCGACACGGTGCGGAAGATCTCCTGCATCGGGTCGGAGCGGCCGACGATGTTGCCGAGCTGATAGCGTCGCCCGACCTCGGCGCGCAGCTCGTTCACCTCGCGCTGCAGGGCCGAGGTGCGGGTCGCGTTGGCGAGAACGATGCGCAGCTCGTCGAGGTCGAACGGCTTCTCGATGTAGTCGAACGCGCCGAGCTTGATCGCGGTGACCGCCGTCTTGACGGTTCGCGTCGCGGTCACGATGACCACCGGCATCTCGGGCCGCTGGCCCTTGATGCGCTCGAGCACGGTCAAGCCGTCGAGGCCGGGCATCACGACGTCGAGCAGGACCGCGTCGAACGATTCGCCGGCGATGCGCCGCAGCGCCTCCTCGCCGGCCTCCGCCAGCACGACGTCGTAGCGCTCGCGCAGCACCAGACGGAGCGACTCGCGAACCCCCAGCTCGTCGTCGACGACGAGGATGCGCCGCCGCCGCTCGCCGCCGTTCTCACCGCCCGGCAGCTCGAGTGCCGGTCCCTGGCCGTCCGCCATCGTGCATCTTCCCCCGGCCCCGTGAGGTTTGGCCCGCGAGCGCTCAGGGCGGCGAGAGTCGCAGCCGGATGGACACCGCGGTGCCTTCGAGCGCGATCTCCACATCGCCACCCACACGCCCCAGGGCGCCTCTAACCAGCAGCAGCGCGAGAGGCAAACTCGAATCCTGCGCGTTCGCCGCGCCGCGCAGGTGCGTGATCGCGCCCGACTCGCGGTAGCTGAACAGCAGGGTGGCCTGGGGCTCGACCGCGATCGCCAGGGCGCCGCGCGGCTCGATGGTCTCGGCCACGTGCCGCGCGAGCGCGCCCAGCGCGAAGCGAACGTGCTCGCGATCCGCGCGCGCGACCAGGGTCGTTCCGTCGGGTGCATCGAGCGTCACCTGCTTGCTGGAGAAGCCACGCCAGGTCGCGCGCAGCGCATCGCGCAGCAGCGGCAGCACGTCGAGTCGCTCCAGGGTGGCAGCACCCAGCCGTGCGAACGAGAGCAGACCTTCGAGGATCTCGTCCATGCGCGTCACCGCGTCGTCGGTCAGGGCGCGGAACTGGCCGAGCTCGTGCGGATCCTGGCACAGCGACTCGATGCTGCCGACGAAGGTCTTGATGGTGACCAGCGGGTTCTTGAGCTGATGGGCGAGCTCGACGGCGAGTGCTTCGAGCGTCGGCGACGGCCCGCTCGCGATCGGCAGCGGCTGCCGGATCGCGGGCTCGGCGTGTTGGCCGCCTGCCGGCGCAGCACTCGCGACCGGCTCGGGTGCGGCTTCGGGTACGTGCGCGCCCTGCGCCGTGTGCTCGACGAGCACAGCGCTGGTCGCGTCGGGGGGCTCGGGTCGCCAGCTCAGGTCGGTTGCGTCGACCTGGGCGCCGCCGCTCGCGAGCAGCGTTCGGACCAGCACCGCATCGAGCTCGGCGAGATCACCATCCCACGGATGGAGGACCAGCGCTTGCGCGGCCGCGGGCGTGAGCTCCGGGACCTCGCGCCCTAGCTCGGCGCAGAGCGCGGCCAGTCGCCGCCGTGCCAGGGTGGCGATCTGCTCGCCGCGCCGCGCCAGCGCCGGCGCGCGCACGGTGACGGTGCTGACCAGCGCGAACAGGTCGGGCCGCCAGCGCAGGCGCAGCACTTCGAGCTCGACGTCGGTCGCGCTCAGCACGCGGTAGGGTGCGACCGCGAGCTGGCTTGCGAGAACGTCCTGGCCGGTGCGGTCGAGGTGCTCGACGCCGTCGAGCGCCAGGGTGGTCCGGGCCGCCCGCGGTCCCTCGGGCAACCCGGCTGGAAGGGTGCCCGCCGACGCCCGCAGATCGACGACGCGCAGCTCCTCGCGTCCGCTGTTGCGATGCACCGCCGCCGCCACGCGACGGAAGGCCGCGCCGTAGCAGTCGATGCAGAGCACCGGCAGGCTCGTCGGCGCGACCTGCGCCAGAAGCGCGCGCGTGCCCTGCGGCAGGTACCAGTCAGCAGGATCCGAAGTGGAACGTTCAGGAGTCAGTATGAGGTCTGTCAGGTGCAGCATTCAGCCGTCGTTTCGCCTTACCGTGGCGTCCGTTTTGCCTGCGGGCGCAGGTGGCGTGCAAGCGCAAACGTCACCAGGACGAATCCCGCCAGGGTCAGCAGACGTCCGCCGCTGGCGACCACGTGGTAGAAATCCATGCGCCCGCGCGCGATCTCGATCTCCTCGGTGCTCGAGCCGGCGCGGCGCGTGTGCGGGCGCGCCCCGCCGCGCGGTAGGGGCGCAGGTGCGCTGACGATGGCCTCGTGCTCGCGCAGGCGGATCGTGCCGGTGATCCAGTTGCCGACGCCGAGCGCGACCAGCACGAGTCCCGTGACGAGCACCGTGCTCTTGTACCAGCGGACCGGGCTCGCGCCGTCGAACTGCATGATCGTGCAGCGCCACTGAAGCACCGCGCTGCGCGCGTGCAACCCGTCGTGCGCAACCTGCAACGCGAGCGCTGCGCGCAATGCGCCACGATTGCGGCAGAACGTGCGCGCGGGCGCAGCGGCCGCCCGGGTTCTTGCGTGGTGCGACGCTTGCTCCGCAGTCCCTCTCGAGGGGGTCACGGGGCGCGGCATGGGGCCGCTCCCCGTGACCCCCTCGAGAGGGAC
>Ga0163153_10000164_pt1 | contig 114556 bp, 109 predicted proteins | sample OliLakLV19MP6IB1_FD_148629 | JGI IMG/M metagenome (GOLD analysis project Ga0163153, IMG submission 148629) | Freshwater microbial mat bacterial communities from Lake Vanda, McMurdo Dry Valleys, Antarctica - Oligotrophic Lake LV.19.MP6.IB-1 | ecosystem: Environmental > Aquatic > Freshwater >...
TTCTGCATCACATCCTTTACTTTATCGAAATGACAGGAGGCACAGAAGTTCGCGCCACGGAACAGCTCGGACTGCGTGGCAGGATGCACAAGGTTCTCTTCTGGATTTGCATAGGGCCCGTAGATCATCTTCCCCGGCTCGATCTTGAATGAGGGTGGAGAGTCGGGCGTCTGCTCGACCTGCTTGATCAGATGGCAGGAGGCGCAGCCAATGCCCTCGACTTGTGGCGTGCCTGACAGCACCTGGGCCACAATTTTCTCGACATGTTGGGGGAACACCGTAGTCGATGGCACATGGCAGGCGAGACAACGCCGGCGCTCATCCGCTGTCGGATCGGTCTGCAGCCAGATCCCCAACACCGTACGGAAGACCGGCGACTCCAGCGACGTCCCATGCAACAACGCCGCATCGACTCGACCGAACGTCTTGAGATCCGGCGTCTGCTCGCGCACGCCTTTCCACTCTTCATAGTGCCTGTCGTGGCATTGTTTGCAGTCTTCCGATCGGACGAAGATCTTTTCGATTTCTTCTACCCAATCAGCTGTCGCCGGAACTTCTGCCTTCTGCGCCATGGCAAGGCCATGATACAGGCCGATGACCCCCACAGTGAGGGCGAAACAGAGGCCGACGGCAATGTGTTGGGCATACGGTGTAGGTCGTGACATCCTCAATCCCTTTTACATCCAACGAAATGGAAATTCACTCCCCACCCCACAGGATCGCCTGGATCAGCCGACTCATAGGTGCCGACGGTGAAGTTACATTCTTTCATTCCTCGCTTGATTGCTCTCCCAAAGTCGATCAGATTTCTGATCTCGGTCTTGTTGATTTCCTTGATGACGGATCGGACCTTGATGCCGGCAGAGTCAGCGCGCGAGCTCCCAATCACTTCGAATACCGCGACACCCTGCGCTCGTTCGAGCTTCAATTCTTTTCTGATGTCTTCATCCACATCCCCGACCATCACACCGAATTCTTCTCCCAATCGCTCGGCTTCCTCCACGGTCATCGGCTCCTGATCCGCCGCATTCACCGGCGAAAGATCGGTACCGCACAGGGCTCCGAGACAGAAACAGGCACACAAGACAAAGGCCCTTCCACTCCGAAGAATCTTTTTCTTGTGTGCACTGACCAACTTGATTCGAACATCCTCCAACGTTTACGCCTCTCATGAAAAAGGGCTCCCGCAGGCTGTTCAAAAAGGCCGTCCAGCAAGGCCGCAGGCGAATCGAAACCGGAAGCGTACCCTCAGGGGTACGTTGAGGATTTCGATGAGTCGAGAACGCTGCTGGCGGACTTTTTCAGCAGCCTGCTTAGAGTTTCGCAACTGGGTCGATAATGAGCTGAAACCATGGCGCGACAGATTTCTGCCCATTCCGTTCTTTATTCTCACCGTTCCAGACAGCAAACGACACAGTTTGCACCCGACCAGGAATCAGCTTGGCCTCGTTCTCCTGCTCTTCACTCACCAAGGGCCTGCGCATGACAACATGCCACACTCCATCTTTCCATACAGCCTTCCCCTGAACTCGGCCCTGCTTCTCTTTGGTCGTCAGGGTACTAAATCCCCCGCCAATGAGATCCTCGACAGACGAGACTCGTCGTGGAATGACTTCGAACGTTCGCACACCGTCGCGAGCCTTCTCGGAGGCCTTCGCGGCCCGGCGGTCGATATCGCTCTGCCAATCGGCCTTCCAATGCCAGATATTAATGTAGTGATCGAGCTGACCCATGCAGAAGAACGAAGGGGCGTCGCCGAGCGGAAGTCCAATCGCTACGCCATCGCGAAAAGTTCCCGGCGTCAGACGGTCATTCTTGGTGTTGTCCTGCCATTCAAGCAAAAACGCGATCTCGGTGCCGTTATGGAGCGACCGCACCGTCAAGGCTCGCGCGCTCGGCTCTGGCCAGACAGGCCTGGTAATCACCTGACCGCTCAATGGAAGGGTCATCGGCGAGACCTTGGCCCAGGCCACATCTTCCGGCTCCACCGGCAGATCCCCCTCGACGAGACGCGTGCGAATAATCATCCCCTCGGAACTCACAAGGGGCACACCGACGCCGACTAAGACCCCGGCGATCACCAAAATGAGGAAGAGCAGGAGCAGGACTGGGCGGGAAGACATCTTTGTCGTCGTACGCACTATGCAACGCCCTCAGGTGACCGGCGCGAGCCCATCGCGATGGGCGTAGACACTCACACAGCCCAAGCGGCTCAATCCGAGGCACGCGAATCGCTACCAGAGTTTCACGCGGCGGATTTTGTTTTCGCCCCGCTCGCAGATGTAGAGATACCCCTGGGAGTCCAGTGAGAGTCCAACCGGAGAATTGACGACGGCCTCGATCCCGAGAAGTCCATCTCCATGTTTCACAGTCCCTGCCGACTCTTTCGCGACGAAGCGTGCGGCACCGCACCCACCCATATTCTTATCTTCGTAACCACTGTCTCCGTTGCCTGCCACCGTCGTGATCAGGCCGGTGGCAGCCTCGACCTTACGCACGCGATGATTCATCGTGTCGGAGATGTAGAGATTGTCCTGCTGATCAGCCACCACAGCTTCCGGCGCATGAAGCATGGCTCTGACTGCCGGCTTGTCGTCACCATCGTAGCCGTACCGGCACACCCCGGCTACTGTCGAGATGATACCACTACGATGATCGATGCTGCGGACACGGTTGCTGCCCTTATCGACGAAAACAATATCGCCTTTCCCATTCACCGTAAGCCCGACGGCATCATACAGTCGGGCTTCGAGTGCAGGCTTTCCATCATCGAGATACATGGACATGTCCAGTCCATCCGAACAGACCGGCATGAGCCAGCCCTGATCATCGCTGAAATCGATGCCGATGGCATCGCCGGAGAGCACCACCAGATTCCGCGCCACGAGCGGTTGCTCACGAGCCTCGTCCTCGGCCGTCCAAGTCCCGGCGACAGTCGTAACCATGCCTGTCAGTGGATCGTAGCGACGGATTCGATGTGCCTGGGTATCAGCGATGTACATCACGTCGTTGAGATCGAACGCGATCGCTGCAGGCCAGGTCAGATTGACCTCGAGAGCCGGGCCATCTCCATTGAACCCATGTTGTCCGGTCCCGATGATCGTCGTGATGATGCCGGTCTCATGGTCTACTTTTCTGATGCGATTACTGCCGGAATCGCAGATGTAAAGGTCGTTGCGAGAATCGAACGCGACATCGAGCGGCAAATAGAGCCCTGCCTCTCCACACAGGCCTTCGTCGCCGCTGTAGCATGTTTCACCGATGCCGGCAAAGTTATGGAGTGTGCCTTCCCGGAGATTGACCCGTCGGATACGATCGGACCCGGACTCGGCAAAGTAGAACCACGCCTCGTCCTTGTCGAGCGCGGCGTGATGGGGTAGCGGAATCCCAGACTTGACCGCCCGTTTTCCATCGCCGGTGCTCCTGGCCTTGCCGTTGCCTGCGAAGGTTTCGATAAAGCCGATCGCAAGCTGAAGCTCGGTTTCCATATACCTGTAACCCTATCCCGGCTGATTAGCCGCGTGACGCTGAATGGACCGGCGCTGCCGACTGCTCCACAGAAGGCGGTGCTTGCAACGTGGGCTCCGGAACCGCTTGCTGCGGAGCGGCGGCCATATTCTGTTGAGCCGCTTGGGCTTCGGCTTCAATCGCGTCCGCCTCATGCACGGACTTCTTGAAGCCCTTGATCGCCTTACCGATCCCCTCTCCCAACTGCGGCAATTTTCCCGCACCGAAGATGACCAATACGATGAAAAGGATCAAGATCAACTCTGTAAAGCCAAGACTCCCAAACATGGTGTATTCCTCCTTATAAATGAGGCAATCAGGATGCGCTGCTCTCTTTTGCCCGTTTGGAAAATCGTTCCTTCAATCGCGTCCGTGCCTGCTCAGCCTGTTCGAACATTTTCGCCTTGTCGTAGACGCTGATCAAGTTGTAGTAGGCCAGCGGTTCTTCGGGATTTTGCTCGACAGCTTCTTCCATGACTTTGATAGCAAGATCCGTCTTCTTGTGATTCAACGCCAGCTCCATCAGCTTGAAACTGCCCTCCAAATGCTTCGGGTCCAACTCAAGTGTACGGACATAGCACTGAATGGCCATGTCGATGGTATTGTAGTCCGAGACCTGAGGATTATCGAGCTCGACATAGACCCCCGCGAGATTGTACCAGGCCATAGGGTCGTCCGGCGTAATCTCCACAAGGCGCTCGTAATACCCCTTAGCTTCCATGAATTTCTTCTTGTCGGCATAGACCCGCCCAAGGTTGAAGAGCGCCAGGACATCGTGGGGAAAGACGTCGAGCGCATGCTTAAATTCGGTTTCTGCTTCATCCGTCATGGCCTTCGTGGCGTAGATCGTGCCCAAATTCGAATAGTACATCGCAAGCGACCGATTCATCTCTGCACGGAGCCCTTCCGCCATTTCGATCGACTTCTTCACCTCGACGAGCGCGTCATCCATACGGCCTTTGCTGAAATACAGCTCGCCCAATCGGCAGCGGGCCTGGAAATCGTCTGGCTCGACCGCCAAGAGTTTTTCAATCTCGGTAATTTCCTCGTCGGGGCTCAGCGGCTGATCGCCGGGATCGATGATGGTCTGGCTTTGTTCAGGAACAGCAGCAGTTGGTTCGTTCATATCATTCCCTGTTATAAAAGGCTCCTAGCAGGATGCTAAAAAATGCCACCCTCATCGTTCGTGAAAGGTGAAACGTAAAAAGTTTCGGAGAGAAAGTCCTCGGCATTCCTGCGTTTCACGTTTCACATTTCACGGCTCTTGCTAGACATGTCCACCCGCCAAAGAATCCGGCCTACTGACCATGGGGGCGTTCGTTGCCGGAGCCGATTCCGTGGCATCACGCCGCTGCCGGTCCATGGTTAAGAGCATTGCGCCGAGCACCACCATAAGTGTCAGATTGGAGTACAGGAGCGCATATCCCGCAATAAACATCAATCCGAGACCATACCCAGCTAGCCGCCCCATGTTGAGTAATTTAATCACCGTGTACGACCAGCACAACAGGCCTGTCAGATAGAACGCAAACGGGAGAAAAAACGTGTAACCCATGCCGAACTGAAAAATCCACCCGATGCCGTCCGCCGCCTTACGAATGCTACTGGCCATCCCTGCATCATACCGATGGAGCAGATAGTCTAAGAACAACATCACCGTAAACACGGATATGGACGTCGCCCAAAACCAGATGGCACGGCGGCGTTGCCGTTGATTGCGCGTCCGAAACGAGACGCCCTGCCCATAAGCCCACATCACCAGAATACTGGACAAGACCAAGAGCCCTTCACCTCCACGATGCGCCTCGTACACCAGGGGCGGAGCCGCAACGGTTCCGATAAAACTATAGATGGTGGACATGATCTGATAATACAGCCAGCCTCCGACCCCGAGAAGATAGGTAATCCCCATAGCGCGATGCGACCATTCGGTGTGGGTGGAGAGGTACTCCACCATCAGACAAATCAACGCGACCAGCGCCACGATGTTATAAATAGCCGACCCCAAGAAGGCGGGAGGAACTAACAAAAACCCCACGGTTAGGAGCAAGAGGAGCGCGACACAGGGGATCACGATCCGATTCGATCCCGTAAACCCTCGGTTAGCCACTCGATTGACGGCCGCCACACTCAGGGCAAGAAACAGCAGAATCGCCACGACGTTGAGCAGCCACTGCCCAATCTGCGTCAGAGCCGTGAAGGTCGGGATAATCCATTCATGCTCCTGGGCCAGCTTGCTGAGATGCATTCCCAGCCGTGACACAAGCCGATACAGAATCAATTCCGAAAAGGACACGATCAGGACAAGCTTGATCGTGTATCGAAACAGCAGGGATTGATCGCTGAGCTTCCCCGTGATCCGGTCCATGGTGGGATTCGTGGCAATCACGTCGTGCACCATTGAGGGACATGAAAACTATACCGACCTGACAGGCATAAAGTCATTGTCACACTGGGAACACTCATGATGACCCTGTCGGCTGCGGCTCGCGCACTTCCTGGGCCTTAGCCCGTGCAATATATAACAATCCATCGGCCATCGAGTAGTTGAACGGCAACTCGCACACGACTTCGCTGACCTTCTCATAAACATGCTGATACAGCCGCTCCGCTTCGTCCGGCGTCATGCCTTCCGACACTTCATAGAAGAACCCCAGGCTCAGGTCCTCTGCCGACGGACGCATAATCCGCCTGATGCCATAGCTGCCAGGGTCGCTCATGATCGGCGCTTCTTTTTCCAAATCGAAGAGGCAGGGCTGGCACGAGAATCCGTACGACCCGTTGAGCTGCTCGTTTTCCACGATGAAACTCATCGTCTCCAGAGCTTCTTCTTCCTTCTCGGTCGGAAACCCGACGATGATGTAGCAATGCACCGCGATTCCAAGATCAACACAATCGCCGGCAATGCGACGCACCCATTCCTGCTTGATCCCCTTCTTCATGAAGTCCATCACACGCTGATTGAAGGACTCCAATCCGAACACGATCTTCAAACATCCGGCATCCCGCATCGACGCCAACAGTTCACGGGTCAGATGCTTCTCGAAACGCATCTCACAGGTCCATTTGATATCCAGCTTCTTGTCGATAATCTGTTGGCACAGCCGTTTCGCCGGTGAGAGGGCCACACACTCGTCGGTAAAGAAGAAGCGCTGCGCTCCGTACCGCTCCTTGAGCCATGTCAATTCTTCGACAGTTCGTCCTGGTTCTTTCTGTCTGAAGTTCTGGTGATCCAGCGTCAGAGCGCAGAACGCACAATCCTTGTAGTAACAGCCTCGTGAAAACTGCACCGGCAATACCGGCTCCGGCGACAAATACAGTCCGAGCGGGAAGCCGTCATAGTTGGGGGCCGGAAGCTGGTTGATGTTTTCAGAGTAAAATGGCTGGTTGATCGTGATTTTCCCGTTCTGGCGATAGATCAAGTTCGGAACTTTGCTGAAATCTTTTTTTCCGTCCAATTGATGAACCAGTTCGAGCAACGCGGTTTCGCCCTCGAACACGATGATATCGTCGGTCAGATCGAAAAGACTCGGACAGCGACGCACGTTATCGACCAATCTGGTAAAGATGCTGCCGCCGATGGTCAGATGGATATTGGGAGCAGCTTCCTTGATCAAACGACAGAGCGTCAGACCGGGGATAATCTGCGAAGTCGCCGTAATCGACACGCCGATCAAGTCCGGCTGTTCGCCGACAATCGACTGTACGAACTGTTCCTGAAAAAGCCGAATATAGGGGTTCTGGGCCTCATCCCTGATGATCTTCATCAGATCTTTGGATGAATAGATGGAACAGCTGCCGAACTGATTGTCGACGACCGTCAATCTGGTCGGAAAATAGAGCGTGGAGAGTACCTCCAGCCATTTGTCGATGAGAAAGAGACTTTCCTTATACGATTCGAGATCGTAAAAGCCTTCCCCGCGGAGCACCTCTTTGGCTGGCTCGATTCGATCAATGAGATATGGGAAGCGGTCCAGCGACTCCACCACTCTCGCCAAATGCTCGGCACTGCCGGGCCCGGTATCCCCGATCCGTTTCTGCTCAAGTGTTCGCTGTTTATCGACTAACTCCTGATAAAGGGCCACCCCATAGGAATGGGTCACCACCCTGTCTAGGAGTTCGATTCCGAGATCACGCTGGGATACATTAGTGACGCCGCCTTGAGCTAAAAACCCCGTCAATGAAGGGAGGCTCAGATAGGGCTGCGATGGATGCCACGTTGGAGGAAAGAGCAGTGAAACTTTCATGCCAATTCACCACCAACTTGCTAAAAAATAAGATGAATTCTCAATAAACTCTAACTATTTTTATACACTCCGGTCTCGGGCAAATGCAACCATCGGAAATTCTCCCTTGCTCCACCTCCCGCCTACCCCATCTTGTCTTTTTGATTGAACTTCCATATACATACCGTGGCATCTCGCGTAATATTTAGACATGCCGCCACGTTGTGAAAGGAGTGATGTCCATGACACTGCTCGGAAAATCAAAGACCGTCGTGCTGACGGGGGTACTGGCTACAGTCGTAGCGGTCGCATTGCCTCTTCTATCGGCATTTGGCGAAGGCGGTGCGCAGCGGGACGTTGTGCGCAACACGACGACCATGGGCATGCTCTATCTAGTCGAGTTTATGGCGGCCCAAGCCGGGGCTCCTCCGAGCCGCGAGCAAACGATCGAGGAACTGGACAAAATTCTCATCCCATCCCTCGAGAGTCTAGGGAAAGAGAGCAGGGTCCTTGCTGGAGGCATCGCCGCCGGCACCTTTACCGGAGCCTTTGTGATTGAAGCCAAGTCGAAAGATGAAGTGACGGCGCTCATTGGCGCCCTTCCCGCATCGAACATGATGAAGTGGCAGGTCACACCGATCGAAACCTTCGCACACCGGGCCGACATTGAGAAAAAGATAGTGCAGGGACTCCGCGCGCAGAAGTAGTTCAGGCGCGCCAATCCAAATCGCGCCGGATTGGTGCGCCGACACACAAACAAGAAACCCCAGCCCGGCCTGACGCCGGACTGGGGTTTTCTCGTTACGCTATCGTTCTTCCCTACTACAGCTTCAGAGTAAACCAGGTGGAGAGCGCCTTCATGCCGTTACGCTCGATGTTGTTCCCATCCCATACCGCAAAAGCGATAGGCACAGACATTCCCGCCTTGAATTGGGTATCGTTGGCATCGCCGGTTTCCAATGTGCGCTTCACCACCACGCGCCAGGTTGGACCGTTGTATCCACCGCCCTTGATGGAACCAGCAGGTTCCCAGACACCGTTTCCGATGACATCCTGATGCGCCTGCGTCGTAAGGGTGCTGAAGCCATTGGCGCTTAGATCCTCAACTGAGCTCACACGCAACGTCGGATCGGACATGATGTTGCCAGACCAGATACCAGGATTGAAGGGCCCGAGGCTTCGGCCGATCCGGTCAGGATAGGTCACACCGCCAGCCGGCTCTTCGAAATAATAATCCCAGAAAATGCCCGGGTACTGGTCGTCGACGTCCCAGATACCTGCGCTATCTTTGCCGATATCTTTCTGCCACTCGGCGTTCCACCGCCAGATGTTGGTCGTGCCGCCTGACTGACCCATGCACTGGAAGGGTGGCGCGCCAGCCGTGTTGACCGGGAACATGACCGCCGCCTGATCCCGGAAATCCTGGGGACCGATGGTTGTATCGTTCTTGGTCTGATCCTGCCATTCGATACGAAGACCTATCTCTTTACCGTTCGTCATGGCTTTCACGAACACCGACTTCACCGAAATGTTCGGGTGCATCGGCGTGGTGATCAGCTGACCGCTCAGTGGTACGATCACCCCGGGCACGCCCTCCCATACCGGGTTGGCGCCATCCATCGGGATCGCACCCTTGACCATCTTCGCCGGAATGGTCACCGGCTGGCTGACAGCCAACGGAACCTGCCCGATCGTCAGCATGACGCCCACGATCAACGCAGAGAGAAGAATGCCGAGCACCACACGCTTACTGTGTGTCTGCACTACACTCATAGGATACCCCTCCTCTCAATTAAAAAAGAACACTCAATGTCAGGCCGACGATCAATGAGGATTAGTCATGATGGAGACAATGGCTAACAGTACACCCACGATCACGGACACGACCAAAAGACCAATCCTTAAACGGTTGCTCTGAGGCTTGGGCTTCGGCTTTTCTTCTGTTTTCATAGAATACGCCTCCTCTTAATGAAAAATAAAGAGCGGCGGCCAAAAGATTGTCATCATATAACACAATACGATGGTCAATTGAACAGACACGGGGATTAGGCCGTACCGACCGGCCCCTCCCCCTCTTTGTCTTTGCCTTGATCCTTCTTGTCCAAGAACGACTCTGCTCCAACTTCGTTCAACAACAGACTCAGCTCGTTTCCCTGATCCTGCGCACCACACTCATAGGTCTGGCCTTCCGGCGAATTGAACGTGGCCGGACGATAATCGGTCTCTGAGTAGGGCTGAGGCACGACGCCGAGGAACGCCACTTCAAAATCCATCCATTCCGCCATCAAGTCCGCCACGTGTTTGTAGAACCCTGACCCGGCTTTCTTGACCAACATCCGGCAAAACAGCGGGACCCATCGGCCGATATGATTCTTGACAAATTTTTTCTGCGCGTCCAGGACAATCTGTGTCTTGTCTACTCCATCGTGGCAGCGGGAATACGATTCTTTGTAGGCCAGAAAATGCATGAACTCGAATTCGACGCTCAAATGATCCAGTCGCTCATGGATGTCTTTGGATAACTCCACACCGAACGCACGATAGAACCCGGCGATATCGCCCATCACTTGCGACTGCGCGAACACATGGTCGTTTCCGAAGAGCGTTTCGTAGGGAGGGCAATCGAGCGTGATCACGTTACTGAACACTCGGCGATGCTCGGCTTGTAGATCGGTCAATTGCCAGTTGACACATTCCGATGCGACCACTTTCTCAATCTGATCAAACTGTTTACGCAGCAATACCAATTTAAGCTTGGCCCGCTCGCCGCCGATGCCGTCAAGCGTCGCATCTAAGGTATCGAGCGCCGCTCGTCCATCCTCAACAAACTCTCCGCATTGCACATAATCGAGAAACTCCTCATCCTCCGGATACAACTGACTCCACGACACCAGGAGATAAAGCTTACTGCGATTGAGCGCACGTTCGACAGCGGGTGAATCTTTAATGGCCGGAATGGCCGGCGACGCCGGTATGACCCCGGCCTGAGAATGTGTTTGTACGGGCTGCTTACTCGTCATGCGAATCGATTCCTCGGTTTACCCTCATACCCGGAGTATTTCCCGAGCATGTGAGCCAAACCTTTGGCACAAAACTCTCGTATGGTAGGTATCGGCTCAAGGGTTGTCAAGCACGATCTTCCCTTTCACAAGAGATAATCTAAACTCATGATTATTCAAAATATTTTCTTTCGGGAGCCGCGGCATCTCTTCAAGATTTCTCCTCTAGCATTCAGACCGGCCTTGTGAATCATCAATACGCCGACGCCAACAATCTCACGGGTGTGACCCGAATGGCCACGCGATCGTTCACAGTCCGGCACACCTGTTCACATAACCCGCATCCCACACAATGCTCAGCTTTCACCACAAGACGCTGTTGATCAAAGTCCATCGATAAGGCATCCGTGGGACATTTCGATGCACAGGCATGGCAGCCTTGCCCTGCCGTGCAAACACGGTGCGACACCACTGCGAGGCCCATTCGTATCTGCTCTGGCCCTTCGACCGGAAGCAACGCTTCCGTCGCACAGGCCGTAATACAGGGCACGTCCTCACAGAGATAGCACGGCATCTGATCGGCGAAAATTATTGGGGTTCCGTTCTGCGGATGGAACGAAATCGACCCGTATGGACAGACCTTGGCACAGTCACCGCATTGAGTGCATCGCTCTAAAAATAACGCCTCGTCAGCCGCGCCTGGCGGGCGCAGCCAATCAGTTCGCACCGGGAGTGGAGCCGGTTGTTCCGGTGTGGCTTGCTGGTGTTTGGAAAACTCTTGTGCCGCTTTGGCAACGGACACCACAGAGTCTTTGAGGAAGTCGCGACGCCCATAGGTCGGATCGGTGGCCACAATCATGCCCCCGTTACATGACACCATCGGCACGCAGCTTATAGACCTCGACACAACGATCGCAAGCCCCGAACTCGATGTCCCAGCCAGGGTGATTCTCGCGGATGAAATCAAGCACATAGGACTCGAGCTTGTTGCCCATATCCTCGACCCACGAATACGTCGGGAACCGGCACAGCGGGCAGGGAAATCCCGGCATCAACATGACTTTATTTTCCGTTTCCGGAACCTCGCCTCCCTCGACATCCACCGCACGGTCCATGACACGTAAGGTATCCGACGCCATCTCGATCAGTTCCGAGTGGGTAAAGAAACTCGTCTGCCACAACCCTTCAAACACCGATTTCAGTTGTGGCGCGGGAATCTTGCGGTACCAGGAGCGAAACTCTTTGAACCGGTCTTCTTTCCTCAGCATCGGCTCTTTGCCGGCAACGGTCAGCCGGCTGTCCACAGTGAGACTCCACAACACCCGATAGCGTTGGAGAATGAGAGTTTCCTCGCCGGGGTTTTGCCCGACTTTGGTATCAGGATCATACCCAAAGACCGGATCCAGCATGTCCGAGATATGCAACAACTCATGCCGACAATAGCGTGTGAGCGCGGGGTCATAGAATCGACGTGGAATGAGCTTGATCCCGACGCCCTTCAAGCCTTTTTCTTCAAACTCGCGAGCCAACTCGTGCTCGACAGACCCCCACTTCCTCAGAATATCGACACCCTCTTGATCCTCCTTGAGGACCCCCTTGACGAGGACGATGCCGACTCGCTCTTTGAGCAACGGATATTCGTTGAAGGCATCGCGAATAATATCGGAAAACCCCCAGGTCCCGAACATGTACTGGTAGAGCTTTTTGAACTCGCTCTCCCGATCGTCAAGCGTAAACTTCTCATAGATCGGATCGGCCAGTTCGTGAAACTCTTTATAATAAGTCGGGTCGCCTTCCCGTTCCGTCTTTTCGACGAACGAGTCGATGACCTCTTGCAGCAGTGCGGGCTGAAAACGAAGTTCCATACTTGTCCTTTGGGAGGCGCGCTAGGAGTCGGCTTGACTTGCCGATAAAGCTTCTCTTACGATCTCTGTACGCTCACACGAATTATACTGGCGAGAATCGACGGTTTGCAATCAAACCGGTCTCAGCACGCCGCTCCACCTTGTTCTAGCTGTAAGGATGTCCATGGCCGATCCGACAACTTCCCAACTTGACCCCACTCTCGCACCACTCACGCCAATCCCATCAGGAACAGGCGTTACGCCGATCGACTCCCTCGAATATTGGAAAACAGGGGCACGGGAGTTGACGACGTTTCGAGGCCACTCACATGGAGTGTGGTCGGTGGCCTTCGCACCGGACGGGTTGACCCTTGCCAGCGGAGGAGTCGACCGGCTCGTTCGCCTATGGGACATTGAGACCGGACGCCTCTTACGCTCACTCAAGGGGCATACGGCGGACATCCGATCCGTCGTCTTCACGCCGGACGGCCAAACACTGGCCACGGCCAGCGAGGACCGGACCATCCGCCTGTGGAACCCAACCACCGGCGAATCAAAGAAACTACTCTTCACACGCTATGATCACAATGTTGTCAGCCTCTCGCTCTCGCCCGACGGCCTCATGCTGGCGCGTGGCAGCCACAATAAAGATATCAAGATTTGGGAAGTCACCACCGGCACCGAGCTCATGACCCTCCTCGGCAAAGACCAATATGACCATAACTGGTCTGTCTGCGTCGCCTTTTCCCCGGATGGGACCCACCTTGCCAGCGGAATGGATATCGGTAAGATCAAACTATGGGAAGTCTTACCCAGTGGCGAAGAAAAAATCCTGCACAACGGCCACTGGAAGGAGACCGAGGAAGACACTAGTGAAACACGCGGATACTTTATAGAAGATGACGGTGGGTTTCAAAAGCCGATGAGCTATTGGATCGGCGCGATGGCCTTTACCCCCGATGCCAAACTATTGATCACCGGAAGCCGTGACGAAACAATCAAGCTGTTCGACATGCCCCACATGGCAGAACAACGGACGCTGAAAGGCCACACAGGCTGGGTGCGTGCCCTCGCCGTCACAGCAGACAGCAAAGTACTCATCAGCGCGGCTGACGACGCCACAATTCGGTTTTGGGACCTGTCGAACGGTCGCTGCTTCAGAACAATCAAAGCCCACACTGCAGCCGTTCGCAGCGTGACACTCTCACCGGATGGAATGAAACTCGCCAGCGCCTCGTGGGATCGAACCGTGAAGTTATGGGAAGGTGGCGCGGGGCCTCAAGAGTAACCTTGTCCCCTCATTATCTGTATTCCGAATAAAAAGGCTGTGGGGTGGCACGCCCTGCTATTCCAACGCCTATAAGACATATTAACCCTGCCAGTATGACTTCCCCAAAAAAAGAACGACGACAGGCTGCTGACAAGCCTGTCGCCTTGCCACTTCGCCACGTTCGATGAATTGCCCTGGTAGTTATTGCCCTAGAAGCCTCTCAGCTTTTTTTCGCACCACGCAGGAATACTTCGACCTCCATCGGTTTCGTCGAAACAACGGAGAATATCCCTGTTTTTCTCCTCCAATTCGAATTGCACAGATTGAGAGAGCCAATCCAGATTTTTAGGGACGCGCTAGTTTATTTTTGATCACTTGGTAAAAGAACGATGCAGTTAGGATTAAATCCCTGATTTTTCAGCGTGTCAATGCTCCCGACCACTTCTCTCTTCACTAAGTCAATCACCGTAATCGATCCATCATTCATGCCTTTAAGATTCAGGAAACTATTCTGAACAAAGAGGTAACCTTCATCAGAGGACAGAGCCATGTGATGCGCGCCTGCGGCTGTCGGGATGGCCTTAAGAAACTGAGGGTGCCGTGGATCTGTATTGTCATAGATGTTGACATAACCTGGCTTGGCGGTCGTGACGTACAGTCGATCACCCTTGCGGTTATACAACATCTCCAAAATCACTCCCTGTTCGCGTGGACCAAAGTCATCGACCTGCTCAAAGCTAAAACTCTTTGATTTCTGATTCCATGCGGCCATCCATACGGTTCCCTCTAACATGTTTGTGATATGCGCAATGGGTGGGTTCGCGTTAGGGGAGAACATCACTTCGACCGGGGCAGCCTTGGAGGGTGAGGCTTTCAATGACACCTTGTGCGTGGAGAGCACCTTGCCGGTGTTGGCTTCAAGCACTGTGATCGTCTCCCCTGCTTGGGAGATATCACCAGGCATCACGGTACTGGTGATCAAAACGCGATCGATCCCATTATGGATGGCTATGCCATGCGGATGACTGATGAAGGGGTCACCGGGAAGAGGAGCGGCAATCGTCTTGAGGGGTGTGTCATTCCTCGCATCTCCCATGATGACGGTGCTCGACCCCATACAGGTGAGAAACCAAGTTTGGTTGTCCTCCGAAAACACCATATCTTCCTGAACACGGCAGTCCGGAATCTCCACCGTCTTCATCCGGTAGGGAAAACGTTTTAGATCAAGCACGTGCAAGACAGTTTTCCCTAGAGCCGTGACATACGCTTTGCTCATATCTCGATTGTAGTAGAGGTGATGAGCCACGAGGTCAGGCGGGAGTGGAATATCCATCAATATCTTGCCGAACCCTGACGACTTAGGATCGACATCGATGATGGCCAATCCCTCTTTCCGCACTGTGTTCTCAGGCTTGCTTTCGTAATTCAGCATGGCCAGGATTTCTGCGTGCGCGGCAGAGGTCAGAAGCACAACGAGAACACCAGCGATCAATCCCGATAAGAGCAAGCGTTTCATGGCCGTATCCTTTCAGAAAAGAGGAATGTCATATGCCTCCTGAAAGAGTGAGGCGATACAGCATCCTCTGGCAAAGTACAATCAGGTGCATCATGAGGTCCCGAACCATCGAGAAGGTCGTTTAGATTCCTTTGATCGCGTGTGTGCCGTGGGTGACTGCCGCACCCGCGCGTAACGTCGCAGCGATCATCACGACTTCGGAAATTTCCTGTTCCAAGTCGCCAACCTCTCGCGCCTTGTTCGAATGAATCGCAATGCAGTATGAGCACTGAGTCGTCAGCGCAACCGCAATGGCCATCAGCTCCTTGTATTTGACCGGAATCGCACCGGCGGCGAGCGCAGCCTTGTCGAACGCGACAAAGGCTTTCATCCCCTCAGGGGCATTCGCATCTAGATCCTTGAGCTTGCTCAGATTCTTCATATCGTACATGACGACCTCCTGATATCGGTCTGTTATTGACTGAGATTGTCATACTACTATAGAGCGATTCCGTGTAGTTGTCTTATCCGGGAGTCTGGTTCTCTTAACAGCGGCGCGCCAGGCTACATCGTCCTTGTTTTGGCGTCCGGTATGCTTTGCCGAAACTCAGTTTCTACAGTTTGGATTCCGCATGGGCGTCTTGTCCGAAGTCCTCAAGGCTGTCAAGCTCGACGGAGCCATGTTTTACAATGCTGAGTTTTCAACCCCCTGGTGCTTTTGTCCGTCTGCCTCGCGCACCGTCGCTCCCTACCTTCGTCGGACTGCAGGCATGTGATCATCTTTCACCTGCTGACTGAGGGCCGCGGCTACGCACATGCGAGGGAGACGGCCGGCCGGTTCCTCTCAACGTAGGGGACATCGTCATCTTTCCGCACGGCGACCCACACATCTTAGGAAACGGTTTGCCCATCAAACCGGTGGACAACGCGCAAGAGCTAGAACGAATTTTCTCCCAAGGCCTCAAGGTCTCCCGCCTGGACGGAGGTGGGGAGATCACCAAGTTCATCTGCGACTGCATGGCCTGCGAGCCGCACACTCAGCCGGGTCATTCTTGGCGGGCTGCCATCCATTCTAATAGTAGGTATCCGCAACGATGCGTCGGGCCAATGGCTTGAAAACTCCATCCGCTGTTCAGTGGGTCATACGGATGCTTCCAGACCTGGTGGTGAGACCGTACTCGCCAAATTGGCTGAAGTATTGTTTATCGAAACTCTGCGACGCTACATCACGCTGCTTCCGTGTGAACACACCGGGTGGCTGGCCGGGGTCCGCGACCCGGAGGTCGGGAAGGCCTTGGCCCTCCTGCATCGCAAACCGGCCCACCCTTGGACGATTGCCGCACTCGCGAGCGAGGTAGGAGTTTCACGTTCCGTACTGGCCGAGCGTTTCCTGCGGTATCTTTCGGAGACCCCCATGGGCTACCTCACACGCTGGCGGCTTCAACTCGGCGCGCAAATGCTCAAATCAGCTAGCAGTAAAGTCGCACAGATCGCTGCCGAGGTGGGCTATGAGTCAGAGCCGTCCTTTAACCGCGCCTTCAAACGTGAGTTCGGCCTCCCGCCAGCCCGATTCCGCAGGCAGTCGAAATCAGCCAGCAGCAGAGCCGTCCGCTAAACATCGATGACCGGTTGCCACAGTGCGAAACCGACACGGTGAAGTCCAAGTCTTGCAATCATACACAATGCCTATCCAGTGGATCAGAGACGGTCTGCCTAAGATGGCTGAACAGGATGCGGGAAGAAGTGCTTACTATGCCAAGAGAAAGTCCAACCGGGCGAGGGCATACGAATTTGCCAAACCTCTTTTTAGGGGAGCGGCCAAGGCTGCCCTTTACTGCGCGCATGGAATAAGCACTTTTTGAATGTGCGCGTTCTGTGAGCAAGAAAGACACCTGGCCGCTCCTGTCCCATCCTGCCAATCTTGCTCACTTTCTCTTCAGGAATAGAGGCTGATTGGTCTTCCACTGCGCGCGTCCAACGAGGGGAGTTCGCGACCGCGCGTTGCGCGAGCACAGAAGATCATCAGGCTCCATTCCATCCTCCGCGAGCACGAAACGCACCTGGCCGCTCCCTCCCCATCCTCTGTCCCACATCCAAGCAGCAGTGGAAGCTACTATATCTTACGATCCAGTTTGGTAAATGGCAGGTCGGTAACGCGGCTTAGGGATGGGTTTGCCGGCTGCCCGAGCTGCTTCCAGCCAGAGCTTCTTGGCCAGTTGCGCTTGTTTCAAGGCATCGGTCGGAGTTTTCCTGAAGGCAGAACAGGCCTCCAGGTCGGGAATATCTGCGATATAGCCCTTGTCCGCATCGCTATAGAAAAGTTGATGTGATAATTCTTCATGGTTCCAGTTCATCCTCACGCCGTAGATTATTCCTCTCCCCCAGGTCAAGCAACTGTCGGACTTGATAGCGAGAATCAAGGAGAGGCATCGGAACGTGACCGCCTACAACGGTACAGCCAAGCTTCAGCAAACAAAGACTCCCGACATTTTGTTAGCGGCTGCGGAGGCTGTCTGCTGCAACAACGGGTTAAGGCCTGAACGGTATCGTCGATGCCACAACACGCTTTGCTAGCTCCGTTCTTCCATTAACTTCCAACAGCCTCAATACGGCAGAATTTGCCAACACTGATGACAGTGATGGGCCCAGGATGATTTTGGCAACAATCTTCTCCAATGAAAGGTCATCCGTGAATATACCCAGCAGCGGCGCAATCTTTAGCTTTAGCTTGGGTTCCACTCCTCGATTCGTAATCGCGTAACCGAGCATCTGCACGAGGGCCGTTTCCGCGTCCCGCTCCTTTAGATAGACAACTCGCCACTCCCTTTCCTCATCGAATCCAGTGTGCTTAGTGAAAAGCGAGAATAACTTTACTTTCTCGAGCCAGTAATACGCTATGGAAGACAGATCCCCGTCACTCAGATTCCTTCCTTCAACCAACACTGCAATCTCATCCAGCTTCTCGTTCATCCAATGCCGTTGAGCCTCTGGATTGATGTACGCGACCTTGTCAATTATCAGTGGTGATCTTTCGTTCTTCTCGAACTTGGTCGGATCAAAAACTATAGCTACTCCTGCGCCACTGGCTCCGTAGCCCCGCCACATCGATAAAACTCCATCGTCGTTGTCTGGCTCATGCTCGGAGACACAGAACACGTAAGTATCAAATGCATGCTCGAGGTCATACCGCTGAAATTTCTCATCAAAGTAGTTAAGCAAGGCTCTGTGTTTTTCATCATTTCTACACGCAGTCATGAGTCCGTGATGGGTGCGAAAGGCTAAAGCACTTTCACGCATTCCGAACCGCAGTTCGTTCAGATCGTTCATGTGGAGGGGATTGGAGAGCCAAACCTCATTATTCTGAATGATCTTCTCTAACGTGCCTATTGATGTGTAGTGCGCAAGCAGCAAACTTCCTGAGGGGGCCGATTCGGTTGTAGCACTCGCAGGCCACAAGAGTTTCTCTAGTTCCTCGTCTAGTGTTGTCTTCATCTCAACGACGCTCTCTACTGAAGACCCTAACTATTGAGTGGGACAGGAAACAGGAATATTCTACTTTTCAGGCTTAATCGGCCTATTCCTGTGTGCGTGTCCACCACTTTTCCCCCTCTGCCAAATTGTGAGGGGTGGCCTGGCACCTTCCCATCGTGCGCGCGTCCAACGAGGGCCTTCCCAGGCCGCGCGTTGCGCGAGCACAGAAAATCTTCAGTTCCCATTTCCTCTTCCACTATTTCAGTTGAAGGGTAGCCTGGTCGATCCTCGATTGCGCGCGTCGAACGAGCACATTCTGATCGTGCGCGTTCCGCGAGCACAGGGAATCGCCCAGGCCCCTTTCTTCTTCTATTCCTCTTCCACAATCTTGGAGGGAGTGGCCAAGGTTGCCCTTGACTGCGCGCATAGAACGAGCACTTTCTGAACGTGCGCGTTCTGCGAGCAAGAAGGGCACCTGGCCACTCCCTACTCTTCTTCTCTCGCCGAAGGAATCCCATAACGCTTACACTTCTCCCACAGCGCTTTGCGCGAGATGCCGAGAATCTTCGCACCGGTCGTGCGGCTGCCGTCTACTCGCTCCAATACCGACACAATGTATTCTTTCTCGAACTGTTCCCTCGCCGTCGCCAGCGAAGTCAGCGGGCGTGCCTCTCGTTTCTGCCCGGTCAGCCCTTCGCTGCAAAATCCACAAGAATCTTGCGGCTGCCCACCCGTATAGGGACAGGACTGGAATCCACAGAGATCGGACGGCTGAATCGTCTCACGATCCTGCCCCAGCGCCACTGCGCGCTCAACCATATTCTCCAACTCACGCACGTTCCCTGGGAATGAATAGCGCAAGAAGAGCTCGCGCGCGGCGTGAGAAAACCCTTTCAATGTTTTGTTCATCTTGCCGGCGCAGGTCTTCAGCACATGCTCGGCGATGACCATGATATCTTCCTGGCGTTGACGTAACGGCGGAATCACCACGGGAACGACATTGAGGCGATAAAACAAGTCCTCGCGAAATCGGCCCTGAGCCACTTCCTTTCGCAGGTCTTTCTGCGTCGCGCAGACCAGGCGCACATCGACGTGAATCGTGTCGTTTCCTCCGACGCGCTCGAACTGTCGTTCCTGAAGGACCCGCAAAAGTTTCACCTGGATGACCGGCGAGATTTCCCCGACTTCATCGAGAAAGAGTGTGCCCCGATGCGCCAATTCGAATCGTCCGCGCCGCTGCCGCAACGCCCCTGTAAACGCCCCCTTCTCATGGCCAAAAAGTTCCGCTTCTAATAGGGATTCAGGAAGCGCCGCACAGCTCACTTTGATCAATGGGTACTGGCTGCGTGGACTATTTTGATGAATGGCATTGGCGACCAGCTCCTTGCCGGTTCCGCTTTCTCCTAAAATTAACGTCGTCGAATCCGTTCCTGCCACCAGCTTGATCTTTTCAAGCACGGCCCGCATGTGGTTATTCGCCCCGAGAATGCCTCCAAAACTGAACTTATCTTCCAGCACCGCTTTCAGATCGAGATTTTCCTGCCGCAAGGTGACCATACTGCCAACCCGCTCGACGATCAGCAGCAATTCGTCCATCTGAAACGGCTTCGTGATGTAGTCCAGAGCGCCGAGCTTCATCGCGCCCACTGCTGTTTCCACCGACCCATGCGCAGTAATCATCACGACTTCTGTGTTGGGCGACCGCTCTTTGGCCGCTGCAAGTACGGCAAGCCCGTCTGCGCCAGGCAACCGCAGATCGGTGATCACCAGATCGAACGGCCGCTGGTGGATGGCGTCGATTCCTTCCGTGCCAGAAGCCGCGGCTTCGATATCGTGGCCGACCGCCTCCAACGCATCAACCATCGACAGCCTCATCAGCGGCTCGTCATCGACCAATAGGACCCTGAGCCCCTTCATGACACCCGCTCCATCAATGAACGGTCCCGAGAAACAGGCAGACAAAGGGTAAAGGTCGTTCCCTTTCCGACTTCGCTGTTCACCAGGATCTTCCCACCGTGTCGCTCAACGATACCCAGGCTGACCGACAAGCCGAGGCCGGTTCCTTCACCTTCCTTCTTGGTCGAAAAGAATGGATCAAAAATCCTTGGCAGGACTGCCGGTGCGATACCCGATCCTGTATCATGAACTTCGATGAGACACACCCCTTCGACCACAGACGTTCGAATCGTCAGCACGCCTCCGTCTTTCATCGCTTGGACCGCATTCAACAACAAGTTCATCAACACCTGCTCAATCATATGCCGATCGACCATCACAGTCGGCAACCCCTGACCGAAGCCCGTCTCTAACAGAATTCGGTTCGGAGCAAAGAGATGCGTCGTGAGGACCAACACCCGGTCCACGACGTGGTTGATGTCCGTCAGAGCGAACGCAGGCTCGTGCTGCTGAGAGAAATCGAGAAGCTGACGAACAATCTTCTGCACACGCCGCACGCCATCTTCCATCGATGCCCAATATTCTTCTTGCCGACCCGGCGACAGCGTGCCCTTCCGCAAATTGTAGAGACAGTTCAGGATCCCTCCCAGGGGGTTATTGATTTCGTGCGCCACACCTGCGGCGAGCTTTCCGACTGAAGCCAGTTTCTCTGAGTTCCTGATCTGTTGCTCCAACTTCTTGGTCTCCGTCATATCGCGCGCGATGCCCAGCACGCCCAAGATCATGCCCTCAACCCCATGCAGCGGGGACACACTCACCATCACAGCCCTCGGCTCCCCTGTGCGCGTCACCACTTCGACCTCATAGACCTGCTTCGCGCCGATATCCAACGTGCTCTTGAGGCGCTTCCCGCGATGGCGCTTGGAGAGCAGCGCAAGGTACGGGCGTCCGATCAGATCGTCTTTCCGATAGCCCCATGCTTCAATCTTGCTGTTGACATAGGTAAACCGCTGTTCAGTATCAAGGGTGTAGATCACATCGTTGGCGTTCTCAAGAAGATTTTCGAGATATTGCTTGGTCTCTTCGATCTCTCTGGTGCGCTCTTTGACGTTATGTTCCAATTCCTCTCTGTACGTGTCCAACTGCCGTTCAAGCCGCTTCCGATCGGTAATGTCCCGCAACTGCACCATGACCAACAGCTGGTCGGCCACTCCGACACGAATCAAATCCATTTCAGCCGGAATGTCCTGTCCGCCGGCATGGCGCACCATGATCTCCTGAGTGGATACTTTCTGCTGCCCAGAAATCACGTCGTTCAGCCATCCACGCAACGCCTCGTGATAACCCGAGAGCACCACTTCGAGCAGGCTCTGGCCGACGACATTCGCCTCGGCATACCCCAGCGCTTGCTCCTCGCGTTTGTTGACGGCGACGATGTTGCCCTGTGGATCCACCATAAACACCGAGTCTGCCACCAAGTCGAAGAGCGCCTTGTAACGCGCCTGCGACGCCACGAGTTGTTCGGTGCGCTCCGACACGGCCTGTTCCAGATTCGTGGTGTAGGCTTGCAGATGCCGCTCAAGCCGATGACGTTCGGTCACGTCGTGAACAAACGCGCGCGAGTGAACCAACCCGCCCCGCTCTTGATCGATCAAGGCCGTGGCGTGAATTTCCACATCAATCGAGTGACCGTCTTTCGTCAAAAACACCGTCTCCATCGAACTGCGGCCTTGCGCGACTAATTGCTCCAGATAGTGCAGGACGAGCGGTTCCTGGCCACGCGGCACGAGGTCCCAGAGGCGCATGGCCAACATCTCATCGAGGCTATACCTCAGCTTCTCGATCCCCGTCTTGTTCACATGCACGAATTGACCACTCCGATCCAATTGGCAGATCATCTCAGGAGAATGCTCGATCAGGTCGCGATACTTCTCTTCTAGGTGGCGGACATCCACCACGCGCTGTTCGATTTGGGCAAACGACCGTTGGAGATTCTCCGCCATGTGATTGAAAGCATCGGCAAGCCCTTCAATTTCATCGCCGGTCTTCAGCTCCAATCGTCGATCCAATCGACCGCTCCCGATTTCACCGACCCCGTCGTGCAGCAATTGAATGGGACGAGCGATCCGGCGTGCAACGAGTACCCCTGTCCCCCACAGCACCGCAAGTACAACCAATCCATAGAGCAGCACTTTCGCCACGAGTTCGGCAAGCGGCGCATAGGTCTCCTTGGGATCCTGCCGTACTACCGTGATCCACTGATGTCCGCCCAAACTGCCCGGGGCCAAGCTCTCGCCGAATCGGACCGGCGCGAACCCGATCAAGGCATTCAGGCCCCCGTGCGAATCGTCTGCCGCAACGGCCCAACCGGCCTCTAGTTTCCCAAGGGCGCCGATCAATTCGGGCCGAACCGTATGCGCTTCAGGAGGCAGGACCGGGCACATCACAGGGACACCATCGGAACTGAACAACATGGCGTGGCCGGTCGCCCCGATCGTGACGTCGGCAATGGCATGGAAGATGGTGTCTCGGCGTAATAATATCGTGACCGCCCCGATCGCCTTCTCCTTGGCCTCGTCAAGAATGGGCACCGCAACCACAAGCATGTGACTCCCAAATGCAGGATCGAAGGCAATCTCGCTCACATAGCCCCGAGGACTCCCCCCTTTTACGACCGCCTGCCACCATGTAGTCTTCCCGTAAAAATATTCCACTTGTGGAATGGAGCTGACCACCAGCGCCCCCTGCTGATCGGTGACCAGGATTCCGACATAGTCCGATCGGCGGATATCGTGCCACCGGATGAGGTAGTTCGTGACGATGCGATTGATGAAGAGGGGAAACTCGCTTGGCTTACCTCGCTGCCGCCATCGCTGCTGCCAATCCTTGATCATGCCCTGGATGCTGCGCGCATCCTTTCCCTCGTACGTGCGGTTGGCTTCGGTCACAGCGGTGTGGAGAAAGGGGGTCGTGGCGAGCTGCTGGGCTTCGTTCATTCCACGGCTGACCTGCATTTCGATGCGGCGAGCGGCCTCAACGGCGACTTCCTTGAAGTTGGCGCCGGTCATGTCGCGAAGCGCGCGCCGCTCCTCAATGTACGTAAGTGCGAGCAGAAGGGTGAGAGGGAGCAGTCCGACCAGCACGATCGCCGCGATGATCTTATGCTGGAGACTGTGAGACCGACTCCAGAGTGTCATGGGTGTGCCCCAAGCAGGATGCGACAACCCTCGATGCGTGACGCGAATCTCGTTCAAACGTTTCAGGTTGCAAGTTTCAGAGGACGATTCCTGGCAACATGAAACCTGAAACTAGAAACCAGCAACTCTGTTCCTGAACGATGCTTCACACATGACTGTATATTATCGCACCGGCCAGCTAATTCCCCTTGAGCAGCCGCCCGGATGCTCCAGGCCAAAGCAATAGCAATGGACTCGCAACGAAGACAGAGGAATAGGTCCCGAAGATCACACCCCACAAGAGGGCGAGAGAAAAGTCGTGCAAGACCTCTCCGCCGGCCAACGTTAAAGGAATCAACACCAGCACAACAGTCAAACTGGTGACGATCGTGCGGCTCAAGACTTGGTTGACCGCGTTGTTGATGATGGTCTCTTCGCTCTCCCGCCTCCGCATCCTGAGGTTTTCTCTGATTCGATCGAACACCACCACCGTATCCGTCATCGAATAGCCGGCTAACGTCAGCAAGGCCGTCACGACGAGCAAGGTAATTTCTTTGTCTAGAATATAAAAGGCGCCCAATACCGCCAATACGTCATGAAAGGTTGCCAAGGCCGCAGCGATGCCGAAACGAAATTCGAACCGCGCCGCCACATACAGAATGATTCCGGCAAAGGAAATGAGGATCGCAATGAGGGCGTCTCCTTGAAGTTTCTTCCCGATAGTCGGCCCAATTTCCGTACTGGAATCGACCACGAAATGGTTCGAGGCAAACTCCTTCGTAAAGACCGCCACGACCCGATCGGCGACTTTTTCCTCGATGGTCGTCGACGCCTTCAGACGGATCAGGAGTTTGTTGTCCTGACCGAACTCTTGCAGCTCGGCGTTACCCAGGCCGTTCGCCTCCAAGACTTTTCTCGCTTCGTCGATCCGAATTGCTTGATCGAACTTCAGCTGCACCGCGGTCCCCCCCGCGAAGTCGATCCCGAGATTCGCCGACCCTCTGCCAATTTGAATGATCGCCACAATGCCCAGCACCACCATGATGCCGGAAAAGAGAAAGGCCCAACGGCGCTTCGCCATGAAATCGATACTGGTTTTCCCGAGGATCTCCAACATGCCGGCTCCTTCGAACTAGATGCTTAACTGTCCCACTTTGTGTCGTTGATTCAAGAGGTCGAAAATGACCTTGGTCCCGATCAGGGCGGTAAACAGATTGATCCCGATTCCGAGACACAAGGTCACGGCAAATCCTTTAATCGGCCCTGTGCCGAAGAGGAACAACGCCACTCCCGTGATCAGGGTCGTCACGTGCGAATCGACAATCGTCAGTAGCGCCTTGTCATAGCCTCCATCGATCGCCAAACGAACCGCTTTCCCCGATCGCAGCTCTTCGCGAATACGCTCGAAGATCAGCACGTTCGAATCGACGCCCATCCCGATCGTGAGTACGATTCCGGCAATCCCCGGTAACGTGAGCGTGGCGTTCAGCGCAGAAAGGGCTCCGATCAAGCACAACAGATTGAGCATCAGCGCAAAATCTGCAATCACGCCAGACAGCCGGTAATACACGATCATGAAAATGACCACCATGGCACCGGCAAACAGCGTGGCCTGCACGCCCTTCTCGATCGAGTCTTTCCCGAGCGACGGCCCGACCGTGAGGTCCTGAATGATCTTGAGCGGAGCAGGCAACGCGCCGGCCCGGAGCACGATGGCGAGGTCGTTCGCCTCTTGCATGGAAAACGTTCCGGTGATTTGCGCGCGGCCCCCGACGATGCGGTCCTGGATCACCGGCGCAGAATAGATCGTGTTGTCGAGCACGACTGCCATGCGCTTCTTGATATTGTCGCCCGTAATCCGTTCAAATTCACGACCGCCCTTCCCGTCAAAGGTGATCGAGACATAGGGATCGTTGAATTGACCGATCGAAACCCGTGCATCGCTCAACACATCGCCGGTCAGCATGACCCGCTTTTTCACGAGATACGGAATGCGATATTCGCGGCCGCTGTCCTTGTCGACCCCTCGCTCAAAAAGAATCTGATCGCCGGCCGGCAGCTTTGACTCGGCCTGCTTGAGCACCTCTTCCTCTTTGTCCTTTGGAATCCGGGAAGGCAAATCCAGCTTCGACTGGTTGTCCTCATCGAGCATCTTAAATTCGAGCAATGCTGTCTCTTTGATCAAATCCCTGGCACGCTTGGGTTCTTTCACGCCTGGCAACTGTACGACGATCTGCTTCAACCCCTGCCGCTGTACGATCGGTTCTGCCACGCCGAACTGGTCGATACGGTTTCGGATCGTTTCCAACGCTTGGTTGATGGCAGAGTCCTTGATCCGTTTGACCTCGGCTTCTCGCAACTCCCACACCAGCCGATTAGCCGATCCGGCAGACGCGGTCTCACTGAAGGTCGGATAGTCGTCGATCAACTTCTGAATCTGCTCCTTGAGTTCGGCATTTTGAAACTGCATCGTAACCTGAGCCTGTCCCGTCCGCGTGACAGACTCTACGGGGATTTTCTTCTCAACCAAGACATCTTGAAGAGACGCAACCGATCGATCGACGGCAATTTCAACCGCGCGATCTTCGTCCACTTCCATGACGAGGTGAATCCCGCCTTGGAGATCCAAGCCCAAGGTAATGCCTTTATTCGGCATGACCTGCTTCAGCCAACCAGGCAACGCCTGATAGAAGGGCTGATAGGTAGGGATGAAGAAGATCACCGACAGCACCACCACCAGCGCCAACAATGTTAACCGCCCGCCCACCTTTTTCATGTCGTCCGGTACCCCTTTATCCTGAGCAGTCTACGAGTCTTTGTCCTTGTCCTTCTCCTCATCGTCGCCACCGCGTAATCGGGCAATCTGATCCCGTTGTATGCGAATCTTCGTCGTATCCGCGATCTGCAACGTCACCGTCGCCTTCCCAAGATTCGTCACCGTACCCCAGATACCTGACGCCGTGACGACCTTGTCGCCTTTCTTCAGGGCCTCCAGTAGCGACTTCTGCTGCTTCGCGCGCTTTTGTTGCGGCAAAATAACCAGGAAGTAAAAAATGACGAAGATCAGCGCGAACGGAACAAGGGAGAGGATTGTGCTGGTTGTGGAACCCCCACCACTACCCCCTCCGCCAAATAACTGAGCCATCACGACCGATTGCATGAACATACACACTCCTTCTCAACCAAGTTAGTCCCCTGCCGCAGACCGAAGCCCTTCACCGTCCGAAGCTAAACCCTCCGATGCAGCCAGGTCGCGAGATCGGTAAAAGTTTTCCCGGAACGACCGGAACGTCCCTTGTGCGATCGCTGACCGCACCTGGCCCATCAGATCAGCAAAATACCAGAGATTGTGGATCGTATTCAGCCTCGACGACAGCATCTCTTTCATCTGAAAGAGGTGGTGCAGATAGGCGCGTGAGTAGCGCGCACAGACCGGGCAGCCACAGGCCGGATCGATCGGCTGGTCATCCCGGACATACCGCGCTTGCTTAATCACCACGCGCCCGAAACTTGTAAAAAGCGAGCCGGTCCGCCCATGGCGAGAAGGCACCACACAATCAAACAGATCGATCCCCCGTGCCGCGCCTTCGATGAGATCCTCCGGCATCCCTACACCCATCAAATACCGCGGTTTCGAAACCGGCAGCTCCGGCACCGTCACATCCAACATGGCATACATCTCTGGCTTCGACTCTCCCACCGAGAGCCCACCGATCGCGTAGCCCTCGAAGCCAAGCCCGACGAGATCACGTGCCGAGATCACACGGAGCTCTGCATCCAGACCACCCTGCACAATCCCAAAGAGGGCTTGATCCCTACGGCGCCGGCTGGCCTGGCAACGCTGAGCCCAAAGAGTTGTCCGCCGTACCGCATCGCGCACGATCGCTCTGTCAGCCGGTAAGGCGACACAGTGATCGAACGCCATCATGATATCAGCCCCCAACGCTTCTTCTATCTCGATGGCCGTCTCCGGCGTGATGAAATGTGTGGACCCATCGAGATGCGATTGAAAGCTCACACCCTCGTCCGTCACCTTGCACAGCTTGGCAAGACTGAAAATCTGAAATCCGCCGCTGTCCGTCAAGATGGCCCCCGGCCATCCCGTGAACCGATGTAACCCACCCATCTCCGCCACGATCTTATGCCCAGGCCTCAGATAGAGATGGTAGGCATTGTTCAGCATGAGGCGAAATCCAAGCTGTTCTAAATCGACAGGATCAATCCCCTTCACCGGTCCTAGCGTGCCGACCGGCATAAAGGCGGGCGTGTCGATCTCACCATGAGCCGTGCTGAGCCTCCCCAACCGCGCACTCGTCTCACGATCCGCTTGCTGAACTGAAAAGTCCACAATCCCTCTTGCCGGCTACATCTGCTCCGGCGCGGAAATCCCAAGCACGCCGAGCCCATTCTTCAAGACTTGCTGGATTCCGCTCATCAACGCCAGCCTCGCCGCAGTCCGTTCGGGAGTCGGCGCCTCCTTCTGCAGCCCTTCGGCTGGAGCTAATCCTTCAGGAGTCACCGACAGCAGATCGCGGTCCGCAGCAGGAGGCAGAATCCGATGCTTGTTATAAAACGTGTGCAGCAGGCCGGCCAATTGCTGGAGGTAATAGGTCATCCGATGGGGCTCATAGGCCATGGCACTGCCCTGCAGAACAGAGGGATACGCCGAGAGCTTGCGAATCAGCCCCAATTCATCCGGATCAATCAACACCGTCAAATCCGTCTCGCTCGGCAAAGGACAGGCGATGCCTCGATCAGTGGCAACACGCCAAAGACTGGCGATCCTCGCATGGGCGTATTGCACATAGTACACGGGATTATCGGATGACCGTTGCTTCGCCAGTTCCAGATCGAAGTCCAGATGCGAACTGGAATCGCGCATCAAGAAAAAAAACTTTGCCGCATCGGCCCCGACTTCATCGATAACTTCCCGCATCGTAATGAACTCGCCGGCGCGCTTCGACATTTCTACTTTTTTCCCACCGCGCAACAAATTCACCATCTGGACCAGCACGACCTGGAGGCGATCTTTCGGATGCCCATAGGCCTGTACGACCGCTTGCATCCGAGGAATGTACCCATGGTGGTCCGCGCCCCACACGTCGATGAGAAGATCGTATCCGCGCTGCAATTTATCTTGGTGGTAGGCAATATCGGAGGCCAGATATGTATACTCACCATCCTGTTTCCGCACAACACGATCCTTCTCGTCCCCGAACGCTGAGGATCTGAACCACCAGGCCCCTTCCTGTTCGAACAGAAACTGTTGCGATTTCAATTCATCCAACACCCGTTGAACCGCTCCTGAATGCACAAGAGAGGCCTCGCTAAACCAGGATTCGAATTCGATCCCGAAGGACTTCAGATCCTCACGAATCAGACGCAGCAACTCCTGATTAGCAAACGTTCGACAGCGCTCCTCGACTTCTGTGGCCATCCGTCCAGCCAGCTCAGGCCCGAGCTGTTGATGCACTCGCTCAGCTACCGCCGTGATATAGGCTCCGTGATAGCCCTCTGCAGGAAATTCGACCGGCCGGTTCGACAGTTCCTCATAGCGCGCGTAGACGGAGGCCCCTAGCAACTTCATCTGCCGCCCGGCGTCGTTGATGTAGTACTCACTCATGACGTCATAGCCCACCGCCTTGAGCATATTCGCCACCGCTTGCCCAACCGCCGCACCTCTCCCATGCCCTACATGCAATGGACCGGTCGGATTCGCACTCACATATTCCACCAACACTCGCCGCCGTTGCCCAATGTCGGCTCGCCCGTAGACAGCCCCTTCCCGCTCGATTTCCCTGAGCACCTCCTGCCAGATGGCTGGTTTAACCGTGAGGTTGAGAAATCCAGGCCTGGCAATTTCTACCCGGTCGAAAAGCTGATCGCGTTGAGCAAGATTGTCGATGATAATTTGGGCGATATCGTAGGGGGCTCGTTGCTCAGATACGGCGAGGGACATGGCGACTGTGGAAGCTAAGTCTCCCCATTCAGGCCGTTTGGGAGTATCCAGACTCACCTGAGGCCAGGATTCCGTCTTTAACTGGCCCTTCTTTTTGGCCCCGTCGAGCGCTCCAATCAATGCGCTGGTGACCTTTTCCTGAACGACCCCGCTGGACAAGAAAATAGCTCCTAAGTCCTTACCAATGAAAGGGAAAAAGAACTGGTCACTTTAGCATACGGGATAATCAGTGACAAGACGGCCTGATGGAATTCTCCGTCGAGTCGCTGTTTCATCAAGGCGGGTGAGACACAATTCCACAAGATCATCCGTGTGTAGATCGAGACAAGGTTTCTCCTTACATCGACTCACCTCGTCCCATGATCGGCAGAGGCACGATGCGCCCTGCACGACGGTCACGTGGATGCCACGAGGAGCCCAGCGAGCGGGATCAGTCGGCCCGAATAGAGCAACCATATGTAACCCCATCAGTCCTGCCAGATGCGTGATTCCAGAATCCTGCCCTATAAAGAACTGTGCTTGAGCAAGCACTCCGGCGACAGTGAGGAGATCAAGGTCCTTCAAAACAATTGGTGGGTTTGGACATAACTGGAGTAGACGCTCAACCGGTTCCCGATCTGCCGGCCCTTCAAGAATCACCGGAATGGCGCCAACACGCTGAACAGCGACGACTATGGGCAAGAGTGTCTCCGGTGCCACACATTTATGGGGGCTGCCACTCCCCGGATGAATGACAACAAGAGACTGTCCGATAGAGTGGCCCGCCGCTTCCAGGCAGGCTCGCCCAAGCTGGATAATCGGTTCCGTTACCTTCAGCAGAAGATCCCCTTCATCTTCAGAGGGAACCTCATCGACCGTCTCGAGAAACCTGTCTTGTTGATGTGCAGCCAGAATCTCCGTCGAGAATGGAGACCTCACGATAACCTCTCGAACTCCAAGCGCCTGAAGAGTTCGGCTCAATGTTCCATCGTGCCCCTGCGTCCAGCCAACTGCGAGGTCACAGTCCAGCAGCCATGTTCGTACCTGACCATTAACAGCGTCTGCGTCCACGAATAAGCCCGCGCAGTCGCGCCCCTGCATCGAGGTCCAGGCATCGACAACACCACAGGCGTATAGCAATTTTGCTGCCGGAACCTCTGCGAAGAGTGCCAGCCGATAGCCCGGGAAACGAGTCCGCAATCGAACCATAGCCGGGACTGCTAATAACACATCGCCAAGACTACCGGGATGCATCATGATGATCGTCTTTCTCGAAGTAGGCATGGCGGTTATCCTGAGGGAGGTACCTGAGTCAATAGAAGCCGTGCTTTTTCAAGCTCGGCCACTGTATTCACGTTGTAAAAAGAACGCCCGGTGGGATCGAGAGTATGCAGGTCAGCTTCGGTGACATACTGTACCCGGAGAGACGATTGCGAAACCATTCCTTGGATCTTAAGCCGCCGCGACTGAATCATTTGTTCAACAACTGGCAGACAACGTTTCCCATACAATGCATGCATTGGATGTAACTGGCCTGCAAGTTTCGCCATCACAATATCTACAGCTCTTCTTCGATTCGTAAACAGATCAATGACCGCATGATTGAGAAACGGCATGTCGCATGCGACCACGAAGATCCAAGGGGTCGTTGCCTGTATGAGCCCGGTATACAATCCTCCGAGACTGCCGCATTCAGGCACCTGGTCGCGTACAACTCTGGCATCGACGCCAAGCGGATCGCTATCCTTCGCAATGACCACTAGTACCTCCTGAAAGATTGAGTGAAGCACGCTCAGCCCCCTTTCAAGGAGGGTCTGCTCCCCAACAAGGAGATACCGTTTATCTTCTCCCATCCTTCTGCTTTTTCCACCCGCGAGCAGTATGCCGGTCACTTCGATTTCCATAATCCCTTCATGCAGCCGACTAAAAAGAAAGAGGGGGTGGGTCACCCCACCCCCTCTTGATGCTTCAGACTCTCTCAGTTGTAATGAACGTTAAACGTTCTTTGCCTTCCGCTTGTTTGCTCGTCTCATCAGGATCCAGCCTTCCAGAAAGACAACGCCTACCGCAATCACTATTGGATAGATATAGGCTTCTTTCGGTGTTGGGGGCTCCAGGAAGGTATAATAGAACGCTGAGACAGCCATCTTCCTCCCCGCATCGCCATTGTGCCCATCCCAAGCAAAGAACACCGTGGGAATGTATTGCCCCATTTCGAAGAAAGTATCTTCGTCGTAATCCTGGTCCTTCTTGTTGCCCAAAGGCCGCTGAATGATCACGGTCCATCGGCCATTTTTCCACTCGGAAAAAAGTAGCTTACTGCTTTCTTCGTAGTTGTCTCGTTCTTCAAAATCTTTATCCCATCCGGTACCCTTGAAAGCGCGGAGAGACCCATCCGCCTCCCACTTCATAATGTCCATTGGGAACTGCTCGTTGCTTCCGAACAGATACCGGGGCTTAATCGGCGCAGGTAGATCCTTCCACTTCACCGCAGTTTCAATAGCGACTGCGTCGTTGTACACGGCGTAGTTATTCTGACGCGATGCAATGGATCCCTCTTCACCGGTCTTCGGATCCTGTTCCTTAACATCGATATTGACTGAGGTCGGAGGCCAGGGCAACTTCCCTTCGGCTACGCTCTTTGTACGGTCGTCCCACTGGAACATGAAGGCGATATGCTTATCATTGTAGAGCGATTTCACCCAGATGTCGTCGATCCTGTTCACGAAGTTTCTGGGCTTATGGGTGATCTGGCCACCCATCGCGATAATTCTCCTGGCCCGCTTCTGCCAAAGTTCATTTTCAGGATCTGCAGGAATCTCTCCGTTTTCCAGTACTACCCCTGAGGACAACACAAAGTTCACCTTTGGTTTGTCTGTCAATTGATCGATTGAGAGAGGTGTCCCATCTGCCTCGCGTTCACAGAGTGAGTTCACAAAGTTCGCAATGTGCCACCGCTCTTCGACCGTGGTATTGTCAGCGAATGACGGCATCGGGGTACCGTTGACTCCTGTCGAAAACGTCCGGAAGATGTTCTTGACGTTATAGGGATCTTGCCGGCTACCTCTGAAGTTCCAACACTTGTGCCAATTGGCTGGCTGTATTGAAAAACCCCAATCGTCTTTGAGATTGAACGCATTGCCGTCGCCACGGCCATCAGCGCCGTGACACTCAACACACTTCTTTTCAACAATGAGTTCTGCTCCCTTCTTCAAACTCTCCTCTGTCGCAGGAATCGGCTTCAAATCGCCCAGCTGCAACACAGTCTGGCTTTCCGACTGCTTGTCTGTAAATTTTCGATCTTTCACAAGCTCGGTGGTAACGAATGACAACACTTGGAGCCGTTGCTCTTCCGTCAGAATGCCTTCCCAAGACGGCATCGCGGAACCTGGCAAACCGTGCGTCACGGTTTCAAATAGATCGTTCTGGCCGGGAGTCGGTTTCTTAGCATCGAACAATGGCAACTCACCGCTGGCCGTGTGCCGAATCTTAAACGTCCCCTGGTTGAAGTTGCGGGGACGCGGCCAGAGACGATCGGCACCCGGCCCATCGCCCGCTCCATCGACCCCGTGGCACCAGACGCACTTGGTGAAGTAGACCCGCTTCCCTGCCTCAATCATATCGGCGGAAGGCTCAGGCGCTAAATCACCCTTCTTGAAACCCGCAGGAAGAGTCTCTGCGGCAAAGGTCAGGCCTCCTGTGATTCCAGAGACCAGGATCACTCCGAAGGCAGTCGTGAGGAATACCCCAGCCTTCAGCCTTAATGAATTCTTCATCGCTTCCCTCATGTCATAAATCCAGGTTAGCTATAAACTCGATGAACCCTAGTCCCAGGTTCTCGGGTAATATCCTGTGTGCCAATATTCAAATAAGACGACTTTCCAGATTTCATCGACAGTCAGATGCTGTTCCCATGGTGGCATCACAGAGGCCCAGGGAAACCCTTCATTGGGTAAGCCGATCCCACCTTTGGATACACGCCAGAAGATGAATGTTTCTTGTAATTGCGCGATCGTACCTGGGTCAGTAAAGTTTGCGGGGATTGGATTGAATGCGAAAGCATGGAGACCACGTCCGTTTAAATTATCGCCATGGCAGAAGTGGCAATTTTGATAGAAGATCTCTCCGCCCTCACGCACATACTTGAGATACCCTTGTGCATCCTTATCCCAGGGGTTGGCGTTCGGCTTCATTAAGCGGCCCATGCCCTGCTCCACAATATTGGCGTTGCTATACTCCTGATCGAATTTTCCTTCAGGATTAACACGATAGGGATTCTGAGATGTTTGAAGTGTATAGGTCTTCCCATGCACCTTGGTACTGGCCGGCGGGGCAGGGTGCACAGTCCGCAACTCAATTGGCTCCTCGGATTTTGGGACCATGGCATTGTATGAAAACCCACCGATTAAGATCGGGATAATGAACAAATAGCCAATGCGCAATGCCTTGGTTCCCCCGGTCTTCGCATCCAAAACGTTCATGATTGGCTGTTTGAATTTCTTCCAATCTTCTTCGTTCGCAGACACCCACATGAAGATAGCCACCAGAGAGATCGTCCCATACATGGCGCGAACACTAAACGGAATGGGTGGATAGATGCGAAACTTCAAATAAATAAGAAGGAATGCCCAAAAAAGAATTCCTTGCCAAAATCGTGGAAACGCCATTCCCATGGCTGCCATCATATAACTAAGCCCTGTAAAGCCCGCCACGAACAATGTGAGTTCCGCAATCACTTGAACCGGCATGTACCCTTCGATTAGGCGTACGGTATTTGATGGAACGATGCCCACAGTCATTGCAGCAAGCAGAAGTATTCCTGCTGCCCCCATCAGTGCCGCGACTGACATTAATGCTTTCATCGGTGAACTCCGTTTACTCGATAAAAGAGATAAATAGCCACAATCATGAAATCTTCGGTGGCGGCGAACCCGCCTTTACCTGCGATAGATAATCGACGATCTTTTTAAGAGCGCCAGCACTCAACTTCTGGCCAAATATTTTTGGCATCGTATTATCAGGGAACGGCTTGACTACATAGGCACTGGGATCCACAATCGACTCCATAATGTAGTCCGGAACGGTCTTTGCCGATCCCTTGTAATCTTTATCCTTCATGCGAAGCGAGGCGTTCGTGCCCTCTTCAAGCGCAGGACCAATCGTCCCCTTCGCTCCTGGAATACCGGGAATCGTATGGCAGGCCACGCACTGAGCCTTCTGAAAAATCTGATCCACCTTCTCAGTTCCATCCGCCAACAGATCACCACCGCCACCCCCTGCCTTCTCTTCCTGCTGTTTAGGCCGGTCAGCTTCAGGGACAAACTTCTCATACGATTTAATCATCTCTTCAAATGATGGAGCGTCAACTCCTTCGCGTAGATACAACCAGGTGTCTACAGCTGCCAACTCTGCAAGACTTAACGAGATTGGCGGCTTATGAATAGCCGGCATCGGACTTTCTTTATCGTTGGTTCCCTTCACACCGTAACCCGCGACAACATAACAGCTCGGGCAAGCGTGGGATTCTGCAATATATTCTTGACCATTTTCCGCGGTGCCTGAACCAGGGAACGCTTCTTTTTGTGCGAAGTCTCTGGCTTCCGCCTTGCCCTTGCTATACTTAGGATCCTCTAATCGCTCCTTACCTGCTCGCCCTGGAAGGCCTTGCAAGTTGGGAGCGCGCTCACCCAGCATCCCTGCGTGGAACGCGTGACAAAGAGGGCACTGACCTTTGCCAACCGCGCCCTGTTCTTTGTTTTTGCCAATTCCACCAAAAATAATCTTTTCGCCCTCATCCGCAAGTTGCTGGGCAGACATAGAAGAAAAATCCAATTTCACTTCTGCAGGAGGAAATCCCCCCTCGACCTGCGGCAACCAGTTCCCATATCCTGAAAGGCCGGCGGCAACCAGAAACATAAAGCCACCGATCTTAAACAATGCAGCATGATTAGGGAAATAGATCCCCATCATGAAGCATGTTGTCGTGATGAGCACTAAGGAGACGGGAAGCATCCGGTTTGCTTCATAAAAGCTCCCCTTATAATGTGCAATTGCCAGCAACAGTAAAAATGCGCAGACCGTACCGATTAGGAGCTTGAACAACGAGCGCTTCTTTGCTACCCCATCTTTAATGGAAACAAGGGAATACACGAAGAGACCGGCTAGAAGCGCGAATAGCGGCCACCCTATCGTTACAGCTTCCTTTGCTAAATCGCCCACAGATGTAACCTCCTGAAGTTTGGGTGAGAGGGAGCCGCGTATTCAGCAACTCCACTCCCCCAACCAAGATCCTTAAAGATGATTAGTGGCCCCCAGCCGGCTGCGGTGCGCCGCCCGGAACCCCTGCCTTCGCCTCAACAGGCGCCTTCTTCATCCCGAGACTTCCCAGCCAGAAGACGAATAGGATACTCACCCAGAAGAACAATACATTGAATGAAATCATGTTCGCGGCAAAACCCACCGTGTGCGTATAGGCCCAAGGTGAGTTATCACGCATAATCTCATTTACGTGCCAGAATAACCGGACCGAAGAACGGATGTATCCCATCAATCCCATCATCCAGGTAAAGGCCGTTGCTAGCATGATCAACGCATATTGCGATCGAACAGAGATCTTTCCCCATTCAATCGCCCCCATCTGTTTGGCGCCCTTCATCATGGCCGCGTTCAACGGAAACATGAAGAAAAGACAGGACAGCGTTGTGGCGACTTGAGGCACGGACAGACCCACTCGCACGTTTGCCGGGATGTAATACCCATAGATGGCCAGCCAGATAATATTCACATAGGCGCATGCGAAGAACACGCCCATGAAGATGTTACCGAACTTCGACCAGGATACCGTCGAAACCTTATTCCCTCGCATGTACCACACGAAGCTCAGAATGGTGGTGGTGATGATCACATTAATTCCACCGTTCTTGGCCGACATAACCCCGTAGTTTCCCAGCACCGGGTGCTGTTGACCACCCATCGCTTTGAGTTCCGCTGGAGTCATGACGATCGTGTGCGGAGTAATGAACACGAGATAGCCGCAGCAGAGGACAAATACGAGATACTTAATGTAGCGTTGATATTTCTCAGCCCCGCGCATCCGACCCAGCGCCTGCCAGAGATAATAATTTGTACTCAAGAAGAGAATGCCGATCATGGTGGCCTGAATAATGAAAAGCCACGCCAGGAGGCCTCCCATGAGCGTAATCCCCATCTGTTGGCGATAGGCGTACACCTCGCGCATCAACCAGTAGCCGGCAAACGGCAAGGGAATTAGGAACGCCACGCCGAGCGCCATCGCGATATACCCCATCCAGTCATAGTGCGCACGATCCTCGTCTGTCTTGGAGGCCAAGAACTTGTATGCTGCGTAGGCCGCCACGACACCGCCGCCAAATGCCATATTCCCCAAAATGCGATGCACGTTGAGGGGATTCCAGAGGGCGGTGTGAATGACGTGCCAGATGTTCCCCAGGTAGCGACCCTGCTCATCGACGCCGGCAGGCGACATCATAAAGCCGATCCATGAGTTCGCCAGGAACATGAGCAAGGTACCGATGACGTTCAAGATTACGGACATGCTCAAATGAATCCACTTGAGGAACCCGTCTCTCATCTTGTCCCAACCGTAATAGTAGATGTAGAGCGTTCCACTCTCCGCCACGAACATCAACGCATAGATATGCATGACTGGGCGGAAGATACCGGATAAGTAGCCGAAAAATGCGGGGTACAGCGTCAAGAAAGTGAAGATGAGAATACCACCCAGAATTGCGGTCAACGAATAGGCCGTCAGACTGATTTTAATGAAGTCATAGGCGAGCTGATCGTACCGCTTCGCCATCGCTTTATCCTTCGTCACCACCCCCATAAATTCGATCACCATGCAGAAGATCGGCACTGCGAGCACGAAACTCCCGTAGTAGAGATGCTGTTGGTTGGCGAACCAGAGCAATACTCGGCTCTCAAAGTTATACCGCGGATAGTCCCGAGGGCCATCGACAGTCTTCGGAGCAGGGGCGCCGACGACAATACCCTCCGTCTTATAATAGACGTCTCGCCCCTTCTCAACTTTTGCATCGCCGTCCTTCTTCACCGCATCAGGGGCATCCGCGCCCATAGCCAGTGACGGAAGCGATACAGCGATGGGGAGCAGGAGAAGGCCAACCATCGCGCAAAGCGCCATGATTGAAAAAATCTTCTTCCCGGCTACACGTCCCATGAAATACCTCCTTGATGCATTCTGAAAAAGACTCATAACAATCCCCTGCAAGCTCGACTCAGGACGGAATGAACCCCTACGGCCTACTTCCGGAATAAATACCAGAAGTCCAGTCCCTGCGAGTCCATCAAGAAGTGGTCAACTGCTAGAAAATAGGTAATGCAAACTGCCAATGACACCACCACGTATACGACGGTCATACCCATTGCACTCCCTCCCTAAACCTTACCGACATCCAAGAAATCATAGCGCCGTAGCGGCCCCGCTTAACAGGGGCACTGAATTCCAGCAAACCAATAAAAAAACCACAAGCCTACCGCGCAAGTGATGTAAAAAATCATCTTCCCAACTCTGACCTTTATCTCGCTATCTGGTACTGCCGTGGCCATTACGTCTCCTTCTTTCCTAAGGCAACCACTCCGTCCCGACTCAGCTCAGCGAATTTCTTGACACACAGGTACCCGTATGTTATTCAAAATTCCTTGCGAAACACGAAAAATCAAAGGAAAATCGATGCAAAAAAAATCAAAAGTGTTCGACATTATAGTTTTGGTCGGAATGGTTGTCAATATACTTTTGGCCGTGTTTCTCATCCTCTATTACTTTGATTTCCTGTAAGTTTCGTAGGGTCTTTCCGTTCACTTTTTCTCTGATTTCACATCAGAAATCGCACAACGAAATCCGATCGTCTCATCGCGAAAATCCTGAACCAGCTTGCTTCGGCTGGTAATGCGAATATCGGCTCCCGTGGTTGCATAGCCTCCCCCACGAAGCACTCGAAATACGCCGTGATCAGGGCCCTGAGGGTTCTGATCCGGAGCCTCTTCGTAGTAGCGCTCCGCGTACCAATCATCGACCCACTCCATGACATTACCTGCTCCATCCATCACCCCGTACGGGCTCTTATCTGTCTGAACCGTCCCGACAATTGCGGAAACTTCATGGCCATCCTCTACCCTCGCCCAATTGGCTCCGTTGGGCTGCTCAACATTACCCCAAGGCCACAGACGTCCATCCGGCCCTCGCATGGCTTTTTCCCACTCCGCCTCGGTTGGAAGCCGCCTCCCTTTCCAATGGCAATAGGCCTCCGCATCCTCCCATGATACATAGACCACAGGCTGGTTGAGACTCAGCATCTTGCTCATGTTCTTGGCGTAACGAGCAGGAGGACCGGACTTGCGATGCCCGGTCGCATCCACAAATTGCTGGTACTGAAAATTAGTCGTTTCATAGCGATCAATGGCAAATGCGCCCAGCACCAGCGTACGTTGCGGCCGCTCATCGAACCCACCTTCACTAGTGCCACGGATGAAGGGTCCTGCCGGAATCGAAATCATTTCTTCCGGAACCGGCTCCTCACGAGCAGCCAGAGAAGGGTCGGGCGACCCCGACGGCGTTGAATTTGTCGAATCGGCAGGAGACGCTTCAAACGGGGTCAACGTCGTACCGCGAAGGATTCCCATGATAGGAATCGCAGCAAATGCAAGGATGGCAAGAAGAAACAATACCTTGAATTTGGTTTCGAGCATGTTGGTTATGACGCCGCGGGACTGTCGCTGGCCTCCATATCGCTCGCGCAGCGAAACCCGATCGTAATATCCGTCCGCCAGGCTTTCGCGGCAAATCGCTTGGAGAGTCGCGCAGTATGCTCAGTCTCTCGCCACGACCCTCCGCGCACAACTTTCAAGTCCGCACGGTCCGGCCCTTTCGGATCACGATAGGGTGCTTTCTGGTAGTAATGCTCATCGTATGAGTCTGCTACCCATTCCGCAACATTCCCGGTCATGTCATAGATTCCATAAGGACTTCTACCAGCTTCGAATGAGCCGGGAGGCGCAAGATACCGATATCCATCTTCACTCCCGTCCAGATTGGCATTGGCATGGCTAGTTTTTACGGTGTCGCCCCACGCGTATTTCCGCTTTCCTTCACCACGGCCGGCCTTTTCCCATTCCGCCTCTGTAGGAAGACGTTTTCCTGCCCATTTACAATAGGCCGCCGCCTCGTCCCAGGTCATGCTCATCGCCGCAAACTCAGGCTTCAGCAGCTTGGATTGATCGTCTTCAAATACCTCGATCTTGGGCAACGAACGCCTAGTCATTTTGGCGAACCGGGCATACTCCTCTTGCGACACTTCTTTTCTATCGATATAGAATGCGCTTAAAAACACTTGCCGTTCCGGCACCTCATCTGGATCACCATCTTTGCTCCCCATGATGAACGGGCCATCGGGAACCTGCACCATCTCTCGCCCTTCATCTCCTATTTTCGTCTTATACATAGAATAGTCCAGAGAGGGCGCGCTGGTTGGCGCAGGCCGAGCCTCGGTCTTAATCGACGAAGCCAAGGCTTTCATCTGCTTCGCCTTGTAGGATTCATAGACCAGCAAGCTGATCATCAGGGCAAACGCCCCAAAGACGAATACGATCGAGCCGACAAGCACTCCCTTACTTTCCATCATGTCTCATACTCCTCCGGATGCAGCTTTTTTCTTTGCCGCTCTCATATCCAGCAACATCGAAATCTGCACACCGAGAAATCCGCCCATCGCAGCACCAGCCCCCGCCCCCACAGATATTCTCTCTGGTCCGGCAATAAGCCACGCGAGCGCGCCACCGAGCAGAGTGCCCACTAAAATACTCGCTAAGAAACGCCGCCCCCCCATAAACCCAATCACACCGCCGAGCATCAACCCTGCCCCACTCGCCAGCGGCATGATGCCGCCCCCCATAATAATCCCGATCAGCGTCCCGACTGTTCCCATCACGGCGACACCGAACAGGATATCGATCACCTTCTTGATGGGCGCAACCTGTTCCGTGCCGGATTTGGCCATGCTGACTACCGTCCATTCTCTAATGTCCGGCGCTCGCTACTATCGAACCAAAATCGATTTCAACACCGGATGCGGCAATGATCGAGATGCCCCAGGCTTTGGCGGCCGGTTCATGCTTATGAATCCGTTTAAAATCTTCGTAGACGTTCACACGTTCTTCAAACCACTCACCGACAGCCTTCGTACCGCTTTGCACCACGATCTCTGAGCCGCTGAAGATCCCTCCCTCGGTAAACGTGCCATCGGGCTTGGTTGCACTCCAGACATACTTCGTAAACACCGGAATAAACATCAGATCGGTATCCAGCGACGCGTACATCGCCGCAATCGGCTCAGTGTCCGTCGTGGCTTTTTGTAGACGCCAACGCCAGGTGAGGACGGGAAAGGCCTTGGGATCCCAATCGATCTTCTTTTTCTTGATTCGCTGTCCCGCGTCCTTTACGGCCAGAAAGCTCACACCAGCCTCCGTCTGAACCTTATACGCATCCCGCCCCTTCGACTGGCTTCGTTGATTTTCATGCTCCCAATTCAATGGAAATCCTTCTGCATCTTTCGTCTGAAAATCCTCCAGAACCAGGGACTGACTTTGGGCCGTGACCGCGCCCTGCATCACCATGCTTCCACATACGACCAATACGACTGTTAGGTATCTCAGGATCATCATCCCTCGCCTCATACTTCCTACCCCTTTCGGACTTTAGCAGGCTGCGGAAAAACTCGGTCCATACATAAAATGCCCGTGGGACCTTACCTACGGCGCTGATTTCAACATAGCCATAGGATGCTCAAAATGGCCGCCCAACAAGGCCGCAGCGAGCAAAGAGGCGAGGAGGTACCACCCGCACTTTGTGTGACCATTCGCCCACAGAATGAATCTTGGCGAACGGAAAATACCCTCCAGTGCTTCCGAGCCTCTGAGCGATGCGAGAACGATGCTGGCGGGCTTTTTCAGCATCCTGTTAGGCCTCTTGCGACGACGACGGCGGCGGCGCCAGGACCCTTGTGTTTCCCTCGACTAACTCTTCTCCAATCGCTGGCGACTGGTTACGCTGAGACATCCAGAACAGGACGAGCACCGCTCCCCAGAACACCATCATATTGAGCGTCACCATTTTCGCCGCAAACGCAAAATCCGGTGTGAAGGCCCAAGGAGAGACATCCGCCATCAACTCGCTGACATGCCATGCCAGCCGCCCGGATGAACGGATATAACCCATGAGACCCATCACCCATGTGAAGGCTGCGGCCAGTCCAAACAACCCCGCCATGCCCCTGAGAGAAATCTTTCCCCACTGAACCGGCCCGTGAAGAACCGCCCCCTTGAGCATCATGCGATTGATGATGATTCCAACCACAAGGACCGTCAACGTAGTTGCGGCCTGCGGCGACGACAGCCCAACACGGAGCTTCGCCGGCAGATAGTACCCATACACTGAAAGCCAGATAATGTTGAGCGCACCCAAGAAGAACAACGCGCCGATGAGGATGTTCCCTTTCGTGACCCAGGGCACAACCATCGTTCGATTGGCGCGACGGTAATACAGAAAACTCATGGTGGTCACAAGAATCATAATGTTGACTGCGCCGTTCTTTGCCGACATCACTCCATAGTTGCCGACCACGGGATGCGACGCTCCGCCCATCGCCTTCACTTCACTACCCGACATGAAAACGGTATGAGGCGTCAGCCACACGAACAGCGCCACCATAAACACCGAGAGCAGCACTTGATAATAGGGCTGATACCGTTCCCCACCACGAAGGCGCGCCATGCTCTGCCAGAGGTAAAAGTTGACTCCCAGAAAAAGGACGCCGATTAAGATGGCCTGCACGACGAAGAGCCATGTGAGTAATCCGCCCATCATCGTCACCCCCATGCTCTGGCTGAATGCATAGACCGATCGCATCAACCAGTAGCCGGCAAAGGGCATCGGCAACAATGCGATCACCGTGACGAATAGAAAAATATGCCCGACCCAGTCGAAATAGGCGCTCTCTTTTTCTGACTTGCTCGTAAAGAATCGGTAGCACGCGTAGGCCATCACCACCGCGCCGCCGGACATAATGTTTGCCAAGAAACGATGGACATTCAATGGATTCCACAGAGCCGAATGGAGCAGATGCCATCCGTTCCCCAAAAACTGCCCCTTTGCATCGACACCAGCTGGGGCCATCATGAAAGCCGACCAGGCGTTTGCCAACAGCAGCAGTGCCGTTCCGAAGAGATTACTCAACAGACCGATCGAGGCATGAGCCCACTTCGAAGCCGGCTCAGTCAGCCGATTCCAGCTATAGTAGTAGGTAATGAGCAGCAGCGATTCTCCGAGAAACACGAACGCGTAAACCGGCATAAATGTTTTGAACGTCCCCCCCATGTACCTCATGAAGCTGGGATAGAAATAGAGAAAGATCCCCAGCATGCAGCTCCCGACCACGGCGGTCACCGACAAGGCGAGGAGAGCGACTTTTGCCAGATCCCGCGCAAGGCCGTCGTAGCGGAGGGCAAGTTCGGGGTTTTTGCTCCTGAGCCCAAGAAATTCCAGCAACACACAAAAAATCGGTAACGCGAGAACAAATCCACCGAAGTAGGTGTGGAGCTGGGTGACGAACCACACGAGTAGCCGACTATCCATTTCCCCAAAACGCGAGTAGACCGTCTCTTGAGGAGAAGGGGCCGGCGGCCCCTCGGGAGTCCCTGGGGTCTTGAAATACAGGTCGGTGGCCTCCTCGGCAAAGGATTGGCCCTGAAGACCCCAGCCAAACCCCAATGCTACGAGCACAACCAACAGCAGGACAACGTACACAACCGTTCTGAATACTGTTTTCTTCTTGGCCATATGCTTAGGTGGCAATTCCCGTCATTCGTGAAAGGTGAGACGTAAAACGTGAAAAGTTTCGGATGAACACCTCTTGGCGGCTCTACGTTTCACATTTCACCTTTTACCGTTCACGGCGCTTGTGAGCAAAGTGAGTATCCTGTTACACCTTCGAGCCGGAGCCGGCAGTCATTGACACACCTGCTCCCGTTGACTTGCCAAGAATGCCCATGACGAAAGGACATCGGAGCAAGGCACTCGACATCGTGTGTCCCTGCTGCTCTTCTACCTGCCGGCGAAACCCGAGATAATAACAATACAGCGCCATCATCCCTGTGACGAATCCGCCACAGACCATCGCATAGGCAGTGGGAATTCCTGGCTGCCTCAAGAAGAAAATGACACAGCCAGCCGCCACGAGATAGTATGTCGCAGCAAAGGAAAGCCCGGGCCACCACCAATACTTGAGCAATTCACCCGGTTTTGTTTGCGACAGCCCTTGAGCCCATGACGATTGAGGAAGAAGCCCGCCCAAATAGGCACAGAGCGCGACCCCGCCCCCCAACAACGCGACAGCGGACAACTGCACTATGGCCGCAACCTGACCCGCCTCAACCAGATATCCCAGGGATGCACCCAGTGCCCCAACAACAAGACCAACTGCGACCCAAGGGCCGAACTGCATCGCATGGTTGCCCACCATCGTCCGGAGTGCCACCCCATCGGGAAATGTCGGAAATGGACGGCCCATGAGAGTGACTTTCCGCACATGACCGATCTCGAACGCATCGCGCGCGACCGACGTGCAGGAAATGATGATGGCCATCATGGCCGGCCCATCTGGATGTTTAAGATAGTCGTACCCGACAAGCCAGAGCAACGCCAAGACCAACAGAGACAACTGGACCCCATACACAAACCCGATCCAGCCACCAAGCCACGTGAGTAACCGGTTACCATCCTCTCGCAAGATATTCCCCCACCCAGTGGCCCGACCAACTCGATACGCGAGCAATGCCGTCACCAATGAGACAAGGCCGCTGACCGCCAACAGCACGATCGGTTCGGAAAGCGGCAACAGCAGCTTGGCTAATCGATAGACCGCAAACGCCACCAACCCGGGCACAAACATCACGATCCGCTTTTTTTTACGCACTGAGTTTTCAGTCACAGCCAAACTGAGGCTGGGTAATACTCGTAATGCCATTCGGTGCAACATGATTTGCTCGTTAAACGTGAAACGTGAAACGTGAAACGACCGAGGGTCTTCGCGTTTTACTTTTCACCTTTTACCTTTCACGTCTTCTGTGCGCCCATTCCAAAGTAACGCGCCTTCACTTCTTCCATCAGTGCAACGGTAATGCGCGTGCCGCCGCGATCTACCGCAGTCCGTTCCAACTCGATGCGTGCCATGGCACGTACCGCCGCCGGCACCTTGTCCAATCGCCGTTCCGCTTCTGGCTCCCACTCGATGCGTTCGCCAGTCCTTGGGCGGAGCACGATGTCATAGGTGACTACCCGTTCTCCTCTCATCCGCATATCCTGCTCGATTTCACTTCGCACGAGTGGGGCGAGATACGGCGGCATACGATCCAGCCGATGATTGGCGTCATCGGTCCACATCATCCGGTCGATAAGCCCACTGGGTTGACCGGCAGGGACGTCGATCCCAACTCGCAATCCACAGCCTCGACATTCCGTTCGTATGAACCACTGGGGAGTTCCATCCCCATACGACCGTTCTTCAACTCCTTCGGTATGCATCCAGCGACCGCAACCACAGGTCAGCATCGTGAAACACCGTGAGGCGTGAAACGTGAGACGTGAAACGTCTCGAAACGCATGATCATCCGCCATTTCCGCATCAAGTGTGTATCACCCATCACAGATCACTCACCACTTATCCGATCTTCCCCGGATACAAGAGATACAGCATCGTGTAGGTGGTGGTCCCGGTCACAAAGAGGACGCAATAGACGACCATCGTAAACAACCCGAGTGCCCGATGGCGGCGCGCGCCGTTCGGCCAGATCCGTTGGATCGTCATTTCAACCGAAAACACAATGGCGATGATAGACAACAACCCGAGATACACTTCGAATTTCCTCATCGAAAAATCAGCAGTGGCGATGCGAGAGAAAAACAGCACCATGATCAGCGCCGTCAGCGTACCGAAGATCAGCCCGATCTTCTTCCACGTTGTGAGCAACAATGTCTCCCTGAGCGATCGGACACCATCGATCACTTGTTGCGCGCGAAAACCCAGCACAATCATGTAGATCGCCATGACCAATCCGAGAATCACCAGAATGATGTGCACCGTCAGCACAGGAATGAAGACATAATCGTAAAGCGCTTGCGACCCACCGAAGCCTTCCTTCCCTTCAAACGCCAACACGCCTAATTGGCGAAAGAGATAGTAGCTGATGAAAAACGCCACCATCGCGATCATCCCGCCAAACATCATCCAGTGATGCGCATCCGCACGGTGTCTCTTCGCTTGAATCCAGCCGATCACGAAGAGCCCCGTAAAGAACGTCGCCATGAGTTGGCTCATATCTGCCCCGACCGTGGCATGGGTTCCAAAAAACCCTGGCTCTTTTAGCCATTCAAGCATTCAACTCCTAATGATCACTGGTGAAAGGTATCGGACGAAAATCACTTGGCTGTCCTACATTTCACGTTTCACCTTTTACCTTTCACGGCAGTTGAGAACGAATGCCCTGCACAACCGCTGACGGTTCTAGCTCTGTGACTGTTGGGAAACCGGCCTCCTCCATCCACTGAATTGCATCTGCCGTCTTGTAACAGCCGCCTTGCTCTGTGTTCACGAGAATATGGACCGCAAATGCGGTGGTCCAGGCCGGACCGGTTCCGGCCTCATTTAAGAATCGGTCCTTGATGACCAACCGGCCACCGGGTGCCAAATGGGTCCAGACTCTCTTCACCAATGCTGCATTCGTCGAAAAGTCTTGATAATGCAAGATGTCGGACATCAGGACGACGTCGTAGGGTCCATTAAGTCCATCCTTGTTAAAATCTCCGGGAAGCAACGCAATCCTCGATTCCAAACCAGCTTCTTTCACCGTTCGTTCAGTGAGTCGGAGCGTCGCGGGCAAATCAAACACTGTGGCAGTCAGCTCCGGATAGGCCCGACAAAAGGCAATTGCATTTGTCCCGGCCCCACCTCCCAAATCCAAGAATCGCACCGGCGCACTCAACTGCAGCCGCTTAGCAAGGTCTGGCCCGCTCTGCTGTCCAATCCGATGGAGTACCGCCAGGACGTTGCTGCCTAAATCAGGGTCGGTTTCAAAGACATGTCGGTCAACCGACCGCTGTCCCGTGCGAATCGTCTGCTCCAGCTTGCCCCAGTTGTCCCATTCTGCATCGTGAAGTAGGAGGAGATGCCCGATATATTGGCCGGAATTGCGAACCAGATGCGTGGCTGCAGCCGTCGAGTTTCCATAGGACTCCCCATCCTTCTCCAACAGTCGCATCGCAACAAGGGCATTCAACAGCAATCCCAGTGTCTGTTCATGGGCGCTAAGACGATCGGCCATATCATGGAGGGTTCTCTGCTTCCCATCCAAAGCGGAAAATACATCCAGCCTGATGGCCGTGAGCAGGATTTTTGTCTCCCAGTAGTATCCCAGCTGGAAGATTTCCGCGAGCGAGAGTTCTCGTGACACACCACGCCCCCAAGCAAATCGCTTTAAAACTCGTCATCCTACCTAGATTGGAAACTGAAAGGCAAGGCGGCTGACTCGGCGTGGTACGCAGCACAAATACAAAGGGCAGCGGATTGCTCCGCTGCCCTTCGATTGCGGGTTATCCCGCTCAAATATGTACGAGCTTACTTGATTTCAGCCTTGAGATTGGCCGTCCCACCATCGGCCACATCGACTTCGAACTCCACTTTCTTGCCCTTGGCGGCGAACGGATGCCAGGCGATCACCTTGTGCTTGCCTGCAGGCACATCCTTGATCTCGAAGGAACCATCGTCCTTCACCACCGCAAAGTGTGGGCTCGATACCGGGAGGAAGAAGCCCTGCATAAACTCATGCTGATCGCACTGTAAACGATAGAACCCATCCTTCTCTGCACCACCGCGGAACACCACTGGCTTGTCGAGCTTGTCACCCTTCTTGGCCAAACCAATGTTGAAACCGGTGGCCGAGCTGGTACCCTTCACAACAAAGCTGTGCGGATTGTGGAGCACGCCTTGGAGTGATTTTGGGTCATCCGGATCGGCATCGGTGTTCTCAACCTTGAAGGACTTGTTATTCACCACAATCCCAGAGAAAGGCAGAAACTCACAGAACGCTGCCGTCACTTCCGTACCGCTATACCCATCCATGAACGCCTTATCTTCGACGTCAATGACGGCAACCACCGCATGCTTTAGGCCGCCATCCTTACCAACTTCGATGGTCTTCAAGAATCGCTTATCCCCTTCCATCAACGACTTGTTTGGGTTCTGCGGACAGAACTTGGGATTGGGGAACTTCGAGAACAAAAACTCCTTTTGCTCAGACTTTCCGGCAAAGGTCACCTTGCCGGCAATCGTTCCGCCTGCGAACGAGGTGAGAGGCGTCGCGACAAACGCGACGGCTGCCACGCCAAATATGATTGATAATGCACTCTTCATGGGACTGCCTCCTTGTGATTTACGATAAACCATGATTGATCGCGCGCTGTTCCCTACCTGTATCCACCGGCCCGATGAGAGAAAGGTGGGAATAACTTCCTCTCTGGTGTGCTCAATCGACGGCATGCTGGTGAGGCTGTTCTGAGAACGTGTATATATATGAAATCCTACCGTATCCTGTCAATCTGAAACAAGTGGGTGGGAAAGGCCGATCGGCGCGATCTGAAAGCTGAAGTCCGAAGACTGACGGTCGGGGTTCGAAGTTCCAAACACTTCAGCCTTCGCCCCATCTCAACAGTCTAGCCTTTATTCGTCTTCATCAACCCAAGCAACTTCATCGACTCCTGCGCAGCGGTACGAGCTTTGGTCGCGGGATTAAGAAGCTGTCCTGGATCGGCATGGATACCGATATCCGACACACGGCCGCACTGCCGGATCACTTCGTTGAGCGAAGTTACGGCATCGGGTCCATGTGCATCCGACAGTGGAAGGTGTTTGATGATCGCTTTGGCAAAGCGCGTGGCCTCTCCGCAATGATGAACGATGGCCTTGGCATCTCCCATACCGCCATGCGCCACCATTTCTTCAACGTTCCTCATCAAACCATCGCCTTGCTCTCGCAGGATGGCACTGGATGGTTCCACTGCGTGTATTTGTCCCCCATCTGGAGAAATGGGAAACCACAGGGCAACAAAGCCCACCAATACAACAACCAGCAAACTTCTGCGCTTCATCATCTGAAATGGATTCACCACTCCTCCTTAACCCACATGGTTCACAAAGACTTCATTGCAATAAAATTAACCGAGAATCAGCCTCATGCTGAGGTGACACCTCTAATCGTTGATGGCTTGCACAAACTCCTGCGCGGTGGAGCCCCACGGCTTTAGAGCCGTGGTCCCTCTGGTATCTTCAGCGAAACCCGCCGAGCCTACTCCGCCAAAGTAGCTCAGCTACGAAGGCTGGAAGCATGCCCTCCTTCGCCAAGGCTTCGGCGCGCCGCCCATAGGCTCTGGCCGACGGGTCGGAGGACACCCGCTACGCATTCCTCCACGGCTTGACAGCCATGGCTTCCTGCGTAGGCGGGTGAACTGGGTGCCTTGATCGGCATTCACCATCTCCGGTTTGCCATGATGCGTATACACCTTTTATAACACATCGGCGTGCGTGACAGGTCTCCAGCGTGATGGCAACCTTTGCAACCAGTACCTTGCGGCTGGCTTAGTCCACAACGGCGATCAGGCATACACCTCCCTGGCTATCGGGATGGAGAGCATCGGAGAACCCTAAACCTTGTGCTGATGATGGCCTCGCCTTATAGTGGGCCACTTCTTATTCACGGTGTTCGATCGTCATGCAGGACAGCCACACCACTCGACACAGCAACCGACCTCCCAAACCTCTTCACGCCTTGAGATATATCCTCATGGCCACACTCATGGGTGTTGCGTTTCTGCACCCGGCAACAGCAGCAACGATTGACCCTGTCGAAGCCATTGCCACACTCGCGAGCAACGCTCCCATGCTGACAGTTGCCGAGGGTCCCTTTCTCATGGGCACAGCCCGCACAAGCCACGAACCGTTCAGCTTTGATCTCCAGTACGACGACACTGAGCAACCGCAGCGACGCGTCTGGCTCAGTCAGTATGACATCGATCGGGACGAAGTAAGCCTGGGAGAGTATCTGCTGTGGCTACGACAGCAACAACGCCACATCCCCGAGGAAGTGCGGAAACTTATCGATCATGTCACGACTATTCATGCCATGCAGCCCGAGACACTGACACGTTGGCCGGCACTCTACGTCACCTGGCCTGAGGCTTCTGACTATTGTCGCACACGTGATAAGCGGCTGCCGACGGAAGCCGAGTGGGAGAAAGCCGCGCGGGGGGACAGCGGCAAGCTTTTTCCTTGGGGACAGAAACCTCCCACTTCGGCGTTGGCGATGTTCGGGCAGTATCACGCTCACGAGATTCCCATCGTGGCTTCTGTCGATAGTGGCGAGGAGGGGCGAAGCCCCTACGGCCTGCATCATATGGCGGGAAACGCGGCCGAGTGGGTCGAAGACTGGTTCGGGATCGACTATTATGCGACCATGCCGGATCGCAACCCACAGGGACCTGCTACCGGCCGATACAAGGTGGTGCGCGGAGGATCCTGGAAAAGTGCGCCGGCGTTGCTGCGAACGGCCACCAGAAGCGGGGCATCGCCGAATCGGCGCGCCGCGACCATCGGATTTCGCTGCGCGCGGTCCGCGCAGTAGTGGGCTGCAGGGAAAAGTATATTGCAGACTAAAGTTTCGATAATCCTGCACAGTTGGTCCAACAGCGGCGCAGTTCTGCTGGATGCTCAAAAAGGCCGTCAGCGCGGCCGCAGCGAGCGAGGAGGCGAGGCGTACCCTTGCGGTACGTTGAGTCTCAGAGCGATGCGAGAACAAAGCTGGCGGGCTTTTTCAGCATCCTGCTAGCCTAGGAGGACTCATTGATCTGGACATACCTGCTCATAGCAATTGTGACGAGCCTCAGCCTGACAACCCACGCTCCCCTCGCCGCTGCATCGGACGATGACATACGCGCGTGGAAAGTCTATACGAATGCCCGCTTCGGCTTTTCCGTCCGTTACCCAGAAAACTGGCGGCTTGGCAATCCGATATCAGACGGGGTCGGCGTCACGCTCCACCCGCCGATCGACAACAGCCTTGTGGCGTTATCCGGCCACATGAATGTCTTGGAGGGCAAGAGCCAGGACGGACGACAAACACTCGATGAATTTGCCGTGGCCCATCGCCGCATTATCACAGAACTCTACGGCAAGAAAACGATCACGGTGACGTGGCGGAAGGATCAGGAGATGTCGCTGGCCGGGTTCCCCGCGAAACGATTGACCTTCACCTATTCGGATGACAAGCAGAGCAAGATGATCGAACACCACATCTTTTCCCTCGGCCGCAACGAGGGTCGCGGGGTACGAATCAAAGTACCTCTCTCGGCAGAAGAACAAGTGCTTCCACTGGTCACCAGAATGTTGGAGACCTATCAGCCGGGGCGAGACCAGAATGCTGTCAGCCCTCTCGTGCCGGCCCCGCGATAGCGCTTCGTGAAACGTAAAAGGTTAGACGTAAAAGGGTTCGGAAAAGGTTGCTCCGCAGTATTACGTTTTACCTTTCACGCCTCACGTTTCACCTTTCTACGCGCCGTTGTCTTTCATGGCCGCGAGATGCCTCACCGCCTCCCTGACCGCCGCACGGGCTTTGGCGGCAGGATTCAAGCTGGCTCCAGGATCGACCTTGTCCCCCATTGCAGCCACTCGCTGACACTGCTTGATGGCTTCCTGTAAATGAGGCACGGCCTCCTTGCCATGCTCATCGGTGAGCGGTAACGATTTGAGAATCACGCCCGCATGTTTCGCCACTTCACCGCAGTGATGCACGATGGCCTTCCCATCACCCATCCCTCCGTGCATGACCATGTCTTCGGCATCTCGCAGCATCGCCTTCCCGCGATCCTGAATATCCCTCGGCGACTCCGCATGAGCGAAGGACATCGCAACTGAGAAAAACAGTGCGACGATACTGAGGGCTTGAACGGCTCTATTTTTTACCATGAGTCTTCGGTCATTTCGCGTCGAATTGGACATCGAACGTGGCGGTACCGTTCGGCTCGACCGTCAATTCCCGTTCCTGAACACCCAGAATCGGATGCCAGGCCTTCACGCGGTAGGCACCGGGAGGAAGGTCACCGATGGAAAATGCGCCGGCCGCGTCCGTCACGGCATAATAGGGATTGTCGATCGCATACCCCCAATTCTGCATGTAGGGATGCACACCGCACTGCATCGTGAAGACTCTACGCCCCTTCACTAAATGTACGATATCGGTGGTCCCGGTCGCTTTCAGCGAAGGCCGATGCAGGACAATATCGACCCCAGCCTGGTCGTAGGCATAGCCCTGAATATCGTGCGACACAGGGTCCTGATTGGTCACAGTCAGTTGGCGTTTGTCGCTCACGACGGTGACGAAGGGAAGAAACTGGCACACGTTGGCTTCGACCTGGGCATTCGTAAAGGTGAACGGCTTCCCGCTGCGCACCCCTTCCACGATGATCACCACATCCTTGAGACCGCCGCCCTGCCCGACATGCACTTCCTTGAGTAACCGATGTCCCTCACCATCGGAAAAAGCGCCACAGAACACGCTGTCCGGGTATCGATGCAACTCGAATTCTTTGGGCTCCGGTGCAGTCCCATGAAATGTTACCGTACCCCGCAGTATCGCTCCACCCGTCACGACGACTGTGTCGTACGCGCTCGCCGGCCAAAGGACTCCGAGCCCCATACTGACTTGCACAACCGCGCCAAGACACAGGGCCGTCACGATCGACCGTTTCACTGATACTCCCTCCTCACGTGTTGCGCCGTTACTGTTGTATCTCTGCGGGCGGATTGGCCCAATCCAAACGTCGCGGGAGTTCGAATAAGAACGAAGATTGCTTCGTGAAGATCAACCGCTGAAACTCCTCGGACCAGTTCCCCTCTTTACTGACCGTCTTTACGGGAAACCGCTGCACCTTGGTCACCCACTGATAGTAGTGCCGCTCGCCTCCATTTTCCGAAACCGTCACTTCGAACAGTTCCGTGGGATAGCCATTCAATGTCTGCTCACCGACGAGTTCGCGCGAAAGTTCCCCCTCCATCGTCTCGCTCACTGCCAATTGATGGTCTCTCGCTATTGGGACCTCGAGATACTGCCGACGCTTGGACAAAATGAGCCAGGAGCTCTGGCGGTCCATCCGCACAATGATGATACTGGCATCCCCTTGCGGTCGAGCGAACTCGAACCGCCAGCGATCATCCGTGGCATTGACATGAGCCGTCACCACGGACTTCCCGCTCTTCACAATTCGCTCAGCGGAGAAATCGAGCGCGGTTGCGTCATCAGCTATGACGGCGAGTGCGAATGATACCAGCCATCCCAGGCACCGCTGAGACTTTTCTTTATGCCCTCTCTTTCCCATGTGGTGGTTCTACCGCACGGTCGAGCCTCCATTCAAGACACGTTCCCATGCCCTCTACAAAAAGGAACGGGGGAATCCGAACGTCACTCTGTCGGATTCCCCCGCGCGGCTTCCTTAGTCTACCCTAACCTAGTTGGCCTTCATGGATACCGGCATGGATTGCGCCGGGACCTGTTCCTCGGCCTGCTGTGTAGCCGGCGCCTGCCCGCTCAACGGCAAGATCGCACGACTGTTGCGGTCGAGCACCGTCAGCGTTCCCCACTGACCAGCATCCAAATATCCTGGCCTCTGGTTCAGCCATAGATAGCTGCCCGGAATCCCGTTTGGACCTCCGGCCCCACCATGCAACCAGGCATTGATCACCTCGGTGCCGCCGAACTCCATGGTGCTCACGAGATCCGCTCCGCTCATGTAGGGCTCATGCTTCCATTCATGGCCCGATACGCTGAACAGCTGTATCTGTTCACTAAAGGCACCCAGCACATGAATCACGACCGGGTCGCCTACGTGCGCTGCAATGCTCGGGGTCACCGGCTGATCGCCCGCCTTGACGCAGACGAGGACTTCGCTGTACGCACAGCCCTTTTCAATCCGGTAATCGGTCGGCTCTGACCGGTAGTTCACCGCCGTCACGCCGGCTACTTTTTGGATGTAGGGCATGAAGCTGGTGCCGATGATGTTGTCTTCGTCCTGGAACAGGAGGGCGAAGGACCGATAGTTCTGTCGAGTCTCGTTACCCGACAGGTTCCGATCCACAATCACATCCGCGCGCCAGGAACTCTTCTGAGCCAGATCTTCACCGGTCACCGAATCGCGATACTGCGATCCCCTCGGACCGATGATGATCGCTCCAAAGAGCCCGTTCCGCGGATTCTCAATCACATTCCCCCAATCCTGAATCAGGGCAGCGTTCTCCCCAAATTCAGGATGGGCGAAGAACGTGTACGTCCGGCTCTGCCCCGGCGCCACTGTCTGGTCGCCTGGATTGTTCCCTGCGTTAATCCCCATCGATTCCTTGGGATCGAATGCCACATGGTCCACGTGGAACCCGGCCCGATCCTTGGCCATCTCGTTCCTGAGATTCACCTTGATGCAATCGCCCACGTTCACATGCAGAGTTAACGGACTCGGTTCAATGCTCCCAGCGGCAACCTTGATCTTTTCGCCTTCGAGCACGTACATCTTGCCGGTCTCGTTGCCCAGCACCATCTTTCGCTCCATGTCCACTTCCATCACGCCGGGCGTTCCCTTGTTGTAGCGAATCGCCTTGTCGATGGCTGCCACGTTGAACGTTTTCACCGGCGCCTCGGCCGGACAGACAGACTTGGCCGACTGCGGAATCTCTCCCCGTCCCGGCAGCGGCTTCAGTGTGGCATCGGCTTTGTCCAACACCCGGAAGAGGCCCCAGCTGCCTTCCGCAAAGTGCGACGCGCGACCGCTGTAGTACGGGTAGTCGCCCGCCATCTGTTGCGGTCCTCCTGCGGCCGGAATGGCCGCATCGTACCGCTCTCCGATCACTACGTGCAGCGAACTCCTGGGAATGGAATTCTTGCTATACCGTTCCATCGGGAACCAGTGACCACTGATGTGCCAGGAGTGCACTTCGTTCGCCGATCCTTCGATTAACCGGACCACGATCGGATCGCCCAAATATGCCCGCAACATCGGGGTTTCGGGATCGCCGTGAATCAGACTGCTGAAGAGCTGAGACGGATCTGGATTGTTCGCCAGCCGCACAGACAAAGGCTCCACACGCATGTTGTAGCCGCCGCCCGTCGTCGCTTCACCACCGTTCAAAAACTTCAACGGCGACATGTTGAGTTTGGCTGGATAGACCGCAGACGGAGTGCCGTCCACTGAAACAGCCCCGACCCTCGCCTGTGGATTATCGGTCGTGATGAGTTCAGAGGTCCGGGGATTGGAATCCATAACCTGGGTCACGATTTCACGGAAAGAGCCCCGGATATGCGCGGACACCGGTTCGAGGGTGTGAATGTCGGCCACCGGCCCGCTGCGCACTTCTTTGCCGGTCACCGGGTCATGATAGGTGGAGCGAGGCGGTTCGGCGATGAACGTGGAGTAGAAACCATGGCCCCACCCGTCCAATCCAAACACATGGTCGTGCCAGAAGGTGGTGCCGAAATCGGCGTCCACATACCATCGCTCGCGGATCCACTCCACCGACACGATCTCGCCCTTCTTATGGCTATACTTCAGCGGCCGCTCGAACGTGATCGTATTGCCTTCGATCTTGCTGATGCGGGCCGATTCGAATGCACCCACTTCGTCCATGCCTACGCCCAACTCGGTCTTGACATGATAACGTGAGGCACCCTTCACTTTGATACTGGTCGCCCCCTTGGCCGCATCGGCCTCCATCGTCGTGTTCATCGGCACGGGCATGCCCTTGCCGGGATGCTCGTCCTTCAGAATGGTGAACGGCCGCAACGACATCTCATACGAGAAGCCGATGATTGGGCCGTCAGACGCCTGCGTGTCGAACTGGAACATATGCGGATGCAGATTCGTCTTGCTGGAGAACCCTTGCCGCACATCGTCTTTCAACTCGCTCTTGTACACGACGTCGATGCAATCCTGCACGTTGCCGCGGATGACCAGAGGCATCTGCTTGGCGGGATTCTTCCGAACTTCCTGCTCTTCTTCATGCAGCACGTAGAGCAATCCACCTGGATCCACAATCGCCGGCGTCTTGGCCGTCGCTTTTTTGAGCGTGATCGGCAACGCGATTGCGTGGATATTGAAGTACTTCTGCGGCGCCCCTTCCGGGCACAGGCTCCATGGCCCCTGCTCGCCTGGTTTCGGCGGCTCAGTGGAGTTGCTACCGTCGTCACGGCGATGGATCGGCTCCAGCCATGGCGCACCACTGTGGCTCGGAGAGAACGGCACGCGCCGGCCCAGGTGCGGCCGTAACCATGGCCAGGCGATCTTGCCGGATTGCGGATCGAAGAGAATCTCCTGCCGCTTACCGGGTGTCGCCGACTTGTAGTTGACCCATTCATACGTCGTCTCGGGTTCGCTGAGCGCCTTGCGACCATCCCACGCCCAGTCGTTGACTGTCGAGTCGTAGGCCAAGGTCTGCTCTTTCTCGCTGTTCTTCTTGCCCGGCTTGCCTTGCGGCGTGAGCATCATCTCCACCCAATCCTTGATGGAAACCTTCACCGGATCGGATTTCCAATCGGTCTTGTCCTGGGTGATCTCGTACTTCTTGCCGCCGTACCAGTCCACCGTGGTGCCGACAAGCATGTCCGACGGAGTCCCCGTCTTGATCTTGCCGACACGATCCGGCAGTTCGACCAGCGGCTTCATCACATCGGTCTGGGAACCAGCTGCTTGCAACGTGTTGTACACACGCCAGAACCCCCACATGCCCGTCACATAATGCTGCGGGATGTGGCAATGGAACACGAACTCACCGGCAAGAGCCTGCAGGCCCCCCGATCCACCCTCAATCACCTGATCGTAAACCTCTGTCGGCCCGATGGATTGCACGTCCAAGCGGTCTGAGGGATCGCTGATCGCAGGAAATTTCACCGGCCCGTTCTTCGACAAGGCAAAGTCCAGGTTGCTGTTCCCTGGCTGGCGTGCCCAGCGAATTGAGCCGCCATGGAGGTGGTGCGAGTGTACGATTTCCGACCCGCCCGCCATCCGGAACTTGGCTGGATCGCCGAGATAGGATCGAGGAACGGTTGTGGCCGGATCGCCAAACGTATAAGACCCATAGGCCATAGACTCATCGCCATAGAAGCCCATGTGGGCCTGAAGCTCAATACGCGTGCCATGCGGTTCACTGCGGTAATTTAGCAACCGCGCGCCAGGCCGATAGGAATCGGTATGTGGATCGCGCTGGGGCAACATTTCGCCTTTCTTATTCAAGAGGCGGAACGCTTCGTCGCCGGCCTCATGATAGAAAATCGCAAATTCTCGGAAATCTGCTCCCTTTGGATCTTCGATCATCGCCTCCCAACCGCTCGCCATCGGCTTGCCGTCGAAGGGGCTGAGATAGCGTGAGCCACGCGGTTCCACGACAAGCATGCCGATCAAACCCTGGTTGAACTGTTCGCGCGATGCATGCGACCGGAAAAATCGCGCACCCTCCTGAGTATCCGGATTGATATACCACTCGAACGCCTGCTGCCCGCCTGGTGCAATCGTACCGTCTGGATTTGAGGGGGTTGCGGGCTTGCCGTTAGACGCCACCACCATGGATGAACCGTTAATAACCAGGTTCGTCGGCTCATCTGTGATTTCGTTGTGGAGTGTGAGCTTGAGACAATCGCCCTGGTTGGCACGGATCACGAGCGGCTGAATGGCATCGCCCTGCAACCCGTTTGACACGGCGCCGGGATCATTCTCCTTCTCCCGCGCTTCTTTGTTCGCGACTTCTTCGCCGCGGACCTTCTCAACGTTCTCTTTCAGCACATACATGTAACCGGGGAAGTAGTCGAGAAACCGGCTCAGCGTGATTTCGACGTTGATCGCCGAAACGTGATACTCCTTCATCGGCGCATTCGCCGGGCAACGCTGCCCGGCACTGACGGCGATTTTTGTCGGATCCTCCGCTACCAGCAGAACACCCTGCTGCAGCATGTGACTGTTCGCGCCGGTGCTATATCCACCTTTCTGGCCGATAGCTTCCTGCTGGCGCTTCACCTCCTCCATCATGCGGTCGTGCAGGATCGCTCCGCCTTCGCGATAGATGACCTTCTCCGTCGATGCCTGCCCTTCCTCGCCTTGGTGGTTGTGCTGGTCTGCTGCCAGCCCCATCGGAGCTGTCAGCAGGCTGCTGACGAACAGCGCAACCGGCAGACTTGCTGCCACGCGATACGCCCGGCAGCTGCGTGAACTCAATACCCTTTTCATGCCTCGGCCTCCTTCTTCCACCGCTATCCCTCTTTCGAACAGCGGGCTGAGTTTTATCCTGCTCCTCTAGGATCACCCATCGTTTGTAGCCGGCCTCTACCGCTTCCAGAGGATATTCCTCGCCCCAACAAGAACAATAAGGGCTGGTGAAGGATTCCTCCTTGCGGAGGAGAGGGTCATTCGGAGGCCGGTCCTAATCACCCAGACCTTCACCAGCGCTATTACAGATGCGCAACTTATGTGCCTAGATGCAGACAGAGGCAGGAATGAGCCACCGAATCCGCTCCAGTCTTCATGATTCGCACTTCACAGTAGCGGGAACTTGAAATGTCTGGATTGGTTAAAATTCTACAAAACTAGACATCCATGAACAGGCCGAATTCACCACCACTGCAATTTCAATCACATAGACCGTCTAATTCATTGGACGCCTGCGTTGAAGATCTGGGGCATATCGGGACAGAGATGGGCAATCAATGTGGCACAATCGGGAAGATACCGGGAGACCATTGGGCTTTGGCTGAAGGGTGGTCATCCAAAATGGATACTGTGGCGTTTGACCATCTGTCCGCCTTGACGGGAGTCGATATGTACAGCAAGGAGGCGGAGCAGCGGGACACTTAAAGACGGTCTCTGGGGGTAACAGTGGGTCGTTTTCTGCACGCCGCGTTATCGAAGGCAGGAAAGTTGCGATGATTTTTCGTCACAAACTCTCGTGAATACTAGCAGTGTGTTGACAAACGAGATGGCGCCACCAGAAACGACACCCAGCCTGAGGTCACTGACGGAAGCTGAATGGCCTGCAGGCTGTTCAGCCTGCTAGGGATTATATCGGCCCTTTGGTGGCAGGGGGATAGATGTCAGACCCTTGTAGAGGCGGTGAAACTCTTCGGTCGTAAGAGCTTCATTCTGTAATTGGGCAAGAGTGGCCTGATCGATGGGATATTCAACCGTGTCGTCATAGTTCGATGAGGCGATCGTCACGAATCGTGGAGGGAACAGTCTCTCAGGAAGCAGTATCCCCACACCAAGGTTGTATTTGAGTGCCAACCGGATCGCTTCTCGTGCCTTATCAGCGGGAACATCCCGGCCCAGACCGATGTTTTGCGGAGGCTGCCCCTGTCTAAAAAACTGAAAATGGACGTTGGGCATCCCTGCTTGGACAAACTCTTCCGTCACTGCGGCAATCTGATTTTTGTACTCCTTTGCCAGCACGACTTCGACGCGGCTAACCGGAGGTATCGCTACAACTTCAGCAGCAACGGCATGCACACCCATCACGCCCGCACACAGGGCCATCATCACCACATGAAGAAACCGAGAACACCCCATGGCTATTTCGCCTCAAAACTAAATCCTAATGAGGAAGTTCCATTGGCCGCCACTGTCACGTCTTGCACTTTCTCTCCAAGAGTCGGATGCCACGCCTTGATCCGATACCTCCCGGCCGGAAGATCCTTGATCGTAAAAGCGCCCTCGAAACCGGTGATCGCGTAATACGGATTTTTGACGGCGAGCCCGTGTCCTTGCATGAATGGATGCATGCCGCATTGCATGGTGACGTCGCGGCGGCTCCCCGTAAATTTAATGACATCGCTCGTCCCAGACTTGGTCAACGCCGGCCGATGGAACATAATAAACACATGCTCATTGTCTCGTTCATAGATTTGCAAATCATGCGAAACCGGATCCAGATTTTTCACAGCCAGGGGATGGTTCTCCCGCATGACCGACACAAACGGGACGAATTGACAGATATTCGCCTCCAAATTTGTTTCAGCAAACTCGAAGGGTTTCCCTTTTTCAATGCCTTCAACTGTCACAATGACATCTTTCAAACCTTGCTGCGCTCCAACGGAGACCTCTCGAAGCAACCGATACCCAGACCCATCGGATATTGCCCCGCAATAGACTGGATCATAATATCGGCGAAGCTCAAACGGCGTGGGAGGCGGAAGTTCTCCGGAAAACTGCACGGTCCCCATGACCGTACCACCGTCTGATACCGTCATTTCCTCGTAAGCCCACGCGGCGATCGGAGTGCTGAACAATAGGCACAGCACGATCGAGCGACAAATAGAAACCACAACACGCCGACCTTGTAAAGTCATGATCATTACCATTACCGTCAATAAAAACAAAATACATGGGGGGAGTATAAATACTCCCCCCATGGTCAAGGGCGATCATAACCGCCCCTCACTCGTTCCGCCAGATCCTCCCTACGTGAAGAAGCCGACGCTCTCGTTGTGCTTACCGTCCAACCGTCGATGTACGAGACACGGCCCCGCCATTCTCAAACTCTGCCGTCTTTGTCGGCGGTACCTGTGGCATCAACGGAAGAATCCGTGAATCGTCAATCGGCAGGACCTTGAAGAGGCCCCATTGTCCTGCGCTGGCAAATGCCGGACGTTGGTTTTTCCACATATAGTCGCCGACGATCTTATTCGGACCGCCTGCGCCTCCCGTAAGATACGCATTAATCACTTCAGACCCACCGAACTCCATGGTGCTGACCTGGTCGGCGCCCTGCGAATACGGCTCATGCGGCCATTCATGGCCATCGACGGTGAACAACTGAACCTGTTCACTGAACGCGCCGAGCACATGGATAGCCACTGGATCTCCGACATGTGCCTGTAACAGTGGTGTCGCAGGACCAGCAGCCCCGGCTTTAACACAGCTGAAGAGCTCCGACACATCACAGCCCTTTTCCATCCGCCAGGCAGTCGGTTCCGACTGATAATTCACGGCCGTGATGCCGGCCACCTGTTGGATGTAGGGCATGAAGCTCACGCCCACAATGTTATCTTCGTCTTGGAACATCAATGAGAAGGAACGGTAGTTCTTCCGATTCTCGTTCCCGGGAATCGTCCGATCCACGAGCACATCGGCACGCCAGCTGCTCTTCATCGCCAGATCGGCGCCCGTCATCGGATCGCGGTAGCGCGATCCTTTCGGACCGATGATGATCGAGCCGAACAGGCCATTGCGTGGATTTTCGACCACATTTCCCCAATCTTGAATGAGAGCTGCCAGCTCTCCATATTCCTGGTGAGCATAATAGGTGTATGTCTTGCTCTGCCCAGGACCGATCGTTTGATCACCTGGATTATTTCCGACATTGGCGCCGAACGAATCCTTCGGATCGAACGCCATCATATCGACGTGGAACCCGGCCCGCTCTTTCGCCATCTCATTTTTCAGATTGATCTTCATGCAATCGCCGACATTCACATGCAAGGTCAGCGGGCTCGGCCTCAGTTCGCCTGCCTTCACCTTGCCGCGATCGCCGTCCAGTACATACATCTTGCCCTGCTCATTCCCAAACACCATCTTCCGTTCCAAATCGACTTCCATCACGCCCGGCGTCCCTTCATGGTACCGGATGTTCTGATCGATCGCGGACACATTGAAGGTCTTCACTGGAGCGTCTGCAGGACAGATCGACGGAGCGGACTTTTGAATCTGCTCACGGCTCGGCAAAGGCTTCAGATCCCCCTGCAGTTCATCGAAGACCCGGAAAATTCCCCAACTGCCTTCCGCGAAGTGGGAAGCTCGACCGCTATAGTAGAGATAGTCGCCGGCCTGCTTCTGCGGTCCCCCCGCGGCCGGAATCGCCGGATCGTACCGCTCTCCGATCGCCAGGTGAATCGTGCTCCGCGGCATGGCGGTCGTCGAATACCGCTCCATCGGGAACCAATGGCCCGTCACGTGCCAGGTATGCACTTCGTTTGCAGACCCTACCAAGGCACGCACCAGAATTGGATCGCCAAGATAGGCCCGCAACAACGGAGTGCCCGGATCCCCGTGAATACCGGAGACAAAAAGTTTCGACGGATCAGGATTCTGGGCTAACCGCACACTCAACGGCTCCACACGCATGCTGTAGCCGCTTCCGGTAGTGGCTTCGCCGCCATTCAGAAACCACATCGGAGACTTATTGATACGCGCTGGGAACTGATGAGACGGAGGCCCATCTACGGTGGTCGCCCCCACTCTTGCCTGCGGATTATCGGTCGTGATCAATTCCGCCGTCCGGGCATTGCTGTCCATGATATGCATCATGACTTCACGGAAACTGCCACGGATGTGAGCCGAGACCGGCTCCAATGTATGGATATCCGCGATCGGGCCGCTCCGGATTTCTTTCCCGGTGACCGGATCGTGATAGGTCGAGCGCGGTGGCTCGGTAATGAACGCGGAGAACAGTCCGTGCCCCCAGGTATCAGTTCCGAAGACATGGTCATGCCAATACACCGTGCCGAAATCGGAATCGACATACCAGCGCTCACGGATAAATTCGACGCTGGCAATATCATTCTTCTTATGGTCGTACTTCAACGGTGCATCGAATGTGATGGTCTTTCCGGCAATGGTCTTAATCCGCGCGACTTCAAAATACTTTGGATCGTCCATCGCGATGCCCAGTTCGATGTTCACATGAAACTTCGACGCATCGGCCACCGTAATACTGCGCGCACCGGCTTTCGAATCCGCTGTCTGAATCGTGTTTCCAGGTAAAGGCATTCCCTTAGTGGGTTCAGGATCTTTCAGCATAGTGAAAGCACGCAACGACATGTCGTATGAAAATCCGATCGTTGGACCATCAGATGCGCTGGTATCGAATTGGAAGAAATGCGGATGGAGGTTGACCTTGTTCGCCCATCCCGTCCGCGCATCGTCCGGTATTTCGTTCTTGTAAATGATGTCGACACAATCGTAGACGTTTCCGCGAATCACCAATGGAAGTTGCTTTTTGGGATTCTTGCGAACTTCGGCCTCTTCCTCGTGCAACACATAAATCATTCCGATCGGATCGACAAGCGCGGGTGAGTTAGCCGTCGCAGGCTTGAGTGTGATCGGTAGCGTAATGGCATGAGTCGTGTAGAACTTGCGCGGAGAATTTTCCGGACACAAACTCCACGGTCCCTGCTCACCCGGCCTAGCCTGTTCTGTACTCTTGGTTCCATCTTCGCGCACATGGAATGGTTCTAACCACGGCGCACCACCATGATTCGGCGCAAACGGAGGCCGCTTCCCGAGATGTGGACGCAGCCAAGGGAACGCTAGCTTCCCTGTTTGCGGATCGAACGTGATGGCCGGACGCTTCAAAGGAGTTGGAGATTCATAATCCGCCCACTTGTGCGGCGTCTCAGGCTCATTCAGCGCCAGTGCACCTTCCCACTTCCAATTCACCACCGTCGCATCGTTCGCCTGGGCCTGCTTCACTTGATCTTCGGTCTTACCGGGCAATCCTTGCGGCGGCAACATATACTCGACCCAATCCTTGATGGACACCTTGATTGGATTGGCTTTCCAATCTGTCTTATCCTTCGTGATTTCCCACTTCTTCCCGCCATACCAATCCACTGTGGTACCGACCAGCTTGTCCGAGCTGACCGCGGGTTTAATTTTCCCGGTGCGATCAGGCAACTCGACGAGCGGCTTCATCACGTCGGTTTGGAACCCGGTCGCCTGCAACGTGTTGTACACACGCCAGAACCCCCACATTCCCGTCACATAATGTTGTGGGATGTGGCAGTGAAACACGAACTCGCCGGCCAAGGCTTGCAATCCACCGGACCCACCCTCGTTTACTTCATCGTAAATCTCCGACGGACCGATGGACTGAACGTCCAACCGATCCGACGGATCGCTGATGGGCGGAAACTTTACAGGACCGTTCTTCGACAAGGTCGGGTCGATCCTGCTGGTGCCAGGCTGTCTGGCCCACCGGATCGAACCGCCATGTAGGTGGTGAGAGTGCACGATTTCAGACCCACCAACCATCCGGAACGTGGACGGGTCTCCTAAGTATGAGCGGGGAACCGTGGTGGCGGGATCGCCAAACGTGTAGGACCCATAGCCCTGCGATTCATCGGCGAACCCGACGAGGTGCTCCTGCATCTCAAGTCTCGTGCCATGAGGTTCACTGCGATAGTTGAGCAAGCGAGCCGCCGGCCGGTAGGTGTCCGTGTGCGGATCACGCTGCGGCAACATGTCCCCCTTGCGATTCAACAATCTAAACGTCTCGTCTCCTGCCTCATGATAGAAAATGACAAATTCACGGAAGTCTGAGGCGTTCGCCAGATCGATCATGGCCTCCCAGCCGCTCTTCATTTCCTCACCGGTAAACGGGCTCAGATGTCGGGAACCGCGCTGTTCGATCACCAGCGAACCCAACAGACCCAAGGAATACTGCTCCCTGGTCGCATGGCTATGGAACGCGCGCCCACCCACCTGAAGATCCATCGGAATGTACCACTCGAATTCGCCCTGCTTCCCTGTCGGCACCAATGCATCGGGGTTATTGGCAGTCGCTGGCTTGCCCGTCCTGGCGACGAGCATCTGCGATCCGTTCACAATCATGTTGGTCGGTTCGTCGGCAATCTCATTGTGTATTGTGATCCGGAGACAATCCCCTTGGTTCGCCCGAATGACCAAGGGTTGAATCAAATCACCCTGAAGACCGTTTGATACGGCGCCGGCGGCAAACGTCGGATCCTCGCTTTCCCGCGCAGCCTTGTTCTTCGCTTCCTCCTCACGCACACCTGCCACGTTCTCGGTCAGCGCGTACATGTACCCTGGATAGAAATCCCCAAATCGATTCACGGAGATTTCAACGTTGATCGTGGAAATATCGAAGGCACGTACAGGGGCTTGCGCCGGACAGCGAGCGCCTTGCGTGACCTTCACCTTATCCTGATCTTCTGCGACGAGTAGGATACCCTGCTGCATCGCATGGGCTCCGGCACCCTGGAACGGTCCCTTGCTCTGCACCTGCCGCTCGATTTGCTCGATGGCCTTCGACATCTTATCCATCAGCATCGGACCCGCCTGTACGTTCACCGGTGTCGCCACATCGACAGTGGAATCCACGGCAACATGCGTGTCATGCGACACAACCGCAAGCGCGGGATTCGCCTCGGCAAACAAGATACAGGCCGCAAGCCCCATCATCCCCGCCCCTACCCACTTCTTTGATGCACTCATACGGTAAGCCTCCTCCTCAATCGGTCACTATTTGGTCACGAAACTGTTTCGGCAATATTTCTATAACTGGTGTCATGATGAATCTGATCACAACTGGGGTATAGACCATAGACAAGGGGTTTGAGTCAAGAGGGGGACGTACCTAGATAAAACATCAGTCCGCAAGAGTGAAAGCTGGGTTCATGGCAGCAAAATCGTGACCGTCGCTTCACGCCCAAACGCAGCGGTTGGCAATTGGAGAATACGCGCCCCTGAGTCATATGGGCTGAAAGCATCTTCTTCAATGCGCACCCCTTCGCTTCTGTGCGATAATGACCTCCATGGTTCTGAAACGTTGGCTGGTTGGCGATCCGCTAAAAAGTACTCAGGCAGCACACCAACGGCTGTCAAAAACCATCGCCCTCGCGATCTTTTCCTCGAATGCGATTTCTTCTGTCGCCTATGCCACGGAAGAGATCTTGCTCGTGCTGGTCCTTGCGGGAACTGCCGCCATTGCCTGGTCCATTCCCGTCAGCTTTGCCATTCTGTTTCTCATCGTCATCCTGACCCTCTCCTATCGCCAAATCATCTACGAATACCCGGATGGCGGCGGCGCCTATGTCGTCGCCCGCAATAACTTTGGGGAATATCCGGCGCTGATCGGCGCGGGCGCGTTGATGATCGACTATGTGCTCACGGTTGCCGTCAGCGTGGCGGCAGGCATCGCGGCCCTGACCTCAGCCGTCCCGAGCTTGTTCGAACATCGCGTCGCCCTTGGGCTCGCTGCCATCATCTTCATGGTCGTCATCAATCTGCGCGGCGTGCGGGAGTCTGGAACATTTTTCGCCTTCCCCACCTACTTCGGTGTCGGCATCATCGGAGTGATGGTGGGGATCGGATGCCTCCAGACCTTTTTTGGGCAAGCTGTTTCGTCGTCGCCGGACCTCCGGACAACGGTCGAAGAGCTGACGCTATTTCTGATCCTTCGAACATTTGCCGCAGGTTGTACGGCTGTGACCGGAATGGAGGTGGTCTCGAACAGTGTGAAAGCCTTTCGCCCGCCTGAGTCCAAGAATGCCTCAACCACCATGCTGCATATGTCGCTGATTCTGGCGGCGTTGTTTATGGGGATCACCTTCCTGGCCTACCACGTTGGAATCCAGCCCAAAACAGATGAGACGGTCATTTCTCAATTAGCCCGTCTCACCTTCGGCACCGGGGTTCTGTACTACGCGCTCCAGGCAGGGACGATGCTCTTATTAGTGCTTGCCGCCAACAGCGCCTTTGCGGCCTTCCCCCAGCTCGCGTCGATTCTGGCGCGCGACGGCTATATGCCGCGCCAGATGGCGACATTCGGCGATCGCTTGGTGTTCTCGAACGGAATCATCATTTTAGGGATCATCGCCTGTTTCCTCCTGATCCTTTTTCACGGCGACACGCACGCCTTGATCCCGCTGTACGCCATCGGCGTGTTCATCTCCTTCACGTTGGCTCAATCCGGCATGGTCCGCCAATGGCTGACCAAGAAGGGGTCTCATTGGCAAATCAAGCTGATCGTGAACGGCGTAGGCGCCTTCACGACCGGCATCGCTCTCATCATCATTGCTACGACTAAGTTTACGCACGGCGCCTGGATCGTCTTTCTCCTCATTATCATCTTGGTCTCGATGTTCCGCTCGATCCGCTCCCATTACAAGGCCGTCGCTGAGCAGATCTCGCTCACGCGTGATCATCGACCGCCCCTTCCACGGCGCAATGTCGTCGTGATTCCCATCAACGGCGTCAATCAAGCGGTCATTCGCGCGGTCGATTATGCCCGCAGTCGCGCCGGCGAGGTCCATGCGGTGATGGTGGATGTCGACCCGCAGGCCTCGGCGCGCATACAAATCCAGTGGGCGCAATGGGGTTGTGGCATCAATTTACGCGCCCTCCCCTCTCCGTACCGCTCTGTCCTGGGATCTCTGCTCGATTACATCGAACAAATCCTCGAAAAGGAACCTGACATCTGGGTGACCGTCGTGATCCCGGAGATTCTTCCCGCCCATTGGTGGCAGGGCATCCTGCACAACCAACGCGCGCTGCTCCTCAAAACCGCACTGCTGTTCAAAGATCGCGTCATCCTGATCGACGTGCCCTTCCACCTGAAGAGATGACCATGGGGCGTGAGACGTTAGATGTGAAAGGTGAAACGAGTTATCGGAACATCAGTCTGTTCGTATTGGCAACGTGCCTCGTCCTCGCTGCCCACCCAGCCCAAGCGTTCAAAATCGTCGAACCGGCGGAGGGGACGAAGTTGACGTCTGGCGCCACCGTGACCGCCCGTGTGGATCTGGGCAAAGATTCCGGTATCGTCCAGGTCCGCTACTATTGGTATGGGGAAGAGGATGACCGGCTGGTCGAACAGGATGACGCCACAGCCACGGGGTCGATCGTTGCGCCAGTAGCGCTGATTGGATTATCCGACCATCACCCGCCCTTCGGCGGCCCATTGTTGGTCCCGAAAGACGGCATCGGACCGATGCGGTTACTAGCGGTGGCCGACATTTCACGCGGTCGATTGGAGAAACGATCCATCTTCGATGAAATTCTGATGCAGGTCGAACCCCATGCTGCCCTCGTCTCCATCGAATTTGAAACCGACAAACCCTTGCAACTCGGCCGCGCCGGCCAATCCTCTGCCTTCGGCCACGTCGACTCCCTGGGTAAGATCTTCGAGCTGCCGGTCGTGGGTGAGTTTACGGACGGCGTAGTTCGCCGAATCAGCTCACCGGCCAGTGGCACGAGATACCAGTCTTCGAACCCCAAGATCATTCGAGTTTTGTCCAATGGTCTCCTGCAGATTGTCGGTAACGGAAAGATGATCCTCACCGTCACCAACCGCGGCAAACAGGCCATGCTCGATGTTACCGTCGAGGTGAACGAGGAACCGAACGAGCCTCCGGTCGCGGATGCAGGCCCCAGCCAATCGGTCAAAGCTGGAACCAAAGTGAAGCTGAGCGGGTTGAAGAGTCGAGATGCGGAAGGCGAAGCGCTCTACTATTCGTGGAGCCAAGTCCGCGGCAGTAAGATCGCGCTGCTGGATGTGGATAACGCCGAAGCCTCCTTTCTCGCGCCGATCATGTCGGAGAAACGGACCTATCGGTTTAAGCTGCGAGTGACGGATAAGAAGGGGGCGGATAGTGTGCCGGCATTCGTCGACGTGACCGTCGAGCCCTAGCAGGCTGCTGAAAAAGGCACCCAACTTCGTTCTCGTCTCGCAAGAGTCCTCAACGTACCCCAGAGGGTACGCCTCCGGCTCTCGCTTCGCCTGCGGCCTCGTTGACTGACCTTTTTGAGCAGCCTCAAACTGATCCCTCTTTTCGTTGCAAAGAGAGAGAGCAGACCCTGGAGCTCGTCAACAGGTGGAACGTCCAATTTCAAGATCCTACTGACTCAGGTTGCTCGCGTGGCGCGAAAAAATCTTCTCGATGAATTTCATGAGGCCGAACGCCGCAATCAGCGACGCGCTGACGCGCGTAACCCAGAACAAATTTATGCATGCCGCGCGCTCGTTGCATTTGCTTGTTAGGCGCTTGCGATGAGTTCACTTAGGAAGACCTTCTGTCTGCCATTTGTCGAACGCGGCGACCCACATCTCCGTACGAACGTTGGCTCGGCCAACACTCATTTGCTCTCGTCCGAGTCGGATCAGCAATTGTTCGAGCTGCTTCCGTGCTTCCGGGGCTCGAATGAGTGCTTGGTCGGCTACTGAACCCGCGCCTCCCCAAAGTTCGTCAGACACCAGATAGGTCCACAACTTTTCTTCGTCGTCGAATTGCACACCTCCCAATCCGGGCGACGCTTCGTTGTGCTGACTGAGCAATTCCGCAATCAGTTCTAGCGTGCTGCGGACCTCCCAATACGTCCTCTGAGCTTGTAGTTCTTCTATCCTCGGTGAGTATACATCTAGGCTTAGCTTCACTCGGCGCTCGCCTAGAGCGATCAAAGACGCGGGAGAGATTTCCGCACCTTCGTTTGATTCGTGCATGAAGAGTCCACAGAACAAATCCATCTTGTAGCGCTCGGCAATCGATCTCCAAACCTCGATCGCCGGCGATAGTTTGCTGAGGATCTCCTCTATCTGCGCGTCGAAATTCTCCGGCTCACGATCTGATGCCTCTAAACGCCAAAGTCCAAACCTTGCCGTGCGCGATTGGCCAGACGTCTGGTTCGTGAACACGTCGCCTTTGCGCTGGCTAGCCGTCGGCGTGCAACCCAGCAAGTTGCTGATCTCGTTAGGATCGAGATCGTCGCCAGCAATACGCAGCGTGGCAACGGAGCGATGAAGGTGCGCCATACGAAGGTGCGCCTAACAATGTTTAGACAGACTGTATAATCCGGTTAAGGCAGGCTGTCCACTTCTGCCTAAATCGGCGGGTAAGCACCGAATTGCTCGCCCTACCCCATTGGAGCAGGGTAAGTTCTGCTCCAATGCCGCTTTCAGGTCATCGTCTTATGCAGCCTGTATAAGACGGGTCACAGGCCATCGATCGGACTCCTCAGAGGGAAACGGTGTCTGGAACCGATTCTCTCATTGATGTGGCTCGTTCAGATACGCGTCATGCGATGTACTAATGTCATTGAATCCGCTTGAACCGATGCAGGCAAGCGACAGCAGAAGTTTTTTCTGACGAGCTATCAACCTCCGCATCGCAGGTGTCTGCGTTAACGATTGCTCTTTCTGTTTGCGGAGAGACGACTTGCCATTTCTGAAGACAGGTCCCTGCATGGCCGTAATGATAGCCTAGCGGCTTTGGCAGAACAATGGACGGTGAAGACTTCTCACTCAAACATTGCCCAGCCGTACTGGCCCGTAGGTTTGGCTAACTTGCTGAAGTTCCTTCACGTGGCGGCGGGTTAGTTTCAAGGGTTTGCCCTCGTCCTTTGCCCTATACTTACCCCATTGCACGACTTAGCATCACTAAGCGAAGGAGCCGATCATGGCAACGCTCACGATCTCCCTTTCAGATGAAGAAATGCGGGCGGCTGGAAGTGCTGGGCAAGCGCGAGGGCCTGACCGTCGAGCAGATGGTACGCCTGGGCATCAACGACTTCATTGGCCAGCCTGATGACGCATTCCGTGCCGCTGCCAAGCGGGTGATGGAGAAGAACGCCGAGCTCTATCGGCGTCTTTCGTAGCCCGCCAAGTTATTAATCTGCTAGCCACTTCAGCATCGGCCCATACTGTTTGCGCAGTTCTTTGATTCGTGACGAGCCGACCCCAATCTTCGCTTTCTTTGTTCTCACTCTCTTGGCTTTCATAGTTCAATAATAGCGAAGACCTGACGGAAGAATAAATGCCGGTCACGCCTTACTCATCCGCACCAGCCCATAGGTTATACCTGGCTTACCGAAGCGTCCCGGAAGAGCAGGGATCAACGCGATTTCTTCCGAACTGTCTTGGTGCGGAACCAGTCGGCAATTTCGTCGATGCTGGGCTTCATGGTCGTCACGTACATCGTAAATTGTTCCAGCTCAGGATTTGTTGCGGTCAGGCGATAGCTATTCACTTGAAGAAACAGAACGGCGGTGGAAATGCTGATCCGCTTGTTGCCATCAATAAAAGCGTGATTCCTCGTCAGGCCGTCCATCAATACTGCAGCTTTGGCGAATATGTCGGGATAGAACTCTGCGTCGCCAAAGGCAGCTTGCGGGCGCGCGAGGGCAGACTCCAGCCCTCCAAGATCGCGCACACCATGCTCTCCGCCGGTCTCTTCGATCAATCGATCGTGAAGAAACAAGACTTGCTCGGCACTGAGGTAGATCACCGCTTTGCGAGGACTTCTAGAGCAGGGCGATATCGCTTGATAAAGGCTTCGACTTGATCCGCAAAGGTCTGCTTCACCTTACGCCGCATGACAGTTGTCTCAGAAGAAACCCCCTTCTTCTCTTTACGAGCGGCCGATTTGGTGGCTTTGAGAACGTTGGCCTTCATGCATGGCATGATACCGCAGTCCTGAAGCGAACACAACGCACGGTAAAAACTTAGCAAGAGGACATGCGCCCTAAACCGTTTCCTTCAACGTCCCCTGTTTCGTCAAATGGCATGCCAAATGACGACTCACCCGTCATTGAAACCAGACCCGACGGGAAGCCGATCACGGATGGTGTCGTCTGATCCGGATGCCAACTGAGAAGACTGAAGCGGTGCGAGCTAAGCTTTACTCAGTCGCACCGGCCCGTAGGTCTGGCGGGCTTGGTGGAGTTCTTTCACATGGCGTCGGAGAGCTGGGCCGAATGTGGAGGAGAGGACTGCTTTTCTGTGGGGCGCGATGTTCTGCTCGATCTGCTCGATCGTTTCTGCCAACTGCTTGACCAGCCGCTGGCCGGAGCCGGTGAGCCACTTGAGATGCCAGCTGGCATACTCTAAATCCTGGATCGAGTAGCGGACGGACTCCACTTCCTCTAGACAGCGAAACCTGGCTCGCTGCAGATCGCGCTGGGTGAAGCCTGCTTGTTTCCATCGAGCCGATCCACCCACCCCCGATGCCCAGGTTGAGAGCCGTTCGAAGAGCATCGCTCCCATCGTAAAGGTAAAGGCCGCGTGGAGAATGCCTCGTAGCGGACGCAGGCTGCGGCGCCAGGGAGAGTAGAAAATCTGTTGGTTATGGTCACCGTGAAACATGATGTGCTTGCGGAGCAATAAATTCAGATGGTGATGGCTGTTTTCATGAATCAGGTCGTCGATCAGATCGAGATTGTCCCGGTCAAAGCAGTTGATGAAGGACAAGCCCGGCCTGTGCCGATAACTGAAACTGACGACGCCCTTGGCTTTAAGCGGGACGATCCTGGTGGTCAGCAGTGCCAGGACTTCCTGTCCTTCCGGCCAGGCCTTTTGAATGGTCGTCCAGGCCCGACCGATTCGTGCAACCTGATCAGTTGAAGAGGCGGCCACCGTTCGAGGTTGACGGTCCTTCCCATAGACGAGCGTTGGCCCGGCAGTGATGACGCCTGAACGAGTCTCGATTGCGACGACTGGCGGTCGGTGCGTCCATCTCCACTCCAATCGATTATCTCGCCTCGTGCAGAGAGGCGTCACGGTTCGCTTAATTTTTAGAGACAGCTCGTGCGGCTCGACCAGAATCATGGCATGTCCGGCTGATTGTTTCAGGGCCCTCTTCACCGAGGGAGAGGCTTCATACATATCGCTTTCCACCCCTATTGCCATTGTTCCAAACAACTCTGCCCGTTCGACGTTGTGGCCGAATTGCACCTCTACGGTCCAGGACGGAATCTTGCGAGAATCGCACCACAACATCGGAAGTCCCGGCACAAGACAAAGCGATTCCTGTGTCAGCTCCTGTGTAAGACGGGCACAGAGTTCGTTGAGCCGCCGCTTGAGTCCCGATGCCTGCGACACACCACGTGGGAATAGATCGTCCAAATAACTGTTCTCGAAAAACTTCTCTTCGCACTCGGCAAACAGCTGCGCCGAAAAATCACGAGGATTCCGTTCTTCTCGAATTTGTTGCAGCAGGTCGATGAAATACACCAGGTCGTTCAGCGCTTCGATCCAGCCAACGACTTTCCAGTGAGCATACCCATCCCGTTCGAATGCTTGGCTGAGGAACCGAAAGTAAGCCACAGGCAGGTCCAACGATTTCGCGACATCGGCATATTGGCTTTCCAAATCAAGGCAGAGATCACTCAACAGTCGTTTCATCGATAGACAAAACTCTTCCTGAAGACGAACCAGCGATGGCGCATCGAGCAACGGCATGGAGAAGTCAGGCTCCGGGGTGAAGAAGCCAGACTGTACCGGAGGAGGGAGACCGCTGCAAGAAGGAGTGTGGAAGAACTAGGAAATTTTCTTTGGAAGGTAGCCGAGTTCATCCAGATGCAACTTTTTGACGTGCTGCATGACATGGCGGGCGAGATCGACTTGTACGGATGCTTCCAACTGCGGGGTTCCACCTGTTACCAGCGTGAAGGGGAGCTGATCCTTCCAGAGCAAACGACCATCGTGATTCACCAGATATAAATAGAGGCGGCGTGAACCCTCGGCTTTCCATCCCCAATCGCTTGGATGAGAAGGTGAGCCGGTCACACGACTGACGAGAACGGTATCGACACCCAGATCCCGGGTGATTTCCTTGGCCAGGGCACTGCGATCATTATCATCAGCTTGTGCCGAACGCGAATCAGTTTCAGCCGCTGCGGCGCTGACGGTCGATGGAGACTCGACGCGCAATGTGGTTTCTTGCTGCAACACAGTCGCAAGCCGCGCACCCATCTCCGGGTCGCCCTCAACCGGAAGAACCGCGATGCTGGTCACCTTTAGATTGCGCATCGCATCGTTCGATCGATCCCGTGGAGCTACCCACGATTGTTCAAACGGCCAAAACGTAATATGACTGCTCTTCATCGTATTCACTGCCATCGCTGCCACCCAGGCCCCTGCGGCACACCCTTGCAGGAGGAAAGCCCCCGTTACAACCAAGCTCAGGGTCATGACACACATCCAGCCTTGACGGTTCCCATCTCGGGCCGGCGGCGCATCGAAGGTTCTTGTCAGAGTCATGAATTTCATGAAGAGCGATAAGGAGCAAGAAAAATACCGTACAAAATGAGCCTCATACAGTATCTCTAACCTGTCGTGTTCTTTACCGTTGCCGACGAACCGGTGACATCGCCCCCAGTCGGCCCTGCTGAATATGTGACTCCTTTTGGAACCCGCCACACCGCGAGATGCACGGTCATGGCCATGGCTCCTCTCGATTCTCTCTTGTCGGTTAGTAGGGGGATTGGTAGCTATTCGGCTAAAACGGAATGCGGACGCCTAGTTGAAACTCACTGGGAGAAACACTTTGTCCAAACTGACTTCGAAGCCCGAATTCGCTCTGGGAGGGAGGTGCCCCACTCAAGGAACGATTGAATTCTGAATTGTAGCCTCCAGCGAAACCTGCCCCGATATACGGCAACAACGTTCTCCCTCCAATAGCGTAGCGACCGCTGATCGAGGGAATGTCTCGAACGTCTGCGGAGGAGACAGAGGCTGACGGCACTGCAAGTGGAGGTTGGCTTGGGGCAGTGGTCTCCGGCGTGCTCGAAGAAGGTTGGTCATTCGGCTCCGCAAAAGCAGAAGAGTCGGCCAGGACACAATCCAGTGCGACAATGCCCTGGATGGAGACAGCAAGACCCGCAACCATTACCACCATTACCCCAATATTGGACTGTTTCATATTGCCAATCATACAAGTGAACAGGTACCTACACAAGCCTGCGCCCTCAGTAAATTCGAATAGGGGATCAAACCGGTTAGGCTTGAAGATAAAGGAAAGAGACTCGCAGAAACTAAGGAACGAACGTACCGTGAGGTTCCGGATCGGAGTCCAGCCTGGTTGTGAACCCAGGCTGGACTGAGCTGTTGCTTACTGAATCGGATTGCGCTGCGCTGCCGTCAGTTGGTCCTTCCAACTCTGCGGTAGATTCTGAACCCATCCGTTGTACACAACCGGGATTGTGAGAAGACCCTGACCACCCATGCCACGATTGCCGGTAATAGCAGCGTCGGTCGCTGTTGTCCCTACCGAGGTGAGTAGAATACGACCGACAATGGCCGCATCAGCCGGATTACCATCGCTATTTGGATCGGGATCCACAATGATCAGGCTGTTGGAAAACTTGCTCGACACATAGGCATAGTAGCCTCCACCCTGCTTGGCGCCATACTGCACACCGTGGCAACCGGGGTCGCAAGGCAACATCGCCACCACCGTATCGGTGACAGGATTGACGATGGTGATCGTTCCCGTCAATGTGTTCGCCGTGACCATATTCTTGCCGTCCGGACTGACCGGTGTCTGAATCGGCAAGGCGCCAACAAACGTAACGCCGCTGACTGGATCTGGCGTAACCTCTCCAGTCACTGCATTATAGTTCGCCAGTAAGTTGATCGTCCCCACTACGGTCTTCGCCTGTGTATCAATCACCGTGATCGTACTGTCCAGCAGGCTAGCCACATAACTCTTCTTTGAATCAGGCGTCATGCCCACAGCGATCGGAATCGCCCCAGCCGGGAGAATCGCATCGATGGAATTACTGGAAAAATTGAACTGCGTGCTGTCCGCGGAGAAGGCGTTAGGCGTCACCATCAACTTGCCGTCGTGGCTCATCCAATGCGCATGAGGAGTTCCACGCCCGATGTTGATACGCCGCTGCACCCCGTTCGCCATCGGAGCAAGTTCCACCACTGAATCGTTATTGGGTGAACCGTTCAGCGTCACGTGCAGTTGATCGGTATCGGTCCTGGTCATCACGTGGGCCGGAGATTCACCGACGGAAATGTTATTCAGAAACTGCCCTGTCACGCGGTTGAACACAGCCAGTTTACTGTCGAACCATTGGGTCTGGTAGATCAAGTTCTGGTTCTTATCCGTCCACATGTTGTGGGGATTGTTCATATTGATCTGAGGAAGCGCCACCTTGCGTCTGGCCTGCCAGGTCTGTCCGTTAATGGCCGTGGCTGTGCCAGGTTTGCTTTTCCCCGCAGTCTTCTCAAACTGCGTATCGACCCAGACTTCTCCCACCGCGGCGGTCGCGGGATTGGTCAAGGGGGCCTTATCCAAGTCGTTTCCATACCGGGCGCTCAGTACGGCATCAAGATTGGCAACCGCCCCGCCGGTGATGCGCACATCGACACTTGGATAGGTAATGTGCCAGGGTCCGGGAGCTGCGTAATCAATCCAATTGGCCGGGTGAGTCGCAATGAAAAACGTACGGAGTAGGCGCGTGGCCAAATCGCTACTCGTCGGCACCGTGATGCCATTGACGAGCGAAATCTGCTCACCGAGATCTAAGCCCGGCGTGTTCGGATCGTCCACGATCACTGCGCCAAACATGTAGGGGTGAATCTTGCAGGTAAAGACATAAAGCCCTGGAGTATGCAACACGACGTCATCCGAGCCCTTGCGGGGCGCCGTATCGAACGGCATGTTGATCGCACCGGTTGGGAAGATCAAACTCGTGCGCGTATGCACCGTGTTGGATTTTCCGGTAAACCGCACTTCGGTCCCCGGCGTTGCAACTGCCAGCGACTTGAACCCGGCGACCGGCCCAGCCGCATTTCTGAACCAGCCGCCTGGCTCATCTGTCAGCTCGAAAATGATGCGTGGATCGCTGGCTTGTACAAGGCTCACCGAGAATGCAAACGACAACCCCACACAGAGCAACATGACTCCAAGCAACACACGCAGACTATTCCTCCGCATCATTCGCGACCTCCATGGGAACTGGTTAGTTGCAACGCGCCGACTCATTTGATCGACACGTAGTATCTGGAAAGCCGTCGAACAGTACAAGAAGTCGTGTATTTTTACAATCTAAAATACTCGTATCTACCCAAGGGAATACCTGGCTATCGGACGTCTTGGAAGAAAGCCCGTGGCAGCACCGGCAGGCGGAATTCGACGTGAAGAATAATGAGGAGCACGCGGAGAAAGCTGCGCCAGACGCCCATTTTGAGAAACTTGCGGGCGTCAGTCACGACGGAAGGAGAGAGGAGAAGGGGTTTCGTGATCTTGATCAGTTTTTCACAAAAGGCCACATCTTCGAGAATAGGCCGATTAGGAAACCCACCGAGCTGCTCGAACAGTGTGCGGCGGACGAAGAGTGCTTGGTCTCCATAGATAATTCGACTGCGGATGCAGCGGAAATTGTCCAGGAACGAAATCAATTTGAGCCGCCAATCATCGCCGGAGAACTGGTGCATGAACCCGCCGGCTTGAATGGTCTGGTCTGCTTCCATCTCGTTGAGCCGCTGGACTGCGCCCGATGGCAAGACCGTATCGGCATGAAGGAAAAGAAGCCACTCACCTGTTGCCTGCTTGGCCCCGGCGTTCATCTGGGATGCGCGGCCTTTTGGAGCGTGAAATGTGAAACGTGAAACGTGAAACGTACGATGCGACGCGTCGTGGATAAATCCGAATTCCTTGAGTACGTTCATGGTGCCATCGGTGCTGCCGCCGTCGACGACGACCACTTCGTAGTCGCCCTGTTGGGTGAAGAGAGCACGCAATGTGTTGGGCAGTGCCCGCTCTTCGTTGTAGGCCGGCATAATGACCGAGATCACGCCGGCACCTCGGTCAACCATGGAGGCAGAAACTTCCGCACATCCTGCGCCCAGGCTGTCGGGTCTTCGGCGATCGATTCGAAGAGATCGCTCAAGGTCAGGACTATCTGGTCCGTCAACGCGAGGTAGTCCTGGGCACGAAGGCGTAACGTTTCCGCATCGGTCCGCCCTTCGGCCATCGCCCGTTCGAGCATGCGCCGACCGAATCCGTGATGAGCCTCTTCTTGTTGAAGTAAGATCCGTCGCAGTCGGCCAAATGGCGCCGCACGTTTGGCCAATCCTTCTTCGATGCGCGTCAGAATCGCTTCCCCCAACCCTTCGAGGATGACCTGCTCGGCAAAAAACGTTTCGAGCAAGTCCTGTCGAGCCAGTGCATCGTTGAGTCTCGTTCGATACTCTTCTAACGCCGGCAGAAACGGCGCATCGCCGAGATGCCTCGGCGCGAGCCAGGCAATGGCGCCTTGAAACACCACGGCATGCGCAGCTTCCTGACGGGCCTGGCTGAAGAGAAAGCGCCGCGATCCGACATCCAGCGCCAGCGCAGCCTGCGCCTTGGCACATTCGTTCGCCATGCGCTCGCCATATTCGAGAAATGTCAGGAGGCGCGCGATCGGCGTTTTTTCATCAGGACGTACCAGCACGTGCCATCTCCTCTTTGGGCGGAATGCCGTTCAAACTCCAGTCATACTCGAGATACTCGATGCTGTAGCCCGGCTGTACCAATTCCCTCGCCAGTTCGGGATCATCGACATAGCGAGCAATATAGGCCAACACTGATCCCGCGGCATCGGCGAAATCCTTTTCAAACCATTGAAAGATCATTGACAGCGACGCTGTTTTCAGCTTTCGGTCGAAACGATTGCGTGTGGAATCGTTAATGAAAGCCTTGGCAACCTGAACAAGCTGGCGATCCAATTGATCCGGCTGATAGGCCCAAGGCTGGAGCTTCGGACAGGATGTGGATGCGCAGACAATGGCAAAGTGCATCAGCGGCTCATGGAACTGCTCGATCAGCACTTGCCGTTCAAGATCGTAGAGATTGATGGTCGTGCCACCGATTTGATAGTCGCGACCGATGAAATAGCGATAGCGCCCCCAGAGGGTCATCGGCGAATAGTGGTCCACGATACCCTTGACGGCAAAGGCATTGTAGGCATTGATCCAAAACGCCAGTTGATCCTGACGCCCCAGCAGCCTTGTGGGGTCGATCCGGTTGAGTTCTCTTAAGTAGCCATCAAGCGTGCCGTCGGCTTGTATCGCCGGATAGTCCACTTGTCCATCGTGGACGTGAGCCTGGACGATCTGATCCCAGGCCCTGTGCGACACTCGATCAGGCGCAATGGGATCCGCCGGCTGAAACGTTCGCGGGGTTGTTGAACAGCCGGCCAACATGACGGCAAGAAGGATTCCGCCGATCCAACGACTCATGTGAGGGCTCCTCGCGAGGTAAATGACCGTGCTGAACGCAACGCCGTGATCGGATGGCGTAGGATTGTTCCGACGACGCGGCCATCGAGGCGATTGCACGACGAGTTATCGGAACAGGCTTGAATCTTTTGTCGATTGAATCGAGCCAATATTTCACTCAGCGACGATTCAAGCAGGTTTCCCGCGGATGGGAACGCCAAACAGGGAGACACGTTTCCCGATGCATCGATGGCAATGCTGTACCGCCCCGCATCGCAAGGCTCCAGTTTCTCTCCACGCAACCAGCTCACATTGTCCTCAACGAATTTCCTGAGGTAGCCGGAGGGAATTAACTTTTCATCGAGTAGCCCGCTGAACACGGCTGCGGCACTTGATCGATCGTACATGAGCAGTTCATCAGGCCTGCCATAGGTACCGACGTTCCAATGATAGGCGCCTACTACCGGTAAGAATCCCTGCTCGCGTGCGAAGCGGACGACCGCCGGTACTTCGCCGCGATTGACCTCACTCACGATGCAGGTGAGAAATTTTGGATGGGGAAACGTCTTCAGTAGCGCAATGCCTTCCAGCACTTGCTCCAACTGATCGGCGCCGCGAACCTGCCGATACTGCTCTCGGTTCAACGTGTCCAGGCTTACCGAGATGGTCAGCGGCAGCCGACCCAGTCGCTCGACAAGATGCGCCGTGAGCTTCGTGCCATTCGTAATCAGCGTGAGATGAAAGCCCATCGCCGAAAGGTCTTCGAGAATCTCCGGCAAATCACGCCGCAACAACGGCTCGCCTCCCTGCATCAACACAAACCGCACACCGTCACGATAGAGACCGGAGAAGACCCCCTGGATTTCTTCTCTAGTCATCTCATATCGACCGACATTCAGCGGAAGATCGCAATACCCACAGGCGGAATTGCATCGCAGATTGACCTGAAACGTGGCCAACACTGGCCGGCCAGCAATGAGGTTGTTGACGGGTGTGAGCGCTTGGTTCAAGAGCGCCAAAGGGGCGGGGATCATCTAGCCTCGCATCGCCACAAACGGCCATATTTGGACAGGATCACGCCGTTTTTTCCCTGCCTCTGTTGCATGCGCACGCCCATATCTCATCGGCTCCTCTAACCTACTGAACTTCTTTATTAATCTCGCACTATCCTCCGGCACAGGCCTTGCTCAAGAGTTTGGAATGACATCGACTCTTCGTCCTCTGAAGGAGGTTCATGATGCAGAAGACACATGCGAACATATTCCTGATTCTGGTGAGCACCGTGGCCTTTATCACCATGGCAATCACCCCGGCATTGGCCAAAGACTCAGAAAAGAAGAAGTCCACTTACTCGTCCGTGAAAACAGCCGGTCATGCCCCTCATCAGATCGATGGACCCAAAGCCAGCCATGATAAGAAGCCGGGCCCCGCTTGGATGACGTTCGGTGGCACAGTCAAGAAAATCGAGGGCAACACCTACACCGTGGAAGACTACGAGGGCAACCACGTCGATCTGTACGTGGGCCAGGGCACGAAACAGATCAGGAAAAAGAAGGTCGGGGACACTCTCCGCGCAGAAATCACGCGGAACGGCTTCGCAAATTCCATTCAGTAACCCCTATTCAATCGGCGCATCCACTTCACATGCGGTGACGTCTACAAACGAGCCGGCCCTGAATTGGCCGGCCTGTTCAGGCCGCCACATGGCTCAGAGTCATCGAGTCGACACCTTCACCCTCTGCTGTGAGAGCATACAGTCGAAGCTAGCCCTGTATGTCTTCTTTCAATAACATTTGAATCATGTGCTCGGTCTCCCGATATCCTCCTTCGCCAACTCGAACGTACCTGACCACACGATGCTTGTCGATAAGGTACATGGCTGGCCAGTAGCGATTCCCGTACTTGTTCCAAGTCGAAAAGTCGTTGTCGATGGTGATAGGAAACCGAATCTCATGCTCTGTAACATAATGCTGAACACGATCGACATCCCGTTCGTGAGAAAACTCAGGCGAATGAACGCCGATGACCACAAACCCTTGATCGGCATACTGCCGATACCACTGCTTCACGTAGGGCTCAACATTACGACAGTTGTAGCAGCCGAATGTCCAAAACTCCACCAAGACGACCTTTCCTTTGAGATCGGGTTCATGAAGCGGAGCGCTGTTCAGCCATGTTTCATTTGTAATCGTCGGAGCCTTGATGCCGGTCTCCGCAGACACCGCTGACCATCCAATGAGTGCGCTGAGAATGATGATGTTCGCCAGAATTCGAGTCAGAACTATCATGCCGCGTTCCTTCCACTATGCACAAACCCTTCTCCCTGTCCGACTCGTGCCCGCCGCCGGCACCGCCACATCCATCACGGAGAGGCGGTTTCACGTTCCAATCACATCGGGTGATTCAGGGGAGCCTCTCGCGGGCGAGGCTCCCCTGCTCATGATGGCTCACGCGGCGGATCGCATAGCGCGACGTTACCGAGCCACAAGACCGTTCGCCCCTGCGGGGAGACCAGATACGCTCGTCACGGGAGCAAGCTGCCCGTTGCTGCGATCGACACGAAACACATCGATAGAACGTGCGGTGGCATTGAGGACATAGAGGAATTTACTGTTTCCCCTCAATGCCATATCGATAGGGGCCGCTCCGGTCGAGGCGGCCACGGTCGCCAGCAAGGTCAGCGTCCCGTCTCGCCCAACACGGTAACTGGAAATGTTATTGCTGCCGGTGTTGCTCGTGTAGGCAAATTTGCCGTTCTTTGTCACAACGATCCAACAGGCCGCCGATTGAAAATCGGGTACTGAACCGCTGCGAAGCACCAACGCCCCATTACGGAGAGTATATGAAGACACCGCACTGGCATTGGCGGCTCCGCCGAACGCCTCGCTGACGATGAGGACCCCCCGTTTATCGAACGAAAATCCGAACGGGGTGACACCGTTCGAGGGCTGAGAGACCGGGCCAGTCGCGATACCATCATCATCCACCGTATAGGTGTCGATGATCTTGGTGGCTTTTTCTGTCACCACCAACGTGTCGCCTTCAGGATTGAATTCGACTTGTGCGGGTGCCGTTGCCGGACCGCTGAGCGGACGGGTCGATCCAGGGATCGGCTTCAACGTATCGCGACTCGTCAAGACGAATCCCGTAATATTGCCTATGCCGCTTCCGCCCGCATTCAACACGTAGACCCAATCCTCATGCACGGCGATGCTGATCGGACGCACACCGCCTGAACTCACCTTATCGGCCAGTGTTAAGCCATCGGCATGGACACGAAACACCGACACCTCGTCACTTCCGGCATTGACGGCCAAGAGCGTTTCCCCATCGTCACTTAAGACGATGGCCCCTTGATTACCAAGCCCGCCCCCTGAACCAGTGCCTTGCGTGGGAAAACTCCCGGCCGGAACCAACGTGTCACCACGTTGCTCAAACGCCAACACAGCATTCCCGGATGAGGCATTCGACAGGGTGTACACCATCTGCCCTTTCTGGTCGGCAAAGACGTTGCCGATCAACCCTCCGGACAATGCCAACACGAGTGCCGTCACGCGCAGGTACATCTTTCTCATTTCCTACCTCCTGTGTTGATCGAGTGAGTGATTAGTTAGACGAACCACATCGTAGGCGCCAAATGTCACGAAACTCTCACGCAGTGATCACATATGAGTCACAAGATGGAGAACCTCACGTTGCGAACTGAACGGGGACAATGGAATATACTACGTAGGTTAAATCACTACGTCGCAGTGAATGACAGCCTCGGTCCCCTGATACCTATAGCCCTCAAAGAAGATGAGGTTGGGGCCACGGCAACAGAGAGATCGACTCCTGCGTGTCCCTGTAGCCTCACCCTGTCCCCAGAGCGGTCTCGACCGCCAGTCTTACTCGTTCCCGAGCCCTGTGTAACCGTACGTAGAGATTGGTTCCAGTGATGTTCAGCCTCTTGCAAACGTCCTCGGTCTTTACGCCATCCCCATCACGAAGGATCAGGACTTCTTTGAGGTTGACCGGCAAAGCGTCAATCGCCCGCTGCATACAGTCTACGGCTTGCTTCGACACCAAGAGTTTCTCCGGTGTCCGGTCGTCCCAAGGCTGAGGAGGGAAGGCCCAATGGCTGGCCCACTCGCCGCTTTGTTGGAAACGAGATGGGTCGACGACTTCATCATGGTCGTTGTCGTAGGACTCAAAATTCGAAAAGGTGGTATGACGCTTCTCGCGAACGCCGCGATTCTTGGCCTTATGGATCAGAATCCCACAGATCCAGGTGCGAAGGGACGATCGGCCTTCGAACCGATTCAGGCTTTCGATCACCGCCATCCAGGTGTCTTGCACGACCTCTTCAGCTACTTCTCGATCGGCCACATAGCCCAGGGCCATTCGAATGAGCGCGCCATGCTGTTGGCTGACCAGTTCATCGAACGCCCTCTCCTCACCAGACCTGAGTCTCGCGATGAGTCCGCCCTTGGGCTTCGCAAGATGGGGTGACTTGATCGTCATCGACCTCCGGCGAGCCAACATCACATTCCTTTGTTCGATCCGCCCATGAACGTCCCGTGACCGATTTCGACCCCGAACTTCTTGCACCAAATCACCACACCATCGTAGTCATCGATATTGGTTCCCTCTGGAATCATGAATGTCACCGCACCCTGGAACACCGTCAACTTTCCTACTTCGATGCCTTTCGCATAGTCACCGTGCTTAGCCAAGTACACACGGCCATCCGGCACCCGATCCATATCGAGGCCCGAGAATGTCAGCAAGGACGTGCCTGCCTCACCCTTTGTAAGGGCGGCGATACCGGAGGCATGATGCCCTGCCGCTCCGACTAATGTAGCCTGGCGTAGCTTCGCACCCATCATCGATTCCGGTTTAACTTCCATGCTCTGTTCCTTTTTCATCATCATTCCACCTGGTTTCTCCATCATGGCTTTGTCTGTGTCCATTGCCTTTTCTTTATCCATCATGCCGCCACAGGCCGGCAACCACACAAGTACGAAGATCACCAACAACGCGGACAACCCGGCGGCAAATACGTCTCTCATTGTGCGCCCTCCTTCAGTTATGAGTGCATGATGGACCCACGGACATGTAGCGCCGTGATCGCCTGGTGATCATCGCAGTCTCCGATCACGAAACGCTCACACAACAATCACATTTTGGTCACGAGGCACCGAGCGCCCTGGTCAGACCGGGATATCAGGTCACCGCATCAAGGTGGTGAGGGCACCGTCTGGTCCAGAGAGAGGTTGGACTGCGGAGATGTTGGCAACCGACGGACCCAGCAGATGAGATCACTACCGAGCCACACCCCACAAGAAGGGCTGCGCTCAACAGCATGAGTCCTTGCAGAGATCACGCTCCACGCATGCCACGTGTCACGACACGATCACCGTTGGGGTGCGTATCCCGTCGATGAAAAACCGGTGGGCTCAATGGAGGGGTGTGCAGCGGGCAGGTGAAAGGTGAAGGTCGTCCCACTATTCAGGATGCTTCGGGCCTCAATTGTGCTTCCATGGAGCTCGAGTATTCGCTTGGTGATGGCAAGGCCAAGTCCCGCTCCAGTGGAGTGTTGCTGGTCGTTTGCCCCCACACGAAAGAATCGGTCGAAAATATGCGGGAGATCGTCAGGAGAAATTCCACAGCCGGTATCCGTCACCTGCACCATAATCGTCTGGCTACTTTGGGTGAGAGCCACGGTTATGGTGCCACCTTGCGGGGTGTAGCGGAGGGCATTCTCGATAAGGTTTTTCAGAACCCGCTCGATAAGCCCGATATCAGCCGACACGAACGGAAGGTCCTCCAGGAAGTCTGCGTGAAGCCCGATACGCTTCTGTTCTGCAGCAAGCCGGAGTTGTTGGACCACGTCTTGAACAAGTTCGCTCAGAGAGAACAACTCGACATGAGGCTCCATCTCATGAGAATCCAGCTTCGCCAGTTCAAACAGCTCAGCCACCAGTTTTCCTAATTGCTCGCTGTGCTTGGTCGCGATTTCAAGATAGGTTCGCTGCTCCTGTGGGGACAGTGTCCCTTCCTTCAGAAGCAGGGTCTCAAGATACCCCTGAAGGGATGTCAGAGGTGTGCGAAGATCGTGAGAAACATTGGCGACCAGCTCGCGCCGCAACAAATCAGTCTGTTTGAGCTGCCCAACCTGCTGATGGATACGATCCGCCATTTGGGTAAAGATCGTGCCTAACTCGTATATTTCATCTCCCTTCCGAGCGGTGGCGAAATGAACCTGAGACCGGTATGAAGAATCTGACTGTTGAGAAAAATCACCCCGCTTGAAGGTCTCCATCGCCACGGCGAGCGTTCTGAGCCTCCGAGTCAATAGCTCGAAAATAAGGAGTCCGGTCAGAAGGACAAACAGCAGTGTTGCGGCTACCGCCCACAGACTCAACCGGAGAATGTAACTCCCTTTAAGCATCTGTGCCACCGAGTCAAGTTCCTCGCCACCCAGGATCACGTACAGATAGCCCTCGGTTTGGCCATTTAAGCGTTGGATGGGAAAGGCCGAAAAGATCTTCTCACGATTGATGTCACGCGGGTCGTCACCCAGAATTGGGAGGTCTTCGTCTCCCGACAAAAAACGCTCCAGTGGCGCTAGGGAAATGCGTCGTCGTTTCACCTTTTCAGGAGGGGCTGAAAAGGTCAGGATCGTCCCCTGAGCATCGAGCAGGTAAACTTCGATGCTCGGGTTGATCACCATGAGCAGGTGAAACAGTTCCTTGATCGCCGTGTCATTCACCTGTCCCGCCTGCATCAGGATATTTTCAGCAACCATGTGTTCGGCCAAGGTCCGGTTGAGCTTCTGGTTGACCTCTTGGAAATACAGCCGAGTCGTATACAACGTCAGTACAATGGCCACGGCGCCTATGAGGCAAAACAGCCCAAGGAGGACAATGGCCAGCTTCCCATACAGGGTTTTGAACATCGAACTAGCCTTCTACTTGTTCTTCATAAAATCTGTAGCCGATTCCCCACACCGTCAACACGTACTGCGGGTGGGCAGGGTCGCGTTCGATCTTGGCTCTCAGCCTGTTGATATGGGAGTTTACGGTGTGTTCGTAGCCCTCGTGCGTATAGCCCCACACCAGATCAAGGAGTTGGGAGCGTGTATAGGCCCGGCCTGGGTGCTGAGCAAACTGAAGCAGGAGATCAAACTCTTTGGCCGTGAGATCTACCGGTTTCCCGCAAAGCGTGACCGTGCGCTTTTCAACGTCAATCGCCAGATCGCCTGCCCGGATTGTCTCCTGCGTCGATTGGGCTGACTGTGATTCAAGCGCTTCGATGCGGCGAAACAAGGCTTTCACGCGGGCAAGGAGTTCCCTGATGCTGAACGGCTTGGTCAGGTAATCGTCGGCGCCGACCTCCAAGCCCAGCACACGATCCAGTTCCGTTGACTTGGCCGTCAGCATCAGGATGGGAGTGTAGTTAGGTTTGGCGCGCAGGTTTCGGCAGACCTCCAATCCTTCGATCCCTGGAAGCATCAGGTCGAGAATGATCAAATTGTAGGGTGTGGAGAGGGCGTGCTTGAGGCCGGAGACACCATCATGCGCCAATTGCACGTCATACCCTAGATCATGCAGGTGAAGTTCCACCAGACGCGCAATGTCCCGGTCATCTTCAATCACAAGGATTTTACGAGGCTTCATGCTTTGCCTGTGCTGTATTGTTCTCGGCCGACCTTCGTCGTCAGGATAGCAAGCGATTGTCACAAAAGCATCACGGATGCGCGGGACTATTGATTCGGGCAAGAAATATTGAATAGGGCAGGAACATCGGTCGCGGGCAGCTTATGGTGCGGCCCTCCTGAAAATGATGTCGCCGTAGTAGGCTGTGGCGCTCTCCTTGGTATTGTCCGTGTCGCTCATGATCGCGACGCCGTTGATCATCGGTGGCTCCTCCCCAAACGCTTTCTTGTAGTCTTCGTAAATATTCCGCTCTTCGTCGATCCACATCCCAATCTTCTGTGGCCCGCTTTCCACCACAACCATCTTGACAAAATCCGTATAGGCGTTGTCGATAATCGTGCCGACCGGTGTCTTCGCTTCCCAAACGTAGTTGATCGCCCCGATTGGAATATCCCCGAAAATCACCTGGCCGGCCTTGTACTTGAGCTTCTTGCCAAAACTGACTTTGTCGGGATCGTACGTAAAGGTGATGTAGAGCCTGGCCGGAAAGTCGTCGCCCTCCTTGATCGCCACGTCGCTACCCTTCAGTACGTTATCGATTTTCCAGCGCCACCGGACGATCGGGTACTCTTTCGGGTCGATCACCACCGGCTTGGTCAGGCCGGAAGCCGAGGCCTCGCTCACCGCCTTCACAACCGTCACATCTCCATCCTTCACCACTTCATAGGAAGTATGCTTCGGTATTTTTTTAAATGTGAGTGGCTTCCACCCATCGGGCATCGCCTGCCCGACCTTACTGGCTGAGAATTTGCCAACCTCAAGCACTGCCCCGCTCTCTGCCCAGAGGCATGCCGGAGCGATCAACAGGCACATCGCTAGAAGTACCCTCGTATTCGCAATCAACATTTTACTGCTTCCTTCTTTGAGGGCAGGCGTGGCTCGACGTCAACTGCAACCGCGACGGCCCACCACCGTTCGCTGCAGCGCATGGTTAGGTGATGTCATCGTGACTCTGTCCATACTACATCCCGAATCTCTGGGTCGGAAGCGAGAATCTGCTGGAGTGCCTCGGTGAGGCGGGTGAGCTGTGCCGTCGCGTCAATCTTCTTGAACAACTTCTTCACGATTGGGGTGCTCGGGTCAGTGAAGCAGACAAACTCGTCGTCATCTCCGTTCTGGTGTCCGCAACAAAGGGCAAGCCGGAATCCCTCGTTACGCACCGGGACATACCATCCCCAATCCTCGGCAACCATCTCCTCTGTCGCGATGCCCTTCTCGGCAAGCCTCTGGACAAGATACTCGGCAAGCCGCATGCCCCATAACCCCGGATTGATCTGCTTCTCCTCTCCTTCGTAAGGCGGGAACTTGGATGACCGGAACTCGACTTGAGTTTTCATGACGCGTAATTACCTAACGACTCCGCGGATCAACGGCATCTGCAGAACACACGGCGTTTGTGCAACCGCTGATCCACTCGCTTTCCTGGGGAAAGACCCACGAGGCGACTGGCACAGTCTCTGCTGAGCGCATCTTTCTTACCCGCCCACCCACTGGCACGACGGATCATGCCGTTAGCCCAGGCGAGAGCCTTCTAATTCCTTATGCCTCCCCTCCCTCCCCATCTCCTTCGCATTCATCAAGATTTTCTATACCCTTCTTCCCGCCCACTTCTACGGTGAGGGGGGGGGGTCGGTTATCCGTACGTGCGCGCGTCCAACGAGGGCCTTCTCAGGCCGCGCGTTGCGCGAGCACTGGGATAATTGACCCTCCCTCACCCTCGTCTCATCCACGCAAACAACTTCATCAACCAACTCTTCGTCTGTGGTGTGAAATGCGCCTTGCGCCACAGGTTCACGACCTTCTTATTCACCTCGGCCTGTGTCGGATAGGGATGAATCGTTCCGGCGATGGTCTTCGCTCCAGCGCCGGCTTTCATCGCCACGGAAAACTCGCTGATCATGTCGCCGGCATGGGCCGCCACAATTGTGGCTCCCACAATCTTGTCCGTGCCCTTCTGGATGTGTATCCTCGCGAACCCTTCATCTTCCCCGTCGAGGATCGCACGATCGACCTCATCAAGTTTGTAGGTATAGGTTTCAACCTCGATCCCCTTCTCTTTTGCATCCTTTTCATACATCCCGACATGCGCCACTTCCGGTTCCGTAAACGTACACCAGGGCATGATCAAGGATTCGACGCTGGCATAGCCTATGCCGAACGGATGGGGGAACAGCGCGTTCTGAATAACGATCTGCGCCATCGCATCGGCGGCATGGGTGAATTTGTAGCGCGAGCAAATGTCGCCTGCGGCAAAGATCCTGGGATTCGTCGTCTGCAACCGTGCGTTCACCTTAATCCCATGCTTGTCGTGTTCGACCGCGACCGTTTCCAATCCAATTCCCTCGACATTCGGAGTGCGGCCGACTCCGACAAGAATTTCGTCAACCGTCACATCATACTGCTGGCCGTGTGACTCGACGGTAAGTCGCTTGCCGGCGTCCGTCTTTTGCACTTTCAAGTCCTTCCCGCAACAGAACAGCTTCACCCCGTCGCGCAACATCTGCTGTTCGACAATGTCTGCCGCATCACGGTCTTCGTTCGGCAGGATGCCGTGAGCCGTTTCAATGAGAGAGACCTGGCTCCCGAAGCGGGCAAACGACTGGGCCAACTCACAGCCAATGGGGCCGGCGCCGATCACCCCGATACGTGCCGGCAGTTCCATCAGCGAAAACACCGTTTCATTGGTGAGATAGCCTGCTTCTATCAACCCCGGTGTGGAAGGCACCGACGCCCGTGCTCCGGTACAGACAGCCGCTTTCGCAAAAGTGAGGGTGCGATTGCCGGCCGCTCCTTCGACCTGAATGGTATCGGCGCCGGTAAAGCGTCCGCTGCCGATGTAGACGTCCACGCCTAACTTCGTATAGCGATGGGCCGAATCGTTGTGGCTGATCTGTGCGCGCAGCTTCCTCATGCGCGCCATGACGGCTCCGAAGTCGTACTTCACTCCGGAAGGAATATGCAGGCCGAACTCCTCGGCATTCCGCAAATCGGCCCAAGCCCTTGCGGCGCGAATGATGCCTTTCGAGGGCACACAGCCGACATTCAAGCAGTCACCACCCATCAGATGTTTTTCGATCAAGGCCACTTTGGCCCCTAGACTCGCGGCGATGACGGCGGTGATCAACCCAGCCGTTCCAGCCCCGATGACCACAATGTTATAACGGCCAGCTGGTTCAGGATTGACCCAGTTCGAGGGATGCACGTTGCTGATGAGCGTGCGGTTATGCTCGTCGTTCGGCAGCACAAGACTCTCTTCACGCTGACTCATCGCAACGATCTTCTCTGATGGTTGTGTGAGCATCGCGCCACTCTCACGTTGCTTCTACGCCTCACCTTTCACCTTTCACGGGGTCTACCGGCTTCCCAGACCATTTCTTGTACAGGCTTGGCACAAGCGCCAAAAGACCTAATAACACAAATGCTCCAATCACGCCGGGTGACGCAATGTCTTTCAACGAATTGATCGTACCCAATTGCCGACCCGCGTAGGCGTAGACGAAGGAACCAGGGATAATCCCGAGTGCCGTCGCCACGACGTAGGTGCCGACATTCATGCGAGTCAGGCCGGATACCAGATTGACCACAAAGAACGGAAAGAGCGGAATCAGCCGGAGTGTCAGGAGATAACTGAACGCATTCTTCGTAAAGCCCTGCTGAACCGGGCCCAACCACTTTCCAAACTTCCGTTCGACCCAATCGCGTAGTAAGTAACGGGATGAGAGAAACGCGAGCGTCGCGCCTGTTGTGGCTCCCACGTTGACGAACAGCGTCCCCCACACGAATCCAAAGAGGAATCCGCCGGCCAGTGTCAGAATCACAGCGCCGGGGAGCGAGAACCCCGTCACGGCTACATAGGCCAAGACGAACAACGCAGCAGCGACGGCAGCATGTGTTTCAGTAAACGAGAGTAGATCGTCGCGATTGTCTTTGAGCGCCTGCAAGGAGAGAAACCGGCCCAGATCGAAGTAGAAAAATGCGGCCACTGCCACTCCAATCGCGAAGACCACCGCAATCTTCCCGGCATTCAACCCGCTCTTCGCTTCAGTAGATGGCGTCTCAGGTGTCATGATGATTTGTTCACGTATCATGGGGACTCCTTTTCCGGCTGTCAATGTGGATCACTGTATCTTCAGTCAGCCAAAGGACCAAGGTCTTACAATGACCACACCAGGCCAGAGACGAATCCAGGTTTTCTATTGGTCTACGGCGTGAGGCGATGATTGGATGTGAAGGACCGGAGGAGGCAGCAGAGGCGACTATCGTGGCCGGCGATCGTAGAGATCGCGGTCCATATCGGGCCGGCCGAACGCCCGTTCAAATGGATCGATCGTTCCATCCTGGTTGCGATCAAGCTCTTGAAAATGGTCGTGGGTCAACTCAGGAATATGCGGGTCCGGAACGCCTCCACCGAAATGATTCCGACGAGGATCGTAGCGCTGAGGACTTTCCAGCATGCCGTAATACATGAGATCGGTTCTTGGCGGCACGACGACTTTCGGCCTGCTCTTCTTATGAACGTTCACACGTCGAGAGTGCTTTGACTTCTTCGGCTTCACCGCTGTCCGTACCGGCTTGGACTCCTTCTGTATCGCCCCCGATTGACGCTCCGTCCCGATCGGCCTGAAGCTCTTCTTGACACGTGGGGTCGGCGGGTATTCCTCTTGTACGGCAGACTTGACAGAAGCGGCGACCTGCGCTGACTCCTTCGCTTGCGTTGTTCCCGCGATCGTCTGCCCGACCATAGCCACGAGTATGACTAGGGAGCAGACCACCACGAATACAACACACTCCAAGATACGCCGACCCATATCTCTCCCAATTTGTGCGTTCTCGCAAGTGTAGCAGGTCTGGCTATAGTTAGGTATTAGAATGAGTTGCGAGATGTCACACACCCAATATTTTCCGCCGAATACTTGTAAGACAAGACCTTCTTGTCCTACTCTATATGGGGAGGCCGACCTATGGATGAATCGAGTCGCTTAACGAAGACAAAAGAACAGTGGGCGAAGGCTCGGCGTGGCGGTGAAGAACGGGAAGTGTTTTACGAAGGAGATGCCCGCCTGCCCCCTGGACAACATCTCGTCGAAACCTGGCCTGTGCTAGATCTGGGTTTCAAACCTGACGTCCCCCTGACCGAATGGAGCCTGACCGTCGGCGGGTCCGTGACCACCCCCGTCACCTGGACATGGGAACAATTCTTGGCACAGCCCCAATTCAAGGACCTGTCGGACTTCCATTGTGTGACGAGCTGGAGCCGGTTCGACAATGATTGGGAAGGGGTCAGCTTCAAACATATTCTCTCCGTGGTCAAGCCATTACCCTCGGCGAAGTTCGTCCTCTTCAAATCGTTCGACGACTACACCACCAATTTGCCGCTTGAAGCTTGCGACGATACGGACGTGCTCCTGACCTATAAATGGAACGGCAGGCCCCTCACGAAGGAACACGGAGGCCCGGTTCGCGTGATTGTCCCAAAGCGCTATGCCTGGAAAGGCGCCAAGTGGGTAAAGGAGATTACCTTTTCGGAGAAGGATGAAAAGGGGTTCTGGGAAGTGCGGGGTTACTCGAACAGCGCGTTCCCCTGGGAGAACGATCGATATGGATGAGACCGTCCAGCAGGATGCTGAAAAAGCCCTCCAGCGGCGTTCTCGCCGCGCTCAGAGGTTCAACGTACCGAAGCGTACGCCTCACCTCTTCGCTCGCTGCGGCCTTGCCGGACGGCTTTTTGAGCATCCTGCATAGTGTTCTCCTGTTGTCCCAAAGGAGCAGGCCCTTCTCTTTCCAATGGACGATATCTCAGCCACCATACGCAAGGTAGAATTCTGGCCCATCGACATTCCCATTACGGACCCCTTCGTCGTTGCGACCGGCGCACGAACGATTGCAGAGAACGTGTTCCTTCGAGTCACCCTGTCGAACTGCGCACAAGGATATGGCGAGGCGGCGCCATTTCCGGAAGTTGGAGGGGAAACTCGCGAGAGCTGCCTGATCACACTCCACCGACTCGGCAAGACCGTCCTCGGTCACTCAGCCGCACGTTATACGAACATTGGGTACGTCCTATCTGAACAGGCGCTCAATTATCCAGCGGCACGATGCGGGCTCGAAACCGCCGTCATCGATGCCTATTGCCACGCGTTGAACATCCCGATGTGGAAACTATGGGGTGGCGCAGATGTGCGAGCGCGGGAGACGGACATCACCATTCCTATCGCCGACCTCGAAAAAACTGTCACCCTAGCCCGTGGATGGTACGCGAAAGGGTTTCGCCTCTTCAAAATGAAGGTCGGCAACGATGTCGTGGACGACATTCGACGCCTGGAAGCCGTGCATCGCGCGCTCCCTGATATCTCGTTCATCGGCGATGGCAATCAAGGCTTCTCGCGCCAGGACTGCCTAGCGTTTGTACAGGGGGTGAAGAAATTCGGCGGGACGATGGCGCTACTTGAACAGCCGGTGGTGCGGGACGACCTCGACAGCATGGCGGCGATCCGCCGAGAGACGGGCATTCCTGTTGCAGCCGATGAATCGGTCCGCTCGCTTGCAGACGCGCACGAAGTCGTCGCTCGTGGCGCGGCTGACTACATCAATATCAAAATCATGAAAACCGGCGTGATCGAAGCGGGAGAGATCGCCTCCTTCACCAAAGCTGCTGGCCTCAAGCTGATGATCGGAGGGATGATCGAAACTCGTATTGCGATGGGCTGTTCTTTCAGCCTGGTCCTGGGACTCGGCGGCTTCGACGTGCTCGACCTCGACACCCCACTGCTACTGGCCAACGATCCCGTCTCCGGCGGCTACCGATACGACGGCCCCCGCCTGCATCCCTGGTCGGAGCCAGGTCTCGATATGCAAAACACACCTCCTTCACACATCACCACGATCGAGTAGCAAGATACTCAAAAAGGCCGGCCAGCGATCCGTGAGACGTGAAAGGTGAAGCGTAAAAGGTTTCAGGAAAAGAGTACCCGGCAGTCTTACATTTCACGTCTCACGTTTTACCTTTCACGATTCCTTCTAGATCACCCGCTCGCCTCGTCGCACTTCTTGCAATTCAACATCTCTCCAAGATGCTGGTTACGCCCTTCTGCTGTCAGGACCCAGGGTCGATTCGTCATCGGTGGTTGGTGGCGCACATGCTGACCATGGCCGCATTGTAAATCGGCCACCCAATCGCCAACTTCGTCCACGTGATATCCCACAATGGGTTGCTGCATTCTACGGACCTTCCTCACATCCCCGTTATCGATTCCTCAGCAGGATGCTGAAAAAGTCCGCCTGCTTCGTTCTCGGCTCATCGTAATCCTCAACGTACCCCTGAGGGTACGCCTCCGGTTTCGACTCGCCTGCGGCCTTGCTGGACGAACTTTTTGAGCATCCTTCAGGGAAGGTGCTTCTATTGTCCGAAACTCCCGAGCCATCGAATTTCTGCTCTGCCGAAATGGCTTTTCCGCAGCTTGTTAGGGCTATGCTACACTCACGCACGCGGGCGCATGCTAACACAAACGAAGGAGCAAGCGTGATGAGGCAGTCTGACGTGAAGATCGGCTTCGTAGGAGTGGGACGGATGGGGGCCAACATGGCCCGACGTTTGAAAGATCAAGGTGAAACGATCGTCGCAGTATACGATCAAGATCGCGCCACAGCCACCAGCCTCGCCCTTGAGCTAAGCTGTGAAGCGACTGCATCCCCAGCCCGCGTTGCAGAACTCACTAGCATCATTTTTACGGTGGTGTCCGATGACGCGGCGATGCGCCACATTTTTTCTGCCACCGGCACGGAGAGTCTTCTCCACCACGCCAAGGACCGGCTCTTCGTGAACTGTGCCACCCTTTCACCGGCTGTGCATATCGAGGTCGAATCCCTGGTGACGCAACATGGTGGGCAGAGCCTCGAGGCCTGCATGGCCAGCAGCATCACGCAAGCGCGCCAAGGCACGCTCTACCTCATGTGCGGCGGACGTCCGGATGCCTTCGAATCGGCCAAGCCGCTTTTAGAAAAACTGAGTGCGCACCTTCGCTACATTGGAACGGCAGGAGAAGCTGCGAAGGTCAAAGCCCTCGTCAACATGGTAATGAACTGCAACACAGCGGCACTGGCAGAGGGGCTTGGGCTTGGAGCAGCGCTCGGCCTCGATCTGACGATGGTGCGAACCGTCTTCGCTCAAACGGGAGCGGCGTCGCGTGTATTAGAGACGGACGGCGAGGACATGCAGAACCGCGCCCATGACTGCTATTTCTCGGCTGCCCATGCCGCCAAGGACTCGGGTATCGCCCTCGCGTTAGCGAAAACCGCGGAGATCACAGTCCCGTTAACTCAAGCAACCTACGATCAGTACCAGAAACTCGTTGCACTCGGGAAAGGTGATCTGGACAAATCCGCCATCTCTGAAATTACCTTTAAAGACCGTGAAAAGTAAGGCGTGAAAGATGAGACGAGAGAGGCTTACCGCTTCTCAAAGGGGAGTTCCGATCGCTGACTGGCAGGGAAATAGGTCCAGACCTTCTGCTCGTTCTCATCGAAGCTACCGAGGAACGTCACGTAGCGATCGAGGGTGCGGAACTCGGCCAGTGTGACCGTACAATGCTTCACATCGATGACACGGGCATCGAACTGGCCCACCACATAGAGTACGCCTGCTCCCACTTGATAGAGATTCCTTCGGCTCACATATCCCGTATTGGGAAACAGTTCCACCTCGCTGGAGCAGCCTCCAGGCCCTTTGAACGTGAGATGCAAATCATGCCGGGAGAGAAATGGATTGGTGGCCGTTCTGGTGATGGTCACGCGCACCTGATCGGCCGAAAACTCGACAGAAGCCGGCACCGGCACGTCACTGTTGCAGGCAGCCAGCAACAGGAGTAGGAACAGGCCAACCACGCTCATGGCCGGATGGGCGGTAATCACTTGGGTGCTGGAACTTTCGGCACAGCGCCAATCGCATCCAACCCCGCTTGAGCACAGGCATCGTCAAGGTGTGCGCCTGGCGCTCCGCCGACACCAATTCCTCCGACAATCTCACCATCGATTTCGATCGGAAGCCCGCCGCCCAGCATTAATGCCTGATCGTTGATGTCACGAAGTGCTTGCAAGGTCGGCATCTTATTGATGGACTCAGCCAGTTCAGTCGTAGGACGACGAAGACTCGCCGCCGTGTACGCTTTCTTCCTACTGCTATCGACCGTATGGGGCCCGGCTCCATCAGCCCGCGCCATGGCACGGAGCACCCCGCCTCGATCCACCACCGACGCGCTGACCTTGTAGCCGTCTTTCTTGCACGCATCCAGCGATGCCTGAATCGCTTTGCCCGCCAGCGCGAGCGGCAGCACCGACTCTTTCGGCAATTCATCAAAAGCCGGCACCGTATAGGGCATCAGCATCACAAACGCCGTGGCAATTATGAGCCGATGCACCATTGATACAGCCCCCCTACAGTGAGGATGAACGCATGCCATCGGGTTATCTCCTGGTTATAAAGGATGGTGTACGGGGATAAGCGTACGAAGGCAAGAGCGGGCCTGTCAAGATGTGAGGCGTGAGATCGAGGATTGAGGAGGTGAAGAAGGTAGGGTCAGCTCCAGACGACGCGCTCTTGATTGAGGAGGTAATCGATGACTTCGATACTGTTTCGCATCTGAATCTGTGCCTTTTCCGACATAGGGAGAATGGCGCCGACCAGCTTGCCTGACTCCACATCGTCGAGCGATGGGATGCCTTGAGGTCCACGTTTTTCCAACTCTTGTCGAAAACTTGCCACAGTGTCCTCCTGATTCCCCGACTGCGGAATGAGCAATCTTTACGCCAGACACCTCTACCTATGTGACTGCCGGCGTATAGGTAGCATAGCACATGGAAATCAATGCCCAAGTGAAGGACCTATCGTGTTGATTGAAGACTACTTTTCAGTCAATCAACGGGCTGCGATTGGGACGGGAGCGAGGGCTCCAAGGTAGGGAAAGTGACCGACTTTGAGAAGCGGCGTATCCAGACGTAGGCGAAAATCATCATGTTCGGGGTCAACAAAGTGCGGGTCACCGGCAATATCTGACCGGGCTTTGAGTTCCGGAGCTGGTTGGTTCGGAGTACCCACGCGCAGATAATCGCCATCGGTATTGTAAAACGCGTTGAACGAGCTGGTGGTCTGACTTGTTGGCGCGATCACAAAACCCACTCGATTCAGCCCGACCACATTACCGCTGACATCACTCTGGGACTGCCCGAGAAACGCTGCGCCGCCACCATTCTTGACCAAAGTATTACTCACAATCACAGCACGGGCATGGCCGCTGACCACCACCGCTTCAAAGAGGCTCTGTCTGATCACATTCCGCTCCAACCGTACGTTCGATTTGCCGGCAATCGAAACGCCATGGTCGTTGTCATGAATCACATTCCCTATCAGGACTGCGTCTGAGTCGGCAAACTGAACACCGGTCGTCTCGCTTCCTCCGATGACACAATCTTCTATCCGCACATCGTGAACCTGCTGGCTAAATAACATCCCATTGATCTTGATCCGGCGAAGGACAATCCCTTGCCCATTGAAAAGACCAACAGCATGCCCCCCGCTGTCATTGATGGTCATATCGCTGATTTCAATGTCCGTCGCCCCATAGGGCCACTTACCCACATGCAGCGCGCCTACCACGATATTGCGGCCGAGAATCGTCACCTGATCGACCCCGGCCCCGACGAACTTGATCCTCTCTTTGCTGTGAATGGTCACATCCTGAGGATAGCGGCCCGCCTTGACGAAAACAGTGTCGCCTTTCTTGGCGGCATCGACCGCTTCCTGAAGAGACACGAAGTCTCCTGTTCCATCAAGCGCCACCACGATAGTACGAGGGCTGAGCAGCAGCCCCTCGTCGGCCCAAGCCGGGCCGAAACCCCAGAACCCAAGAGCAATGACGAACCCTAGTAACAGATATCGTTTCATGCAGAAACTCATACAAGCCTCCCAAGTCCGAAGTCAATCACACTCGGTTGTGAGGTGAGAACTCGCGTGCTATGCTCCGCCGCCATGATTCTCGTCGGCCTCACAGGCGGTGTCGCAACCGGCAAAAGCACCGTCGCCAAGATGTTCAAGCAATGCGGCGCGGTCGTCATTGATGCCGACGAACTGGCCCATGAGGTCGTCAAACCCGGCAAACCGGCCTGGCGAGAGATCGTCAACATATTCGGTAAGACTGTACTGAATGCCGACCGCACCATCAACCGCCGGGAGCTGGGAGCCGTTGTTTTCAGAAACCACACCAAGCGGCGTCGGCTTGAACGCATCATCCACCCCCGCGTCGCTCGTGAACAGCAACGGCTCACGAGGCAAGCGGCGAGAAAAAACCCGAAAGCGGTTGTCATCTACGACGTGCCGCTCTTGTTCGAAGCCGGCATCGACAAGCGTGTCGACCGGACAATCGTCGTCACAGCCAACCGGGAAACCCAAATCGCCCGATTGAAAACACGAAATAGCCTCTCCCGCACTGAAGCCATCCAGCGAATCCGAAGCCAGATGCCGCTGTCTAAGAAGATCCGCCTGGCCAATATCGAGATAGACGGGACACTCCCAGCGCGACAGGCTATGCAATCGATTCGACGCATCTACTTCGACCTCTTAAAATAGGAATGGTCTCACACCGAGGTCGGCCGCTCCTTCAATAGAAGTATCTCAAATGGTGCTAACCTGAAATGGCGGAAAGAATTCATTTCGATTAGAGGAAAAATATTTGCCGAGGGATTTGAGCGTCACATACTCAAAAACCTATTTCCATTCCCGTCACCAGCCTGTCGTTCTGACCGAATTGTCCAAACAAACCGCTACGGTTTCCGTAAAATAGATCAAACCCCAACCATACTTTCATGTTATCCCGCAGTTCGTAACTCACTTTTGGCCGGACCAGTCCATCACCCTCATTCATATTACGCAGCCACAGCACTTCGGCTTCCAGGGTTTCATTCAGAAAATGCCTCCTGGTCAATAAGGAGGTCGTCGTATCCAATGTATCCCGTACAATATCGCTCATCGGATTGACCAACCAGCTTTGAAAAAGCTGGAAACTCACCAAAGAATCCCGGATGCCGAACCAATCCAGCCCCAGGACATATGACATTTCGCCGCTCTTGGTGACACCACCGCTATCAGGCCGATTCCGCGTCAGCAGAAATCGGTCGGTGTTGTAGACCACTTCACCACGTACGGTCAGATCACCAAAGGCATTGCTGAAGGAGCTTCCGAAAAGATGATTGCGTTCATAACGCGGACTGACTGTGACGACGGCACCGCTTGGAGCAAGAGACAGAGACTGAAAAAAGACTGGAAAGTCAGCGTAATGATAGAAGTAGTTCAATGTAAGATCCCATCCATGCCAAAAGGTGGACAGCCGCATACCGACATCGGAATCAGTCAAGATATTCTTAGGACGTTCAATGGGGCGAAGATCCACAGCAACCCCCGGCGGCGCTTGAGGGACTACCAGCGGCGAGGTAAAGGCAAAGGTTGCGCCTGATTCCGGAAGTAGATGATATGTGCGATCCGGGATCCACAGAAACTGCAAATTACTCTTACCAAGAGACAGCTCCGCATTGACTGTCCAGAGCGGAATGCGGGAATCGTCGAAATTATCCAAAATGAATTCCCTAAAGTTTTGCGGATTGATGACATCAAGCAATTTCAGGCCATCGGCCTTACCCCACACCACTTGTTGCTTGCCGAGAGTGAGATGGGCTTTCCCCAGTTGAGTGCTAAGGTACAACTCCCGCAATTCCATATCGGTTCGGTCGCCCAGCAATAAACGGCGCGAATTCGAAGCGATCTCCCTTTGCCCAGGTTGACCAGGTTCCAGGTGATCGAACCCCTCGGCATACAGCCGGGCAATAGCAGTGAATCGAGTGTCCTCACTGAATCGATACTCCAGCTGTGGGTCAATGAGGAATTCCAACTTGTTGGCCCGGTCACGCGCTATCCCATAGGCCCCTTCCGTTTCGACCACGGCGCTGAAACGAAAACGATCCTCCCCAGCCGGTTTGACGTCTTCGAGCGTTCCCGCGGCAAGGGCGCTGGCGGCGATAAACCAGCCCGCCAGCGCCAGCATTCCGCAATGCTTCCATGAACGTGCCACGGGGCACTAAAACCCGCGCCGCAAGGCATCTTCAGTGAAAATTTCATCCTTGACGTTCCGGCCATAATCCACGTCTTTAAACGTAAATACGGTCTTATGTCCGGTCTTATGGTTTTCGCTGATTAACTGATGGGCAGTCCAGATGTCTTGGATAGGTTTAATGTCCTTAAACTGGCTAGTCTTCAAAGGATTACCCGCCACGTCCCAAAATTTCGCCTGACGCACCATCCAGATCTCGGCGTCGACCCAGGATTGCACTTTACCGTAGCCCAACTCGTTGGCAGTTTTCTCATTCACCGGGATCTGCTCGACCAGAAAGCAGCGATGGCCGTCAATCATCTCTTCTCCGAGAGTTTTCCAAGCGTAATCCTCGATCCCGACTTTGGTTTCTTTGCGAATATCCTCATAGGTAAAATCTGTGCCGAGGAAGTAATCACCCCGGTCGGACGCTGAGATGCGGCGAACCTTGCGGGCGGCGGGTATATACAGCCATTGATCGTCATCGCGATCCGCCTCGGGATAGTCATAGGTTAAAAACGCCGTATCCTTGATATTGGCGGGACTCAGGTAAAAGATCACGATGCGCTTTTCCTTGCCGAAATACTTGCGGAAGCCTTTGGTTTCCCGCACCCGTTCGGTGCCGCCGCGATCCGTCATCGCCATCGTGACATGGCGCGAGACCACTTCACCTTCATTACGGGCGTTGATACGGTGGGCGATCTCATCGCCCGCGGGCAGCGCTTCCGCTCCCGCGTTACACGCAAACAAAAGAGACAGAAGGGATAGCACGAGAAACGTGTGTCGCATCTTCGGTTGCATAGGTATTACTTCCTTTCTTCAACGGTGGAGATGGAATACGCCGGTTCTAGATGAGCTTCCTGCTCAATTTCTTCAGGAAGAGTTCTGAACCCGAGAAAGCGGGGGCGGAACAGCTTGGCCATCGCCGGCATGACCATAATGCTGGCCAGGAAACTCACCGTCATGGCCACCGTAACCAGGCCGCCGAAACGAACCAGCGGTGGCACTACGCTAATCATAAGAGTTCCGAACCCTAGGCTCATGGCTGCGAAATTGAAGAACAGCGCCCGGCCGGTCGAGGGAAACAGCTGGGACATGCGCTCCTCAAAGGTTCCCGTTCCGGATTCCATCAGGTCCCTGATCCGCTGGGTGGTATGGACGCCAAAATCAATCGACAATCCCGTGGCAATGGCCGCAAACATGGAGGTGCCGACCGCGAGCCAGATCCCGCTGAAGCCCATGACGCCATACACCAGTAAGACGGAGGCGAACACCGGCACGAGAGTAAATAATCCAGCGCTGAGCGAGCGTAACAGCCAGGCCGCCATCAGCCAGCTAATCACCAACGCCAGGCCTTCGCTGACAAAGTGCGTCGTGGCGATAGTTTTTAACCAATGGTGGTTGACGTTGACCCGTCCACTCAAATGCGCGGTCATGTCACTCGTATTGAAATGCTCAGCGAGATACTGGTCGAGCTTCTCAATCACAATGCGGTTATTGGTGTAATAGGACGTATTGATGCTGGCGCGAATATTGGCGCGGCGATAATCGTAATCGATCTCTTCCTGGAAATCGGTGGGATCTCCGGACGCCGAGTACAGCAGAAATAGTTGTGCGATGAGATCGCGGTTGTCAGGAATGCGATAGGCTTCACGATGGTTTTCGTTGATGGACCGGTGCATCTGCTTGATGTAATCGACCACCGAGGTCGTTCCGCCGACACCCGGCAAGGTTTCGACAAACCGCTGCAAGGTATCGATGCGCTGAAGATAATCAGGGTTGAACAGTCCCTCCTTGATCTGAGTTTCAATGACGATATCAAGATAATTGGTGCCGTCCATCACCTGATTGATGGCCTTGTCGGCGTAATAAATTGGTTCGTCCCGCTGGAAGTTTTCAATCGTGGCCTCATCGATAGTCAGTCGAAACGCCCCCACCCCACCGATGATGCTAATCATGAGAGTCACGGCAAGAATGAATCGAGGCCGTCGGATTGCAAAATTCCCCAATGCCGCAACGGCGCGTCCATAGCGGTCGGGCGTGTGTTCGCCACGAATCGCAGGCGACAGTTTGAATGTCACCAGCATCAACGCCGCAGGAATAAACACCATGCCATACAGCCAGGCGGCCATGACCCCAATGGCGGCGAACAGACCGAAGTACTGCATCGGCGGCATACCACCGGACAGATACAGGGAAATAAACCCCACGAAGGTGGTGAGAATCGTATTGGTAAGAGGCTTCCAGGTCTCAGTCATTGTGCGCACAATGACATCCCGATGGCTGAGATCGGGGTGCGCACGGCCAAGCTCGTAATAATGCGTGAGAACATGAATAGGTTCCGCAACCGCCATCCCGATGAGGATGGAGGCGAGCCCGTTGGTGATCACATAAAAAGGAACACCTCCCGCCGCCATGGTACCGAAGGCGGCGGCGACCGTGGCCAGCACCACCACATTCGGCAACAGCGTACCCCACACAGTGCGAAACGCAATACACAACACCAGTGTAATAACGATAGCCACGACGGGATTGAGCCGGCTGGCATCCTGGTCAATATAGTTAAAGAGATATCCAGAGATCGCACCTTCACCGGCGACGTGCAACTCCACACCGGGGATCTGGGGAGTGTCTTTAATCAATGTCATGAAGGCGTTGTACGTCGTTTCGCTTTTCATCTCATCAAGGATCTCAGCGACGATCAGCGTAGCGGTAAAGTCGCGCGCCACCAGACTGCCTTGATAGAGCGGGAAGTCAGCAATCGCAGCGCGGATGGCGTCGGCCTGAATCTGAGTGGTCGGCAGCGGATCAAAGAATTTGCTTACCAGCATGCCATCGGCAGTGCCGACGATATTGCTTTCTGTTGCCAGACTGACAACTCTATCGGGATCGACATTTGGGATTTTCTTGACTTGATCTGTCAACCGTTGCACCAATTGCAAGGTCTCGGGATGAAAGACACCGGTTGGCCCATGATTGATGATGGCAATCACAAACGGATCGGATAACCCAAACACTTTCTTCATCTGATCCCGGTACACTCTGGCGGGATTATCCTTGGCAATAAAGGAATCAGAAGTTGTATCTTTGGTCAGGCCGGGAATGAATGCTGCAGCGCTGAGCATCAGCAACACTCCCGCCAGAACCAACGTTTTTGGATGCCCGGTGACCCACGAGAAAAAACCTTCCGCTTTGCTAGGACCTGCGGGCTGGCTCATTGCACTCCCTCCTTATAGTGTATATGCACGTATCTGCCCATACATTTCCACTGTTTCATGATGAACCCTCTCTATTTGACTAAAAGAAACTACGCGGGGAATATGTCCCAGTACTCAAAAGAAGCGCCGCAACGAAATTGTTCCACCATCACGTAACGCCCCATACAGTGCATCTACACGTATTCGCCCCTAAAATACCGCCCGCCCCAACAGCAACCGTGTTCCTCCTGTGGTGACCAAGAAAGCCGCCAGATTTCATTGTCATCTCAACGATTGCAGTTATTTATCTGGTTAACGCTCTGATTGCAGCCAATTCTTTGAGTAGGCCCTTGAAGCGCGATGGTCCCAAACCATCCACAACTTTCTGTTGTGCTTGTTCCCATAAAGGCAGTGCCTTCATCAAGATGTCTCGGCCCGCACCGGTTAATTTGACCGACTTGGTTCGTGCATCCTTCCCCTGATCAACCCCAACGTATCCTCGACCGACTAATGTTTTAAGATTACGTGTCAGCGTAGTCCGGTCCACGCCAAGAACCTCGGCTATCTCAGTAATCGGTAACTCTCCCACATGATGCAGGACCGCGAGCAAAGAAAACTGCGTACCTTGTATTCCAATGGGTTGAAGTACCGCATCATAAAATCGAGTGATCACCCGGGCTGACTTGAGCAGATTAAAACATACGCACTGCGGGCACTGACTAAGCACCTGAGCATGGCTAGATTTCATATGAGTGTATGTACACCTATTGAGACTCTGTGTCAAGCCTTTACGGTGCGCTGCCTAATCTACATCAAGACTTCCAAACCGGTTGCATTAATATATGACGAGGCCGGAGAGGAAGCCACGCACGGGGGACCCACAGAACCTGGATTCCCCACAGGCTGATCAGAACAGCCGCCTCTCAATCGTGTGACTCTCGCAACCATCTGCTAGCTCACAGTCCCTTCCGTGCTTCAGACTAGGCATACGCCGAACCAAACCTGACGCCGGCGACCGCCACAAGTACGAATGCATCTGCGGCACGAATGGCAATGACCCACCACACGATGGCAGGGGAAGGAGCCTAGACCGCCCCGAGCAAGATCTTGCCGCCGGCAAGCGGGAACCATAGGATTTTCCTCCTTTCTGCGCTATCATGGCCCCATGCCGATTGATCCTGACGACCCACCCATCTGGTTGCGCAAGCTGCATATAAGCGCGGCCCAGCTCAGCCCCGGTGACTTTCCTGCCACTCCGGCTGAAGGCATCCTGCAAGTGTGCCGGCTTTCTGATGCGGCGCTGGCAATCACCAAGGCCTTCAGGAGGTCGTCCCATTCACAGTCTTGCTCTTCGGACCAAGAGACCTTGCGATTAACTTCTGAGCCGCAAGATGCTTTCAGGAAATGATGCTCCATATGACTATGCATGGTTGCTTGGCGAGGCGGTCGCAGCATTTTCATCTCATTCCCTTCCCTACTGTCTCATCGGAGCCGTAGCGCTGGGTGCGCACGGTCGTCCGAGGGCCACTCAGGATTTGGACCTCCTGATCCTGGCTGACCGGATGGGAAGCGATGCGTATCTGAATCCTCTCCTCACAAGAGGCTTTGCGATTTCATCCGAGTGGCAAGATTCGAATCCCTTGGCACGTGAAGTTGTTCTGCGGCTGAATCATCCATCGGCTCCTGATTTTCCTTTGGATTTGATTTTTGCAACCTCGGAGCTGCATCACACCACGCTCAAAAGGCGGCAGCCGCAATCACTTGGCGGAATTCACGTGTCGGTCAGTTCTCCGGAAGATCTGATACTGCTCAAGTTAGTTGCAAGCCGGCCGCGCGATTTCGATGATGTCATGACAGTCGTCGCCAACCCCAATGCCCAACTCGATCTCGACTACCTCTGGTCTTGGGCCGACCGATTGGGCTTGCAGAGCGAACTGCACTACGTGCTGATTTCCGCAAAGCGTTAACCACCCTCCTACCGTCTCCTTCCCGGCTGTGTTACAGTCCCCGCATGCGCAATGTCGTCATTATCGGCTCGGGGCCGGCAGGACTCACCGCCGCGGTCTATGCGGCGCGTGCGAATCTGTCGCCCCTGCTCATTGAGGGCTGGCAATCGGGCGGCCAACTCACCACAACCACAGAAGTTGAGAACTATCCTGGATTTGCCAAAGGGATCATGGGCCCGGAACTGATGAAGGAAATGCGGAGCCAGGCAGAACGGTTTGGCACGGAATTCCTGACCGGCGAAGTTACAGGAGTAGACTTTTCACAGCGACCCTTCACGATCATCGTCGAAGCCGAACAGACCATCCATACGAAAACCGTCATCGTCGCCACCGGCGCGACGGCCATTCAGATCGGAGTGAAGAACGAGGCGCGCCTTACGGGACACGGCGTCTCGACTTGCGCGACCTGCGACGGGTTCTTCTTCAAGGGAAAAGAACTGATTGTCGTGGGCGGTGGTGACAGCGCGATGGAAGAAGCGACCTTCCTGACCAAATTTGCGACGAAGGTTTCGATCGTCCACCGGCGCGACAAACTACGAGCCTCCAAAATCATGCAAGACCGCGCAGTGAAGAACGAAAAGATCACGTTCGTGTGGAACTCTGCCGTTGAAGACATTCTCGGCAGTGATGTCGTCACCGGCGTCCGGCTCAAGAATCTCGTCACAGACAAGACAACAGAATTGCCTTGCGCCGGCGTCTTCGTCGCAATTGGGCACCGCCCCAACACTGCTCTCTTTGGCGGCCAAGTAGACATGGATGCCAAAGGATACATTCGCACAACACACGGAACCGCCACGAACGTGCCGGGCGTCTTCGCCGCCGGCGATGTGCAGGACTCTGTGTACCGCCAAGCCGTCACCGCCGCAGGCTCGGGATGTATGGCCGCTATCGATGCAGAACGCTATCTTGAATCAGGTAGTCATGCCCTCTAAATCCTCCACGGGATGCTCAAAATGGTCGTCCAACAAGGCCGCAGGCGAGACAAACACCGGAGGCGTACCCTCAGGGGTACGTTGAGGATTTTGTTGAGACGAGAACGACGTTGGCGGGCATTTTCAGCATCCCGATAAATCATGCGCTGCGCCATCGTCCACTACCACGAACTCGCCCTCAAAGGCCGCAACCGGGACTATTTCGAGGAGCGGCTTGTGCGGAATATCCAATGGACCCTGAAAGATCTCGGTGTCAGACGGGTTGAGAATCTTCGCAGCCGGATTCGCGTCATCCTGCCTGACGAGGTTCCGGACCAGACCATTAAAGAACGTCTCGCACGGGTTTTTGGAATCGCCAACTTTTCGCTGGCCCATGGGTTGCCACTTAATCTAACCCATCCAGATATTGAAGCGCTCAGCAAAGCAGTCATCGACTCGCTCCGATCCGAATCGTTTTCCACCTTTCGCGTCTCGGCGAAACGAGCCGACAAACGATTGACGCTGACCTCCATGGAAGTCGCGCGGGATGTCGGCGCGGCTATCTGTGAAGGGACGGGCAAGAAAGTTAGTCTGAAAGACCCGGACCTCACCGTCTATCTGGAACTCCTCTCCAAAGAGGTCTACTACGCGATTGAAAAAGTTCAGGGGCCGGGCGGCATGCCTGTGGGCGTCAGCGGGAAAGTCGCCTGCCTGATCTCCGGAGGGATCGATTCGCCGGTTGCCGCCTATCGCATGATGAAGCGCGGATGCCGAGCCCTCTTTATCCACTTCTCTGGCCGACCGCTCGTCAGCCGGGCCTCGGAAGAGAAAGTACGCGAACTCGTCCAACTCCTCACGATCCATCAATACACTTCGATGCTCTACGTGATTCCGTTTGGGGAGATCCAACGAGACATTGTGGCCAATGCGCCGGCTCCATTTCGCGTGGTCCTTTACCGGCGCGTGATGATCCGCATTGCACAGGAACTCGCCACACGTCAGCATTGTTGGGGGCTCGTCACAGGCGACAGTTTAGGGCAAGTCGCCTCGCAAACACCGGAGAACTTAACGGTCATCGAAGAAGCGGCGGTATTGCCGCTCCTTCGCCCGCTCATTGGGATGGACAAGGTGGAAATTACCGACCAGGCTCAACAGATCGGCAGCTTCGCCATCTCAATCGAGCCGGATCAAGACTGTTGCTCACTCTTCACCCCACCGCACCCCAGCACAAAAACAAGACTCGTCGATATTCAAAAGGTTGAACGAATGTTCGATATCGACGCGCTGGTCAAGCAGGGGATCGAGAAGGCTGAGTTGTCTGAATTCACATTTCCTCAGTAGCAGGATGCTCTCAGGAACCGTGAAAAGTAAGACGTGAAAGGTGAAACGTCGGACTGCGACCTGCTCTCTCCGAACCCCTTCACCTTTAACGTCTCACGGATCGCCTGCCCCTCTACTGTGATCGCCCGGACTGCTGCGCGAGCGCCTTTTCCCTTATGATGCGAAAATGCGATTCAAGATCTCGCTTCATCGCAGTGGCGACCATCCAATCCGGCACTATCGTGTCGATCTCGACAAGCAGTTCAAACTCAGCCTTCGTATGAACCCCGCCTTCGACAGGGGTGAGTTTCCAAAACCGGCGATACTGCCTGAAGTCGCCCCCCTTCATTTCCGTCAGTATCCCGCCGGTCAGCAGAGTCCTCGTCTCACTCAAGAGTCGCCGCTCGCCTGGGATCAAGGCATGATTGATCCGGATATCCGTGAATACCTTGCCGTCTTGCTCCCGTATTTCCGCCATCCGCATCCGCACATCGAAGAGCTGAGGCCAATGGGCATAGTCAGTCAGTATTCGTTCAATGATCGCCGGCTCTACCGGGAAGAGGATCGTAGCCGTCGCCTTCACGCCGCCGGTAGATTCCGTGCGAACATCCAGCACGACCGGATCGGCCGCATAGCCCAGCGCTGACCAGACGAGCACGAGACAGCCCACGACGATCATCACCCGCCACAACATGGTGCAAGTATATAGCCCCATAGAGACCCAAGCGAGTACAAACAACGAACCGTGAAAGGTGAGAGGTGAAAAGTAAAAGGGTTCAGCATGAGCACTCGGCAATTCTACATTTCACCTTTTACCTTTCACGGTTCTTGAGAGCGACTTTTTCAGCAGCCTGCGAAATATCTCTGTGCTACGATGCGGCATGATGACACGCTGGCCCGTTCCGTTACTCATGTTCATCGGCTTGTGGAGCTTTTTTGAAACGGCTCACGCGCAGCCCATGGACGATTCATACGCCACGACCGAACAGTCTTGTAGTTTTGGCATGGCGAATGGAGAAACTTCGCAGAGCTGTCACGTCCCTTTCCCCACAGGCTGTCTCGTGGCCCATGTCCCTGGAACCGACAAACCCTGGACGACGATCTCCAAAGGTGGAAATACGTTCTGCCGATTCGACGAGAAGGCCACAGATTGGAAAACCCACATCACCGGCTCCTGCACCCACTGTAAATCCGACCATTGCTCGGTCCAGTTTGTTGTCCGCTTTGACTGTTCCCAACAGTCGGGCTAACAGGATGCTGAAAAAGTCCGCCAGCATCGTTCTCGTCTCATCAAAATCCTCAACGTACCCCCGAGGGTACGCTTCCGGTTTCGATTCGCCTGCGGCCTTGCTGATCGGACTTTATGAGCATCCTGCCAAAATATTCTCCTGGGTATGCGAACTATTGAACCCCACCACAATCGTTTTTCCACACACTCCTGGCTATGTTGCTTACTGAGATAATCAAACGCGAAGGGCTCGCTCTTGGGTTCGACGCTGTCGGCATCAGCCGAGTCGCTGAAAGCAGTCAGCCGTCAGCTATCAGCCATCAGCGGGACTCTTCCATTCCCGACACCCCTCCCCTCTTCCCCCATCGATTGCTCAGTCGTCTTGCGGAATGGCTCCAGCGAGGCTACCACGGCACGATGGCCTGGATGACGCGCGACCCTGCTCGTCGAAGTGATCCGCAACTGGTCTTGCCGGGATGTCGATCGATGATCTCAGTCGGGATGAACTACTACACAGACAATCGTGCGAACGAGCAGTCTGGAATGGGACGCATCGCCCGTTACGCCTGGGGAAAGGATTACCACACGGTGATGACCCAGCGACTCGCCCAGCTCGAAGAAAAAATCGTAGCCCTGGCACCAGATATTACGACCAAGGCTTACGTCGATACAGGCCCTATCATGGAAAAGGCCTGGGCGCAGCAGGCCGGCATTGGTTGGATCGGAAAACATTCCAATCTCGTCTCGGCGGAAAGTGGTTCCTGGCTCCTGCTCGGAGAGATTCTCACGACCCTAGATCTAGAACCGGATGAACCAGGCACAGATCTGTGCGGAAGTTGCACGCTCTGTATCCAGGCTTGTCCGACCGGCGCCATTGTTGAACCCTATGTCGTCGATGCCCGGCTCTGCATCTCGTACTTGACGATCGAACTGCGTGGAGGCCGAGAAGTGATCTCTGACGAGCTCGCCACGCAGATGGGCAATCGCATTTTCGGCTGCGACGATTGCCTGGACGTCTGTCCGTTTAACTTGCGGGCAGACGCGACGAACGAACCAGCCTTTAACCCCACTCCCTTAACCCTCGCTCCCAGCCTCCAGACACTCTCTCTGATCAGCCAAGAGAGTTTTTCTGCCACGTTCAAAGAAAGCCCCCTCAAACGAGCCAAACTGAGCGGACTCCTTCGCAATGTGGGAATTGCACAGAAGAACCTCACGCGACAGACAGGGGGCCAGGCTTCTTAATCACCCCCCTTTTTTCTTGGCGGAAGGAGGAGTAGGCTGATTCCAGTACTTAGCAAGGGAGGCCCGAATCCATGCACCCTCCGGTCCTGCTGTTCATCTCGGCCGATTCCTACACCAAACCGTTGCTCGAACAAGCCCTCGACCACCGTCGCTCTACCATTCTTGACACTGCAACAACCGAAGAAAGCCTGCGTATCCTGAAAGACCATACAGACCTCGCACTCGTCGTCTGTGACGAGAGCCAAGGGCGGATTGCGAGCCAAGTGATCCTGTCTCAGGCCAGACGCATCGCGCAGAACCTCCCCGTGATCATTCTTGGAACAGACGGGTCGGCAAAAGCCGCGGTCGAAGCATTGCACCGTGGCGCCACCGACTATCTCGCACAACCAGTCACGATGAAAGATCTCCAGGCTGCCATCGACAAGACCCGCGTCTTCGAAGCGCCAGAGCCCCTCGCGCATGAAGAACATCTCACAGCATTCGATCAGGTCGTCAGCCGATCGCCCCAGATGAAACTGCTGAAACATCTGGCAGCCGAAGTCGCCCAAACCGATGCGACGACCATCCTTATCACCGGCGAAAGCGGCACCGGCAAGGAACTTTTTGCCCAGGGAATTCATGCCGCAGGCTCCAGGTCCAAGGGCCCCTTCGTGGCACTCAATTGTGCGGGCATTCCCGAGCAGCTCCTCGAATCGGAATTATTCGGCTATCAGCGCGGGGCCTTTACCGATGCGAAGCAGACCAAACCTGGGCGATTCCAACAAGCGGAGGGCGGCACGCTCTTCCTCGACGAAATTGGTGAAATGAGTTCATCCGCGCAGGCGAAACTCTTACGTGTCCTAGAGAACCACCAGGTCGATCCGCTGGGGGACACACACAGTATCCACGTCGACATTCGCGTAATCGCCGCCACGAATGAAGACTTGCCCGCTAAGATCAAAGCCGGGCGCTTCCGCCTGGACCTCTACTATCGGCTGAACGTCTACCAACTGCGCATCCCGCCGCTCCGCGAACGACCAGAAGATATCGAACCGATTCTGACATCGTTCTTGGACGTTGCCCGCCTGGATCATGGCTGCCGCATCAAGGGCATCACCCCAGCCGCGCTAACCATCTTGCAAGGCCACGACTGGCCCGGCAACGTACGGGAGCTGCACAACGTGGTCGAAGGGCTCACCATTACATGTAAAGACGAGATGATACGACCAGATCACCTGCCTGTTTCTCTCCGAGATGCCCAATCGGCGGGACAGAACGGAAACACCGAGAAGGCCTCGCTCCTGGCCTACGGCCTCTCGGTTGACGAAATGGAAAAGAAGATGCTGCAAGAAGCGCTGCAGCGCACAGGCGGCAACATCTCAGAAGCCAGCAGGCTCCTCAAGATCACCAGGAATACGCTACGGTACCGCATGGCAAAATACCAACTCTAGTCGGATGCTGAAACAAGCCCCCAACTTCGTTCTCGGCTCATCGAAATCCTCAACGTACCCCTGAGGGTACGCCTCCGGTTTCGACTCGCCTGCGGCCTCGTTGGATGGCCTGTTTGAGCATCCTCACCTGAACTCACTATAGTCACAGAAATGGAAGGAGGTATTGCATGGCCACGTCTAAGACTCGCAAGCGTGTGACTGTTCGAACAGCCGAAGACCTTGGGCGGGCCTTGGGTTTGTCTGCGGCTGATACTGCCGAAATGGAATTTCGTTCGGACCTCACCGTCGCGCTGGCAAAAATCATTCAAGCAGGACAGCTCACCCATGCTGAGATTGCGAAGCACGCCGGCACGTCGAGAACCAGAGTGACTGCGATTGCGAACGGGAACACACACGGCGTCTCAACGGACGTACTCATCCGAGTGCTCGCCGCAACAGGCTATCGTGCTGAAGTTCGGGTGAAGAAGGCAGCGGCATAGGAAAGGGAGTCTAGTAGTTCTCCGCTCGTGGAATGCGCAGGCTCGAAGGTACTCGTTCGACGCACGCAGCGGAAGCTAAATCAGCCTCCCATCCCTGAAGAGATAAATCGCCCTCTCGCATCGGCAGACCCAAGATAAGTAGGAATTGCTCCTCGCTTTAATTGCCAAAGAAACACTGCCTTGTTCAGCTTTAGGTTTTCGCGAATAAAGTATTCAGCAAAGGCTTCCACTACTCTCACGCTATGGGCTAGCCTTATACGATCCACTGGATCATCAACGTCCAGTTTCGTTTGTCCGGGCTTTCGCTTCAAGTGCGCAATGGCATGGCGACAGTCATCCAGGAGATAGTCGCCAAGAGTTCGACCGTCCAAAGGCAACTTGGATAGATCTTCATCGCGGATGTGTAGCTTCGCCAGATTGCGGCGGAACGTTTTGTTGACAAAACCGACTGGCTGCCCCCCAACTACCTCCAGCACCTGCCAATTGAATAAAAATTTCAAGTAATCGTTATTAGACGCCCTTGCCTCACGAAACAAAGCCAAAGCCGTCCTCTGTGCTTCATTCTCTATGTGCGGCAGCCTCGAAATCCCATAACCTGTGATCGTACCGCCAAAGTTGATTTTCGGAAATGAGAACATGCACGGACGAGCAATCTTCAGTGACCAGGGATCTGGCCAGCTACGATACCCTGCATCCCAAAGCGCAACCCGACTATGGTTCTCCCATGCAAGCGCACTCAAAAATTCGGCAGCGGCGCGAAACGCCAGAATCCGCGCCTCCTCACTCTCAACAATCGTCAAGAGATGATCCGCCCACTTTCTCGGATTATCCTGGATCAACTTGAAGGAAATGCCCCGGTATTGAAAGTAATGCGTCTTCGTAGAGAGGCGACTGCTGCTGTCAAATGCTATTGTTAAAAGCGAGCGATATCGCATCAGCAACAGCTAACGTTCGACATCATAATGGCTTGCCTGTATCGCGTATGATTGGGGTCAAGTCTTGCGATTATACATTTGCTACAACTGACCGTGACAGCATGGTCACTCAAATTGTCCGCAATCTCAGCTAGCCAATACCCATTCCCTTGAAGACTGGCTAGATGGCCTCCCACTGCGCCTGTCAACGAGGGTCTTCTGATTCTTCACTTTCTCCAGAGGGAGCAGGCAAACTGTCCTTCACTGCGCGCATCGAGCGAGCACATTCTTATCGCACGCGTTCTGCGAGCAAGAAGGATCGTTGCCTTCTCCCTCACACAGCCTTGGCGGTCTTGAGATGCAACTCTGCCTGCACTCGTTCAAGCACAAAGAGCTTCAGAAGCGTCTGGTAGGGGACATCGCGCTTGTTGGCCAGCGTCTTGAGTTGATCCAGAAGAGATTTTGGCAGCCGGAGTGAAATCGTTTCGGTGGATGGCTTGAGCTTTGGAAAGATCATCCTGCGGCTTTTCGAGTAATCAATATACTCCGTTGAGTCATGCGAGGCCCAGAAGGCGGCTTCCTGCGCTTCACTCTTGAACGTCGGTCTTGGCTTTAACTTGCTCATCGTACGTCCTCCGTTCCTTCACGCTCATGTCCCTTGCCGAAATGACGCGAATCCTCCGCTTGCGGATGGTAAAGACGAGAAAGAGTCGTCGTCCTGCGTCGGTTTGCCCTAGCACGTAGTAGCGAGCTTCAATTGCAGAATGGGCTGAGTCTTCCGCCACGACCAGCGGAAGATTGAAGAACGCTTGCTCGCATTCCCACGGGGTAACGCGATGCTTCTCCCAATTCTTCGTAAGGTTGGCCTCATTCCAATCGAATCCCTCAACCCCGATCAGTCTCTTCATCCATTTCCTTGTCTGTATACGATAACAATATACCGACCTGCCTCACCTCGTCAACGCCACCCCTAAATAATCCTTCCAAGCTTGCTCGTTGTCTCTTCAAGGATCGGGGCTGATTGATCTTCTACTGCGCGCGACTTTCTCACCCAGCCCACCCACTGGCATGCCGAGACGTGCCATTAGCCCGTGCGAGGGTCTTTGGAAACCACGCGTTGCACGAGCACAGAAGATCATCAGGCTCCCGCAGGATGCTCAAAAAGGTCGTCCAGCAAGGCCGCAGGCGAGTCGAAACCGGAGGCGTACCCTCTGGGGCGCACGGTGCGACGAATAAGGAGCACCATGTTTGTGCGCGCCGCCGAGTTAGTGAGGGGGCCGGGTCCCCGTTGAGGATTTCGATGAACCGAGAACGAAGCTGGCGGGCTTTTTCAGCATGCTGCTATCATCCGCCCATTGTGAGCACTACTCGGAAGTGTGCCTTACCGCTCAGCATGCGGTCGTAAGCGGCAGCGGCTTGTTCGAGCGGGAAGGTCTCGACCATAGGCCGAATGCCGGTCAGCGCACAGTAGTTGAGTGTGTCTTCTGAATCCCGGGCGGTTCCGGATGGCCAGCCCTGAATCGACCGGCGAGCGCCGATGAGTTGAATGGGCGTGACGGTAATGGGGTCAGCTGATGCTCCCACTACCAGCAGCTTGCCACCGACACCAAGCCCGTTGATCAACTCCGACATCGCTTTGCTATTCGGAGCAGTCGCCAGAATGACCGACGCGCCGCCCATCTTAGTCAATTCATCTGCCGCGTTCGTCTGGTCTGTGTCGAGGTAACGAGCTGCGCCTAATTTCAGCGCCAAGGTTTCCTTTTCCTGCCCGCGGCCTATCGCCACGGTGTGATAGCCCATCTTGCTGGCAAACTGAACGCCGAGATGTCCCAGTCCGCCCACGCCCTGCACCGCCACGAGATCGCCTGATTTCGCCCCGCTGTGGCGCAAGCTGTTGAAGGTCGTGACGCCTGCGCAGAGGAGGGGCGCCGCCTCCACCGGCGAGAGAGCGTCTGGAATCGCGGCCACGGCTTCGCTCCTGGCAATCATGTATTGGGCATACCCACCGTCTTCCTGGAATCCCGTGACCTGGAAGCGCTGACAGCCCATGAAATCCCCACGGCGGCAGGAGACGCATTGTCCGCAATGTCCGCCGTGCCACCCAACCCCAACCCGTTGGCCCTTCTTCCACATCGTCACACCCGGTCCAACGGCATCGATCACACCGGCGACCTCGTGCCCCGTCACTCGTGGGTATTGCAGGCCCGGCCAGTGCCCTTCCTTCACAAAGACGTCACTATGACAGACGCCGCAGGCCTCTATCTTGATGCGGACAGTC